>Ga0070726_10003456_pt1 | contig 13243 bp, 6 predicted proteins | sample tdAd471_FD_67275 | JGI IMG/M metagenome (GOLD analysis project Ga0070726, IMG submission 67275) | Marine sediment microbial communities from the Atlantic coast under amendment with organic carbon and nitrate - tdAd47.1 | ecosystem: Environmental > Aquatic > Marine > Coastal > Sediment | place...
GACGAGGACGTCGCCGAGGCCAAGCCCAAGACCAAGAAGAAGGCCAAGCAGGACGCCGACGCCGACGCTGACGAGGACGTCGCCGAGGCCAAGCCCAAGACCAAGAAGAAGGCCAAGCAGGACGCCGACGCCGACGCTGACGAGGACGTCGCCAAGGCCAAGCCCAAGACCAAGCTCAAGTCGGGCACCGGAAAGATCAGCCGCCCTGGCAAGAAGAAGTCAGGCGTAGGCCCCGCCACCAAGCGCCGCTCGGGCACCAACCGCGCGACCAAGCGCGCCGCGCCCGATGACGCTCCGGCCAAGGCCAACAAGACCCCGATCCTGGCCCTCGCCGGTCTGGTCGTGGTGTTGGTCGCTGGAGCCATGGGCTACGTGGTGTTCGGTGGCGACGACCCCACGGAGACCGCTTCCGTGTCCCCTGCCAGCGAGGCCACCACCACGCCTGAGGTGGAGACGGACGCGGAGGTGCTCACGCCACCGCCCGTCGAGGAGACCCCCGCCAAGGTCAGCGACGCCGAGCAGCTCAAGACCGAGGCCAACGTCGCCTGGAGCAAGATCGGCCCCCCCGCCCTCGACATGGCCGACTACGAGGGCGACATCGCCGGCGCGATTGCCAAGCTCAAGGAGTTCCCCGAGCGCCTGCGTTCGCAGCCGGTGTGGGTCGAAGAAGGTGCGCTGCGCCTCGCGGAGTTGGAGAAGAAGCTCGAGGTCAAGACCAAGCTCGACGCCGCGGTCGCCGCGGGCAAGGAGGGCGACAAGGACGCGCTCAAGGCTGCGGTCCGCGAGGTCGAGAGCCCCGGCTACGCCCTGACCGGCCAGCTCTTCGTCGATCAGTTCAAGGAGGCCGCCGCCGAGATCCTCGGGGAGTCGGCCTACGATCGGATCCTCGGCGAGATCCGGATGGAGGTAGACCGCGAGGCCTTCAGCGCCGTGGGTGACGCGAGCGAGGTCAGCGACCGCGAGCTGAGCGACCTCGCAGAGCTCAACAAGGAGCCCGAGATCGAGCTCCGCGGCTCCCCCGAGCGCCGCGAGCGCTTCAAGGCCGAGACCGAAGCCTCGAAGCAAGCGCTGAAGACCGCCCAGGAGCTGGTCGCCAGCCGTCGCGCCGCCCACCAGGCCAAGATCGACGCCGAGGCCAAGCGCGTCGTGGGCAAGACGATCAAATACGGCCAGGGCGCGGAGGCCAAGATCACCGCCTACTCCCACGACGGGTTCAGCGCCAAGCTCGACTCCGGAAGCCAGGACTTCGGCTGGGGCAACGCCCCCGAGGACCTCGGCCCCAAGGTCAAGCGCCAGGCCGTCGATCCCAAGGACGGCGCCCAGCACTTCGACCTCGGGCTCTACTCGCTGAAGATGGGCCAGTTCGACCTCGCCAAGGCCATGTTCGTCAAGGCGGTCGAGCTGGACGGGTCCTTCAAGGGCAAGGTCCCCGACGTCGACAGCCTGCGGCACCACTTCGACACCTTCCGCGGTGTGACCTCCATCAAAGAGGGCGCCCCGAGCTCGATCCACTGGAAGTTCGACGGCAACCGCCTGCAGGAGAAGCTGGACTTCCAGCCCCTCGGTCAGGGAATCAAGGTCGAGATCGTGGGCGGCAAGCTCAAGATCTCGAGCATGTTCCCGGGCGTGAGCTTCATGGGCGGTGAGGTCCGCGGCGAGTGGGAAGACGAGGTGACCATCGACGCGGTCCTCGGTTCCGCCAACCCCGCTCCAGCGATCGGATTCAGCAGCGACGTCGCGCTCTACCTGGTCGAGTTCCGCGACTCCAAGGTCGCGCTGATGGGCTTCGGCCAGCGCGGCAAGCAAGAGATCGCGAGCGCAGACACCGGCGCCAAGCCGGGCGCCAACGTCAGCGTCAAGGGCAGCCTCGACGGCGAGAAGCTGACCATCGAGGTCAGCATCGAGGGCTCCCCCGTACTCACCCACCAGGTCAGCTGGGACGACAAGCTCAGCGCGATGGTCGGCGCCCTCGGCGCGGGCGAGGTCCGCTTCGACGAGATCAAGGCCACCGGCGTGCTGAACGCCAAGTGGCTGCGTCGCGCCAAGGCTTCGGGCCCCAACGAGATGGCCCGCGCGCTGAGCGAGTTCGAGCGCGAGACCATCGCCGGCGCCGCGGGCAAGGTGCCCGCCGCCCTCTCGCGCACCAGCGCCGAAGACGACGTGGCCCTCGCGGGGATCCCCGAGGACGCGGTCGGCAAGCTCAGCGAAGCGCGCAACATGCTCGCCCAGGGCCAAATGGCCTACGGGACGGCGCTGCGCAAGATCGAGGAGGCCGCCCGCGCGAGCTTCGAGTTCCACGCGGCGCACTACATGTGGGCGGCGCTGATGTACCGCCGCGACCCCGAGGGTGCGCTCTATCGCTGCGACCGGGTGCTGCGCGGCGTGGAGAACTTCTTCGAGGCCAAGGTCGTCAAGGCCGAGGCCCTGATGATGCTCGGCCGGGCCGACGAAGCTCGCGACCTGATCAGCGAGGCGCTCGCGGAGCGCCCCGGCTACGCCCCAGCCCACGTGGCTCAGGCGAACATGATGATCGTCGACGGAGAGTATGGGAAGGCCTACGACGTGCTCGAGGTCGCCGATGCGCTCTCCCCGGGCGACCCCACCACCCAGGCGATCATGATGCGCGCCCAGGCCCTCAAGGAGGGCCCTTCCTGGGCGAACGGCAAGATCGTCGAGACCGAGTGGTATGCGCTCAACACCGACTACATCGACGACGCCGAGCGCCTCGCGAACCACCTCGAGGCGATCCGCGCCCGCTACGAGGAGGCGTTCCCGAACCTGATCAACCCCGAGGCCAAGAAGCGGATCTCGTCGGTGCTCGTGTTCCGCGAGCCCGAGGACTACTACCGCTACTCCTACCGCACGACCCAGGACCGCTCGGAGAACACCCTCGGCCACTTCAACCCCAGCACCGGACAGCTGCTGCTGTTCCTCGACGCGGACATCGACGAGCCGGGCAGCCTGCACGTCGTCTACCACGAGGGCACCCACCAGTGGTCTCACGGGATGGGCGTCTCGCTCCCGTTCTGGGCCAACGAGGGGATCGCCGAATACGTCGGCGGCACGATCCTCAGCGACGACGGCGAGATCAAGGAGCGCGCGATCACCGACCCGTTCCTCAAGAAGCGCCTCAAGAGCCTGACCGGGAACTGGGAGAACCGGAAGGACTTCATCGACATCATGAGCGAGACGCCCGGTGAGTTCTACTCGGGCTTCACCGGACTGAAGTACGCCCAGGCCTGGACGATGGTGCACTTCTTCATGGAGTCGGACCTCGAGGTCGAGCTGCACGAAGGCGGCACCGCCAAGATCAAGGACCTGTTCATCGACTACCTGAACAAGTTCAAGAACGTGCAGCGCGAGACCCGCCAGGGCATGAAGCTCCAGTACGTCTACCTCGAGACCTTCTACCGGATCGGGAACATCAACGCGGTCCAACAGGAGTGGGAGCGCTGGGTGAAGAAGCTCTGCGAAGAGGCCGAGGTGCCGTTCACGCACAAGATCGGCGACTGAGCCTCCCCTCCCACTGAAGATTCTCTGCGTGCCCTCGTCCAGAGGGCGCGAATGGGCGCAAGACGCGCGGGCACCCGCGCGTCCCGTAGCCGACGCAGGAGGAGGACATGCAAGCTGGAGATCGCACGCTGCGAGCCGCGCTCTGCGCGGTGCTGCTGGGAGCGACCTGCGCGGTCGCCCAGCAAACCGGCCCACGACTGACCCTCGAGCAAAAGCAGTTCACCCTGCCCGAGCTGATCCAGGGCCAATCGACCAAGATCGACGTCGAGCTGAAGAACACGGGCGACGCCCCGCTGGAGCTGAGCCTGGTCGACGTGACCTGCGGTTGCACGGTGGTCGACTACCCTCGCGAGCCGATTCCGCCTGGGGAAGCTCGCACCCTGGTGCTGAACTTCGACTCCACCGACAAGCAGGGCAACGTCACCGTCGACGTGTTCCTCTACTCCAACGACCCGACCCAGGCCGACCGTGGGGCCTACTGCACCCGGCTCGCCCTGCGGGGCGAGGTGGGCTCGAACTTCCGCCTCCGCCCCCGCAGCGCGGCGTATGGCGAGGTCCTCGCCGGCAGCGGTCCTCACGAGCGCCGGATCCAGGTCTCCGCCCGCGGCCGCGAGCGCGACCAGCTGAAGCTGGCCCCGCTCGAGGTCCCCGACTACCTCCAGGTGTCGGTCGAGCCGGGGGACGAGCCCAGCAAGGCGACGATCCTCGTCCAGCTGTTGCCCAACGCGCCGTCCGGCGACCTGCTGCACTACCTCGAGCTGAGCACCGGCCTCGAGGGGCAACCCAAGCTCAGGCTGCCCGTGGTCGCGACCCTCACCGGTCGGGTCCGCGCGCCGGTGGGCGTCGACCTGCGCGGGATCCGCCGCGGGGTCGAGGCCAAGCTCGAGCGGATCCCGCTGACCCTCAGCGACGCGGTCGAAGGCGTCCCCGGGCGCACGCTCCCCATCCACCGCCTGGACTACGACCGCAGCCGACTGAGCGTCGAGCTCGAGCACATCTCCCCGCGCCGCGCCGACCTCCTCGTGCGCGGCAAGAGCGAGGGACCCTTGGGACCCTTCAGCGCGCCCATCGAGGTCTACCTCGACCTCGCAGACCAGCCGCTGCTGGTGATCCCGGTGTTCGGCCGGGTCGAGGGGCGGGTGCGCTGCACGCCGCCGGCCCTCGCCGCGGGAACCCGCGAGCTGCTCGTCAGCGGCGGCGCAGTCCAGGCCGCGAGCCTCGAGCCGGCCTTACCCGGGGTCGAGGTCGAGGTCAGCGCCCACGAAGGCGACGCCCGGGTGCGCCTGGTGGGCGGTGAGCTCGACGCCGACGCGCGCCTGATCCTCGAGACCGACGTCCCCGGCGAAGAGCGCGTCGTGGTTCAGGTCCTCGCTGCCCCCAAGTAGACCGAGCCGCAGCTCGGCGGGCAGCGCTCCCGCCCGAGCGAACACGTTGGAGCCAGACAACGCCCATGCGCGATCGCCGCTACGCCACCGAACAGGGAGCGCTCCTCCTGGGCGCCTTCGCCGCGCTGGGTCTGATCCTGTGGGCGATGATCCCGGTCTTCGGGGGCGCGAAGGCCCTGCACTTCGCTCGCTGGTGGGGTGCGGGGCTCGGGCTGGGCGTGGTGTTCGCCCTCTGCGTCGTCGTCTACCGCAACCCCCGGGGCAGTCGGGCGGCGCCGCTCGCGCGAATCTTCTACGTGCTCGTGCCCCTGCTGGGGCTGATCTATTTCAGCCCTCTCGCCACCTGGATCGAGGAGGGCGAGCTGTCGGACCTGGACCAGAGGCGGGCGCTCCAGTATGCCGCGGCCCTCGTGCTGGTGTGGGCCCCCTGGGTCTGTCGGGTCTACTGGCCGTCCGCTGAGCTCCTCCCAGACGACGAGCCGACGTAGGCCCGGAGCTCGTACCGGGGAGCCGATCCACTATCCGCGCTCGCGCCCGCTACAATGCCTGCATGCTGATCGAACCCCGCGCCAATCCGATGGACCTCAAGTGGCCCATGCTGGGCACGCCGATCCGCGTGTCGCCATGGTTCTTCGTGGCCGCGATCGCCCTCGGCTGGAGCGCCTCGGAGTCCTGGGCGATCTGGGCCCAGCAAAGCCGCGGCGCGATCCTCGTCACCTGGACCCTGGCGATGTTCCTGGGGATCCTCGTGCACGAGTTCGGACACGCGCTGGTGGCCAAGCTCTCCGGGGCTCGCAACGTGCGGATCGTGATCTACCACATGGGCGGACTCGCGATCAGCGAAGGGCACCGCCAGCGCTGGCAGCGGGTGGTCGAGTTGCTGATGGGCCCAGGCGCCGGGTTCATGCTCGCCGGGCTCTGCTACGGCGTTCAGGTGCTCTGCAGCGCGCGCGGCTGGGAGCTGCCCTCCCTCGTGCAGTACTTCCTCATCGCCAGCGTGAGCATTGGGGTCATCTGGGGCGCGGTCAACCTGCTCCCCGTGTTCCCCCTCGACGGCGGACAGATCACCCGCGAGCTGCTCGAGGCCTGGCGCCCCTACGACGGCACCCGGATCACGTTCCGCGTCTCGATGGTCGTGGCGATCCTCGCCGCCTGCGCAGGCGCCTACTTCCGTGAGCTGCTGGTGGTAGTCCTGTTCGGCCTGTTCGCCTTCTACAACTGGCAGCTGAGCCGGATTCCGCCCCAGGGCGGAGGAGGCTTCGGCGGCGGCCAGCCCGCCCAGGGCGCCGAGCCGCGCCAGCCCTGGGAACGCGACCCCGATTGGTGGAAGGGCTAGCGGCGCACCGCTCCCGGCCAGCCGCGGATGTGATTCAATCGCGCTCCGAGGAGTGGCATGAGCTGGCACGTGTGGATCGACCGCGGGGGGACGTTTACCGACGTCGTCGCTCGTGACCCGCAGGGCGCGCTGCACGTGCGCAAGCTGCTGAGCGAAAACCCCGAGCGCTACGCCGACGCGGGGATCGAAGCGATCCAGCGCCTGCTCCCCGAGGCGCCCAGCGCCGCCAACCTCAGCGACGTCCGGATGGGCACCACGGTCGCCACCAACGCCCTCCTCGAGCGGCAGGGGAGCCGGGTCGCGCTCTTGATCACCGCGGGCTGCGAAGACCTGCTCGAGATCGGCACCCAGGCTCGACCCGAGCTGTTCGCGCTCGAGATCGTGAAGGCTCCTCCCCTCGCCGAGCGTGTGGTCGGGGTGCGCGAGCGCCTGGCCGCGGACGGGAGCGTGACCCGACCCCTGGACGAAGCGCACCTGCGGGTCGAGCTCGCGGCTCTCGCCGCCGCCGGCGTGGAGACCCTCGCGGTGCTCCTGCTGCACGCCACGACCAACCCCGTGCACGAGCTGCGGGTGCTCGAGCTGGCCGAGGAGCACGGCTTCGCCTACGTCTCGCTCTCGCACGGCGCGGGCGGAGAGGTGGGCGCCACCGCGCGGGGTGAGACGACCTGCGCCGACGCCTACCTCACACCGATCCTGCGCCGCTACGTGGACCACGTGCGTGGGTCCCTGGGCGCGGACGTCCCGCTGACCTTCATGCAGAGCAACGGGGGCCTGGTCGCCGCCGAGCGCTTCCAGGGCAAGGACGCCGTGCTCTCGGGTCCCGCCGGGGGCGTCGTGGCCTGCATGCACGTCGCCCGCCGCGCCGGCGTGCCCCGCGCCATCGGCTTCGACATGGGCGGGACCTCCACCGACGTGTGCCGGGTCGACGAGCACGGCGCCGAGACCGTCTTCAGCCGCGAGGTCGCCGGTGTGCGGCTCACGGTGCCGATGCTCAACGTCTCGACCATCGCGGCCGGGGGCGGGTCGCGGCTGCGTTGCGACGGGCGCCGGCTGCGGGTCGGCCCCGAGAGCGCCGGCTCGGTGCCGGGGCCGGTGTGCTACCGCCGTCCGGGTGGGCAGCTGGCGCTGACCGACGCCAACCTGTTCCTCGGTCGAATCCAGCCGCAGCACTTCCCCTCCTGCTTTGGCCCCGATGGCGACGCGCCCCTCGACCCCAAGCCGGCCGCCGCGGCCCTCGCCGAGCTCGCGCGCGAGGTCAGCGCGGCGGCGGACCGCGAGACCACGCCCCTCGAGGTCGCGCTCGGCTGCGTGCGCATCGCCAACGAGAACATGGCCCAGGCGATCGAGGAGATCTCCGTCGCTCGCGGCCACGACGTGACCGAGTACGCCCTGGTGTGCTTCGGCGGCGCGGGCGGACAACACGCCTGCGCCGTTGCCGAGCGCTTGAGCATGAAGACCGTGGTCCTCTCTCCCTGGGCCGGCGTGCTCTCCGCCTACGGGATCGGGCTCGCGGACCTCGTGCACCACGAGGTGCAGCCGCTGCTGCAGCCTTGGAGCGAGCTCGACCCCCAGGGCGTCCAGCGAGCGTGGTCGACCCTCGACGGCGCCGGACGACGCGCGCTGGAGGAGCAGGGGATCCCCGCCGAGCGGATCGACGTGCGCCGGAGCGTCGAGCTCCGCTACCGCGGGGTGGACGCGACCCTCGAGGTCGACTGGAGCGACGACCGCGCCGAGATCGAACGAGGGTTCTCCGCGCGCCACAAGGCGCTCTACGGCTTCGATCGCCCCGGACACCCGCTGGAGCTGGTGAACCTGCGCCTGGTCGCTCGCGGCAAGGCAGCGCTCGAACCGGACCCCGCCCCAGCCGTCGAGCCCTGCCCTGCCCCGGCTCCCCTCGAGCGCGTCCAGCTCCACGCCCCCAACACCGAGGGCCCCGTCGAGGCCCCCGTCTACCGCCGCGAGGACCTCCCCCTCGGCTGCGAGCTCGAGGGCCCCGCGCTGGTGATCGACCCGGTCTCCACCACGGTGATCGACCCGGGCTGGCACGCGCGCCTCGACGGCGACGGGTCGCTGGTGCTGACCCGGCAGGGCCCCAGCGCTGCGCTGCGTGCCCCCGAGCGCTGCGACCCGGTGTTCCTCGAGATCATGGCGAATCGCTTCATGTCCATCGCCGAGCAGATGGGCCTGACCCTGCAGCGGGTCAGCCTCTCGGTGAACATCAAGGAGCGGCTCGACTTCTCCTGCGCGGTGTTCGACGGCGAGGGGATGCTCATCGCCAACGCCCCGCACATCCCGGTGCACCTCGGCGCGATGAGCGAATCCGTGCGCGCGGTGCTCCTCAGCCGCGGCGACGACGTGCGCCCCGGCGACGTCTACCTGACCAACGACCCCTACGCGGGGGGGTCGCACCTGCCCGACGTGACCGTGATCACCCCCGTGTTCTGCGAGGGAGCGCGCCCGGCGTTCTTCGTCGCCAGCCGCGGGCACCACGCTGACGTGGGCGGGATCCAGCCGGGGAGCATGCCGCCCTTCAGCCGCAGCATCGACGAGGAGGGCGTGCGCCTGCACGACCACCTCCTCGTCCGCGACGGCGTATTCCTCCGCGAATCGATCCACGCCGAGCTGACGCGGGGCCCCTACCCGGTGCGCGGCGTAGAGGAATGCCTCGCCGACCTCGAGGCCCAGATCGCGGCCAACGCTCGGGGTTGCGCCTTGCTGATCGACCTGGCCGAGGAGCAGGGGCTCGCGGTGGTCAGCGCCTACATGGGCTACGTGCAAGACGACGCCGAGGCGGCCATGCGCGCTGCGATCGCCGAGCTGCCCGACGGCGCGCACCGCTTCGTCGACTACCTGGACGAGGGAGCCCCGATCGCGGTGACCGTCGAGATCGACGGCGACGGCGCGAGGATCGACTTCGCCGGCACCGGCCCCAGCCTGGCGGGCAACCTCAACGCGCCCCGAGCGGTGGTCCTCGCCGCGACGCTCTACGTGTTCCGCACCCTGATCGCGCGCCCGATCCCGCTCAACGCGGGCTGCCTGCGTCCGCTGGAGGTCAGCGTCCCGCCGGGATCCCTGCTCGACCCTCAGCCGCCGGCGGCGGTGGTCGGCGGGAACGTCGAGACCTCGCAGCGGGTCGTCGACGCGCTCTACGGTGCCCTCGGCAAGCTCGCCGCGGCCCAGGGGACGATGAACAACTTGACCTTCGGGGGGCCAGGCTTCGGCTACTACGAGACGATCTGCGGCGGCGCCGGGGCCGGCCTCGGCTTCGACGGGGCGTCGGCGGTGCACACGCACATGACCAACACCCGGATCACGGACCCCGAGATCCTCGAGCTGCGCTTCCCGGTGGAGGTCGAACGGTTCGCGATCCGCCGCGGCTCGGGGGGCGACGGGGTCTACCGCGGGGGCGACGGGGTCGTGCGCCAGCTCCGCTTCCGCGAACCCCTCGACGTCGCGATCCTCTCGGAGCGACGAGGGGTCGCGCCGTTTGGGTTGCACGGCGCCGACCCCGGCCAGCCGGGGCGGAACTGGCTGCTGCGCGACGGCGCCCGCCAGAGCTTGCCCGCCAAGGTCCAGCTCCAGGTCGCGGTCGGCGACGCCGTGGCGCTGGAGACCCCGGGCGGAGGCGGCTACACCCCGACCCCCGCCGAGTGGGCGCGGATGGCTCCGGGGGAGCTGCGGCGGCTGGTGTCGCGGGGGAGCTACCGGGGACCCACGTGCGGCATCGCCGACGGTCGCGTCCAGGCGAACCTCGTGGTCCTGCCGGCCGCGTTGGCCGACGCCTTCGAGGCCTACTGCCGGAAGAACCCCGGCCCCTGCCCGCTCATCGAACGCCTCCCCGTCGGGGACCCCGTGTCTCGCCTGCTGGCCCCCGGCGCCGACCTGCGGCTGGCGCTCCCCCGCTACCGAGTCCACCGGGGGACGGCGGTGGAGGAGGTCGACGACCTGCGCGCGGCCTGGCGCGACGACGCGGTAGCCTTCCTCCTCGGCTGCTCCTTCTCCCTCGAAGGCGCCCTCGCGGCTGGCGGCGTGCCGGTGCGCCACGTGGAGGAGGGCAAGAACGTGCCCATGTTTCGCACGACTCGCGGCACGGAAGCCGTGGCGCCTTTCGGCGGGGCGCTGGTGGTCACCCTGCGTCCCATGCCCCCGGAGCGGGTGGACGACGCGCGCCGCATCAGCGCGCCCCTCTGGGTCGGCCACGGCGCCCCGATCCACGTCGGCGACCCCGACGCCCTTGGGATCACGGCCCTCGACCGCCCCGAGTGGGGCGACGCGGTCACGATCCACCCGGGCGAGCTCCCCGTGTTCTGGCCCTGCGGGGTCACCTCCCAGGTCGCCCTGGAGCGAGCCCTCGAGGCAGGGGAGCTGCCCTGGGCGCTGACCCACGCGCCGGGGCACATGCTCGTGGGCGACCTGACCCCCGAGGCGCTCGTGGCGCAGCTCCCCACGCCGACGTAAACCTCCCACCAACAGGGCTTGGGAGGCCCCGGCCACCCTGTAATCCAACCCCAGGGCCCGTTACAATCCGCGCCCCACGAGGTGCAAGCGTGAACATCCACGAATACCAGGCGAAGGACGTCTTCCGCCGCTTCGGGATCCCGGTCCTGAAGGGCGGGGTCGCCCACTCCTCCGAAGAAGCCCAGCAGGTCGCAGACGGCCTCGAGACCCCCGTCGTGGTGGTCAAGTCGCAGATCCATGCCGGCGGTCGCGGCAAGGGGCGGTTCAAAGAACACGGCCCCGACGGGATCGGTGGCGTGGTCGTGGTCAAGGACAAGGCCACCGTGGCCAAGGTCGCGCTGCAGATGCTCGACAGCACCCTGGTCACCAAGCAGACCGGCCCCGGCGGACAGAAGGTGCGCAAGCTCTTCGTCGAGTCGGGCTGCGACATCGACAAGGAGTTCTACGCCGCGGTGACCCTCGACCGCGCCACCCGCACCCCGACCTTGATGGTCAGCCCCGAGGGGGGCATGGACATCGAGGAGGTCGCCGAGGCGACCCCCGAGAAGATCTTCACCGCGGGCGCCGACCCGCTCCAGTCCCGCCTGTTCGATCACGACGCGCGGCGGATGGCCAAGGCCCTCGGGCTCACGGGCAAGTCGCTCAAGCAATGCAGCGCGCTGCTCAAGAAGCTCGTCGAGTGCTTCTACGCGACCGACGCCTCGATGGTCGAGGTCAACCCGCTGGTGCTGACCAAGGGTGGCGACGTGCTGGCCCTCGACGCGAAGATGAACTTCGACCACAACGGCCTGCCGCGCCAACCCGAGATCGTCCCCCTCCGCGACCCCTACGAGGAGACAGAAGAGGAGCGCGAGGCCAAGCACAACAACCTGAGCTACATCTCGCTCTCGGGGAACATCGGCTGCATGGTCAACGGCGCCGGGCTGGCCATGGCGACGATGGACATGATCAAGCACGCCGGCGGGACGCCGGCCAACTTCCTCGACGTCGGCGGCAACGCCACCGAGGAGCGGATCACGGCCGCGTTCAGGATCATCGTCTCCGACCCGGACGTGAAGGCGATCCTGGTCAACATCTTCGGCGGGATCCTGCTCTGCGACCTGCTCGCCACGGGCGTCGTCGCCGCGGCGCGAACCCTCGAGCTCAAGGTGCCCCTGGTGGTGCGGATGGAGGGGACCAACGTCGAGCGCGGACGGGAGATCCTCGCCAACAGCGGGCTCCCGATCCAATTCGCCGAGGGGCTGGCTGTCGCCGCCGAGAAAGCCGTCGCCGCTGCTGGAGGTGCCCAATGAGCATCCTGATCAACTCCGACACTCGCCTCCTGCTCCAGGGCGCTGGCCGCGCGGGCACGTTCCACGCCGAGCGCAGCGCCGCCTACTGCAACACGAACCTCGTGGGCGCGGTGCACCCCGGCAAGGGGGGGCAGACGATCCTGGACGGCACGCCGGTGTTCGACACCGTCGCCGAGGCCATGGAGGCCGTCCAACCAACCGCCTCGATGATCTTCGTGCCCGCGCTGGGCGCCGCCGACGCGATCATCGAGGCCGTCGACGCGGGGATCCCGCTGGCGGCCTGCATCACCGAGGGGATTCCCGCCCTCGACATGGTGCGGGTCAACGCCTTCATGCAGGGCAAGCAGACCCGGCTCGTGGGCCCCAACTGCCCGGGGCTGATCACCCCCGGCGAGATCAAGATGGGCATCATGCCCGGCTACATTCACAAGCCCGGCAAGATCGGGATCGTCAGCCGCAGCGGGACCCTGACCTACGAGGCGGTGTGGCAGGTGACCCAGGCTGGCCTCGGGCAATCGACCTGCGTCGGCATCGGCGGTGACCCCATCGTCGGCACGAGCTTCGTGGATGCGCTGAGCCTGTTCGGGGAGGACTCCGACACCGCCGCCGTGATCATGATCGGCGAGATCGGCGGCAGCGCCGAGGAAGAGGCCGCGGCCTACATCAAGTCCAGCGGCTTCGACAAGCCGGTGGTCTCGTTCATCGCCGGCCAGACGGCGCCTCCGGGCAAGCGTATGGGCCACGCCGGCGCGATCATCGCCGGCGGCAAGGGCACCGCGTCGGCGAAGATGGAGGCCCTCCGCGACGCCGGGGTGGCCGTGGCGCAGAAGCCCTCCGACATGGCCTCGACCCTGATGCGCGTGCTCGAGGAGCGCGGGGTCAAGGCCACCTAGCACCCTCACACAGGTTCACCCGCCGCGCCGCCGCGGCGACACACTCAGACTCACGGGTCCCGAATCCGAGCGGGACCCCACCCGCGCCCCGAGGCGCACGAGGTACCGATGAGCAAGATCATCTACACCATGACCGACGAGGCTCCGGCGCTAGCCACCCACTCGCTGCTGCCGATCCTGCGTGCCTTCGCGTCCACCGCGGGGGTCGATATCGAGCTCCGGGACATCTCCCTCGCGGGGCGCATCCTGGCGGTGTTCCCCGATCGCCTGACCGCCGAGCAGAAGGTCGGGGACGCGCTCGCGGAGCTGGGACAGCTGGCCCTCAAGCCCGAGGCCAACATCATCAAGCTGCCGAACATCAGCGCC
>Ga0070726_10003458_pt1 | contig 13240 bp, 12 predicted proteins | sample tdAd471_FD_67275 | JGI IMG/M metagenome (GOLD analysis project Ga0070726, IMG submission 67275) | Marine sediment microbial communities from the Atlantic coast under amendment with organic carbon and nitrate - tdAd47.1 | ecosystem: Environmental > Aquatic > Marine > Coastal > Sediment | place...
AGGCGTTGAATCAGGTCAGCGCTCCGCCCGGCTTCGCAGTCCACCAACAAGGAGTCTGCGGACTGAAGCACGAAGAAATCGTGCAGGTACTTCCCTTGTGGCGTCAGCAACGCACTGTAGACCGACGTCCCGGCAGAGACCTGATCCATGTCCTGGGAAACCAAGCCCTGCAGGAATGTTCGATTGTCGGTGCCGCCAATTGCGACGATATCGCGCGGCAGTTTGACGTAGCAGGTGGTCATTGGACGCCTTTCAGGCCTGGCCGTGGCCAGTCTTGATGCTGTGTGGTTGGTTAGATAATTGGCCTGTACCCTCAGTCTGACAAGACGCGACCCCATTCTTTTTTCAGCAAGAAATGGCGCCGCGTCGGACTCGCGCGTATAAGCCTCTCCGTCATGCGAATACTCTATGTCGGTCCCAACCGGATTGGCGACGCCGTCCTTTCGTCCGGTTTGCTGAACTTCCTGAACAGGAACTATCCCGACGCGCGATTCACCGTCGCCTGCGGCGCATCGGCTGCGCCCTTGTTTGAGGCGTTGCCGGGCCTCGAACGTTTGATCCCCATGCACAAAAAACCGCGCGGCGGCCACTGGCGAAGCCTCTGGCGACAGGTGGTCGGCCATCGCTGGTCCCTGGTGGTGGATGTGCGGCGATCGATTATTCCGTGGACGGTGTTGAATGCGCGCCGCGCCATTGCTCCACCGAGCTCGAATCGGGACGAACATGCGGTCGTTTCCTTCTCGCGGACCTTGGGGCTGTCCGAGAATCCACCCATCCCACGCCTGTGGGTGGGGGCCAAACATCATGCCGCCGCCGCGGAATTGTTGCCGGAAAAAACGCCGGTCATCGCCATCGCACCGACCGCGAACTGGCAGGGCAAGACCTGGCCCGCAGAGCGATTTGTCGAGACACTCCAGCGTCTGACGGGTATGGCCGAGTCACAATTGGACGCGATTCTGCCGGATGCCGCGGTTGCGGTGTTGGGCGCCGAGAACGAGCGTGACGCGGCGGGGCCGGTGCTTGATGCGATCCCGGCGGATCGACGAATCGACCTCGTCGGCACGCAAGATCTGCCGACGATATCTGCCTGCCTGCTTCGCTCGACATTGTTTGTTGGAAACGATTCAGGCCTGATGCATATGGCGGCGGCTGCCGGTATCCCGACCCTCGGGCTGTTTGGTCCCAGCCGGCCGGAGCGCTATGCACCGTGGGGGTCCAGGGCGGCATGGGTTGCGACCGAAAAACCCTTCTCCGAGCTTGTGGGTGGCGCGGGCTATGATCACCGGACGACGGAAACGCTGATGGACAGCCTGTCCGTCGACACAGTCGTCAGGGCGTCGGCGAATTTGTGGCGTCGCGTGGGTGAAGATCGAGAATGACCGTTCAAGAGCATATGCCGCGCCTGTCCGCACTGGTCGTTGCGCACAATGAAGAAGCCCAGCTCGCCGATTGTCTGGCCGCGCTGCGCTTTGCCGATGAGATTGTTGTCGTCCTCGACCGGTGCAGCGACCGTTCGGAGGAGATCGCACGTGCGCACGGCGCCAAGGTCGAGGCGGGCGCGTGGGAGATCGAAGGTGCTCGCAGAAACCGCGGGATCGAAATTTGCTCCGGTGACTGGATTGTTGAAGTCGATGCCGACGAACGCGTGACGGCGGAACTGGCACAAGACATCCGATCGACGATTGTGGACGCACCCTACGGCCATTTTCTCATCCCCTTTCACAATTATGTGGGCGCGCGGCTGGTTGAATTCGGATGGGGCGCGGCCTGGGGCGTAAGTGCGACCGTGCGCCTGTTTGCCAATGATCGCGAGCGCGGTCCGGCCAAGATATGGGGCGATCAGCGCATCCATCCCGCACTTGAACTCAAGGGAACTCCGGGACGGTTGACCGCACCGATGATTCATTATGTCGACCGCAATATCTCGGACATGATTCAGCGGCTTGATCGATACACGAGTGCGCGCGCACGCGATTTGCGCGAATCCGGAGATATCGGCAGTTTCAGACATAATCTGCGGCGGATCTTTTCGCGCTTCTGGAAATGCTATGTGGCGCGGCGCGGTTACCGTGAAGGTCAGTACGGATTTTTGATTGCATTGATGGCCAGCCTCTATCCGATCCTCAGTTATCTCAAGGCCCATCTGGAGGACGAATAACCTTGCGACTGCTCCAGGCCATGGCGGGTGCGGAAGTGGGGGGCGCGGAGGCGTTTTTCGTTCGACTGGCGATTGCGTTTGCCAATGCGAATGTTGAACAGCGGGTGATCATCCGCCGCGATTCGGTTCGCGCCCGGGCGCTGCGGAATGGCGGGGTTGAACCGTTGGAGTTGCCGTTTGGCGGGCGGATGGATTTTCGCACACGGCCCGCATTGCAGCGTGAGATAGACCGCTACAAGCCCGATATCGTCCTCAGCTGGATGAGCCGCGCAAGCTGGGCGACCCCAAAGTCGACGCGTCCCGGCGGGTACAAACTGATCGCCAGGCTGGGTGGATATTATGATCTCAAATATTACCGCCATTGCGACTATCTGATCGGTAACACCGAGGACATTGTCGAACATATCGCCGAGCAGGGCTTTGACCGCGACCGGATTGTTTATCTGCCGAATTTCGTCAACCCGCCCTCGCGGCCGGCGATTTCACGGATCGGGTTCGATACCCCGCTTGATGCGCCGCTGTTGTTGGCGATGGGACGGCTCCACGAGAACAAGGCCTTCGATGTTCTTTTGCGTGCGCTCGCGAAGTTGCCGGACATGTGGCTTTGGATTGCCGGTGAGGGCCCGGAAGCGGCAAATTTGTCGAAACTCGCGACCGAGCTTGGTGTGGATGATCGGGTGCGATTCCTCGGCTGGCGCGACGATTCCGATGCGTTGATGCAGTCTTGTGATGTGTTCGTCTGTCCGTCACGCCATGAGCCGCTCGGCAATATTGTTCTGGAAGCCTGGGCCGCGGAGAAGCCTGTCGTTGCCGCCGCCGCCGCGGGGCCCGTCAGCCTGATCGGCGATAACGCGGCCGGTATCATCGTGCCGGTGGACGATCCGGACGGGCTTGCGGACGGCATCCGGACTCTCCTCGCCGACCCCGCAAACGCGGTGCGCCTGGCCGTTGAAGGCCATCGGCGTTTCGAGGCGGACTACACGGAAAAGGCCGTCGTTGCGCAGTATCAGGACTTCTTCGAGCGGATTGCCTAACGATGTGTGGAATCGCAGGTGTCATGGGAGCTGATGGCGCAACCGCGGATGCGGCAGTACTGCAGCGCCTGATTGATGCCCTGCGGCACCGCGGGCCGGACGGTGAGGGCGCCTACACGGCGCGGAATGTCGCGCTGGGCCAGACCCGGCTCGCGATCATCGATTTGGAGACAGGCAATCAGCCGCTCTACGAACCAGGCGGCGCTGTGCTGGTCGCGAATGGTGAGATCTACAACTATGTCGAGTTGCGCGCGCAGATGGAGGGCGAGGAGTTCTCGACGCAATCCGATTGCGAACCGCCGCTCCATCTTTACCGGAGATACGGCCTCGATTTTGTCGATCACCTTCGGGGCATGTACGCCATCGCATTGTATGATCCGATCGAGGGACAGCTGGTGTTGGCGCGCGACCCGTTCGGGATCAAACCGCTTTACTACGCCCAGACCGATCGCGGCTTTGCGTTTGCATCCGAACCGCAGGCGCTGATCGAATCCGGGATGGTCGCGCCGCGGGTGAACCCGACCGCACTTTCCGAATTGCTCCAGCTTCAGTTCACCACCGGCGCCGAGACGGTGTTCGAGTCCATCACACGCGTGCTGCCGGGGGAATCCGTTGTCGTGCGCGACGGCCGCGTCGTCGCCCGCCGGCGCCGATCCGTCCTGCCGTCGGACGGGGTGGCGGACTGGAACGAGGAAACCGCGCTTGAGCTTCTCGACACGGCATTGCGTAACAGCGTCGAAGTGCACCAGCGCTCCGACGTGCCGTATGGAATGTTCCTCTCCGGCGGGGTCGACAGTTCCGCGCTTCTCGCCCTTATGTCGGACCTGAACAGCCAGCCGGTGCAGGCGTTCACCGCAGGGTTTGTCGGTACCTCCGTTCCCGACGAGCGCGCACGCGCGCGCGAACTGGCCAAGATCACCGGCGCCGAGATGACCGATCTGGCGATCGATGCGGATATGTTCTGGCGCGAGCTGCCGAAAATTGCCGCCGCGATGGACGACCCGACGGCCGATTACGCGATGGTGCCGACATACTTCCTGGCGGAGGCGGTGAAGGCCGCCGGGCTGAAGGTGGTATTAACCGGCGAGGGCGGCGATGAGCTTTTCGCCGGATACGGCCGCTACCGCAGCGCCATGCGGCCCTGGTGGCGCGGTGGCCGGACCATGCGCGCGCGCGGTGTGTTCGATGGCCTGGGCGTATTGCGTGATCCGCCGACCGGTTGGCGCGATGGGATCGCGGCGGCGGAGCAAACCGCCGACACCGGCACCTACAGCCGGCTGCAATCCGCGCAGGCGGCCGATTGTGCGGACTGGTTGCCCAATGATCTGTTGATCAAGGTCGATCGGTGCCTGATGTCCCACGGTGTTGAGGGGCGAACGCCCTTCCTGGATCCGGAGGTTGCGGCCGTTGCGTTTCGAATGCCCGACGCGCTCAAGGTGCGCGATGGGCTCGGCAAGTGGATTTTGCGGAAGTGGCTCGACGGGGCCCTTCCCGAGGCCCGCCCGTTTGAACGCAAGCGGGGGTTCAGCGTGCCGGTTGCCGAATGGATGGAAGCCAGCGCGCTGGAGATCGGACCGCTGGTCGCGCAACAGCCCGGGGTGCTCGAGGTTTGCGATCCGCGCGCCGTCGAATCGCTCTTTGTAAAAAAGGGAAAGCGGCAGGGTTTTGCCGCATGGGTGCTGTTGTATTACGCGCTGTGGCACGCCCACCATATCCTCGGTATCCGCGACAGCGAGAATGTGCGCGACGCGCTTGAGACCGGTCGCCGCGCAGCCTGAGGCCGGGATTCGGGAAGTCGTACGTCAAAGCCTATTGCGGGGTGGTGTGACCCTGAATCAGTAGTTGTCCAACGCACCGATGACCTCGAAGTCGCCGATTTTTGCCGAAACACCGAAACAGTTGATGAACGGGTCATAGTCCGTTTTCGCCATTGTGTTGGGTGTGGCGCGCTCGTCCAGGGCTTGAGACAGTTCTTCCGCGATGAAACGCAAATAGGATTTCAGTGCGGATGTCCGGCAGAGATACCCTTTGTTGAACCCCACCAGAATCAGGTTCAAATCTGTCACGGAGGTGTACAGAAACCGGAAAACCGCTGCGGTAACCTGAGGCCATTGGGGGGCGAAGAAGTCATCCATGCAGATCATGCCGTCATGCTTCAGCAGCGTATCGGCAACCTTCAAGTCGTTGATGACCGCCGCCATGGTGTGGCCGCCGTCAATATGAATCCACCGGCAACTGCTGGCGGCAGCGTCAACATCCATACGCCGTGTCAGCTCATCGGACCGGCAGACGTGAATTGTGGTGCCGGGTTTGATCTGATCGACGCGCGCGAGGGTTTCGTCCATCACGTTGCCCTCAAGCTCTGAATCGACGAGGATCACGTTCTCCTCGGGGCGTGCATGGTGGGCCATAATCGTCGCAGATTTGCCGCGGAACGAGCCGATCTCAAACAAATCACCTTTGATTTCCATGCTGTCTTGGAAATTCAGCAAGGCGTCCCATGACCCGAGCGCACCGGAATCCATATAGCCTTCCGTTGCGTGAAAGTCGGCCGCCACCTGATCGAAATGTGCGCTGTTCATGGCAGGGGGATGGACTCCGATGGTGTTCGATTGATGGTGCTCAGGGCGCCCTCCATTCTCCGAATGTCCTCAGCGAACAGGGCGATGTGGTCGGCGTTGTCGGAGCCGCCTGCGTACATGGCCCGAAACGCCTCACACGTCATCCCGTATCGCCGCGAAAACTCATCGTCAGACACGCCGAGTCCGATGCGAATGATTCGTCGCGGCCCCACAGGCTGGTCGCCCGTATAGGGCTCGACGCTGTGCCAAGAATGCGGGGCCTCGTAGAAAGCGAGCATTCGGTTGGGCTTGAAGGCGGCCATTGTGTATGGCTGAACACGCAGCAATTCGTCCCAATCGGCTGAGCCGAACTGTGACGCCGAGGCCGCGAGTTCGTCTGTCGATTGCGCCGCAGTATCGGCTGACAGCGTCGTGCCGCGCCCGGGATTGCCGCCATCATCGATATAGATCAGGCACGTCGCGACATATTCGGGGTTCAGATAGTAGTGGGTGTGCGAGCCATGCACTTCGAATCTGGGGCCGTGTTGCATAAGCCCGGAACGAATGATCTTGGGGTGAACGTCGTCGAAACCAAACCGCGCGCGAATGAGGGGGCCAAATATTTGTGCGACGTCGTCGGTCACGGTGTCGATCACGGATTCCAACTCGGTCCAAAACTTGGTGTTCACCGCATCATGTTTGTGGCGTTCGTCTTTGAACTCCAGGCCCCAAATATCTGCGGCCGGATAATCGAGATTGAAACTCGAATCGTCTGGCCAGTGTTCCGAAATTTGCGAGAACAGGCTCTGCGGAAGCACATCATCTTTGATGAAATGGGGGAATGGCAAACGGTCGATCATGCTCGGTCAGTTGTTGGTTTGCGTTGCCTTGGCTTCAATACCTAGAGCATTGCCGATGATCGGTCTATCGGGGAGACACGGCCGGAATGGGAGAGTATCACCGGTGCCCACGCCCGATCCCGGTGAATTTCTGCAAGCAATTCAGTCTGTTGCCCGATGGGTGGGCCCACTTCCGACTTTTGGCTGACTTCTGCCGTTCACGGGCCTATATTTTGCCTCTGATTGTGCGCTGCACCTAAGATTTCCGGCGAGTGTTTCGCCCGAACCACCATAAAACGGGGCCACACACACGGGCACCCACAGAGACTTGGGAGAACCACTCATGACCGCATGTATTGTTGGCTGGGACCATCTGAAATTCGGAAAGCGCGAAGGCGAGGATATCGAGGACATGATCGTCAGCGTGGCCACGGGCGCCATGCGGGATGCCGGCGTCGAGCCGAAGGATGTGGATGCGATCTATCTGGGGACCTTCGGCGGCGGTTTCGTGAATCAGGAGTTTCCAGCCTCGCTGGTGTTGCAGGCCCATGAGGATCTCCGCTTCAAGCCCTCGACCCATGTCGAGAATGCCTGTGCGACCGGATCCGCCGCGATCTATCAGGGCCTCAATCACATCGCGGCCAAGCGCGGCCGCATCGTCCTGTGCGTCGGTGTCGAGAAGATGACCGAGGTCAGCGGCGAGGTGCTCGGCGGCATTCTCTCCAAGGCCTCCTACCTTCGGGAAGAATCTGCATCGAGCTTTGCGGAAATTTTCGGACAGATCACCGATGCCTATTTTCAGAAGTATGGCGACAAGTCCGACGCGCTCGCGATGATCGCGGCGAAGAACCATAAGAATGGCTGCGACAATCCCTATGCGCAGTTGCAGAAGGACCTCGGCTACGACTTCTGCCGCAACGTGTCGGAGAAAAACCCGATTGTTGCCGGCCCGCTCAAGCGCACGGATTGCTCGCTCGTGTCAGACGGCGCGGCCGCCATTGTGCTGACCGATGTCGACACCGCGCTGAAGATGGACAAGGCGGTTTATTTCCGCGCGGCCCAGCATGTGCAGGATTATCTGCCCATGTCGCGCCGGACCGTGATCGATTTCGAGGGGCCTGCCGAAGCCTTCTCCCGGGCCTTCGCCGAGGCCGGCATCTCGATCGATGATCTCGGTTTCGCCGAGGTCCATGACTGCTTCACCAGCGCCGAGTTGCTGTCCTATGAGGCGATGGGGCTGACCGACAAGGGCCAGGGCGAGATCGCGATCAAGGAAGGCTGGACCTATGCCGACGGGAAACTGCCGGTCAATCGCTCCGGCGGTCTGAAGGCCAAGGGCCACCCGCTGGGGGCGACCGGCCTGTCGATGCATGCCATCGCATCCATGCAACTGACCGGCACGGCGGGCGATTTGCAGCTCGATAGTCCCAAACTCGGTGCCGTCTTCAACATGGGTGGCTCGGCCGTATCGAGTTACGTCTCTATCCTCGAGCCGTTGCGCTAGGGCCATACGGTCGCGAACCGGGATTGCGATGACATGAGCGAAACCTTCAAGGCCGTCCTGCTGGAGCAGGGCGACGACGACAAGGTGTCTGCGTCCATCAAGGATGTTGGGGTCGATGCGTTGCCGGACGGCGACGTCACGGTGGCGGTCGAATATTCGACCATCAACTACAAGGATGGCCTGGTCGTGAACGGCAACATCGGCCGGCTGGTGCGGGAGTTTCCCCATGTCCCCGGTATCGATTTCGCCGGCACCGTGGCGCAGTCCGACAGCCTGGCTTTTGCGCCCGGCGACAAGGTGGTCCTGACCGGCTGGCGCGTCGGGGAGGTGCATTGGGGCGGTCTGGCACAGAAGGCGCGGGTCAAGGCCGACTGGCTGGTGCCCTTGCCCGACGGGCTGACGACCCAGCAGGCGATGGCCGTCGGCACGGCCGGTTTCACGTCCATGTTGTGCGTCGATGCGCTGGAAGCGCACGGCCTCACGCCCGACCGGGGCGAGGTGTTGGTGACCGGCGGCGCGGGCGGTGTCGGCAGCGTGGCCATCGCCATTCTGGCGAAGCTTGGATACACCGTCGTGACCTCGTCCGGCCGCCGGGAGCTTGAGGGCTATCTCAAGGATCTGGGCGCGTCGGAGGTGATCGATCGCGCGGATCTGTCCGAGGCAGAGTCCCGACCGCTCGAACGCGAGCGCTGGGCGGGCTGCGTCGATGCGGTTGCCGGCAAGACTCTCGCAACTGTTCTTGCACAAATGAAGTATGGCGGATCCGTTGCGGCCTGCGGGCTGGCGGGCGGCAATACGCTGGAGACCACCGTCTTGCCGTTCCTGTTGCGCGGGGTGAACATCCTGGGCATCGATTCGGTGATGCAACCGCAGGCACATCGCACGCGGATTTGGCAGCGGATCGCCGCGGATCTCCCGCTCGACAAGCTGGACGCCATGACCAGTGTGGCACCGCTCGGAGAGGTTCCCGCGCTGGCAAAGTCGATCCTGGCCGGCGATGTGCGCGGGCGGACTGTGATCGACGTCAACGCCTGAGGCGGTCTCCGGTAAATCCTCTCTTAACCCGCTGTCGCTAGGCTCAGACCCAACTGAGGTTGGTTCGATGAGCTCAACAGGTAACAGATGGCGGGTCGGGGCTGCGCTGGGCGCGGCATTGCTGCTGTCTGCGTGTGAGAACCCGTGGCGTGAGTATCTGCCCGACTTCGACCAGGTTCTTGCGGCCGGCTGGCTGGAAGATGGGGCGCCGCTGCCTGTGGATCCCGTGTACTGCTATGAAACGATTGGTGCGGCCGATTGTTATGACGCGCCGCTCGAAGGTGCAGGGAACCGGCTTCGTGGTTTCGAAGGGCCGCCGCCGCCGATCGATGACGACCGCTAGGTCATTCCCCGACTTGCAACATAGTTAAATTTGTGGCGCTTTGTAGCCGGTACACGCGCACGACATGCGCGCGATGGGCGAAGTGGAGCGTCGGATGGTTTACTGGGGGCGACTGGGTCGTGCGGCCGTGGCTTTTCTGGGGCTGGCCTATTCAGTTCAAGCGCACGCCCAAACCACGGTGCCGGAAGGCTATATCGGTACACTGAACTGGTATCACCAGCAGGCGGAGGCCGGGAACGCGCGCGCGCAGTTTCTCCTCGCCATCAAATATGAAACCGGGACGGACGTCGGGGAAAACCTCGCCCGCGCCGCGGATCTTTTCGAGCGTTCCGCGCGTCAGGGGTTGGCGGACGCGCAGTTTAAATTCGCGACGATCCTCGAAACCGGACGCGGCCGACCGGCCGATTTGGCTGCGGCTGAAGTCTGGTACCGGGCCGCAGCGCTTCAGGCGCATTCATCGGCCCAGTTCAACCTTGGTGTCATGCTCGTCAACCGGGCTCGGACGGAGGATGAGGCTGCCGAGGCAATCTCCTGGTTGCTTCGCGCGCGCCGGGTCGGCCTGGCCCCTGCCGCAAAACTGATGGACGAGCTTTCGGGTGCCCACTCGGAAGATGTTCTCAAGAATGCGCAGATACTGTCTGAGGTGCCCTTGTCCACGGCTGCCGGCGCGCGCTAGACCAGCGTTCGGTAGTATTGTCCCCCGGACGGTGTCGGCGAGACAGTATTGGAACGTTCACTCGGTCGTTTGGCGACGAGAAACAGATGCGTATCTATCGGTGGATTTTTGTACTCGGACTTGTGGGCGGTGTGGCGGCCCTTTTTATCGCCTTTTCGACCGAGCGGGATGACACCGTCTCCAAGCCGGGCGGTTCAGGCCAGATCGAACGTGAGAACGTGGCGCGAGACGGTGCGCCTGACGGCCCCGTAGCATTGCGGCGCAACCTGGACCGGCCAGAGCTCGACCTTGATCAGAACGCGAATCCGCTGATCATCGTCGATTCGTTTCCGGCCGAGTCCCAGCTTGAACTGGGAGTGTGGCGCGGCGCCGTCGGCTCGGGTGGACATTTCGACAGGCTCGACCGTCTCGCGGCGCCGGGCGTTCCGGACACCGGTGTGTCGCCGAATGATATCCTCGTGGCGCGGGGGTGGGCTGGTGACCCGGGTTTGGGTTTGCGATTGCACGAAGTCGTCCTGGTGCGCTGCGATCGGATCGTCGCCCGCGCCCAGGTCACGCTCGACAGACCCGACGTTGCGGCGGCGGTTCATCCAAATCTCGTGCGATCGGGGTGGGAGGCACAAATCTTCGCCGGTGACCTTCCATCCTGTGGTGACGACAATATGTCGGCATGGGCGGTCATCCCCGGGAACCCGGCTCTGCTGATTTCACTGATCGGCCGACACGGCGTCCGGGTCGCCAGCAGCGATGTACCTGCCGTTACCCATGTTTCCGCGCAGACCGTGCCGCGGCCCGATGCATATGCGGCGCCGAGCGAAGTGTTTTTTGACATACTCGCGTCCCGCGCGAATTTGCGACGCTGCGGCAGCACGAAATGCGCGGTGGTTGCGCAAATTGACAGCGGAACCCATCCGGGCGTGTTGCTTGAAAATGATGGAAGTTGGTCACTGTTGGCGTTTGGCGACCGCCAGGGCTGGCTGTTCAACGATCTGTATCGCCGGACGGAATATTAATGCTACCAACACCGCGCTGAATGGAGGCGACGCAACCCGTGCGCACTTTCTTGTTTCACTGTTTTGCGCTGGTCCTGGTCGTCGCCTATGTGAACACCTTCGTGGTCTGGCGTGAGATCGGATATCTGTTCGGTCGCGGCATTCGCGACGGTGTGCCGTTCATCGTCGTCGGGACCCTGGTGTTGGCAATTGCCGTCTATGTCGGTGTGAACATGCGCCGCGGGACGCTGTCCGTCGCGTGGCTATGGCTCGCTGCGGCGGTGATCCTCGCGGTCGTCGGGTTGTCCTCGACCGATCCGGCCTTTCCGGCCAAGCGAATCCATGTCCCCCAATATGTGATCCTCGCGATCGTGCTTCACTTCTCGATCCGCGGGTCCGATCGCACGGCGCTCACTCTTTTGTTCATCTTTCTTACGGTCACGGCCTACGGCGTTCATGACGAACTGCTGCAAGGACTGCATCCGCGTCGCACCTACGGGTTGCGTGATATGTTCGTGAATGCTTGTGGCGCCGGCGCGGGCACGTTGCTGGTTCGGGCCTTGTCGCCCGGTGATCGCGCTCTTGCGCCTGCGCTCGAGGTGAGGCCGGGGGCGTTAGTGGCATTTGCGTTGACGATCGGGGGTGTCTTTATGTTCGTGCTGGCGGGGACCGCTTTCCGTACAGATGTTTTGCCTTATTGGACCGTGCTGCCTGCCTTGGCTGGCGCGATCGCGTTGGCCGTCGCGGCCGAGCGTCTGTCCTTTCGGGGCGACCGATTGGCAGTCCGTGCGCTTGTCGGTGTGTGCCTGCTGTATTCCGTCTACCCGTTGATGATCAATGTCGCGCTCCTGGATTTCGCCTAGCGTCGCCGCGCTCATCTTCGTGGTGACCGCCATATTGGCGGTCCACGATCTCGTGCGCGACCGACCGCTCAACGTAATCCTGCTGACGGTCGAAAGCTGGCGCGAGGACTCGGTGTTGCGCGTGCATCTGCCGCATCTCCTGCTCGAGTCCGGGCCACACGGCGTGCGTTTTACAAATCATCGCGCGGTGTCGGCCTGGACCGCGCCGAATGTGATCGCGCTCTTGTCCGGTTTGTCGCCGTTCGACCAGGGCGCGCACACGCGCGGCGATTCGGTGCCAGCCGAACTCGACACGGTCACGGAAGAATTCGCGAGCAACGGCTGGCGGGTCACCGGACTGCAGTCGTTCATGACCATCGATCTGTTCAAGAATCTCGGACTTGAACTCGAGCCGGGGGTTGACCTCAAGCACTGGCTCGCCAGCCGCGCGCGCGACCGGCAGCCCTTTTATCTCTGGTACCACTATCTCGACACGCATCTTCCCTATCAGCAGAAATTCAGTGCGGATGCCGATCTGGTCAAACCGCCTGCGGATGGCGATGCGGATCTCGCGGCGCGGGTCGCGGCGGTCACGACCCAGCCTGTCGTGCCGGACGGTTCCTTGGAATTCCGTGACGTGGACCGGCCCTGGGTCGAGTCCGCCTATCTCGGCGGGGTGCGTGATTTCGACGAATGGTTCGCCGAGTTCTGGCGCTTCTTCAATCGTACGGGCCTGCGCGAGACGACGATCCTCGTCGTCACCGCCGACCATGGCGAGGAGCTCCTCGAACGCGGCAATGTGGGCCATGCCTCGACAACCCGGGCGGCGCATCTGCATGAGGAGATCGTGCGGGTGCCGCTGTTCGTCTGGTTGCCGCCGGAAATGCTCGATGTTCCCCGCGGGTCCGTGTTCACCCACCCGACCGATCACAACATGATTGCCCCGATGCTCGCGCGGCTTGTGGGGCTTCGCGGCGATACGACGGAAGCGGGTGGCGGGATACCGACCTGGCTGCCCCCGAGGCGGAAAATCTGGTCTGCGCTCACCTCGATCGCGGGTTTCTCCGAACCCGACCCAAATGAGGTCACGAAGTTCGTCGCTGCCGCGCGGGACGGTGCGACGAAGGTCCAGGTGCGGATCGGCGACGGCCGGATCGTGGATGTCGATGCCTGGAATCTGGAGGCCGATCCCGGCGAGCGGTTGCCCCTGGTGGATGACGATCCGCGAGTCGCCGGGTTGCGTCGGCACCTCGAAG
>Ga0070726_10003459_pt1 | contig 13239 bp, 12 predicted proteins | sample tdAd471_FD_67275 | JGI IMG/M metagenome (GOLD analysis project Ga0070726, IMG submission 67275) | Marine sediment microbial communities from the Atlantic coast under amendment with organic carbon and nitrate - tdAd47.1 | ecosystem: Environmental > Aquatic > Marine > Coastal > Sediment | place...
AGCGCCGCCTCGTTCACGTCGCAGACGAAAACCGCCGCCCCCTCGGCCTGCAGGGCCTTTGCCGTCGCCAGTCCGATGCCGGCGGCGCCGGCCGTGATCACCGCCCGTTTTCCCGAAAGATCCGTATTCATCCCTGCACGCCCCCGAAACCGATTACAATCCGGCGCGAAGGCTACACCGTGCCGCCCCTGTCCTTCGACCCAATTTCTTTCGTCCTAGGGTCTGTTGGGTATAAAGGGCACAAAATGCACTTCCGCCGCCGAACGCCATTGATTTTAAGAAGCATAGCTGCCACTTCTCTCTCCGTTCTCAGGGCGGGGTGAAAGTCCCCACCGGCGGTAAGCGGCCCAGTTTCCAAAATTGGCCCGCAAGCCCGCGAGCGCCTTGCCAACGGCCGACATGCCGAAGGGAAGGGTCAGCAGACCAGGTGAGAAACCTGGGCCGACGGTCATAGTCCGGATGAGAGAGAACATGCGATCGGCCCGCGCCAGCGGGCGGGGTCACATGTGATCGCCTTGGGTGACGTGTCACTACGAAAGGGGATCACCATGGCACACACCCGATACGCCTTCGTCAAAGCCGGCTGGCATGCGGAAATCGTCGATCAGGCGCTCGAAGGGTTTCGACAGGTCATTCCCGAAACCGATGTGGATGTCTTCACCGTGCCGGGCGCATTCGAACTTCCCCTGTTTTCCCGCGACCTCGCGCGGACCGGAAACTATGCCGCGATTGCGACCGCCGCCTTCGTCGTCGATGGCGGCATATACCGTCACGAATTCGTGGCCCAGGCGGTGGTCAATGGTTTGATGCAGGCCGGATTGGAAACCGGGGTGCCGATACTTTCCGTTTCGTTGACGCCGCATCATTATCAGGAATCGAGCCACCATACCGGCATTTTCAGGGACCATTTCATCCTGAAGGGGCGGGAAGCCGCCGAGGCCGCTTTGTCGATTGTCGAAGCACGGGCCGGAATCCCCGCGCAACGAACTTTGGACCGGGACGCATAGACCATGTTTACAGGCATCATCACCGATATCGGCAGCGTCAAATCGGTCGAACGGCGCGGCGATACGCGCTTCGTCATCCGAACGCGATACGCGGCCGACGGGATCGACATCGGCGCGTCGATCTGCTGTTCCGGCGCCTGCCTGACGGTGATCGAGAAAGGCGCGGAGGGGGATGCATACTGGTTCGCGGTCGACGCCAGCGCCGAGACCCTGTCGAAGACGACGCTGGGTGATTGGAAGGCAGGGACGCCGATCAATCTGGAACGCGCACTGAAGGTCGGCGACGAATTGGGCGGCCATATCGTCAGCGGCCACGTGGACGGCGTCGGCACGGTCGTCGACAGCTATGCGGAAGGCGACAGCATGCGCTGGGTGTTCGAGACGCCGGACGCGATCGCGCCTTTCGTGGCGCCCAAGGGGTCGATCGCCGTCAACGGCGTGTCGCTTACCGTCAACGAGGTTTCGGGCAATCGCTTCGGCGTCAACATCATCCCGCATACCGCGGAACACACGACATTCGGCACGCTCAAGGTGGGCGACAAGGTTAACCTTGAGGTGGACCCGCTCGCCCGATATGTTGCGCGCCTTCTTGAGATGAAAGGTTAAGGTTTTGGCCGACACGCGACCTCTCGCAACGGTTTCCAAGCAGGATATCCGCCGCGCGGCTGCGGACCTGCATTTCCTGTCGTCGATCGATGAGATCATACAGGATGCCCGGAACGGCCGGATGTTCATCCTGGTCGACGACGAAGACCGGGAGAATGAGGGCGACCTGATCATCCCGGCCCAGATGGCGACGCCGGAAGCGATCAATTTCATGGCCAAGTTCGGGCGTGGGCTGATTTGCCTCGCCTTGACGCCGCAGCGGGTCGCGCAGCTTGGCCTGGAACTGATGTCGCGGTCGAACGCCAGCCGGTTCGAAACGGCCTTCACCGTTTCCATCGAGGCGAAGGAAGGCATCACCACCGGCATTTCCGCGCCGGATCGGGCAAGGACGGTCGCGGTCGCGATCGACCCGGCGAAAGGCGCCGACGATATCGTGACCCCGGGCCATATCTTTCCGCTCAGCGCGCGCGAGGGCGGCGTTCTGGTTCGCACCGGTCATACCGAAGCCGCGGTCGACATCTCCCGGCTGGCGGGGCTGAACCCGTCGGGCGTGATCTGCGAGATCATGAACGACGACGGCACCATGGCCCGGCTCCCGGAACTGATCGCCTTTGCCCAGCTGCACGGATTGAAGATCGGCGCCATCAACGACCTGATCGCCTATCGCCGCCGCAACGACACGCTTGTCGAGCGCGTCGGCACGCACAGTTTCACATCGGAATTCGGCGGCGAATTCACCAGTCATGTCTATCGCAACGTCATCACCGGCGGCGAGCATGTCGCCCTGGTCAAGGGAAAGATCAACGGCGCCGCGGCGACGCTGGTCCGGATGCATGCGGTGAATGTTTTCGAGGACATGCTGGGCGATACCGAGAAGGGGCGGAACGGGCAGTTGCAGCGCGCCATGACCCAGATCGGCGAGGCCGGCAGCGGCGTCGTGGTCCTGATCCGCGAACCCGCCGCGACGGCGGTCTCCGACCTCGTGAAACGGCTTTCGGGTGACGCAAGCCATACGGGCGAAAGCGGCGCGACCAACGAATTGCGCGACTACGGCGTCGGCGCGCAGATTTTGCTGGATCTCGGCATCCGCGAGATGCGCTTGCTTTCCAACACCGAACGAACCGTCATCGGGCTGGACGGATACGGCCTGAGCATCGTCGAACGGGTTCCCATATCCGAGGATAAATAAGAATGAACAGTAATGACGATGTGAAATCCCCGCATATCATGATCGTGGAAGCGCGCTTCTACGCCGATATCGCGGATGCCGCCCTTGAAGGCGTGACCAGTGCGTTGGACGAGGCCGGCGCGAGTTATGAGCGCTTCGAAGTCGCGGGCGCGTTCGAGATTCCGGCCGCGATCTCCCACGCCCTGATCCAGCAGGACCTGTACGACACGCACCGTTTCGACGGGTATATCGCGCTGGGTTGTGTTATCCGGGGGGAGACGACGCATTACGATATCATTTCCGAGGAAAGCGCGCGCGGTTTGATGGATCTCTCCATCGACTACGGCTTGGCGCTCGGCAACGGCATCCTGACGGTCGAGAACCGGGAGCAGGCGATGGATCGCGCGATGAAAAGCCGGAAGGACAAGGGCGGTGAAGCGGCGCGCGCATGCCTCGGCATGATCGAGCACAAACGCGCCTTCCAGCTTTTCCCGCGCGAGGAAATCGACGGCGGGGCGGGGCGGTCCTGATGACCGGAGAAACCGAGAAACGCGAGACCGCCGGCAAATCCAACCGGGTGCCGGCCGGACGCCGCAAACGCAGCGCGGCGCGGTTGGCGGCGGTGCAGGCCCTGTACGAGATGGAACTGTCCGGTCATTCGGCGGCGGTCGTGATCGCGGCGATGAAGGAACGCGGCGTCGCGGATCTCGAGGATGAGGATATTCCGGTCGACGTGAAATATTTCCAAGGCGTCGTGGAAGGCGTCAGCCGGAATACGGAGAAACTGGACCGGATGATCGACGCCTGCCTGGGCACCGGCCGCACGGTCGCGCGCATGGAAGCCGTGCTGCGGGCCACCGTCCGCGCGGGGGCGCTGGAACTGATTTCCCGGGGCGATCTCGATCCGCCGATCCTGATTTCCGAATACGTCCATATCGCCCATGCCTTCTTCGGCGGCGGTGAGCCCGGCATCGTCAATGGATGCCTGGACAATCTGTCGAAGACCTACCGCGAAGGCGCCTTGGCGGAAGCGGCGGAAGAGGCGCGGGTGGCCCTGCTGCGTGAAACCGGTGCGGATGCCCTGTTGGCGGACGTGATCGATGATGTAGATGACCATGACGGTGAGCGGTGAATTCGAGCGGATCGCGCGCTACTTCGCACCGCTGGCCGGGGATTGCGCCGCGGCCGACGGATTGAACGACGACGCCGCCGCCTTGCCGGTGCCGGCCGGTTGCGACCTGGTCGTCAGCACCGATACGATCGTCGAGAAAATCCATTACCTGGGACCGGAAAGTCCGGACGCGATCGCCTGCAAACTGCTGCGGGTGACGCTGTCCGATTTGGCGTCGAAGGGCGCCCGGCCGGTTTGGTACACCATGAACCTCGCCCTGCCTGGCAAGATCGACGACGAATGGCTCGCCGGATTCTGCAGCGGATTGGCGGATGATCAGGAAAGGTACGGCGTGACGCTTGTCGGCGGCGACACGGTGAAGACGGAAGGCCCCACGGTATTGACCTTGACCGGCTACGGGCTTGTGCCGAGCGGCGCGATCCTGCGCCGCGGCGGCGCCAGGGCCGGCGACCTGCTGTATGTGACCGGAACGATGGGCGACGGCGCTTTCGGCCTGGAATGCGCCCGCGGCGGATTTCCGGAATTGAACTGGGGGATGCGGCAAAGCCTCGTCCAGCGCTACGAACGGCCCGAACCGCCGGTCGCCTTGGGGCCGGACCTGATCGGTGTCGCCAATGCCGCGATGGACGTTTCCGACGGCCTCGTCGGGGACCTGATGCATATGGCGGAAACGTCGGGCCTGCATGCGGTGCTTCTATCGCCCGATGTCCCGGTTTCCGACGCGGTGGCGGAAATTCTATCCGACTCCCCGGATCGGCTTACGACGGTGCTGACGGGCGGCGACGATTATCAAATCCTGGCTTCCGTGCCGCCGGAAAAGGAAGCGCCGTTCCAAGAGGCAGCCGCGCGACACGGCGTTTCTGCGACGCGGATAGGCCGGTTCGAAAATGGCCGGGGCGTGTCGGTTCTGGACGCGGATGGTGCGGAACTGGGACTGACCCGAACGGGCTACACGCACAGCTAGGGTTAGCGCGCCCGTCCTCTCGCCGCGGGTTTTAGTGAATGCGGATGATTTCGGCGGATTCCGGTTCGTTCGCCCGCTCCAGGGTTTGCACGGCGACGACGATGTTGCGCAACAGGATTTTCAGCAGGCGCTTGTCGGAGTCGGACACCGTCTTCACCCCGTCGATATAGACGAGGTATTGTGCGTCGCCGGTGCAGGGCGCATGGCAGACCAGACGATCCTGCACCTGGTAGGCGTCCTCCTGCTCCAGCCCGTTTCTGATGTCATCGGCCAGGACGCCCTCCAAATCGTCGATCAGGGTGCTGGCGTCCAATGACTTGAACCTGCCGGACGCGCATAGAAGATCGACGCGCTCGCCTTTTCCGACCAGGGCAAGGACAGTATTGGCTTCGCCTTCACCATCCTCGTCGTGGTCGTGAAGGAGCGCGCAGACCTGCTCGATCGCGCTCGACGCCAGTTCCTGCGGGGTTCGGTGCGTGAACAGATTGACGGTCGTGTCGACCAGCTTCTCAAGCTGCTTCTTCTCGCCCTCCGTCGCCAGGATATCGCGGTAGGAGCGCAGAGCGGTGTACATCACCGTATTCAGCTTCTGCGTGGTCAGTTCGGACTTTTCCCGATAGTCGTTGATGTCGAATTCCGCGATGACGCGCCGTTCCGGCGCATGCCCGGGATTGCCGGTTCGCAGCACGATCCGCATCGTCTTGTTGCCGAGCACATTGCGGATATAGCGGACAAGGTCCAGGCCCGCTCCGTCGGATTCCATCACGACATCCAGCAGCAGTATCGCGATGTCGGGGTTTTCTTCCAGGATGTTGCGGGCTTCCTTGGCCGAATAGGCGTGAAGCTGGGATAAACCGCGATTGTCCAGCTTGAAGTCGGACAGGGCGATTTTCGTAATGGCATGGATATCCGGCTCGTCGTCCACGACAAGGATCTTCCAGGGCTTGGCTTCGGGTTCCGCGGATTGGCGGCGCATAAGCGGAGAGGCGAATATCAGGGTATCTGTCATAACAACCACATTATCAGAAAAGGAACAGAAAAGAGAGCAAGGGCAGTGCCGGTCTGTTTATCGCCCAAAATGTTAATAAAAACACATAAAACTTATATAGAACGCCAATATTTTCACATGTATCCGGAAACCGGCCGTCAGTGAATCGCATTCTGCGGTTTTTCTTGCGACCGACAGGCCGCATGACCGGCCTGTGTCGCGGATCGAAAAGGACTTTTGGGCAAATCCCAAGTTTACTTGACCGCAGGCCGCCGGTAACTCTCGCCCTGTCGATGAGAGCAAGCGGTAAGGCGGCGGAACTCGGTCGCTGGAACGCCGCGTCAGAGGCAGTCGTTGCCGACGGCTGCCAGTCAGCGAGGAGAGCCCGATGCCCGCCTATCGTTCCAGAACCACGACCCATGGCCGCAACATGGCCGGTGCGCGCGGGCTTTGGCGCGCGACCGGAATGACCGATGACGATTTCGGAAAACCGATCATCGCCATCGCCAATTCCTACACCCAGTTCGTGCCGGGACATGTGCATCTGAAGGACCTGGGCGATCTGGTCGCGCGGGAGATCGAGGCCGCCGGCGGCGTGTCCAAGGAATTCAATACGATCGCGGTCGATGACGGTATCGCCATGGGCCATGACGGCATGCTCTACAGCCTGCCCAGCCGCGAATTGATCGCGGATGCGGTCGAATACATGGTGAACGCCCATTGCGCCGACGCGCTGGTCTGCATTTCCAATTGCGACAAGATCACCCCCGGTATGTTGATGGCCGGCATGCGCCTGAACATTCCGGTGATCTATGTATCCGGCGGCCCGATGGAAGCCGGGAAGATCAAGGCGCCCGACGGTTCCGACCGCGCGGTCGATCTGATCGACGCGATGGTGGAAGCGGCGAACCCCGCCAATGACGATGACACCGTGGCGACGTTCGAACGCTCGGCCTGCCCCACCTGCGGCTCCTGTTCCGGCATGTTCACGGCGAACAGCATGAATTGCCTGGCCGAGGCGCTGGGCCTTGCGCTGCCGGGAAACGGGTCGCTGCTGGCGACGCATGCCTATCGCGAAGACCTGTTCAAGCGGGCCGGGCGCACGATCGTCGACCTCGCCCGCCGCTGGTACGAAGAGGACGACGTGACGGCGACGCCGCGCGGCATCGCCGACAAGCGGACATTCGAAAACGCCATGCGGCTCGACATCGCCATGGGCGGATCGACCAACACGGTGCTGCACCTGTTGGCCATCGCGCATGAGGGCGAGGTGGACTTCACGATGGAGGATATCGACCGGTTGAGCCGCGATACCCCGCATCTGTCGAAACTGTCTCCCTCGACGCCGCTCTATCACATGGAGGATTGCCACCGGGCAGGCGGCATCATGCGCATCATGGGCGAGCTGGACCGCAAGGGATTGATCCATCGCGACCGGCCGACCGTGCATATGGCGACGATCGGCGAAGCGATCGACACCTATGACATCCGCCGCAACGTCTCGGAAGAAATCCGGACCTTCTATCGCGCGGCGCCGGGCGGTGTCCGTTCCATCAAGGCCTTCAGCCAGGAACGGCTCTACACGGAACTGGACGTGGATTATGCCGGCGGCTGCGTCCGCGATTTCGAAAACGCCTATAGCCGGGACGGCGGTCTGGCGGTTCTGTACGGCAATATCGCATTGGATGGCTGCATCGTGAAAACGGCCGGCGTGGACGCGTCCGTGCTCAAATTCTCCGGACCGGCGCGGATTTTCGAAAGCCAGGACGCCTCGGTCGCCGGAATCCTCAATCACACGGTCCAGGAAGGCGATGTCGTCATCGTGCGCTATGAAGGTCCGAAGGGCGGGCCGGGCATGCAGGAAATGCTGTATCCGACCAGCTATCTGAAGAGCATGAAACTGTCGACCAAATGCGCGCTGATCACCGACGGGCGGTTCTCGGGCGGATCCTCGGGCCTGTCGATCGGCCACGTGTCGCCGGAAGCGGCCGAGGGCGGCCTGATCGGCTTGGTGGAAGACGGCGACATCGTCGAAATCGACATTCCCGCCCGCCGGATACACTTGGCGGTTAGCGATGCCGTGCTGGAGGAACGCCGGCAGGCGATGGAGGCCAAGGGCGCCGCCGCCTGGCAGCCGGCCGAACCCCGCAAACGGTCGGTCACGATGGCGTTAAAGGCCTATGCCGCGCTTGCGACATCGGCCAGCCGCGGCGCCGTCCGCGACGTGGACGGCGTGCGCGCTGCCCGCGCCGCGCGCCGGGACGCCGCCGAATAGGCGTCGGAACATGCGATCGGAAAGGGGACGCGGTTTTGGGGCCGCGTCCCTTTTTCTTTTTCTAGGCGTCCCAATCCGGTGCGAAGGCCGGGTTCACGAGACGGTTGTCCTTCGGCAGGGCGGCGATGGCGGCGCGGTCTTCGTCGTCGAGCCGGACCGACAATGCGGCAAGGTTCGCCTTTTGGTTCCTGGGGCTCGCCGCCTTCGGAATGGCGACCACGCCGTCCTGGTCCATCAGCCAGGCCAGCGAGATTTGCGCCCCGTCAACGCCGTGTTTCCGCCCGATCGCGGCCAGGGTGGGGTCGTCCCTCGTCGTCCCTTTCGCCACCGGGCAATAGGCGGTCATCGCCATGCCCTTGCCGCGCACGTAATCCAGCAACGGCGCCTGTGACAGGAAGGGGTGGTATTCGACCTGCAGCGCGGCGAGCGGCGCGCCGATTTCGTCCACCGCCCGGCGCATCAATCCAAGAGGAAAGTTGCAGACGCCCATGGCGCGGATCAGTCCGCGCTCCTTGAGGTTGATCATCGTTTCCAGCGTTGCGGCAAGGTCCATCTCCGCCGTCGGCCAATGGACCATGTACAGGTCGATGTAATCGACGCGCAGTTTCTCCAGACTTTCCTGGAACACCCCGCGCAGCAGTTCCGGCGCCAGATGGGTGTGCCAGACCTTGGTGGTGATGAAGATCTCCTCCCGCGCGACGCCCGAGGCCCCTATGGCCGCGCCGACGGCGTCCTCATTCGCATACATCGTGGCGGTGTCGATATGACGATAACCGAGACCGATCGCGCTTTCGACGGCGGCCTGGGCTTCGGATCCCTGCATATTGAACGTGCCGAGGCCCAGGCGCGGAATGGCCACGTCCTGCGTGCTGATTTTTTCCATTGTCGATTTCCTCGCTCTTTGTGCCGATGGCTTTGTGGGGGAAGCGGAATGCTTTTTCGATTGTGGCATACGGTGCCGGCAGGAGGGAACCGTTCGTCGCCTCATATCGGCGTTGTGGAAAACGGTCGTGTCGGGCCGCTGCGGTATATCGCGCAGGAAAGTTCGCAGGATGTATTTCAGTGTTCGCTTAAAGGGTGTTAACGTTAATGCGATGCATTTCGGTTTCGAACGTTGGCGCAAATGGGTGATCTGAAGATTGGCAGCAAAGGCGAGGATGTCGCTCGCCTGCAAGCATTGCTGTGTCTTTCAGGGATCGACGCAAAACCCGTCGACGGCGATTTCGGCCGCGGTACGAAGGCTGCCGTGATCGCCTGTCAGGCGGCGAACGGCCTGCCGCTCACCGGCGTCGCGGACGAAGTCACCGGGAACCTGGTCGGCATGAGCAACCCGGACGAAACCCTTGTGGCCCACCCGGTCATTGAACGGGTGGACGACGTTGTCGTCCGCAATATGTTTCCGCCGGCGACCTCCGCCTGGAATATCCACTCCCATTTGCCGCATGTGCTGCACGCCTTGGCGAAAGCGGATCTCGACGACCGGGATATGGTGTTGATGGCCTTGGGAACCATCCGGGCCGAGTCGGAGGGGTTCGAACCGATCAACGAGGCGGAGTCCAGATACAACACCTCGCAGCAAGGCCCGCCTTTCGGGCTGTACGATGCCGGGACCGAGATCGGCAAGCGGCTCGGCAATACGCAGCCGGGCGATGGGGAGACGTACCGGGGCCGCGGTTTCATTCAATTGACCGGGCGCGAGAACTACCGCCGCATCGGGCAGGCGATCGGTATCGGCGACGCGCTGGAGGAAAATCCCGATCGCGCCAACCAACCGGAACTGGCCGCGAAGATCCTGGCCGCTTTCCTGGGAGAGAAACGCCGGATGATCAAACTCGCGATCCTGGGCCGCGATCTGGCGCAGGCGCGCAAGCTGGTCAATGGCGGCCGCCACGGTCTGGAACGGTTCGAAGACACGTTCCGGAAGGGCGAAGCCCTATTGGCTGAAAAGCGGGACGACTTCTGGCCCGACCGCGGATGATCAAGCCGACAGCTGGCTTTCATATCCCCATAGGGCGGGGGTGCCGCCGGTGTGCAGGAAGCAAACCGACTGGCCCTTCGTATAGACGCCTTTCCGGATGGCGTGGATCAACCCGGCCAGCGTCTTGCCGCTATAGACCGGGTCGACCAGCAGCCCTTCCAGCCGCGCCGCCAGGTGGATCGCTTCCGTCACGTCCTTGCCGAACTTGCCGTAGCCGGGCGCGAGCACCGCGTCCGTTACGGCGACATCCGTCTTCGCGACCTTCTGGCGGCAATACAGCATGTCGAAGACTTCCTGGGTCCGTTTCGCGACCCGTTCGGTCTGCAGCGTCGCATCCCGGCGCACGCAGACGCCCAGCACCGGCATCGAACTGCCGATCAGGCGCAGGCCGGCCAGCAGACCCGCATGGGTGGCGGCGCTGCCGGAGGGAACGATAATGGCGTCCAGCTGGGTTTTCGCGTCGCGCGCATCGTCCAATATTTCCTGCGCGCAATCGATATAGCCGAGCGCGCCGAGCGGCTTATGGTCCGGCCCCAGATGGATGACATAGGGCGTCTTGCCGTCCTTGCGCAGTTTTGCGGCGCGCTTTTCCAGGGCGGCGTCGGCGCCGGCCTCGTCCTCGCCCTTCGGATAGGTGTGGATCTTCGCGCCCAGGATCTTGTCCAGAAGGACATTGCCGGACTTCTTGTAATGGTCGTCCATGCCCTTGACGCGGTCTTCATGCTGAATTTCGCAGGCCATGCCCAGCTTGGCCGCGGCGGCCGCGGTCATGCGCAGGAAATTCGACTGGACCGCGCCGGTGATCAGGACCGTGTCGCAATCCTTCTGGCGCGCCTCGCCGAAATAGTATTCCAACTGCCGCGCCTTGTTGCCGCCCATGGCGAGCCCCGTGCAGTCGTCCCGCTTCACGAATATCTTAGGTCCGTCCAGATGCTTGGTGAGGTTCGGCAGATATTCGAAGGGGGTTGGTCCGTGCGTCAGCTTCACGGCCGGAAAGTCGGTGACGAAAGAGGAACGGTTCGGCATCTCAAATACTCCGGTCCTGCCGCGGGGATCGGCGGCGGACATGATAAATGATCGTAAAAAATCCGTCGGGGAGGGGCCTTTCAGAGCCGCGCAGCCAAAACAGCGCGCCGGGTGGCCGGTCGCATTCCCCGCATGGGGCGGTCGTTTAGGCCAATTTCCGCACAAGGGCAACATGGTATGGTCCGGCATTAACCTATGGCAGACCTGCGCTGACGGTATGGTCCGGCCTCGCGGGGAAGGCGGCGACGGCACTGCCGCGCAAGACCTATCCGCCTTTGATCAGAGCCGCATAGAGCGCCTGTCCGGCTTCCTTGATATGGGTGTCGAGGAGGGCGCAGGCGCTTTCCGTGTCCCTGGCGTAGCAGGCGCGAAGCAGCGCGCGATGCTCTTCCTGGGACCGTTCGGTATAGTCCAACTCGATCGCCGCGATGCGCAGATACCGGTCGGACAGGTCGGCGAGGACGTCGATATGGGTCAACAGACGCGTCCACCCGCAGGGGGCATAGAGCGTTTTGTGGAACCGGTAGTTCAGGCTTCCAAAGGCGGCGATGGGGGCGGTTTCCGCCATTTCCAGCAATTCCGCCGCACGGTCCAACTGCCTGTTGGTCATCTCAGGCAGAGCCTTGCGCAGGGCAAGGGCCTCGGCCGCGGCGCGCATCTCGTAGATTTCCCGGAACCCTTCCGGGTCCAGAGCCGCCACGCGGGCGCCCCGGTTCGGCTGCATGTCGATCAGGCCTTCCGCCTCAAGCATGCGTAAAGCGTCGCGGACCGGCATTCGGCTTGTCTGGAACCGTTCCGCCAAATGTTCCTGCCGCAACGGTGCGTCCGGCGGCAATCGTCCCGCGACGATATCCGCGCGCAATGCCGCCGCGATCCTCTCCGTTTGTTCGCCGGTTCGTTTGCCGTCCATTTCCGCGCCGCCCACACCGTTTTCGTGAACCCTCCGTCACCTCTGAAATAACCCGATTGACTCTATGTCTACAATAAACAATTTTGTATCCAATTTAGCGAGGCAAGGTTAATTGGGAGAGAGAACATGACCGTCAGCCGCTTGCAGCACATACCGGGGATTGGAGTGGACAAGATGGGGAACGCCGCGGACGCGGCGGGGAATCCCGATCTGCTGCGCCTGGAAAATCTGGACACCGACATCCGCCCGCCGCAGGAGGCCCTGGCGGCGACGCGCAGTGCGGTGGACGACGACGACGCCAACAGCTACCTGCCTTTCCTGGGCATGGACGCGATCCGTCAGGCCGCTTGTGCCCGCATGACGGCTGAGACGGGGGTGGATTACGACTGGCGGAGCCAAAGCGTCATTTCGGCAGGCGGCTTGTCGGGAATCCTCAACGCCCTGCTGGCGATGCTGGAGCCGGGCGACGAGGTGATCATCACCGACCCGGCCTATGCGGGATTGCTGAACAGGATCCGGCTGGCCGGCGGCGTGCCGAAACTGGTGCCGTTGATCGTCCGGAACGGAGGCTGGCGCCTGGACCTGGATGCGTTGAAAGACGCCGCCGGTCCGAAAACGAAAGCGGTGTTGACCATGAGCCCGTCCATGCCGAGCGGAATCGTCCACACACCGGAGGAATGGTCGGCCATCGCCGATGTCGTGACGGGGACCGGGGCATGGCTGCTGCACGATGCCGCCATGCAGCGCATCCTGTTCACCGATGACGCGCCGGTGAATCCCGCGGGCTTGCCCGGTCTGGCGGATCGAACGGTCATCGTCGGCAGCGTATCAAAGGAATACCGCATGATCGGCTGGCGCGTCGGCTGGGTCGTCGGGCCGAAGAATATCATGAACGATATCGGTCTCGTCAGCCTGACGAACGTCGTATGCCAGGTCGGCATCGGGATGCCCGGCGCTGCCGCCGCCCTGACCGCGAAGGATGACGGCGTCGCCGCGGCGACGCTCGAGTGGAAGGGGCGTCGCGATCTGATCCTGAAGGAATGCGCGGACCTGCCGGTGGTGCGTCCTGACGGGGGCTGGTCTCTGTTGATCGAAACGGCGGCGCTCGACCTGAACCCCGCCGAAGCGTCCCGCCTGTGTTTCGAAAAGGGCGCCATCGCCGCGACGCCGATGACCGGATGGGGC
>Ga0070726_10003465_pt1 | contig 13227 bp, 9 predicted proteins | sample tdAd471_FD_67275 | JGI IMG/M metagenome (GOLD analysis project Ga0070726, IMG submission 67275) | Marine sediment microbial communities from the Atlantic coast under amendment with organic carbon and nitrate - tdAd47.1 | ecosystem: Environmental > Aquatic > Marine > Coastal > Sediment | place...
AAGTATCAAGGTTGTGGTTATAAGCATATAAACCGGCATCTGCTAAGCGCTTAGCCTGGTGTTCGCTGAGCATCCCTAGCGTGGCACAAACCTCCATGTCCAGCTTATTGACGGTCTTTACCAACTCGATCACATGTTCGAAATCTTCATCATCTTTTACATTTCTCCAAGCAGCTCCCATACAAAGACGAGATGAACCTAGCGATTTGGCTCGTTTAGCAGCAGTTTCTACTTGTTCGGTACTTAGCAAATCATTTTTCTCCACATCCGTAAAATAACGAGCGGCTTGTGGGCAATAGGCACAATCTTCAGGACAACCACCGGTTTTGATGGATAATAACGTGCTGATTTGTACTTCTTTAGGATTGTGATGTTGGCGATGAACGCTGGCTGCCTTAAAGACAAGTTCCAATAAAGGCGTATTATATACTTCTGTTACTTCTGCTAAGGTCCAATGCTGCATATCATTTCGATTTTGGTGCAAATGTAAGGTATAGTCTTCGAGTTTTAGAAGAGTGCCGCAATAAAATCAGCTTCTCTGACAATTTTATGATCCCATCTCCTTAGTCGAACAGCTAGCCTAAGGTAAAGATCATAAGCGTCTCAGCAACTACTATTGAGCTAGCATTGATCTGCATTTGGGCTGAATATTAATCAGGGCTTTGATAGAATGATGCTGACTGCATTTCCACCAAAGCCAGCAGCATTAACCATGATCGTATTAATCTCAGTGGGTTTACTTTGGGATTGGCTTTCGCCAAATGGAATGCCGATACAAATTTGATGCTGTAACATCAGCAGGGCCATTTCCAGGCTTAGTCCACCTGATGCCCCCAAGGTATGTCCGATTTTCCATTTATTGGAAGTCAGGTAGGGCATTCGACCGCTAAAGGTGTTTTGTATGGCTTGCCATTCCGCTAAATCACCCTGGATGGTTCCCGGCGTATGACATACCACGACATCAACCCTTGACAATTCTGCTTCCTCCAAAGCCATCTGCATTGATTTTTGCAAGGATTGTCCATCTTTCGAAATACTTGCCGGTGAGGAGATGGTTTCTATCGAATAACCCATTCCTAGCACCCAGGCCAGGGCTGCATGTTCGACGGCTTTACCCAGGACAAAACAGGCTGCTCCTTCACCTAGCACCATTGTATTGGCTGTTTTATTCAAATCCAATGAACGACAAGGGAAAGCGTCCGTTACGACTTGACTGTATATTCGCAATGCCTTCATTTGAGCCAAAGTAAAATCGGTCAAGGGCGCTTCAGTACCCCCTGCTAGAAAATAGTCACAACGATCAGCTTCCAGCCAGACTACTGCATTCAAAATGGATTGTAGTGCCGTACTGCAAGTGACAGAATGGCTGAGCGCCATCGCATCAATCCCCAAGTGTTGACCGACCCAAGTGGCTACATTCCCAAGGGTCGTTAATGGAGAAGCATTGGGGCTTAATCGATTGCCTCTGAGGAAGTTATTGTGGTAAGTTTCAAACTTCTCTGTAGCTCCGCGAGAGGATCCCATATTGATGCCCCATCTTCCTTGTCTATTCCCTTCGAAAGAGCTCATCGCTTTTTCTGCGGCAAGCAGGGCTAATAAAACGGTGCGATCTAGTTTAGTGTAAGGTTTCCCGATAGCCTTTAATGTGTCGATGGTGGATTCTACTTGGGCGGATAGACTGCCTACCCAGGTCTCCGATCCTTCGGCTCTAGTTAGGGCTATTTTAGGGTCTAGATACTTATCCCATATTTCTTTGGGTTGATCGCCTAAAGGAGATAGGCTACCCCAAGCCAAAATACCAATTCTACTCCTCATATAATGATAGGAATGCTAATTATTAAAGTGTCAATTCATCATTTAGACTTCAGAAGTTTTCTCAGTCCTGTCAAAGTAAACTTCTGAAGTCTCGCTCGGCTTGGATCTCAAAGTCTTTTCCAAGGCTGGCCGCACCTCCGCTGCCCAATAAGCAATCTGTTCAGGGTCTACCGCTTCCATTTCTGGCAAATGAAATAGCACCTTTTCGCCACTCATTTCAGTAATAATACTAGAAGTGGAAGGCGTAGGGGCACCATTAAATACGATACCTGCTATGGGAATATCCCTGCGCTGTAAGTAATCAATACTCAGTAAAGTATGATTGATACTGCCCAGGTAATGCCGCGAAACCAATACGACTGCTAAATCCAGTTGCTTGATCAAGTCGGCAATGGTGTCAGCAGAATTGAGTGGAACCAACAAGCCTCCTGCTCCTTCCACCACCAGGAAATTATCAGTTACCGGTAGTTTGAAGTCGCTTAGTTGAATCCTAATGCCATCCTCCGCAGCGGCATAATGGGGCGAGGCTGGGGTGTTTAGCCTAAAGGTCTCTTCATGAAAAATGCCTGCCTTTCCGGCTGTCCACGCTTTAACCTTCATGCTATCCGTGCAGGCCAAGTCGCCAGCCTGTACTGGCTTCCAATAATCAGCCCGTAAAGCCCTCGTGATAATTGCTGAAATAACTGTTTTACCGACCTCGGTACCAATACCACTAACAAAAATTCCCTTCTGCATAGACAGAAATATTTTTATTGATCAATCCAGTTAAAACTGTAATGTCTTCTACTGTATTGAAAGTGTGTAGACAAATCCTAAGCCTTTCTTTTCCACTCGCTACTGTAGGAGATAGAATAGCCCTTACATCAAACCCCGCTTTTTGTAATAATGCACTAAAATCCTTTGTTTGTGAATTGCCACCTAGGATTAAACATTGAATAGAACTCTGACTATCAGTGAAATGAAGCAATGATTCTTGACTTAATTGTGATCTAAATTGATTGATGATTGTAACTAGTTCCAGCGTCTTTTTTCCTTTCTGTATCTCTTGGTAAGCCAGTTGAACACGTTGCAAAAGATGATCAGGCAAAGCGGTCGTATAAATGAATGCCCTTGAAAAATTGATCAAATAGTTTTTTAGTAATTGAGAGCCAACGACCACGGCTCCATGGGCTCCAACGGCCTTCCCAAAGGTGTGAATACGCGCCCAGACTTGATCTTGGAGCCCTCTGGCTACGACCACTCCTTCCCCCGCTGGACCAAATACACCCGTTGCATGGGCTTCATCTACAATTAATTGGGCGTCAAATTGTTCACAAATAGACAAGATATCAGCGATGGGTGCTTCGTCTCCGTCCATAGAATAGATACTTTCGATCACGACTATTTTCCGACCTTGGGCACCTTGCAACTTTCGTGCTAGATCACCGATATCATTGTGGGCAAAATTGAAAGCTTTTGCTGGAGATAATTGTATGCCATCGCGCAAGGAGGCATGTATCAGTTGATCATATACAATGGTATCATGGCGAGTGCTGAGGCAAGATAAGAGCCCAAGGTTAGCCTGGTAACCTGAATTGAAAAGAAGGGCTGCCTCTGCTTGATGAAATTGAGCTAAAAAAAGCTCCAATTGCTCCGCCATCTCAGAATGACCAGAAATGAGTCGAGAGCCCGTTGCTCCCCAGGAGGTAACCGGAAGGTCTGTAGTTGAAGGTTTTAGGTCTAGTCGAGCCAGTCCCAGATAATCATTGGAACAAAAATCAATCAAGCCAGGTGGTAGTTGTAATTCCCGAAAAGCATTTTGTGTTTTTCGGACGGCTAGTTTTTCTGCTAGGTATTCATCTATCCGTTCCATGCCGCAAAGGTAGATATTTTACAATAATAGAGAAGTACCATCCAAGTAGGTAGTTCAAGTTCATCTATTCTTAATTTCAGTCCGAGCAAAACCGATCTATTGTCAACTATTGCCCCAGAAAATACTACATTAGCGATATGAAATTTGGCAAATTACCCGATATCTCAGCCGTCGATTTTAGCTTACCTACTGATGCACCTGGTACTAAAGAATCAATAGCGACAAGTGCTTTGGATAACCAAAGTTTACATTTTTATACTGGTTGTACCGGTTGGGGCATGCCCGAGTGGGTGGGGAAAGTGTATCCCAAGGGAACCAGAGCTAAAGATTTTTTATACCATTACAGCCGACAGTTTAACACGATTGAGCTAAATACCACTCATTATCGAATTCCAGATCATCAGACGATAAAGCGCTGGTACGACCTGAGTGCGGCCGATTTTAAGTTCTGTCCTAAAATTCCACAAAGTATTAGTCATAGTCGAAGCTTGGGGCTAGGAGGGGAGCAGATTCCCGCCTTTTGTGAGGCCATACAAGGCTTGGAAGAAAAACTGGGGTGTTGTTTTATGCAACTGCCTCCTTATTTCGGGCCGGATAAGTTACCACAGTTGGCCACCTTTGTGTCTGCTTTCCCCAATCATATTCCCTTGGCCATTGAAGTCAGACATGAAGCCTGGTTTAATGATCCACAACAGGCGCAGGCTTTGTTTGATCTCTTAGCCGAACACCAAATGGCTATTGTGTTGACCGACGTCGCAGGGCGTAGAGACGTCTTGCACATGCGTTTGACTAATTCGACTGCAATGGTCCGTTTTGTCGGTAACGATCTGGTTCCCAGCGACTATACTCGTATTGATGATTGGGTAGATCGCAGTTTGCAATGGCAAAAAGCTGGATTACAGGAAATATACTTTTTCACCCATGAACCTGATAACATCAAGGCGCCCGAACTGGCTGACTATCTGGCTACCCACTTGGCAAATAAAGACGCTATCAAAACTCGGGGTCCTGTTTTTTATCCATCCAATGAGGGAGAGCAGATGAGCCTTTTTTGAATCCTATAGTTTTTTACTACATTTACTTAATAGACCTTATTCTAAAATAAATTGTATGGAGCTAAATTATCTTTTAACGTAAGCCTTCGTTCTTCATCAGTCGCGTAGCTACGGCTATGCTTCTTCTTCGAGCCTTGCCTTACGTTAAAATCTTAATTTCCATCCTTATACAACCTATTTCAGTATAAAGTCTAATCAGTAGAAGTTTCTTACAGCAGGTAAAATTTACAGACAATGGCAGAACATCTCGTGCCGAACATTACCAGAGATATAAGTTGGCTTTCCTTTAATTATCGAGTATTGCAAGAAGCGAAGGATCCCACCGTTCCTTTGTTTGAGCGCATCAAATTTTTAGCGATATATTCTTCCAATTTGGATGAGTTTTTCCGCGTTCGGATGGCCAACCATCGGAATTTACTGCGGGTTGGTAAGAAGACCAAAAAGGAATTGGAGTATTCACCCAAGCAGATTGTGAGGGATATACAAGAAGTCGTGACGGTGCAGCAAGAGGAGATCAGTAATATTTTTGAAAATCAAATTATACCTGAACTAAAGAAGCACAATATTTTTCTCAAGCGACGATTGGACCTGAATGAGGAACAGCGAGAATTTGTGGAAGACTATTTCAAAGATCACATGTTACCCTTTGTACAGCCGGTACTTTTGGTCAAAGATAAAATACGTCCTTTTCTGAATAATGCGGCACTCTACCTGACAGTACTTTTGCAGCCTAAGGATAAACCAGATGCCAATCACGAATATGCGATCGTCAAGATTCCTTCAGATCACCTTCCCCGCTTTATCCGCCTGCCTTCTCCCAACAACCGCTATGACCTAATCATTTTAGATGACATTGTTCGGCATAGTGTTTCCTGGATGTTTCCGGGCTATGATATTCTGGATACTTATTCTATTAAACTGACTCGGGATGCCGAGCTATATATCGATGATGAATTTGCTGGAGATTTAGTACAAAAAATCCGAGAAAGTCTTTCGAAAAGGCATGTGGGGCCAGCCTCTCGCTTTGTCTATGACCGTGAAATGCCGGTAGAGTTGTTGGAGTCCCTGAAGGATGTATTTGCCCTTGAAAAATATGACACCTTGGAGGAAGGTCGATACCATAATAATTTCGATTTCTTCAAGTTTCCAGATTTTGGATTAACCCAATTGAAGGATGCGGTCTTGCCTCCCTTAGCTTATGCCGAATTAGAAGATAGCAAGCGTTTTTATAGGAGTATTAAGGAGAAAGATCATCTACTGCATTATCCTTATCATTCTTATGAATCGGTTGTACGTTTTTTCGAAGAATCAGCCAAAGACCCAAATGTTACGCATATCAAGATTGTACAGTATCGAGTAGCCAAGCGCTCCCGGATTATGCAGGCCTTGATAAATGCAGTTAAATCAGGTAAACAAGTCTCCGTTTTCATAGAAGTGAAAGCGCGATTTGATGAAGAAGCCAATTTGGTTTGGGGAGAGCGCTTGGAGAAGGCGGGGGTGAAGGTACACTATAGCTTTCCTGGGGTGAAAGTACATGCCAAGTTAGCCTTGGTGCGGCGAGTGGAGGCGAATCGAGAACGAATGTATGCCTATTTATCTACTGGGAATTTTCATGAAGATACGGCTAAATTATATACGGACTTAGGCCTTTTTACGGCAGATCGACGAATCGTCAGTGAAGTGGCTCGCGTTTTTTCCTACCTAGAAACGGTTAAACAACCGCAGCAGAATTTTCAACATTTGCTAGTCGGCCAGTTTAATTTGCGAGAAAAACTAGAGGAGCTGATTGATTTTGAGGTCAAAAAAGCCAAAGCAGGAAAAACGGCGAAAATTATTCTGAAAATGAATAGTTTGCAAGACCCAGAAATGATCGAGCGCTTGTATCAAGCTAGTCAAGCTGGGGTGGTCATTAAGCTGATCGTTCGCGGAATCTGTTGCCTAGTGCCCGGGGTGAAAGGACTGAGTGAGAATATTGAAGCCATCAGTATTGTCGATCGGTTTTTAGAACATAGTCGTGTCTTTATATTCTACCATGGCGGAAGAGAGAAAATCTACTTATCGTCAGCAGATTGGATGACCAGAAATTTGTCCTATCGCATTGAGACGGCATTTCCGATTTTGGATTCCAAATTACGACGTGAGATCAAGGATTATATCAATATTCAATTGAGCGATAATGTCAAGTCGAGAATGTTGGATCCCGAATTATCGAATGAATATTATAAAAATGGGAGTGATATGGCCATTCGTTCACAAGTAGAAACCTACTATTACGTCAAGCGACAGCTAGATAATGCCGCTAAGGAGGCCAATCCTAAGCCTTAGAGCTTATTTCTGGACAAATTTGTTATCCGTTTAAAGTGGAATGTTTAGGGCTTAATTTCCTGCTATACACCTTCAACTCCATAGGGCCACAAAGGCTTGGGTAAAACAGACACTTGGCAATATCCAAGCACTTAGTGCTTGTTTGGAGGTAAGGATTCGGGCTGCAAATATTGATTTACAGAACCTCCCTACAGCTATTTTATCCTCCGTAGCGCTGCTATGCAGGATAAAATGAGCTTTGGGAGAACCCATAACTGAATATTTTCGCGACCAAAGCCTACCTCTAAACAAGCACTTATGTCGAATTTTAACTTCTCTTTATCCAAGAAGATGAGGTGTTCCGTTTTTTGCCTTTACCTTCGGATAGCAAAATAAATTATATCACAAGGCGGGCTTACATGGGAGTGGAAAATATCAGCTTCGATATTTTGCAAGAGCCATTCTTGTGTGCAAATTCCATTAAAAGATTCTCTTATGAAGATGTTCAAATCTTATCTGCTTCCACTTCTGGCGCTTGTTTTGTTGGGTACAGCTTGCCAAACCGATAATGCGGAAAAAACTTCTGCTCTGCGATATATACCAGATGATATGAATAGTCTCCTTATCATCGATATGCCCGACCTGATGGCAAAGGCTGATTTTGCAGAAATTAAAGAACTGGATTTTTATAAAAAATTCCTCCTCTCTGCTGCGAATGAAAAACCAAGTATCGCTAGAATCCTTGAGGACCCTGCGGCATCTGGCCTCAATATTGACGAGCATTTTTACCTGGCCATGAAAGTGAAATCGACTAGAGGTGCACCAGATTTTGCGGCCTTCGTTGCGCCCATACAGGATAAAGATGCCTTGGAGCAAACCCTATCTGCTTTAGATATTCAATTTGTCCCTGCCGCTCAGAATTTTGGCTACTCGGATTTGCAACGTGCGCATATGGTATGGAATGATGAGGTCATTGTAATGGGGATAGGAAGTGAAGAAGGACCCTTGCATGACAAAATTGAATCCTTTCTAAATACAACGCCCAAAAACGGTCTATATCGCAATAAAAACTTACAGAAATCACTCCAACGTGATTTTGACATGGCGCATTGGCTGAGAATAGACCCTTTCCTGGAAGGCTTAAATAATGAACTGTTTAGTGCAGTGGCAGGATTGAGCCAAGATGATCTTACTGATAATTATTTGAATTCGTTTATGCACTTCAAAGCGGGTGAGATGGAGGGAGAAACCTTCTTCCAAATCAAGCGCGGCGTGACTAATGATTTACAGTTATTCTTTAAGGATAAAGTTAAGACTAATTTTGGCAGACATATGCCCGGAGACGGATTGGGCGTCATGATGACGGCTGCGATGGATTTGAAAGGCATCAACCAGATTCTCATTGAAAAGCATGTGAAAGGCTTGGGCATACAACGACTAGAAGAATATGGATTGTCTTTTGAAGATTTGGTTCGAGCTTTTAGCGGGGAGGTAGCGATTGGTGCGTATAGCCGCGCGAAGGGAAAAGCATTCCCCTTGGTCGTCCTTGCGGTAGAAAAGGAGAAGCGATTGAATACTTTGTTGGAATTTGCGCTGGACAAAGGCATTTTGTTAGCGGAAGGAAAGGATCGGTATATTTTGCAAGATAAGCCTGGATCAAGAGGTTTTGGCCGTTCTGCTGCTTATTTATTGTACGAAAACGATATGCTATACCTATCTGATCAAAGTGAAATTTTGGACGAAATTGCCAGTGGAGACTTTGAACGGGGAGGGACAACAATTGAGCGTATGAGTGAGCTCATGGCTAATAATATCTTTTCTCTTTTTGGAGATATCGAATGGCTCAGCCAAATTGATGATGATTTTGTGGACTTACCTTTCGCTGATTTTGAAAGTAAGGCCAATCGAAATAAGGCCAGCTTTAAGCTCAGAATGAATGATCAACGGACCAATAGCCTGAAACAGTTTTTCATTGAAATGAACAAAATTTACCTCCGGGAAGGAGGGGATAAAATATAGCCCAGCCCAATGGCGGCGGAGAAGGGCAGTGCTTGAACTTTCAACTGATAAACCGTATTTGTCCAGTATTCAGCGCAATGAGCGAAGGAATGGCATTTTCGTACCCCATTTGGAAGAACTCTTGAAAACTTTTGCTTTCTTTATAGGGACGACCTAAGAACATGTTTAAGTTTTGGTCTTTGCGGCGAAAATTGTTCATTTTTTGTTGAGACTAGGATCGCAAAGTGGATGATAGCAGCGCTATCAAGCCGCTTTGTGAGACGACGTATCAGCAAAAAAAAGACATTTGCAGACCAATTACTAGAATTTAAACATGTTCTAATATTGACAAAACGAACCAACTAAGATGAAAAGTAAACTGCTCTACTGGTCTATTACCGTGGCCATGGCCGGATTTTTATTCGGATTTGACACTGTTGTTATTTCTGGCGCTAATCAGCCCATCAAAGCTTTATGGAACACCACTCCCTTATTCCACGGCTTTTTCATCATGTCGATGGCGCTGTGGGGAACGGTCATTGGTGCCCTATTTGCAGGGATACCTAGCCAGCGATTAGGTCGGAAAAATACCCTGATTTGGATTGGCATTTTATTCTTCGCTTCGGCCTTGGGCTCGGCATTAGCCTGGGATCCGTATAGCTTTTCCTTCTTCCGTTTTATTGGTGGATTAGGAGTGGGAGCCTCCTCTGTAGCAGCACCAGTCTATATTTCAGAGATTTCCAATGAAAAAAATCGCGGTGGATTAGTCGCCTTGTACCAATTCAATATTGTACTGGGTATTTTCATTGCCTTCTTTTCTAATTACCTGCTAAAAGGCTTTGGTGGCGAAAACGATTGGCGTTGGATGTTGGGCGTGGAAGCCATTCCTGCCTTGCTTTATACCCTCCTAGTTTTGGGCGTACCCAAAAGCCCCAGGTGGTTACTATTAACGAAAGGGGATGAGGATGGAGCAAGATCTATCCTACAAGCGATTGGCGTTGAAAATGTCCAAGCCGAAATCCAGGCCATTAAGGAATCGGTTCAATCTGCTGTAAAGGAAAATATTTTTGTTGCTAAATATCGCACACCAGTTATATTGGCCTTCCTACTGGCCTTTTTTAATCAGTTGTCAGGGATTAATTTTGTCTTATATTACGCACCTGAGATACTAGAAAAAGCCGGCTTGGCAGCCAAAGAATCCTTACAAAATTCGATTGCCATTGGCGGGGTCAACTTGATTTTTACCTTATTAGGTATGTATCTGATTGATAAAATGGGAAGAAAGCAATTGATGATCATTGGCTCTCTGGGCTACATGATCAGTTTATCCATGGTTTCTTACGCTTATTACAGTTCTGCCAGTTCTACTTTTTTAATGACTTTCCTACTGATTTTTATTGCTTCTCATGCCATTGGACAAGGCGCTGTGATTTGGGTCTTTATTTCTGAAATATTTCCCAACAAAGTTCGTGCTTTTGGACAAGCTTGGGGCTCGGGTATTCATTGGATATTTGCCGCTATAATTACCTTGTTGGGGCCAGTTGTCATAGCGGCTTTCCCTGTTAGCCCATGGCCGATCTTCGCCATCTTCTCAGGGATGATGGTATTCCAATTGATTTTTGTGCTGACGATGATGCCGGAGACCAAAGGGGTTCCTTTGGAGGAGTTGGAACGGCGGTTGATTAAGTAATGAAAAATAAATAACTAAGTAAATCTCCGCAAAACTTCAGAAGTTTTCTCAGTCCTATCTAGGGAAACTTCTGAAGTCTAAATTAGGCAGATCGGCCCTTTTCGTATATGAGAAATGTTAAATTCTAGGCCAGAACACTTAGATAAGGATAGAAAAGTCTTATTTTTGATCTTAGACCAGAAAAAACATCCTTATCAGGTTTAGAAATTTAGCAATACAATGATTAGACATCTACGTTTACTACTTACCACTTTACTTATCATGGCTACCTCTGTAGCTGCGATGAGTCAACATTCCGTGGCTCGCGAATGGAATGAAATTCTATTAGAGGCAATTCGCAAAGATTTCGCACGCCCTACTGTTCATGCTCGCAATTTATTCCACAGTGCCATTGCCATGTATGATAGTTGGGCGGTCTTTGAACCAGAAGCAACTCCATTCATATTAGGAAATGAGTTGGGAGATATGGCTGTACCATTTGATGGTATCGATACACCAGAAGATATTCAAGCCGCACAGGAAGAGGCGATGAGTTATGCGATGTACCGTTTATTATTTTATCGCTTTCGCTTATCGCCAGGAGGATTCGAAACGCAAATTGCGCTGAATAACTTTATGGCTGATAAGGGATATGATGTATCCTTTTACTCCACGGATTATTCTACAGGCTCAGCTGCCGCGCTAGGTAATTATATCGGAGATGTTTTAATCAGTTTTGGCTTGACGGAGCTTTGTAATGAGGTAGATGATTACAAGAACTTGTATTATGAAACCGTCAATGAGCCGTTAGTGCCGGCACTACCAGGAAACCCAGATATGGATGACCCCAATCGATGGCAGCCTTTGTCATTGCGAGTATTTATTGATCAGTCTGGTCATGTTGTGCCTTTTAACACACCTGATTTTTTGAGTGCAGAATGGGGTAATGTAACGCCTTTTGCTTTATCGGAAGAGGATCTAAGCATTTATGAACGAGATGGCGAAGAGTATTGGGTGTATCACGATCCAGGCTTACCTCCTTATTTGGATACCTTGCAAGCAAGAGGATGGGAGGGGTTGTATGAATGGAATGCTGCATTGGTATCAGTTTGGTCTTCTCATCTTGATTATCGCGATTCGGTCATGTGGGATATTTCACCCGCTTCAATCGGCAATATCCAAAGCTATCCCGAAACCCTAGAGGGACACCGAGAGTTTTATGATTTAATAGATGGAGGCGACCCCAGTATTGGGCATGCTTTGAATCCACATACGGGACAACCTTATGAACCTCAAATAGTGCCACGCGCCGATTATGCACGTGTTTTGGCTGAGTTTTGGGCAGATGGCCCTGAATCTGAAACACCTCCAGGTCATTGGTTTACGATCTTGAATTACGTAAGTGATCATGCCGCCTTTGAAAAACGATTTAATGGTGTCGGACCGATACTAGAGGATTTGGAATGGGATGTTAAAGCCTATTTCGTATTGGCAGGTGCGGTACATGATGCAGCAATAGCGGCTTGGGGCATAAAGGGTTGGTATGATTATGTTCGGCCCGTATCTGCGATCCGCTATATGGCTGACCGTGGTCAAAGTTCGGACTCTACCTTGGCCAATTATGCGGCTGGGGGTATTCCTTTGCAGGAAGGATTTATTGAATTGGTGGAAGAGGGAGATGACTTGGAAGGAGATGAAGGAGAGCATATCGGCAAGATCAAAGTATATGCTTGGCGAGGTCCTGACTATATCAGCAATCCGAATTCGGATGATGCTGGCGTAGGCTGGATTTTAGCAGAAAACTGGTGGCCTTATCAACGGCCTACTTTCATCACCCCACCTTTCGCGGGGTATATTTCTGGTCACTCGACTTTTTCCAGAGCGGCAGCAGAAGTGATGACCTTATTGACCGGGGATGAATTTTTTCCGGGTGGAATGGGCGAATTTGTAGCACCAAAAAATGAATTCTTAGTATTTGAAGAAGGCCCCAGTGTAGATGTGGTATTGCAATGGGCGACTTACCGAGATGCTTCTGACCAAACGAGTCTTTCTCGAATTTGGGGAGGAATTCATCCCCCTGCGGATGATATTCCCGGCCGCCTGATTGGAGAGAAAATCGGCAAAGCTGCCTTTTTTCATGCTTTACCTTATTTGGGAGAAGAAGTAACTTCGACCCAAGATCGAGACCCAGTAGAAGTCCGAAATATTGCGACTGTTTATCCTAATCCCCTGCCAAAAGGCGCCGCCTTGCAATTGGTTTTTAACTATGCGGGAGAATCGCTGAAGGCCCGCTTTTACAACACCTTAGGTCAGCCTGTGACTAGCCAAGATATTGGAACAGTGCTGCCGGGACAAGTAATTCAAATCGAAACCAATCAGCTACCCACAGGTACCTATTTGCTTCGACTGGAAGGAAGCGGAATCGGCAGCTTTAGTCGCAAAGTTCGGATTGACTAGCACTCATTGCTTAGAACCTGTTTACAAAATTATCGCCAGACCCGAAAGTAGGGAGAGGAAGTAGCTTTTCATGTTAG
>Ga0070726_10003468_pt1 | contig 13224 bp, 8 predicted proteins | sample tdAd471_FD_67275 | JGI IMG/M metagenome (GOLD analysis project Ga0070726, IMG submission 67275) | Marine sediment microbial communities from the Atlantic coast under amendment with organic carbon and nitrate - tdAd47.1 | ecosystem: Environmental > Aquatic > Marine > Coastal > Sediment | place...
ATTTTGCTCCCCAACTTCTTCAAAAAGCCTCGCCATAGCCCTGCTATGTCTACGTTTTTTGAATCGTTGGAAACCAAAATCTCTCACTCAAATTCGGGAATTTATTAATTGCCCATTACTTAGTTAGACAAGAGCTCCGCCCGTCAGGCTAGCTGTTTTACCGGAGCTACCTCTGATCTAGGGAGAGATGTTGGTTGAAAATACACAAGATCGGCAGATGATTGATCATAAGCTGAGAGCTATGACCGAAAACACCCACCAAAATATATCCTCCCCTTTCGACGCCGACCTTAATGTTTGCTTACACTTTATCTGGATCTGGATGTTTCCAAGGTTGTCTGTAAGCTCGTTCCAATAATTTGGTAGCCTCTCTATCTTTTACGACTTTCCGTTTGACGGGGTCATACACCAAGGGGCGGCCTAATTCCATCGACATATTAGCCAAAATACAGCTAGCGGTGGAGATATGTCCTTCTTCTATATCGGCTACTGGGCGACTATTCTTCTCGATAGCCTGTAGGAAATCCAGCATATGCAGGCGCGTAGCGGGAGCCGCATTGAGTTCGATGTCTTTCTCTGTTAGGTCTTCTGGGTATTGTTCTTTTTCATACAATACATCTTGATGAATCGCTTTTCCGTCACCATGAGGGACAAAATCATAGCGCATCGTACTGCCTGATAATGTACCTTTTTCGCCATATATTTTAAAAGACCAAGGATAATCTTTATCGGCCGGTGTTCCCCAAGAGCGGTGTTGCCAAATGCAGTTTAATTCATCATATTCAAAAACGGCAGATTGTGTATCAGCAATATTAGACTTACCATCCTTTTGCACATAGATACCGCCTTGTGAGCTAATACGTTTTGGCCAACCCAGATCAAGCATCCAACGTACCGTATCCAACATGTGAACGCACATATCACCCATGATACCATTGCCATATTCCATCATGGTACGCCACCAGCGACGGTGAGGTAGGCCATCATAGGGGCGGAGCGGAGCTGGGCCTGCCCACATCTCATAATCAAAGAAATCAGGTACAGGCTCAAGTGGAGGATTACCGTTGGCTCGCATATGATAATAGCAGCACATTTCTACGTGAGATATCTTTCCGAGCAGGCCAGTGTCAACGATTTTTTTCTTGGCATCTATCAAGTGCGGTGTACTTTTCCGCTGGGTGCCTACCTGTACTACTTTATTGTATTTTCGTGCGGCGGCGACCATTGCCTCACCTTCTATCACATCTACGCTGATCGGTTTTTGGACATATACATGCGCACCCGCCTTTATGGAATCAATACATTGCAAGGCGTGCCAATGATCGGGGGTGCCAATAATAACAATATCGAGTTGGTTGTCCGCCAGCATTTTTCGGTAGTCGGTATAGGTGCGTGGTGTTTTACCTGACTTCTGACGTTGACTAGTCATTTGGGCCGCTTCCGTTAAGAGTTTTTTGTCCACTTCGCAAAGGGCGACAACCTCTACATCCGCAACTTGGATCAGGCGGAATAAGTCACTTTTACCATACCAGCCCGTTCCAATCAGAGCTACCTTATAAGGTTGTGCAGGATGAATGAGGTCGAGACCTGTGGCGCCAAGGGCGGAGTAGGCCAGGGTGGCTGAAGCCGTGTGTAAAAAACGGCGGCGATTGATATTAAATTTATCCATTGGTTGCTTGTTTTCAGTTCGTATTATCGTTGGTTCTCTGACAATTTTTGTGCACTTGAGACAATTGAAAGCAAAAGACACAGCTTCTGGTGGTCGCTTTCGCCTATTACTTTCAATTGTCCACAAAAACTATCTGAGAAGGTTATCGTTTTGATCTAGGATTCTAAGGTAACATCAATACGAGCAAAAAACAAAGAATTGAATGGAAAGATGGATAGAAGTGAGGAGGAGAGGGAGTCATGGCTATTTTCTGCGATAGTCCTAGCGTGACCTTGTCTCATACATTGGCCACTCATTCCTTAGCTAGTGAATCTATAAAAACAACCATGACCTTCAACGTCTTATTCTCCGATAACGATAGGTTTTGCACCGACTTTTCCTTCTGTTGCCATCCGCAACCAGTACATGCCTGCGGGTAGATGCCCTGGAAGTTGTAAGCTCATCTCACCATTCCCTTCCGCTATGATAGCTTGCGGAGCGATTCGTTTTCCCCCCATATCTAATAGTTGGACCTGTGTATCGGTCGATTGAAGATTGCTAGTAGAAATATGAATGGGGGTGCCTGCTTTCGCTGGATTGGGATACACATTGAAGTCTAAGTTTTGGGCTAACTCTTGCGTACTGACAGGTTCACTGTCTACGACAAAAGCAACATCCCATAAAATGGATGGGAGTAATAAACTTAAAGTGTCATTTTCGGCAAAAACAGCCTCACCTCCCGTCGCCTCACCCGTCAAGCAATCATACCAAGTGACAAAATAACCGCCATTTTCGAAACCACCCAACTTCAGTTCAGCCCCTTCAATGGCAGCTGGTACGCCATTGGTTCGGACATATTCATGATTGTAACGGTTGTTGAGCACCCAGCCTGCTGCTAGCTGCTTGTTTTCGGATAAAAGGGAGTAAGCATCCAAAGCTGATCCTAAACCACCAAATATATAAGAACTTATAGTAATCCAGTCTGTACCTGTATTGTCGACCGTGATAGTGTGACTACCTGCGGGAACCTCAATCGTATAGGTCTTATTGGTCTGCCCTGACTCTTCCAAAACCAAGACACCATCTAGTGAAATGGCAATCTTGGGAGCAGTGCCACTGTTGTTTGCCGTTCGTACACTAAAGCTTCCATTCTCAGGCAAGTTGATGGCAAAAGTAGGAGGACTACGATATTGCGTATTCCAAGAAGAACCATACAAATATTGACCTAAGCTGGCATTGCTAGGCGAAAGTTGACCATTGGCATCTATCATGATGTCTGCTGTGCCGATACCCTCCCAACCTAAGGCTGGAGTAATCGAAAGATCACCTGGTGCTCCTTTGACGGTGGCTTCTGCTGGCATCATATTGCCTTCCAAGAAAGGTACATTGTCGGCAATACTGGCCACCGGCCCAAGATGATAATAAAGATCATGGGGTTCGATATAGCTATCCCACCACCAACTCATACCTGTTCCTAGTCCACCCGCAAATAAAGGCGACCAAAGCCCATTATGAAAGTGAATGCCATCGGGGTCAATGTTGCGTAGAACGGAGCCTTCACTGCCTAGTCCAAACTCTCCTGTTAAAGTGGGTTTGCCAAATTCCTCTACATACTTTTTTACCCCGCCGGCTAAGACACGTTCTAGATTAGCGGAATTAAAGTAGAAATGGGTTTGCGTAATATCCATATCTGGTAAGGCCCACATCACAGGGTCGTTGTAGTCATGAGCGAAGCTAGTCGTGATAAGGTGCCCATAATTATCAATGGCTCTAATGTATTGGCTAATAGCTGAATGCCAATCAATCACTTTTTCCTTGTGCTGGTTGAAACTATTGGTCCATTCTACTTCATTGAATAACTCCCAGGCCATGATACTACGGGAGTATCCCCAACGGGCTATGATATAGCGAAGGCGGTTTTTGGTATGGCTGATGGCTTCGTCATCGGTGAAGAAATCCCAAGTGTTCTGGCAAGGACCGCCATTGGCACTGTTGTAGGGGCTTTCGCTCCAGTTGGGATTTACCTCTGATGATACTTGTCCGTGATGTTGTAAGGTCAACATGATATAAATGCCGTTCTCACTACAGTAGTCAAACAGCCAATCTTGGTAAGCACTATTAGCTTCCTTGTATTGCCGCAAGCCCTGGAACTGGCTTTGCCCTGCGCGCCACTCCAAACCTAAGCCCCAATGGGCATGCCATAGTCTGAAAAAGTTGCCCCCTTGGTCTTTAAGATGAGTCAGCCAATTCTTGTAATCTAAGTAGGCATTGTTATTTTGCCAGCAAATATTCTCTCCGATGGCAATGTATGGATCACCATTGTCAAAATTCAGGAAATTGGTCTGGTTGTCACGGATATAGCCCTTGTTATGTGGGTCAGAAATAGTCGTACATTCAAAAGACTGTGTTGTTGAAGTGCTTGTTCCATTGGCATCCTTAATTTGTACTTCATAGGTCCAGATTCCGATTTGATCTGGGGCAAATCGAATTCTAAACTCCCCTTCGTTGCTGTTTTGGCTCAGGTTACCGGTTTGTTCGTTGATCTTCAAATCCCACATGAAGAAGCCGTCAATGGTTCGTTTTTGACCAGAGGGGCTTGTGAAAATAGCCGAAACTTGTACTTGGTCGTAGTCATAGGGATTGGTGTATTGGGCGGTGATGGCCACTCGGGTCTCAAATTTGCCATACTTTTCTACTGCATCGGAAAAGGGGGTGATCGCATCAATCGATGGGTTCATGAACAAGCTAGATTCGGTTAGGGCATGAAGCTGGTCAATGGCTAAGTTAGAAAAAACATCTCTTTCGTCACTGGGCCAAGTACCAATGACTTCGTCAATAGCGTTATAATCCGCTAAACCAAAATGGACACGATTACTATTTTGTGAAACAAAGCCTTGGCCTGCGGATAAGGTTTGGTCTTGTTGCTGTCCGTCGCCATCATTATCAGAATAGGCAACAGAGATGTCCCCGTATTTTTGCCCAGGATTGGCAATGCCGGAAGGGACTGTTTGATCTTGGAAATCACTTTGACTTTGCCCCAAAATTGGGAAGATGCAAAGAGCAAATAGGAGTAGCGGTTTAAGCATATGATTTTTTTCTAATAGATGAAGGGTAAATAAATTCAAAGCCTAATACTGGTTTCAGCCATATTGCCTAAGCGGTTGAAGCCAGTACAATCCATCTTTTAAAACAGTTTCTTAAGATCGATTAATTAGCTGGACTTTCATACTGTTGATAGATCGTTCATGTAATATACAAGCCTGAAGATAAATCTTTCGCAGGGATATTGATTGTCTGTGTGCTAGAGAAAATATTCAGTCTTTGATTCCAAAGTGGCCGCCCCATTAAGTCGGATCCTGTAGCTTCTCGCATTGCTTACTTAATGGTTGGGCGAAACGCTAGAAAGGACTATCACGATGTCCCCTATCCTAATCATTCAAGCACAGCTGATTTTCTAGTTTTTAGTAAGGATGATGGGTTGATTTTTGAAGGACAAATACCTGATTTATATCGTTTGCAACGATAAGGCCCCCTGCTGGTTGGACCTGTAAGGACTAATGTGAAGAGGTCAGTCAATTTTATCCGATACTGGTATCATATTACACAATCCTAATAGTCATTGGTCAATAATTATTAGGTTCCTTCAAAAAGTGCCAAATTTAAGGGCTTGCTTGAGGAGGCGCCTAGTCAAACACTACACCTAGGAACACAAATCATGGAATTACACATCATTGATATTATTATCATTTTCGCCTACATCGTAGCTACGATCGGGATAGGTTTTTGGATATCCAAGCGAGCATCCAAGAACATGAAAAGCTATTTCTTGGGCGGAAATGAGATCAAATGGTACATGCTAGGCTTGTCCAATGCCTCGGGTATGTTTGACATCAGCGGCACGATGTGGATGGTCACTTTGCTTTTTATTTATGGAGTGAAAAGTGTGTGGATTCCTTGGCTTTGGCCCGTGTTTAACCAGATTTTTATGATGGTTTTCCTATCGATTTGGTTGAGGCGATCGGGGGTGATGACGGGAGCCGAATGGATTAAATTTCGTTTTGGAGAAAGTAGAGGAGCCAATTTATCCCATCTGATTGTGGTCTTCTTTGCCATCATCGTCGTGATTACTTATGTAGCTTATGGTTTCATTGGCATTGGTAAGTTTGCAGCTGCGTTCTTGCCCTGGGAATTGGCAACAGAGGCTGCCACGAATGAAGTTTTATACGGATTAATTTTTACAGCATTGACAACAATCTATGTAGTGAAAGGAGGGATGTTTAGTGTGGTTTTTACAGAGGTATTGCAGTACGCTATCATGACCGTCGCCAGTATTGCCATCGGCATTATTGCGATGCAACAGGTCTCTCCAGAAATGCTGGCGGATTTTATACCCAATGGCTGGGGAAATATTTTCTTTGGCTGGCGGTTGGAGTTAGATTGGGCCGACCTGATGGCTTCGGCCAACGATAAGATAGCAGCGGATGGCTGGGAATTGTTTACGATCTTCTTCATGATGGTATTGATGAAGGGAATTCTACAGAGTTTGGCGGGCCCCGCACCGAATTACGATATGCAACGGGTGCTTTCAACTCGATCACCCAAGGATGCAGCAAAGATGAGTGGTTTTGTCAATGTGGTCTTGCTTTTTCCACGTTATATGCTAATTACGGGTTTGACCATCCTGGCTTTGGTCTTTTTTAGTGGAGAATTGGACTCGATGGGTGCTAATGTTGATTTTGAACAAATTTTACCGTTTGCGATTAAGAACTTTGTGCCGGTGGGCTTAATGGGCTTATTGATTGCTGGTTTGTTGGCCGCTTTCATGTCATCCTTTGCCGCAACGGTCAATGCGGCACCTGCTTATCTGGTGAATGATATATACAAGCGATATTTCAACGATAAAGCTTCGGATAAGACGTATATCCAGATGAGTTATCTCTGCTCTATCGGAGTGGTAGTAGTAGGAACACTCTTCGGTTTTGCCCTCGATTCTCTCAATAGTATCATCGATTGGTTAGTGGCAGCCCTATTTGGTGGTTATACAGCAGCCAATCTACTGAAATGGTATTGGTGGCGCTTCAATAGTTATGGCTATTTCTGGGGAATGGTAGCAGGGATTGTGGCAGCGATGGTACTACCTAGCTTGTTACCTGATTTTACGGCTTTAGAAGCTTTTCCTGTTAACTTGGCCTTCTCCTTAGCAGCCTGTTTCATTGGAAGTTGGATGACACCACCGGATGACGAGGAAGTCTTGAAGCAATTTTACCGAAAAACTCGCCCCTGGGGCTTTTGGAAACCGATACGTGAAAAACTCTTGATCGATTATCCGGATTTGGAAGCGAATAATGATTTTGGGCGGGATATGTTGAATGTAGTAGTGGGAATTATCTGGCAAACTGCGATAACCGCTTCGCCTATTTTTATGGTTATCCAAGACTTTAATAAGATGTGGCTGAGCTTGGCGGTGGTAGCGGTTTGTTCTGTGATACTAAAATATAGCTGGTATGATCGCATAGAAGATTATCCGGCAGATTTAGGATTGAATCAATAGGGTCAGCACCAAAACTATTGATTTAAGGTGTAGCTTACTCATTGTGATAACAAAGGATTTTTGATGACAACGACTATTTTGAGCACGACATTTAGACAAAAAGTAGATCACCTCTTTAGTGAGCATGAAGACTTGATTACGCGAAAAAATGAAGTAGAAAGTGCTGGTAATGGTATTTATCACCGTTGGAAATACCCCGTCTTGACTGCCGCACATTCACCTGTTTTTTGGCGCTATGATTTGGATGAATCCTCCAACCCACATTTGATGGAACGACAGGGGATTAATGCTGCTTTCAATGCTGGAGCGATTTATTGGGAGGGAAAATACCTGCTCGTTGCCCGGGTAGAAGGGGCTGATCGAAAGTCCTTTTTTGCAGTGGTCGAAAGCCCCAATGGCGTAGATCAATTTCGGTTTTGGGATTATCCGATTACGATGCCCGAGACGGAAGAGCCCGATACCAATGTGTACGATATGCGATTGACCGCTCATGAAGACGGTTGGGTTTATGGCCTTTTTTGTACAGAAAGAAAAGATAAGACCCAACCGAATAACACTTCTGCGGCAGAAGCGCAATGTGGCATTGCCAGAACCAAAGATCTTATTGAATGGGAACGCTTGCCAGATTTGATTACCTATTCTGGACAACAAAGAAATGTAGTACTGCATCCCGAATTTATCAAGGGTAAATATGCCTTGTATACCCGCCCCCAAGATGGGTTTATCAGTGTAGGTGGTGGCGGCGGAATTGGCTGGGGACTGACGGATAGCATGGAAAGAGCAGAAGTCAAAGAAGAGGTGATCGTCGATACGAAAGTATATCATACCATCAAGGAGGTGAAAAATGGACAAGGCCCGCCACCAATTAAGACCGGTCGAGGTTGGTTGCACTTGGCACATGGGGTGAGGAATACCGCAGCCGGCTTGCGATATGTACTATACGTATTTCTAAGTGAACTTGATCGCCCCTGGGTGGTCACGCATGCACCCGCTGGCCACTTTATAGCACCTGTGGGAGAAGAACGAGTAGGTGATGTCTCTAATGTCGTCTTCAGTAATGGATGGATCGTCAATGAGAAAGCGGAAGTGTTTATCTACTACGCCTCCTCCGATACTCGGATGCATGTAGCTACGACTACGGTTGATAAATTATTAGATTATGTTTTGAATACGCCACCGGATGGCCTTCGTTCGGCAACTAGCGTAGAACAGCGCAAGGCGCTGATCCAACAAAACCTAGCTATTCTACAGCAAATGGGCAAGTAGTATTGGCCTATCATATAGACACTACCGTGGATGTAAAACAGTTTAAATCAGAGGTAAGAGAAGAGTTGATTCGCTTATTAGATTGGTGGACGCATGAAATGTCAGACCCTGATCACGGCGGATTTTATGGCCGCAGAGACAGTAGTGGACTGCTAGACCCCAAAGCTGATAAAGCGATCATTTTGAATAGTCGAATCCTATGGAGCTTTTCTGCTGCGGGGAATTTAATGCCTACCGAAGCCTACCCCCAGATGGCCGATCGAGCTTTTGTTTATATCTGTAGACACTTCATCGATGAACAAGCGGGGGGGGTATACTGGATGTTAGATTATACAGGAAAAGTAGTGGAAGCACGTAAGCAGGTTTATGCGCAAGCTTTTACTATTTATGCCTTTGCGGAGTACTACGACTATACAAAAAATGCACAAGCCTTAGCTGCTGCTTTAGGTCTCTTTGAATTACTTGAAAAATACAGTTTGGATGCCAGTAAAGAAGGTTATTTGGAAGCTTTTAATAGAAATTGGAAGCCCATTGCAGACCTTCGATTGAGCGACAAAGATGCCAATGAGGCAAAAACAATGAATACGCATCTTCATGTATTGGAGGCCTATACCCACCTTTTTCGGGTGTCAAAAAATGAAGGGGTAGGCCTAGCACTAAAGCGCTTAGTGCAATGCTTTTTAGATCGCTTTGTTGATCCTGCATCCGGACATTTACACTTGTTTTTCGATGAAAATTGGAACTTGAAGTCGGATGTCGTCTCCTATGGGCATGATATCGAAGCCAGCTGGTTATTAATGGAAGCGGCTGAACTATTAGCTGATCCATCATTACTACAAGCCGCCGAATTTTTTGCTTTGAGGCTTGCCCAGGCTACCTTGGTCGAAGGGCTGGATGAAACAGGGGGTATTTTTAATGAAATGCACAAGGATGGAACCCTAGATGATGACAAACACTGGTGGCCCCAGGCAGAGGCTGTGATTGGGTTTTGGAATGCCTGGCAATTGTCGGGAGAAGAAGCTTATCAAAAAGCGGCCTGGCAAACTTGGGCTTTTATCAAACAATCCATCATGGATGAAGAGCAGGGTGAATGGCATTGGGGCCGCACTGCAGATCATCAACTCATGCTGGAAGAGGATAAAGCTGGCCCTTGGAAAGCGCCTTATCATAATAGCCGAATGTGCATAGAAATAATAAAAAGAACGTCAATTTGACCGGATTTGGGATAATCCGTGCTTATTAGTATAATTTCGCACTCCTATCTCTTTTTTCTCAATAAATATGGATAATTTTAAGGTATATAATTGTTTTTTGTACATACAACATTACTTAATACAAGTATCCATACAGTGTTCAAACACGGAGTAATACTATTACTCGTAAGTCTTATTCAAACAGCTGGTTTTAGCCAAAACATGATTATAGACAGCCTGGAAACATTATTTAACCAGGCCACTGACCGGCAAACTAAAGTGGATCTCCTCATCGAATTGGGAGAAACTTACCAAGAGTATGATTATTCGAAAGCACTAGCCCTTGGCTATGATGCGCTTTCGATGGCTGAATCCATTGCTTACCAGGAGGGTGTTTTTTACGCCTATAATACAATTAGTACAGCCTACAATGGCATTGGGCCTATTGATAGTGCCTATTTATACAGTCGACTTACGTTGGATTTTGCCATTGAAATGAATGAGGATTTCTCCTTAGCAGTGGCTAAAAATAATATGGGGAGATACTACCTTAATCAGGGCAATTATCCTTTGTCGTTGCAGTATTTACAGGAAGCACTTGAGCACGACAAGAAAACCGGAGAATATGTGGATCCCACTGGCGTATATGCAAATATTGGGATTTTACACGAAGAAATGGGGGATGAGGATAAAGCGATCGAATACTATTTGAAGTCGGCAGAGGCAGCCTTGGCATTTGAAGATGAGGCGAGTATTGCTTATGCCCATCTGGATTATGGCTATGTAGATGCCATGCAGGGTAAACTAGAAAGTGCGTTACAGCATTATGAAAATGCACTTGCTATTTATCAAAAGATCAAGCGTGCCAATAGAGAGGCTGAAACATTGTATTACATCGGTGAAATTTATTATGAAGGGGGAGAGTATGACCGAGCGCTTTCTTATCAACAGCAAGCTTTAGCTATTTATGAGCGCATTCAGTCCAAGGAAGACGTTCCAAGCATGTATGCTATTATTGCGAGTATATATAAGGAAATGGGGAATATCCCATCGGCCATTTCCCATTATGAGGAGGCTATAGATCGGGCTGAAAAAAATGGCCTCAGTTCTTTGTTACCTAGCTTATTTGAGGGACTATCGCTGACTTATGTGCTTGATGAAAATTATCGAGAAGCCTATCAATATGAGGTGATGTTTCGCACCTGGCAGGATAGTTTTTTGAATTCGGCCACCAAAGAAAGAATTGCTAAATTAGAAACCACTTACGAACTGGCCGTTCAAGAAGCAGAGAATATAAAACTCAATGAACAGCAGGCACAGCAAAAGGTGATTTTACAACAGCGGACGCTAATTGCCATAGCCGCTAGTTTAATTACCGTCCTCGTCTTCTTTATCGCACTTATCCAATATCGAGCTAATCGGCAAAAGGCCGTACTCAATCGTAGACTTGAACTGAAAGTGAAAGAACGGACAGCTGCCTTGGCTTCGGTCAATCAGCAACTCTTGGAGTCTAATGATGAACTCGAACGCTTTACCTTTATTGCTTCGCACGATCTAAAGGAGCCGCTAAGGAATATCACCAGTTTTATCAATCTGATCCAGAAAAAACTAAAAGATACTACCGATAAAGACCTGACTGAATACATGGATTTTGTGGTGAGAAATACACGCCAACTATATGGCCTAGTAGAAGATATTCTCACCCATTCGAGGGTGGAGGCGAATAGCAGGAGAACGAGTGAAAAAGTTGATTTAAATTTACTGTTATTGGATATCCGAATGGGATTAAATAAAACACTAGAAGAAAAGAATGCCGTCATACAAGTAGCTGAATTACCTCCTGTAAAAGGTTATCGATCAGAACTTTTTCTACTGTTAAAGAACCTCATTGAGAATGGATTGAAATACAATGAATCCCACCAGCCTACCATTAAAATTAACTGCAAAATAGAAGAAGGACAACTTCAGTTTTCTGTAGCAGATAATGGAATCGGCATTAACCCTTCTTACCATGATCGTATCTTTGAGATGTTCACTCGACTGAATAATCGCAGTAAGTACCAAGGCTCCGGCATTGGCCTGGCTACCTGCAAAAAGATTGTTCAGAAATATGACGGTGAAATTTGGATCGAAAGCCAAGAAGGGAAGGGGAGTACTTTCTTTTTTACCTTACCGAAACTAGAAGCTTAGTGTTTAGTGAACAATGGGTAGTGAACAATGGGTAATGAACAATGGGCAATGAGTAATTAATAATTATCAATGCTACATTTTTCATTAAATGAGTAAAGGCTTTCTCACAAAGTTCATTGTATTAAGGCAAAGGAGCATGATCATTATTTGCTGTATTGTGGGCAGTAATTATCTGTTTATTTTTGAGTCAAATACTAATCCTATCGTTTTATAAAAATCGGCCTTATTATAATTGAAGTCCTGCTCTGTATCAACACGATGAACCAGCACCATCTTAGAATCAGGGTATACAGCTAGCATATGTATTCCTAAGCCAGTATGATAAAATGATTTTCCTTTCACATACCACAACATACCATATGCGATTCCATATTTAGTATCATAAATAGAATATGGCTTTGTACTCAAATCAACCCATTCCATAGGAATTATCTGTTGGCCATTCCAATTCCCTTTATTTAAGTATAATTGTCCATATAAAGCTAAATCACGAGCTGACATTCTAAAATGATAAGCTGGGTATTTTGACTTACTCCTCTCATATTGATAAAAACCATCATTGTCAGGTATTTCTTCCTCATCTGATTCACCATCAATAGAACTATATTTCCCTTTATAATCATGCATACCCAAAGGTTTGGCTATTTCATATTTAAAAAGGTCGTATATACTCTTGCCGGTCTTTTTCTCTATAATTGCTCCTAGGACATTAAAATCCCAATTATTGTAGTAGTAATGCTCTCCTGGTTTATGTGCTTCTCGTTCGGGTTTTCCTAATAACATTCCTTTGCTAACTCCTGCGGCATTATGATAAACACCGGACCTTGACTTTAGCAAATCAATTATTCGAGCATCAAGTTCATTTTTTGTCAAACTAGGTGGTATATCATCTATTCCAAGTTCTCTTAAGGTCATGGAGGTATCAATTTGACCTTTAGCTATAGCTGTTCCATATAATGAGTTCAATAATGCTTTTCGAATGGAATGAATCGTGTGTTTCTTTTTAGTTTCGCCCCAGTCGAATATTACATCACCATCAACCAATATCATTAATGCAGATGAACCACTTTGTGCAAGATGTTCTTTTAGTTTTTCAAGTTTCTCCGATGAGAACCTTTTGGCCTCAGGTGAGGTATATTTAAAAACAGAATTATTACAACTACTGAAATAGGACAATAAAAAAAATAGGAAGAGACTATTTTTTAAGATTTTTCCAATGCTACCCATAATTTTAGATTCTGAATTGGTTATGTGTACATACTTCAACAGAACTCAAGCACATCCCATAGCTGAGTCGCTACTTCAAGTATCAGAAGATACCTTGCAACTTTAGATATTGGAGCAACATGATTGTTTTAGCATCTTTTATCTCTCCA
>Ga0070726_10003476_pt1 | contig 13216 bp, 12 predicted proteins | sample tdAd471_FD_67275 | JGI IMG/M metagenome (GOLD analysis project Ga0070726, IMG submission 67275) | Marine sediment microbial communities from the Atlantic coast under amendment with organic carbon and nitrate - tdAd47.1 | ecosystem: Environmental > Aquatic > Marine > Coastal > Sediment | place...
CCATGCACCTCTCCAGGTGGCCGACTTGCATAATCTCCAACCTCGAGCCAGGTATCAAAGGCCTCATCATAAAGCCGACCCTGAATAATCATTATTTCTTCCGGATAGTCATGACTCTTCGAGCCAATTGAAGAAGTATCTGCTCCCGGCTCAAAACGAGTCAGCCTCGTGTAATCCCCGCTTTCCTCATCAATGGCAAGAGTAATTTCTTCAGCAACATCCTGCATTCCGGCTACCGGCTTCCAACGGAGTTTATTCCCGGAAAGTAACGGATTCCAGTAAGTTTTTGTGCTTTTTGACATTTAGGTCTCTGCTATTCCACCTTTGGCACATAACGCCTTGTTGCGTTTTAGGATACGCAATCGAGAGCCTGGCTAACATCAGCGATAATGTCATCGATGTTTTCAATACCAACCGATATCCGGACGAGATCGGGGCTGACGCCGGCAGCAGCCAGTTCATCATCGCCCAATTGCCGGTGCGTGGTAGAGGCCGGATGGCAAGCCAATGATTTTGCATCGCCAATATTCACCAGGCGAAGGATCATTTTTAAAGCATCAATAAATTGGCCACCGGCTTCAGAACCACCATTTATTCCAAAACTCAGTATTCCTGACGCTCTACCGCCCGTTATTCTTTGACAAACCTCATGGTAAGGGCTGTCGGGTAACGCGGCGTATTTCACCCATTTAACTTTCTCGTGCTTATCAAGATATCTAGCAAGTTTCTCGGCATTTTCACAATGCCTTTCCATTCTAAGCCCAAGGGTTTCAAGTCCCTGCAGGATCTGAAAAGCATTGAAAGGTGAGATTGCGGCACCGGTATTTCTTAGCGGTACAACACGGCAGCGTCCGATGTAGGCAGCCGGCCCAAGAGCTTCTGTGTAAATAACACCATGATAAGAAGGATCCGGTTCATTCATAACCGGAAATCTATCTTTGTTGGCCACCCAATCAAATTTACCGGAATCGATAATTATACCGCCGATAGAAGTACCGTGCCCACCAATGTACTTAGTCAATGAATGTATGACGATATCAGCGCCCAGTTCAACCGCTCGGCACAAATAGGGAGTAGCTACCGTGTTATCTACAATCAGCGGAACTCCTGCTCTATGTGCAATCGCCGCTAATTTCTCAATATCTACGACATTACCGGCAGGATTGCCAATAGTCTCACAAAAGATCGCTCGCGTGTTCGCATCGATCGCCGTCTCAAATCCGTTAAAATCATCGTAAGAAACCATGCGCACATCAATGCCCTGTCTCGGCAAGGTATGGGCGAATAGATTATAAGTGCCACCATACAATTGGCTCGTGCTGACAATATTAGCGCCGACGTCACATAGACATTGAATAGCATAAGTAATAGCCGCCATCCCCGAAGCCACGGCTAATGCACCGATGCCACCCTCCATCGCGGCTAAACGCTGCTCAAGCACGTCGGTGGTCGGATTCATTATCCGCGTATAGATGTTCCCGGCGACTTTAAGGTCGAAAAGGTCCGCACCATGTTGTGTATTGTCGAAAGTATAGGAAGTGGTTTGATAGATAGGAACTGCTGCAGCTTTAGTTGTAGCTTCAGATTCATATCCGTGATGTAACGCCAGTGATTCAAGTTTCATAATTACACTCATTCATTATGGATATATTTACATTATACGTTGAAGCTGTGCTGCCTGGTGTTTCATCTGGATACAATACTATTGTAGTGTCTACCCTTTAAATGCATCTTCAGATGCCAGATACCTTATTTCTTCCTCGGTACTTTCCCGCCCTATAATTATATTACGGTGTGGAAAGCGGCCAAACCTCCTGATGATTTCTCTGTGGTGTTCAGCGAATCTGATATTTTCGTTCAGGTTATTATCCCTGAACAACTTCACTGACATATCCTGATCCTTTAAATCTTCACTATGCATAAAGGGCATATAAATAAACGCCCTCTTTTCCTTTTCTATTTTCTGGTCAAGTCCTAAATGTATAGCATAGCGCGCAATTTCCACTGATTTTCTTTCTGTTTCAAAACTTTTTGGTTGCCTCCTGAACATGTTCAATGGAAATTGATCTAATAATATAAGCAGCGCCAAACATCCATCAGAATCATTACCCCAATCATCTAACTCTCCTAGTTTGGCTTTTTCCGATAGTGCTTCGTACTTTTCTTCGATCTCTTTGTCCAATTCCGTGGTTGAAGCAAACCATTGTTTCTTAACTCGATCTGAAAACCAATATTCAATTATTTCTTGCGGCTTAATATTCATTATCTTTCTCTTCGATCTCGAACTCAAAGCCGCCTATATACTTAAAGAAATAGTTATAGATTGTGCACCAAATCACAATGAATATATAACCGAATATTAAGTAGAAGAATGGCATTATTACGAACACAAATATGGGGAATTCTACTGGGCTGACATTTTGATCCACTTGTGGCGCTACAAATGACATTAATATTGCCATAGGAATAAACATAAGCAACGCACCAACCGTCATTAAAATTGCGAATACTTTACCGTTTTGATGTGGGCTTAGCCGTTTAATCTGTTGCTTCATTATTCCCTCCCTGGTGTACAACGGTTGAATTGAGCCGCGCCGATTCCGGGCGAGTGCTCGAATGATTGGTTATGCTTCGTATTCGATATTGGTGTATGAGCACTTCATGTTTGTTGCCCTAGTCGTCTGAATGTTTAATAATGCCAGGCCAATTCACCAATTTAGTTTGTTTGAAAAATAACGTCCGGCTTCAGCGGCGCGGTTTTTGCATCCGATGGAAGTCGTTGTTATGCCCTTTTTATCCAATTTATATTTACCTTCCTGTTTTTGGCCACGCAGTCGCGAAGATAGAGGTTAATCAGGCTTTGATACGGGATGCCTGTTTCCTCTGCCATAGCTTTAAAATATTCAATCACATCCTCACCCATGCGTATGGTCACTTGCTTCTTCAGCTTCGATGCATAGGGATTCTTGCGGCTTTTCATTTTCGAAAAATCGTATTCTGCTTTCATAGCTTCACCCAATATAATATTTGCTTTCAGTTTTAGTTGCTTTCCGAGCAGAAATAATTCGAATGACGTTCCCTGTTTCTCGCTCACAGTGACATACAACAAGGATTCGTGAACGAATACTGAGACCGAGCATAATAAAACGATCTTCCTGCACGGAATGGTGTTCATCATAGAACTGAACCGCATTTTCATCGAAAAACACGGACTGGGCTTCTTCAAAAGAAACACCGTGTTTCCTTTGATTGGCGCTATCCTTCCTTGGATCCCATTCAAACTTAATCATACATACAATATATTTACATCATATGTATCTGTCAATGGGCCTAACGTTGTGCGCCAGGGGCGCGGCGATGTTTGCCGCGCCCCTGCCCCGAAGGGGCATACTGGGCGCAGTGGTTAGGCCCTATACGCATACATCGCTCCAATAGTTGATTTTGCATACATAGTAAAACGTTCTTTCGAAGACTATAAAGCAAGCCGTAATCAAAAGAATGGCGAAAGTGGATATCCACAACGGATATCCTCGCAATTTCTTCTGTGTCCAAGAATGCTTACACTCAATGCACTTCACACGATAAATGGAATATGGCATCACTATTGAGAAGAACATTACTCCCCAAAGAGCCAACTTCCAGGACCAATTAACTCGTTCTATTTTGGTGCTATCACACTTAGGACAACAATTAGATTCGAACTCCTCCACATCTGCCAAGGCAAACTCGCCAGCTTGGAGTTTTTCAATTATGGCAACGGAGGCATTAACATCTTCTGGCCTTACTTGGACTTTTACATATCCAAGCGCCAGAGAAATAGTCCATTTCGCCCAAATATGATGCTCATGCTGCACATAAGCCGGAACCCCTTCCGCTTCTATACGCCCTCGTACTATGTGAGCTTCGATTGGGTTTAGATACCGACCTATTGTTATTAGCAGCTCTTTCCTAAGGGCCTAACTACTATTAGACGCTGTAAGCGGTATAAGAACTAAGACGCCGCGCATGCCGTACAGTCACCTGTATCGGGTGGTTAAGCGGTGAGCGCCTTTTATTCCATCTGCTGTTCATACATAGCTTACCGGTTATATCCACCTGTTCTTTCTAAACAATTCTATTGGTATCTGCAAGCTGTTGTGGTTTTAAAGCGCACATGCTGTATTAACGACAGATTTAGCGATTTAATTAGTGTGCGCCGCATAACACAACCATTTTCGCACGCAGACACGGTTCAGCATGCAACTGAATATCAACGCCAATATGCCACCCGCCGTGATATCGGGAATAGTAGCAGTGCGCGTATTGTGACTGGCTGGATATTGATATGGTTCCTGTTACTGTATATATTAACAGGTGTAGCGTTCAAGGAGGAACCCGCTCATGGAAAAACCACGCTTGCTCGATCAGGTGCGCCATAACAAACGCGTTGTCAAACCTCCCCATAACGCACCGAGCGCCCCAGCCAGCGGCGGATGATCGGTTGAATATGATCGGCGTGGTTTTCGTTCAGGTAGGCGGCCGCCTGCTCGACCTTGTTCAACAGGCCCTGGTCGCGCAACAGGTCGGCGATGCGAAACTGAAGCATACCGGTCTGCCGGGTCCCCAGTACTTCGCCGGGGCCACGCAGTTCCAGGTCTTTGCGGGCGATTTCGAAACCATCGTTGCTTTCGCGCAGTACCGTCAGGCGTTTGCGTGCCAGTTCCGACAATGGCCCGCGGTACATGAGCACACAACTGCTTTGCACAGCGCCGCGCCCGACCCGGCCACGCAACTGGTGCAATTGTGCCAGGCCGAGGCGTTCGGCATTTTCAATAATCATCAGGGATGCGTTGGGCACATCGACGCCGACCTCGATCACGGTGGTAGCCACCAGCAGATCGATATCACCCCTTTTGAAGTCGGCCATGCGCCCGGCTTTTTCCTGCTCTTTAAGGCGTCCGTGCACCAACCCGACATTGAGTTCGGGTAATGTTTCTGCAAGCAGCACGGCAGTGTCTTCCGCTGCCTGGCACTGCAGTGATTCAGACTCCTCGATCAGGGTACAGACCCAGTAGGTCTGCCTGCCCTCGCGGCAGGCTTCGCGAACGCGTTCGATGACCTCGGCGCGACGGCTGTCGGGGATCACAACGGTCTGCACCGGTGTTCGTCCCGGCGGTAATTCGTCGATGACGGAAGAATCCAGGTCGGCGTACAGGGCCATGGACAGGGTTCTGGGTATCGGCGTCGCCGTCATGATCAGTTGATGCGGGACCTTCTTCCGCTCCCGGCCTTTATCGCGCAAAGCCAGGCGCTGATGGACTCCGAAGCGATGCTGCTCGTCGATAATGACCAGTCCGAGACGCTCGAAGCTAACGTCCTGCTGGAACAGGGCATGCGTACCGATGAGCACCTGGATGCCGCCGTCGGCCAGACCTGCCAGCACCCTGTCGCGCGCCTTGCCCTTGATCTTGCCCGATAACCAGCCCACCTGAATACCGAGCGATTTGAACCAGTCGTTAAAATTACCGAAGTGCTGTTCGGCCAGCAGTTCGGTAGGGGCCATGATGGCCACCTGGCAGGCGCAGGCGACCGCCTGTATGGCAGCCGCCGCGGCCACCACGGTCTTGCCGCAACCGACGTCGCCCTGCACCAGCCGCATCATGGGGTGGGAGGCCGATAAATCGCGCAACAGTTCCTTGATGACACGCTGCTGGGCGGTGGTTAATGCAAAGGGCAGGGACTGCATGAACCGTGTCAGCAGTGAATGATTTCCGGTCAGCGCTTCCGCCCTGAGCCTGAGTGCCCGCTGGCGCACGCGCCGAAGGCTCAGGTGGTGTGCCAGCATCTCTTCGAAGGCGAGGCGTTGCTGGGTGAAATGGACACCCGCCTCCAATGCCTCAAGATCGGCGTGCGGTGGTGGTCGGTGTACATAGCGTAAAGCAGACGGAAGATCGGTTAACTTGAGCTTTGCCAGCAGCTCTTGAGGCAGCCAGTCCGGTAAGCGATTGTGTTCGAACAGCTGCAACGCCTGCTCGCTGAGCTTGCGCAGGGTAAGCTGGTGAACTCCTTCGCCGGCGGGGTAGATCGCCGTTAAGCGCTCTTCCGTCGGTGCCGGTTCGCCGTCGGCCAGACGCTGATATTCAGGGTGAACCATCTCCAGTGTCGCAGGTCCACGGCGCACTTCTCCATACATCCGCAACCGCGAACCCCGTGACAAACCTTGTTGTTGGGCTTTGCTGAAATAAAAGAATCTCAACATCAGCGAACCGCTGCCATCGCTGACCCGCACCAGCAGGCTGCGCCGTCTGCCATACTTGATTTCGGCCAGATCCACTTCGGCCTCGATCACGGCATGATCACCGGGCCGCAAACTTCCTATCGGCACAATGCGGGTACGATCCTCATAGCGGCGTGGCAGATGAAACAGCACATCCTGAACGGTCTCTATACCGAAAGCCGCCAGCTTCGCCGCTGATCTGGGTCCCACGCCCTGTAGCGTCGAGACCGGAAGTGTATCCAGTGTGGCCTGGTTATTCTGCAAGCTGTTCAGTCGTTGAATACCAGGATGGCGTCCATCTCGACTTTTGCGTCTTTAGGCAGCGATGCAACACCGACAGCGGCGCGCGCCGGATAGGGCTCCTGGAAATAGTCCGCCATAACCTGGTTGACCAGCGGAAAGTGTCCAAGGTCGGTGAGAAAAATATTCAGTTTGGCAATATCGGCCAGGCTGCCGCCCGCGGCCTCGCTGACGGCTGCCAGATTGTCGAATACCCGACGGATCTGAGCTTCCATATTGCCTTCCACCATCTCCATCGTTTCCGGGACCAGCGGGATCTGCCCGGAAAGATACACCGTTTTTCCGGTTTGTATCGCCTGCGAATAGGTGCCAATCGCCTGGGGGGCTTTATCCGTGTGAATGACTTTGCGCTGCATGTTGTCTCCTGTCAGGTCCTGTTAACATCCCTAGCTCTTGCTGCGGGTGATGCGCATAACCGCCGGCAGCTTGCGAATACAGCGCATCACACGCGCCAGATGCGCGCGATCGTGGACCGCCACCGTAAAGTTCATCGAGGTATCCAGACCGTCACGCTCCTCGATGGAAACGTTTTCGATATTGGAACCGGTCTCGGATATCTCCGCTGCAATGGTGGCCAGGACACCTTTCTGGTTGCTGACATCGACACGTATTTCCGCTGGAAACTCACCCTTGATACCCGGCTGCCATTCAACATCAATCCATTTTTCCGGCCGTCTGCGAAAGTCGGTCAGATTTTTGCAGGTCTCGGTGTGAATGACCAGCCCGCGACCCGAGCTGATGAAACCGACAATAGCGTCACCCGGGATCGGGCGGCAGCAGCGTGCGAAGTGCACCACCATGCCTTCGGTGTCGCGAATGGCCAACGGTTTGCTGTGCCCGGTTTCGCGGAATTTTTCCTCGCTGCCTTCTTCCACGGGTACCAGCCGGCGAGCGACCAGCATCGCCATGCGGTTGCCTAAACCGATATCGGCATACAGGCTTTCTCTGCTTTTGAAGCCACATTCCGCTATCACCTGGTCAAACGGCTGATCCTGAATATCCGCCAAAGCGCTGTTGATGTTGTGCAACGCCTTGTCCAGCAGGCGCTGCCCAAGTTCCGTGGCTTCATCGTTCTGCAGATTTTTCAGGTAATGACGGATGTTGCTTCGAGCCTTGGCGGTTGAAACGAAATTCAACCAGGCGGGATTGGGATGGGCGCCGGTGGCGGTAATCACTTCCACCGTTTGACCGTTTAACAACGGCGTGCGCAGTGGTGCCAGGCGCCGGTCGATCTTGGCGGCAATACAGGTATTGCCAACATCGGTATGCACGGCATAGGCAAAGTCCACCGCGGTAGCACCGCGCGGCAATTCCAGGATATCGCCGGCCGGCGTGAACACATAAACTTCATCGGGGAACAGGTCAATTTTTACACTTTCAAGAAACTCCAGCGAATTACCCGCATTACGCTGCATCTCCAGTAGCTCACGCAACCACTCGCGCGCACGGGTCTGTGCATTGTTACTCCCGGCCTTTTCGCTGCTCTTGTATAGCCAGTGCGCGGCGATACCGACCTCGGCAACCCGTTCCATGTCTTCGCTACGGATCTGGACCTCGATCGGAACGCCGTAAGGACCAAACAGCACCGTGTGCAGGGACTGGTAACCGTTGGTTTTGGGGATGGCAATGTAGTCCTTGAACTTGCCGGGCACTGGTTTATACAGGTTATGCATCATGCCCAGCACCCTATAACAGGTATCCACATTGTCGACGATGACGCGAAAGGCATAGACATCGAAGACTTCTGTAAACGACCCCACCCGGTCACGGATTTTTTTATACAGGCTGTAAAGGTGTTTTTCCCTGCTCAGCAAGCGGCAGCTCAGCTGTTCCTCGTCCAGCCGCTGCTGAATGGCCGATTCAATCTTGTTGAGAATCTCCTTGCGGTTACCGCGTGCTTTTTTCACCGCTTCGGATAACACCCGGTAGCGCATCGGGTACAGCGCGGCAAAGCCCAACTCTTCCAGTTCCAGGCGGAACTGGTTCATGCCCAGACGGTTGGCAATGGGCGCATAGATTTCCAGCGTCTCGCGGGCAATACGGCGACGCTTTTCCGAGCGCATCACGCCCAGGGTGCGCATGTTGTGCAGGCGATCAGCAAGTTTGACCAGGATGACGCGGATATCGCGCACCATGGCCAGAATCATTTTGCGGAAATTTTCTGCCTGCGCCTCGGCCTGACTTTCAAATTTGATCTGGGTGAGCTTGCTGACGCCGTCGACCAGCTCGGCCACGTCTTCGCTGAACTCGCTCGTTACCGTTTCCTTGGGTGTCCCCGTATCTTCGATCACATCGTGCAAAATGCCGGCGATGATGCTTTCTGGATCCATGCGCATTTCAGCCAGAATGTGCGCAACTTCAATGGGATGGTAGATATACGGTTCGCCCGATATGCGCGTCTGGCCTTCGTGTGCTTCGGCACCAAACAGGTAGGCGCGATAGATCTCGCGGACCTGCTCGGTATCCAGATAGGATTCGAGCAGATCCAGCAGATCACTGATAAGGAATCGCGATGCCTCGGGAGCAGGAATGGGTGCCGGACTAGCCATGCCGCCAAATCATAGGCGAAATCCGCCTAACAGCAAACAAAAAACGGCTTCAGGGATATGCTGACAGGGTCCCGCTATGGCGTGGTTTGCCAAGGGCCTTGCAGACTTGCCTTCCGGCTAGCCCGCCGGTATCTGCACAACTGCCTCTGCGCCTTCAGGCATGGCCAACTCTTCGATGGCTTCGCTTTCCTGTTCAGGTTTTTCGTTGAGGATCTGGGGGGTTACATAATTCTCTTCGATTTCGCGCAGTGCCACCACAGTAGGTTTGTCATTTTCCCACGCCACAAAGGGTTCGGCCCCCTTGGACAGTTGACGCGCCCGCTTGGTTGCCACCAGCACAAGCTGGAACCGGTTATCTACCTTATCAAGACAGTCTTCTACAGTAACACGTGCCATATCGGGTCCATTGCAGTTCGGTTGAGCGGACGCGCAAGTTTAATCGAATCAGCCGTCAGGTTCCAGTAACCCCTTCAATTGACTGGTATAGCGTTGTTGCTGAGCCTCGCGGCGCAGGCGCCTGGCTCGAAACAGGGCGTCCAGCTCAAGCAGCGCAACATCAAATTCATCATTGAATACAAGGTAATCATACTCGTTGTAGTGCTTCAGTTCGTCGAACGCATCGGCCATACGGCGGCTGATCACATCTTCACTATCCTGACCCCGCGTCGCCAGACGCGCCTGCAACGCCTCACGGCTGGGTGGCAGAATAAAGATTCTAACCGCCTGGGGAAAGGCTTCCGACACCTGGCGTGCGCCCTGCCAGTCGATTTCCAGTATCACATCCTCATCCGCCTCCAGGCATTCCAGGACGGTCGCCCGGCGGGTGCCGTAATAATTATCAAAGACCTGGGCATACTCGAGAAATTCACCGCTCTCGACCAGCCGTTCAAACTCAGGCCTGGCGAGAAAATGATAATCAACCCTGTCTTCTTCGCCCGGACGCGGCGCCCGGGTGGTGTGCGATACCGATACCACCACTCCTGACAAGCGCTCCAGCAGCGCCTTGACGAGACTGGTTTTTCCCGCACCGGACGGTGCCGAAATGATATAGAGCGTTCCCAGCGACATTCAGTGCCTCCATGTTTTTGATTGGCTGCTATTCTACGTTCTGAACCTGCTCACGCATCTGCTCGATCAGCACCTTGAGTTCGACCGACACCCCCGTCGTTTCGCTGTCGGCTGATTTGGAACCCAGCGTATTCGCCTCGCGGTTGAATTCCTGCATGAGGAAATCCAGGCGCCGGCCAACCGGTTCATCGCGCTCCAGCACCCGCCTGACCTCCATGACGTGCGTTTCCAGCCGGTCCAGCTCCTCATCGACGTCCGTTTTCTGCACCAGGAACACCAGTTCCTGCTCGAGGCGATCAGTATCGACCCGGGCCTCCAGCTCAGCCAGCCGGCTTTCCAGCTTCTCACGAATCTTTGCCTGCACCTCCGGCAGGCGCTGACGGGCCTTTTCGACCTGCTGCTCGATGCCGTGCAGACGCGCGGCCAGGAGTTCCTTGATCTTTTCGCCCTCCCGCTCACGCGTCGCCACCAGTTCCTCCAGCGCCTGATCCAGCAGCGCCAGCGCCTGCTGCTGAACCTGACTGGTATCGGGCTCCGGTTCGCTCACCACACCGGGCCAGCGCAGCAGATCCATGACCCCCGGCGAAGTCGCTTCGGCTGAGCGCTTTTCAACCCGCCGGCAAGCATCCACAACCGCCTTGAGTCGATCCTGGTCCAGCTCCAGCGCCGTCGCCATCTGCGCTACCCAGCGGCAACGCAGGACACATTCCAGCTTGCCACGCCCCAGGCGGGCATTGACCCGCTCGCGGACCCGCGGTTCCATGGTCCGCAGCTCGTCAGGAAGACGTACAAAGGCCTCCAGGTACCGATGATTCACGGATCTGAGTTCCCAGGTCAATTCGGCCTCAGCGTTTTCAACGCTGATACGGGCAAAAGCCGTCATGCTACGGATCATCTCAAGTCACCCTCTTTTCCTGCCGTTAGATACATATCCCAACAAACTGTTTTCATGAAGGATTTCACTATCAGGCCACAATCGCTACAGGCCGACAGTCTAGAGGATCATGCGTAAAAAGCTAGACAGTTTAAAACCGGGCACCTGCCTGGATGGTTATCGGCTGGAAAAAACGCTCGGTGGTGGCGGTTTCAGCGTGGTCTATGGCGCGCGCCAGATTAACAATGACCGCCGGGTTGTTATAAAGGAATACATACCCAACAAACTGGCTAAACGGGATCGAAGCGGACAGGTACGGGCCAGAAACGAAGATACTGAAAACCGCTTCAACCGCGGACGCAAACTGTTTTTCCAGGAAGCCAGCACCCTGGCGACTTTGAAGCATACCAATATTGTCGACGTGTTTAATTTTTTCCAGGCCAACGGAACCGTGTATATGGTCATGGAATACCAGCCGGGTGAAAACCTCCAGCACTATCTGCAGGGACGCCGCGGTGGTCTGAGCGAAACGTTCCTGCGTACCGTATTCCCGCCTTTGCTGGACGGCCTGGAGCTGATTCATAACAATGACCTGCTGCACCTGGATATCAAACCCGGCAATATCCATATTCAGCGTGGCGGCCAACCCCTGCTGCTGGATTTTGGTGCGGTACACGGCTTCCCGCAGAGCCGTCAGGAGCAACCCGGGCAAGTCATAAGCCCCGGCTTTTCACCCATCGAACAGTATGACAGCAGGGGTTATGTTGGGCCCTGGACAGACCTGTATGCCATTGGCGCGACCATGCGCGCCTGTATCGAGGGGCGCCCGCCGCTGAACGCTCGTCAGCGGCATGAGCGCGACAGCCTGAAACCTGCACAGTTTGCCTTCCGCGGGCGCTACGCAGACAATCTGCTGCGCGCAATTGACTCGGCAATGGAGGTGGATCCGTTGCTGCGCCCGCAAAACGTTGCCCAGTTTCGTGAAGCCTTGACCATAGAAACCGTGCCGGAACCCGAACAAACACGCTCAGCCTTTGACCGACTGGCCAGCGCGCTATGGGGAAGGGAATAGGCATGAAAGTGCTGACTGCTGCCACCAACCGGCTGGGTAATCGCTCCAGCAACCAGGACCGCTGCCTGGTACTGGCAAGGCCAGACCGTGTATTACTTGCCGTGGCCGACGGCATGGGTGGCCATGCACGTGGTGACCTGGCTGCCGAGACGGTGGTCAACAGCCTCAGCAACAGCTTCCTCAGTCAGCGTGAAGCCGTCGACGAACCAGAGCAATTCCTGAAAGCGGCGCTGGAAATCGCCCACCTGGAAACCGTGGAAGCAGGGCGCACCAGCACACCGCCCGTTGAACCCCGAACGACCTGCGTGGTTTGCCTGGTTCAGGGCAATCAGGCCTGGTGGGCTCACGTGGGTGACAGCCGCCTGTACCTGCTGCGCGCCGGCAGCCTCGTTACCCGTACCCGGGACCACACGCCGGTTGAAGAACTGCTGCAAAATGGTGTCATCCACGAAGATGAACTGAGTACCCACCCGCTGCGAAACAGCGTCAGCCGCTGCCTGGGCGGCGCACTCAGGTTCCCTAAAATCAGCTTTGACCACGCCGAACTGAAGCCCGGCGACACTCTGCTGCTATGCTCGGACGGCTTGTGGTCTGCTCTGCCTGAGCAGAAGCTGCTCGACATGCCGGCCACCGGTGAGCTGGAATTTGCCGTCAACGAACTGAGCGAAGAAGCAGAAAAGAACAGCTACCCGCACAGCGACAACATCAGCCTGGTTGGTCTGCGCTGGCTATCGACGGCAGACCCGCAAACATCCGACACCGGCTCCCGTGCAGGACAACACAGCAATATGGGTGCAGCTGAAGAAAAAGACCCCCTCCAGCAAGCCATCGATGACATTAACCGCGCCATCCTGGACTACGCATCGGAAATGAAAAAATAGTGTGTTTAAATGGGGTCAGAGCCGATTTTTAAAAAATCGGCTCTGACCCCATTTAAACACTCCGCTATAATGCCCGGCCATTGTCAGCACCCTAAAGGAAATACCATGCGCCCGAGCAAGCGTGCACCCGACCAGATGCGGCCGGTTACCCTGACCCGCGATTACACCATGCACGCCGAAGGCTCGGTACTGGTCGAATTCGGCCATACCAAGGTC
>Ga0070726_10003477_pt1 | contig 13216 bp, 12 predicted proteins | sample tdAd471_FD_67275 | JGI IMG/M metagenome (GOLD analysis project Ga0070726, IMG submission 67275) | Marine sediment microbial communities from the Atlantic coast under amendment with organic carbon and nitrate - tdAd47.1 | ecosystem: Environmental > Aquatic > Marine > Coastal > Sediment | place...
AGCCAGCCTCTCGCAGGCTAATGCTTCCGTATTGCAGGCCGAAGTGCTCGTGATGCAAAAGAAGCGGATTTATGAAAATACCAAAGAATACAATTCGGGTGAAACAGTCGACCTAAGTGTGGTGGAGGCAGAAGCATCTTTGAATCAAACAAAAGCACAGATGGAACAGGCCGAACGCAATTACTTGCGCTATAAGGAATTGTATGAAAATGGCGTCGTGGCAAAAGTGGATTACGAAACGGCTATGACGGATTACGAACAGTTAAAGGCCACTTATGAATCAAAAAAAGCTACGCTGAACCGCACCAGGGCCAACGTCGGAAATGTGGATTTGCAAAGCTCGCTCGAAGATTTGCGGACAGCAGAAGCCAACCTGGCCTCTATGAAAGCCTCCCTAGATAAAGCAAAGGTCAATTTGGAATTCGCCATCATCCGAGCGCCGATTGACGGGATTGTCCTTTCCCGTGACGTGGAGGTCGGGCAGACGGTGGCGGCAAGTTTTACCACCCCTGTCCTTTTTACTATCGCCAATGATTTGACCAAAATGGAAATCGAAGCCAGCATTGACGAAGCAGACATTGGCTATATCAAAAATGGGCAGGCAGTCGATTTTACCGTGGATTCATACACCGATCTGACTTTTACCGGAACTGTGGATGAAATTCGTTTGCAGCCAGAGGTGGTTTCCAATGTGGTCACTTATACTGCCATCGTGACTGCCAAAAATGAAGACCTGAAACTGATGCCAGGGATGACCGCCAACTTGGATATCGTTACGGCTAAACGGGAACAGGTATTGAGTACTCCCGATGCTGCCCTCAATTTTACCCCTACTGCAGCGTATGTTGAACCCTGGCGAGATTATCTAATGAATCAAGGAGTAGCCATTCAGGCGAATAATGTTGAAAGTTTTGGCTCAGGGACATTATGGGTAATTGAAAACAACCAACCCGTTCCGAAAAAAATAATAAAAGGATTGAGTGACGGTGGTTTTACTGAAATTATCAGTAATGATCTCAGCGAAGGCCAACAGGTCATTATTGGCATGAACGAAGGAAATAGTAAAACCACAGATGAAAAGCAGTCGAGTCCTTTTTTGCCTCAGCGACCTGGAAGTAAAAGGTAAAAACGGTTTGATGCTTTTTGATTTTTCTAAAAAAAATACAGAACCATGAATACGGTTATCAAGACCAATAATATCATAAAAACATTTGACCTCGGCGAGGTAAAAGTGCGAGCTTTGAGAGGTGTTGACCTTGAAATATACGAGGGCGATTTTGTGGCCATATTGGGACACAGTGGTTCAGGGAAATCCACTTTTATGAATATCATCGGATGCCTGGATTTACCGACCAGCGGCGAAATTTATATTGACGATAAAAACGTGGCTAATTATGACCGGGACAAACTGGCCACCATCCGCAATAAAAAATTAGGTTTTGTTTTTCAGTCCTATAATTTATTGTCCCGCACAACGGCGCTGGAAAATGTCGAATTGCCTTTATTATACAACCCGGAAGTATCCACCGATAAAAGGGAAGCCTTGTCGAAGGCGGCTTTGGAAAAGGTCGGACTGGGAGATCGGGTGTCCCACCTGACCAATCAACTTTCCGGCGGCCAGCAACAGCGGGTGGCCATTGCTCGGGCATTGGTAAACGAACCACTGGTGATTCTCGCCGATGAGCCAACGGGCAACCTCGACACTCGCACCAGTTATGAAATCATGGAAATTTTTCAGGAATTAAATGATATCGGAAAGACCATTGTCGTCGTCACCCACGAACCGGACATTGCCAAAATGTGCAAAAGGAACATTGTTTTTAAAGACGGGAAAGTAATCAAGGATTTCATGGTAGAGAAACCCGTCAATGCAAAAGAGGAATTGGCAAAAATACCCAAGCAGGAAGATGTATTGGTCTGAAAAAACCATCGCTTTTTAGAAATCAATAAAAGTCATGTTTTTAAAAATCACCAATCATGAACGCATTTAATTTATTGAAAATATCGCTCAAAGCATTGCGGAAAAATATATTCCGCACCTTCCTGACCATGCTTGGCATCATTATCGGGGTGGCTTCAGTCATCGCTATGCTGTCCATCGGGCAGGGGTCGAAAGACAGCATCGAAAGTGGTATCTCCGATTTGGGCTCCAACTTAATCATGGTATTCCCCGGTGCTTCCAGCATGGGCGGGGTCAATCTCGGCTCCGGCACTTCTCGGCAATTGGAAATCGGAGATGTAGAGGCCATCGAAGAAAACAGCACTTTGCTGCAATGGGTGACGCCCGTGGCCATGACCCAAGTCCAGTTGATTGCGGGTTCGGCAAACTGGTCGTCCAGTGTATACGGCGCTTATGCCAACTATTTTGACATCAAGGCCTTGGGAATAACATCGGGAAGAAGGTTTTCGCAAAGTGATGTCAACCGGGCGACTAAGGTCTGCCTCGTAGGCACTACCGTCGTGGAGGAACTGTTCGGTGAATACTCCGACCCAGTCGGCCAATCCATCCGCATCAACAAAGTGCCTTTCAAAATCATCGGGGTACTTGAAGAAAAAGGAGCTGGTATGAGGGGCGAAGACCAGGACGATGTGGTCATTGCGCCTTTCAACACCGTGCAAAGGAGATTGCTAGGCAGCACCAAAGTCCAACAGATTTTTGCCTCCGCTAAATCCGAGGAAGTGAGCGAGGCCGCCACCGAAGAAATCGAAGCAATACTGTTGAAAGAGATGCGAGCAGAGCCTGACGACGAGGCATTCAACATACGTACCATGAGCGAAATTTCCAATATGCTTTCGTCTACTTCCAATACCATGGTGACACTCTTGGCAGGTGTAGCGGGCATTTCATTGATAGTGGGCGGCATCGGCATTATGAACATCATGTTCGTCACCGTGACCGAACGAACCCGTGAAATCGGTCTCCGCATGGCAGTCGGTGCCAAGAGTAAAAATATATTGTTCCAATTCTTGGCCGAAGCCGTCGTCATCAGCGTTACCGGGGGCATTATCGGAGCATTGCTTGGCGTTGGAGTATCCATCGGTTTTGGCAACCTAATGGGCTGGCCAGTATCCATTACACCTTTCTCCATTATTTTGGCCTTTGGGTTTTCCTCGGTCATCGGGGTGTTTTTTGGCTGGTACCCGGCTCGAAAGGCAGCGAACATGATTCCAATTTCGGCGCTGCGGTATGAGTGAAAAGCAAATGAAACGAATGCAGGGCTATCAACACAGCTTAAGAAGTTCTGTCTGCTCAAACGGTAGAAATGAACCATGGCTTTTCGTAGAATACTCAACAAAGGAGGAAAGGAAATGACTAAAACCATCACCTTCTCATTCAAAGCACTTAAAATAACCTTGTATGAGGTCCTACAAGGTTATTTTAAGTGCTTTGAGTTCAGTTCTCGAAGTTACTATAGTTGTGGTCAAAATCCCCCTTTTGACTTTTAAAGAGCTACCTGCTGTTATGGCTTTATATGACCCGTAAAGCCAGTTTTCCTTTCATCGACATAGAAAATAAGCAGCCAGAACAATTCCTTCCTCCAGATTTCAGCTCTCCCATACTCTTCCAAATATCTCATAATTAAGACCTTCCTTAATGTGATTGCCATCACTGACACTGAATAATAACAAGCTTATTTTTGTTTAGGAATCAACAATTAGCTAAACGCTCCTGCTTCCACAAAAAAGAATAGCATGAAAAATTTTGGAACCTTGTCTTTCTTACTATTTGCCTTGTTGTTTGTAACAGCGGGGATGTCCTCGTGTGATAAATCCAATGATAATATATCGCCTGAGAACGTAATTACTTTGACTGATCTTGAAGCAACCCATTTGCAGTTTATGCGAGAAGAAGAAAAACTCGCCCGCGATGTTTACTTGTATTTCTACGACAAATATGAGCTAAACCTATTCAATAACATTGCATCAAGTGAACAGAAACACATGGATGCTGTAGGAGTTATCCTAGAAAAATATGGGGTAGAGGATCCTGCATCAAATGAGTCGGGTGTTTTTACGAATACCACTTTGCAACAATTGTACGATGACCTAATGGCACAAGGAGATGCTTCCTTAGTAGAAGCATTGAAGGTCGGCGCGACCATTGAAGATGTTGACATTAGAGACTTGAGCGATGCGCTATCGGGTACTACTAAAACGGACCTGATCGAAATGTATGGAATGTTGGAGTGTGGTTCTAGAAACCATATGCGAGCATTCAGCCAACAACTTAAGTCACGAGGCGAGACTTATGTTCCTCAATTCATCACTCAAACGCAGTATGACGAAGTTATCAATGGAGTGCATGAACATTGTGGGAGATAGATGGCTGAAAAGGAATGTTTGGCGTTCCAAATTTCTCATATTTGGCTATCTACCTAAACCCCCTCAAATTTGAGGGGGTTTAGGCAAGCCTTTCAATTTTTTCTGCATTTCTTCCAAGCGCTTGATAGGTGCGCTATGCGCCAACACACTATAATGATGGGCTGCTTTGGCCTGTAAATACACTAGTCGGTCTTCTTTCGAAACCTTTTGCTCCAGAAGTTCAGCATTGAGAATCTGAATAGAATTGAGTACTAGATTTTCCAGAGCTGAGGCGTCATCGCGAATATTACCTTTGGCCCTTGGATTAGCCTGGCGCCATTGTTTGGCGGTACAGCCAAAGACTACGATATTGATTAAATCTGCCTCCGAAGCCTGATAAATGGCCTCTCGTTTTGTATTCCAATCCATCATTGGCACACCGGCATTCCTCACCGCCTCGGTATGAATCTTATAATTGGCCTTACCCATCAAGCGGTATACATCCCAAGCGAGTCCCTTCTGCGTTGATTCTTCCTCTTTCAATCGCTTAAATTCCTTGACCAAGTACAATTTAAAGGCGGCAGATAGGCTCGAACAGAACTCTAGTGCAATGTCAGTATGGGCAAAAGTCCCTCCGCCTCGACCTGTACGAGATTCCATCCCAACCGCTGCTGTTTTTTCGATCCATTGTTTGGGCGATATAAAAAAGCCCCCGGAACCGGCCTGCCTACGAAATTCATCAAAGTTTTGATGATTAAAATGGGGGTTATTGAGCGACTCCCAAAGTCCTAGATAATCTAGTGTGTCGCCTGTACGTAGCCAATTTTGGATGACAACATCCGTACTCGGGTTAAATTTTTTGGCAATATCAGTTAGGGAGATAAACTCAATCTCATCCCGCTGATAGAAGCGGACTTCTACGCCATTTACAGTAATTTTCTGCTTTTTCATAAGCTCAACTTAGGTGCGCTACCTAAACCCCCTCAAATTTGAGGGGCTTTAGCAGGAGTCGCCCTTTCGCTAATCAATTTCTCTTTTTTGTCCGCAAAGGTTTTTAGAATATCAGCAAATTGATCCTTTGCCAGGTCAATTATCTTTCCTTTCACTAGCTCTCTCAGTATTCTATCTTGTCGATAATCCTCCAATTCTAATGGGCGGCCCTGTTCTTCCTCTTTTTCATCAATAATGATGGAAGTAGGTTCTTCTTTTAAAATCTCTATGGCACGGGCAGTAATATCCGGCTGTTCGGCAGTCACTATTTTAATGCGTTCATTCAGGGCAATAGACTTCGCCTCTCGCAAGGCTTGCATCTTCTTTTTGAAAAGCTCTTTTTCTTGCTTCTTTAGAACCTCCTCTTTTTCATCTGTATAGCCATTTTTAAGGGCATAAATAAAGAACCCGGCTACGCTACTCGAGATTCGCTTATTATACTTAGCTCGATTGGTAACTCGAATGGCCTGTTGAATCTGCTCTTCGTTGAATTCCCCCAATAAGCCCAAGAAAACGGAGGGTGTTACCCCAAAGCGTTGCACTACATCCGCATGAAAAGCATTAAAGAGACGATCTTTTTCTGTTTCTTTTGGCGTTTTTGGAATTACTTCCTCAAAACCGATCTCCAGCTGAGAAGTACTTGCCGCATTGTGTACCCGCTTTAATTCCGATTCATTTTTGGGGCGAAACACAAAATTCAAGGCTTCCACCCGGCGCCCTGCTTTGATCTTTTCCACTTCTGTGATGGTCAAGTCTGTATACTTATTAATTTCCTTTACGGAAGGTTTGATTACCCAACGGAAAAAGTCACCAAAGAGCTTGTAGCGTTCTCCCACCTCGAACATCTTCTTCATGTCTGACACATACAACTTTCGCTTTCCAATACTCTCATATTGTTTGAGTAGCTCGTAAACGCGAACAGGATAAACCCCCAGCTTTACAATATTTCTTAAGTCATAAGCTGTAAAATTCTTTTGTAATTGTAACAGTAGCGGTCTCATTTTTTGCTCAACTGTCACATCAATGTACTCATGATTCTCGATGGTCTTTGCGCTCGCCTTTCCTTCTTGCCCTGCCTGTAGATAATCGATCTCTCGCAAAATATGATACTGCTTCTCTCTTTTTACCCCCTCCGTTTCATAACTTACAAAAAAGGACTTTCCCATCAGGCTTTGAGCAGCCTCTCGCAAAAAGCGGTAGGAATCACCTGATTTCAAGCCAAAAGCCTTAATGACATCCTTATACCAAATCCGATAGACTTGAAACTCTTGATCTTCTCTTCTAATCTGCCCCAAGACCGACAAAAAAAAGCGAGTCTCCCAGATATCAAACTTATACCTAGACTCAATTAAGTTATTTGCCTTTTTGATCAGAACGATGCCTTTGTTGTTCTTTTTCCGCCGCTTAGCCATAGCCAAATATGTATGAGAAATATGAACGAAACACTCAAATATGAGTGAATTGGAGTACAATATAGGAACAATAATCCAAATCTGCTTCCAATAGTCTCATATTTAATTCCAAATCTCTCATATTTAATCTACTTTGCAGTTAATGATTCCAAATCTCTCATAGCAGTTCCAAATTCCTCATAGGAGGTTTCCAAAATTCTCATACTATTTTCCAAATCTCTCATAGGAAATTCCAAATCTCTCATATTGTTTTCCAAATCTCTCATAATAAGGCTCACATCTAATTAGTAATCAGCTTGTTATAAGGGGCTAAAAGAATTAAAAGAAATTAAAAAGACTACAACAACATAAAAAGAATAGAATTGGTCATTGTTGTTGTTGAATTTTGATAAGAAAGGAAAGAAAATACCGCGACTCCGGCACTAAAATAGACTTTTATTAAAGAATAATCAATCTAATAAAATATTTATCCCCAGGGTGTTCCAAATCTCTCATAATAAAAAAAAACTGCATTTTATGTTCCAAATTCCTCATAATTAAGAAGGCTGTTAACAGCTGCTGTAATAGGCAGTAATTTCTCATGTGAAGGCGGAAATGAGAACGCAGGCCATGAAAATGCTGAGCCATCATTTCGTATTAAAAATACATCCAGATGAAATCTCCATCCATTTTAATACGTTAGAGATTTTTACTCAGTTAATTTTTCTTTTTAGGAAATTATAAACTGAGTAAAAATAAAATACATCAATACTAATCTTTATAAAATAGCATATTCAATTTTTTTACCTGGAAAGACCTGAATCTGTTGCTTATAAAGGAAGGTACTATCTTGTTCGGGCAACCGAAGACTCACAATTATAGCATAGGAATAGGGGAGTGGTGCTGTGACTCGTTCCGACCAGCTAAAAGAATGTCCATTTTGACGCAGTGCTAATTTTTGAAACCTGGTTCCCAACTCTTTTCGTAGGGAGACTGAATATTGACTCTCAGGTGGGCATGCAGCAGTAAATTCCAATTGGATTCGCCCTTTAAAATTATTAGCTTCCACCGCCAAATCGGCGATAGGATTCCCCGTGATATTCTTAATCCCGCCTTGTGCTGTAAAATCAATCTGGAAGCACTCCTGCCCTACATTTCCAAAATAGGTCAAGCGCTGAGGCGCACCATCGGGATAAAACCAGTGCCCCCACTCGTATTTTTGACCTAAGCGATAATTGATCAATGACTGTAAGCCGCCATTCTCATAAAATGCTCTAGCTAATCCATGTGTATGGCCTTTTACCTTTTCTCCTTCCTGCTGTAACTGCCCATTGGCCCGATACCACCGAAATGCTCCCTTAGGCAAGCCCTCTTGGTAGGTATGAACAGAAACGGTGTCACCAGCCGCCGAAAATGTCACATATGAACCGTGAGGCCTACCATCGAGGTATTCGATACTTCGCACCAACTGCCCGTCTGGTAGATATTCTTGATACCTACCTTCCCTAAGAGAATCCTCATTGATATAGCCCTTGCTTTTCAATTCTCCGCTGGTGTAATAAGTCTTTTGCTCGTTCAAAACAGCTTGGTCTTCTACATCTGGTTTTGGATTTGCCTGTTGACATTGATAAACACAACATAGATAAGCGGCCAGCAGGAAGAATAGGAAGTATCTCATTGGAATAAAATTGTAGGCTAGTAATAAGTTTATCCTAATATTGTAAAAGCAGAATGGAATAGTGTCAGTGACTGTCTTAGCTTATAGTTTTTGCTTTTCCTATTCTTTTATTTTAGTGATCATCTTCTCGGCATTTTTATTATTAGGATTGAGCTGTAAAGATTTTTCAAAGCTTTGCAGGGCTTTTTCTTTTAACCCCAATGCTAATTCAGCTTCTCCTAAACTATCATAGGCATTAAATGATGCTGGGTAGTTCTTGGTATTCAGTTTGAAAAATGCTAGCGCAAGCTTTTTTTCGTTCTCGTCTCTACTTCTTAATTTGCTATATCCTATTCTATTTACTAGTTCTTCGGGCGGCAAAAAATCATAGGACAATCCTTTTGACAGTTGTTCAAAATGCCGAGTTAGGTCCTCGCTGTTCGTCGCCTCACGGTAGGAGTAATTATAGCCTTTGAAAATATAAGATATGCCATTATAAAAGGCTGGTAAGGATACCGTACTATGGTTTTCATTTTCAAAATATTCCAACTTACCCAGGTATTCACCCTTACATTTGCTATTCAATGATTCAAAGAATCTTAGGTGTCTATCCCTGTTTCTTATATTTCTTTTACCCCAATTGGCTGTAGCGATATAAATAGGTCGGGTAAATACCTCTTCGTGAATTTCTGCTAACTTTTCATCCATTATGCTGCTGTCCCATGACCCAAAACTTGGATCTATGGATAAAAATGAATTGAAAATTGTATTTTTTTTCAAGTAGGTGTGAGCTGTAATCAGCCCTCCTAAAGAATGGCCAAATAGCATTCGATAGGGGATAGTCCTATATGTTTTATCTATTTGAGGGATTAGTTCTTGCTCCAAAAAGGCCAAGAAATTATCTCCTCCTCCTGTACTATTTTTTCGGCGGGTAATTATTTTGTCAGGTGTGAAATCTCTTTCTCGATTGACATTCATTATTCCAATAACTATCATTTCGGGCATTTGCCTGCTGCCGTTTTTTGCCCGACTCATAAATTGGATGATTCCAGTGGATGATTTGAAATGTATATGGCCATCTAATAAAACCAATACCGGGTATCTCTTATACGTCTTGTATTTATCGTGATAAGTTTCTGGTAAACTGATCCAGTACGCTCTTTCTTCCGATAAAATTTCTGACTGAATAGATTGCCGTTCTCCGATCTCAATTTTTTCTGCCTCTTGAGCAGGAAGGGTTTTAATTCCTAATAACAAACAAGCCATTAAGGCGAGGGTGTATATTTTCATGATAGGTTGATTATGTGTGATGATAAGCGCCAGATTATTTCTAAAGGTCTTCATTCACTGGTGTCCAAGATATCGGAAAGAATCAGCATCGTTTGTGTATCTCCATATGGCATTATCTGATCAATCACATTTTGCAGATGGATTTGGTTTCTGAGTAGCACTTTCAGGTGAATATTTTGATTGCCTGTAATGCGGTAAGCTTTTTGAATTTCTGAAATTTGAGGGATGATTTTTAAAAATGCTTTCAGCTTTCCGTGATGTACATTGACCCAAATGAAAACGGCTAAGTCATTCCCTAAAAGTTTCTGATTAAGTTCGATACTATACTTTTTGATTAAGCCAATATCTTCCATTTTTATGACCCTATCTCGGACAGCTGAGGGAGACAGCTTCACTTTCCTTCCAATTTCAGCAAAAGAAAGCCTCGAATCTACCTTTAATTCTCGTAAGATAGCCTGATCAATATCATCAATCATAGAATCATGCTTAAACGATAAAATATACAATTGATTCAAAGGTAATAAATGAATTTTGCAATCGATTTGATTTTATAAATCCACCAATTGATGAGAAATTTATACCCAGAAATGTTTATCATTTAAAATACCCGTATGAGCCAATTTCACCTAGCCTTTAAGGTAAAGGACATCGAAAGTACCTATCATTTTTATCATGAGATCTTAAATTGCGAAGTAGGTCGGAAGACGAATGATTGGATTGATTTTAACTTTTTCGGCCACCAGCTTTCTGCCCATGTATCCAAAAATATCCCCGATTTAGATTATTGCGGTAAGGTAGACCAGGTAGCAGTACCCATCCCTCATTTTGGCTGTATAATTGATAAGGATGAGTTTAATACAATAAAGGCCAAGCTATTGAAAAACAGCATCCATTTCATCATTGAGCCCCAAACAAGGTATAAAGGTAAAGTGAGTGAACAGGAAACGATGTTTGTTTTAGACTTCAGCAATAACCCTATTGAGTTTAAAAGCTTCACAGCGGAGGATGCTATTTTTAAAATGTTTTAATGGGCTGTCAGTAATTTCTCATGTGAAGGCGGAAATGCGAAATCGGAAGCCTGCCTGGCTTTTCGCCAGAACAGACAGGGCGGAATCTCGGTTGGGCTAGGCTAGTTTTCCAACACCTATTCCTATTCCCTTGATTTATTCAATGCTTCTACCGTATTTCAGCGCCAAAGCCCTCCAAGCATCAAGCACAATAGGCTTCACTAGGTACTCGACCACGCAAGGAAACTGGGCCGCTCGATTCATGTCTATTCGATAATCTGAAGTAGTAAGTAGTATAACTTTAGCCCGGTTCAAACTTTTTGGGAGGGCAGAATACGCCTCTAGGAATTCGAAGCCTCCCATCTGTACCATGTTAAGATCTAATATGATCATATCTGGTAATAAACACTGCTCCTCTGGCTCCTGGTGTTTCCCTTTTTCTAAGATAAAATCTAGCGCATCTTTTCCATCAGAAACTTGAAAAATATGCTTAGCAAAGGATATTTTCTGCAAAAAATATTGATTGAGATAATTAGTAGTTGGGTCATCATCAACCAACAGTACACAATTTAACAAATGATTCATTGAGGGGTATTTAAACGAAAAATAGGATCAATGGAATATCGGTTAGGTTTTCATCCCATCTATTTAATTAAAACCTCATTAAGAGCATCTAAGGTTAAAGGCTTCGGTAGAAAGCCTGATATATACTGAGATTCTTCAGCTTTCTTTTTATCTATCTCATGTAGTGAAGTAGTTAACATACAAATAATCATTATTTTATCTCTTACCTCCTTTGGGAATTTATCATATTCTGCTAAAAAATCCCATCCATCCATAATAGGCATGTTGATGTCTAAAAATATCACATCGGGGAAAGGCATTTCATTAGGAGGGGAGGCTCTAGATTGATATAAATAATCCAAAGCTTCTCTCCCATTAAGTTTCACTTCTATGTGATCCGTAAATCCAGCTCTAATTAATAGTTGTGAGTTAATGAAGTTCGTAGATTCATCATCATCAACCAGTAAAACGCAGCTTACTCGCTTGGACATAGTATACAATAATTAAAATGAGAATGATTCCTAAATATAACGATATTTTATAATTAGTAAATTATTTAAAACGACAAGAAATTAAAATATAAAAATCTGATAATCAATTTTTTACCATAAAAAATCTTTCAAAAAACGATTCATTCCATTAATTGCAAAACTAATTTTGTCTATCAATTTCACCCAACACTTTGTTAGATTTGAAAAATAAGGATTACAACCATACTCTAAATACCCAAACCTCTTGCAAATAGAAACCTTTTGGCCACACCTCATCAGTCATGGACTCCCAGCTTTGGGCTACTTTCTTATTAGCCTTTTATTAATACGGATAATTAGTATTAGAGCAGATATCACTTCCTATTCAATATTCACAGTCCTTGCTTTATTTGCATTCATATGCGGTTTACTTGAATTAATGGAAGTCATAGTCATTTGGACTCCTATTGGCCGGACAGAGGAAGTATTAAAGTTGGCAAGAGCTATTGTATCCTTAAGTATTGTTTTCATGTTAGCAAAAGGGTTTTCACGGTTTAGTAAAATACCTAGTTCTACTCAACTTAAGGAACTTAACAATCAGCTAAAGAAGGAAATAAAGCATAGAACAAAAAATGAATTTGACCTGCAACAGAGTGAAAAAAAATTCCGCTTAGCCATGTTTGATGCCCCTATCGGGAAGGCCTTGGTTGGCTTGGATGGGAGTTGGCTGGAAGTTAATGGCGCTATTTGTAAAATGCTTGGTTATACTCGAACCGAGTTCCTACAGATGGACTTCCAGGCTATCACTCATCCCGAAAATTTAAACCAAGACTTACAGAATGTAAATAATCTAATAGACGGAAAGATCGATACTTATGAAATGGAGAAACGCTATATACACAAAGAAGGGCACTATATATGGGGATTATTGAGTGTGTCTCTGGTACGAGATAAAAATAATGAACCATTGTATTTTATTTCTCAGATCGTTGATATACAGCGAATCAAAGAAGCCGAGAAAAAGATTTTACATTTTAATCAGGAGTTGGAACAAAAAGTAGAAGTAAGAACGAGTGAGCTGAAAGAGTTAAATGAAGAAATGGAAAGCTTTGTTTATACCGTGACCCATGACCTAAGGTTACCCCTGAAGAACTTGACAGGCTTGACGTCTTTATTGAAAATGGATTATGATGAGAAAATAGATGAAAATGGCCAATATATATTGAGATTATTGACAGAGAATGTGGATAAAATGGATACCTTGATTACTGATTTATTGGGTTTCTCAAGGGTGAAAAACATTGAATTGGAGAAGGATCATTTCGATATTGGATTAATGATAGAAAATACAATTGAAGAACTAGCACCCAATTTTGCCGAAAAGAATATTAGCTATAAAATAGGTGAATTACCCTCAGCTTATGGTGATAAAAAGACGATACGCCAGGTTTGTTATAATCTATTGTCCAATGCGCTAAAATATGCGTCCAAACAAGAAAAAATCCTTTTAGAGATTGGGGCTACAGCAGATGATGATCAACACAC
>Ga0070726_10003479_pt1 | contig 13214 bp, 8 predicted proteins | sample tdAd471_FD_67275 | JGI IMG/M metagenome (GOLD analysis project Ga0070726, IMG submission 67275) | Marine sediment microbial communities from the Atlantic coast under amendment with organic carbon and nitrate - tdAd47.1 | ecosystem: Environmental > Aquatic > Marine > Coastal > Sediment | place...
TGTTCTGACCGCGGGCTTCGCTGAACGCCTTCAGTGGCAAAACTCTTGAGCAACGCTGCGGCTATTCGTCAGTGTCGAGTCGCGAGGCGTCGACGCCGTGCTTCTGCATCACGCCCTGGATTGCTGGCCGGACGCCGGGCAGATGCGCGACGATCTGCTTGAATGCCGGACGCGAGAAGCTGACCACGTCGACATCGGTCTTGGCGCGAATCGCGGCTGTTCGCGGGCTGTCTTCCAGCAGCGCGATTTCACCGAAAACTTCTCCTTCGCCGAGTTCCGCGATGACCTCGCCGTCTTTGACGATCTCAACCTCGCCACGAACGACGGAATACAGCTTGTCGCCGAAATCGCCCTGGTCGAAGATGAACTCGCCCGTGTGAAAGTGTTCCTGGACGACGGCTTCCGGCTGAAAGATCCGGACCTGCGTGATGTCGCGCGGCAGCAGAACGTCCAGCAGCCAGTCGACGCCAATGCGAATCTGGCGATCGAAGCCCGGAAACTTCGACAGGTAAATCGTTCGCCAGAACAGCCAGGCAATGATGCCTTTCAGTTTGATGCCCAGGACCTCGGCCACAGCCGAGCGATGTCCCAGCGACGCCAGTTTGCCGAGGCCGGTAAACGCGAACGGCTTCAGCTTCTGGCCACGGATTGTCGCGAGGATATTGTTCGCACAGGTCTTCGCCTGGCGGAGTGCGTGTTGAGCGGTTGGCGGCGAAGTGATGCCGTCTTTCTGAGGTACGGCGGCACAGTCGCCCAGCGACCAGACACCCGGCCAGTCCGCGACATCCAGATTGCCCGTGACCGTGATTCGACCTCGTTCCAGTCCGCAGGGCAGGGCAGTGACCAGCGGGTGAGGTGCCGAGGGCACAGTCGTCACGATTGTCCGTGCCGCGATCGTTTCGTCCTGCCTCGTTTCTTTGTCCATGACGATGGCGCCGTCCGCCGACACCGCTTTCAAACGGCAGTTCAGCCGAATCTCAACGCCGCGATCTTCCAGAATTCCATGCGCGTAGGCGGCCAGATCCTCACCCAGCTCCGGAAGAATCCGGTCGGCACTCTGCAGCAGGACGCAGCGCACGTCACTTTCATCGATGTTCGGGTAGGACTTCACGGCGTTGCGCATGAAGTCGTTCAGCTCGGCAATACATTCGACGCCAGAGAAGCCGCCGCCGCCAACGACGAAAGTCAGCAACTTGCGCCGTTCTTCCAGATCCGACTCGACGCTGGCTTCTTCGAGCGCCCCGACGGCCTGGTTCCTCAGCCGCAGCGCGTCACCGAGATACTTGAACGGAATCGCGTGCTCACGCATGCCCGGCACCAGGTCGTAATTCAGCCGAGTGCCCAGGCAGATGACCAGATGATCGAACTCCAGTGTGATCGGTTTCGGTCGGTACTCGGGCGCGAGCCGGACGGTTTTGCGTTTAAGGTCGATCTCCTCGATCTGCCGTGTGTAAAGCGTCGCTCGTCGGGCAAGCCGCCGAATCGGCGTGATGCAGTGCAGCGTCTCGATGGTGCCCGAAATGACTTCCGGCAGCAGCGGCTGAAAAACGATGTAATTCTCGTTGCTGACGATGGTGACTTCGATCTGCTCCCGCTCGGCGGCGGTCATCGCCTTTTCAAGGAACATCGCCGTGTAAACTCCGGCGAAGCCGCCCCCCAGAATCACGATCCGCTGCTTCCTGCCATCGGTCGACATCAAAATTACTCCTGCGTCAGTGCGGGGTCTGCTGGCTGAGTGTGCTGAAACCGGTCGTCAGTTTCAGCGGCGTCACCGGCGAGAGAATGGCGTCACCAGCGGGAGAATACCGAGGCCAACTCGCTCAGCCAATCAGACGCGGCAGACTGGGCGTCTTGCGGACCGAAACGGACCTCTGCCAACAGGCTTTCGTTCGCGACTGAGCGTGCTTTCGGAAGGGGCGACTGCACCCGGGTTTGCACTGCGGTCGGGCGCGGCGATGAATGTCAGGCCGGACGTTGATCGACAATTCTGTTCGCGAAGCCTTCGATCGTGTTTTGGTCGAGCGTGATGGCGCCCGCCTGTTCGGCGATCCGGATTCCGACGCGGCTCATGGCGGCGCGTTCCTCGCGGATCTCATTCCCGATGATCCGGACATCTTTCGTCTGGCCGGTAATGTCGATTCCAACTCCCTCTTCGCCACCGCTGTTGATGATGCGGTTATTCTCGACGATGTTCCGGTTGGCCCAGAAGTCCTGGCCGCGCGAGTCGTCACGGAACAGGATGCCGACCTTGCCGCTGTTCGAGATGTCGTTGTTCCGCATGACGTTGTCGGTGTCGCAGTGCCCGATCGAGATTCCGTAACTGCGGTTGCCGTCGATCCGGTTGCCCTCGGCCAGTCCGTACTTGACGCCCCAGCACCAGAACAGGCCGAGGTTATTGCGTTCCAGGCGGTTGTTGCGGATCAGCGGACGCTGCGATCCCGAGCCGGGATGCACGCCGAGGTCCGCGTTGTCGTGGCTGTGGCAGTTCTCGACGACGACGTCGTGGCAGATCTGAAAGCTGATCCCGTCGCCGTTGTAATTGCGGGCGGTGACTCCGCGCAGGGTGTACCGATTGCAGTCCTGCAGGAAGACACAGCCGCCATAGTTGCCGTTGAAGTTCTCGTTGTTGGCACGGTTGCCGTCGAGCGTCAGGTTTTCGATGACGACGTCCGCCGTGTACTCACTCGTCAGCAGCGGGAACAGCGACGAGCATGCTGGCCTGCCCGTCATCCACAGGTTCTTGCGCAGCCCGTCGTTCAGCTTGAAGCGGTTGCCCGACCGGGCGACGAGCGTCCGCTTGATGACCGTGCTGCTGCCGTCGTGCGGATTCTTCGCCTGCAGCACGATGCCGTCTCCGACTCGAAATCCGCCAGCCTGCTTCAGGGTGATCTCCTGGTCGTACCAGTCCGAGTCCTCCGCCAGCTCGATTTGCTCGGACGCGATCTTCGTGATGACCGATTCCTCGCCACTGCCCAGCAGCCGAATCTTCGACGGCAGGGACACCGCGTTCCTCAGTGTGTAAGTCCCTGGCAGTATCTTGACCGTCCCGCCACCCAGCCGAGCGACATAGTCCACCGCCGCCTGCAGCACTTTGTCATCGCTGCCGATCAGGTCGCCTTGTTTCTGTCCGACGGTCACTGTGAGCCGCTCATCCCAGTCCGGCTCGAATCGTTCATCGCCATCGGTCGCCCGAGGATTCGTCACTGGCGGTCGGTCGTCTGCCTGCACTCTTAAAGTCCGAATGGCGGCAGCCAGCGCTCCAATACTCGCCAGAAAACGTCGACGACTCGTTCGAGATTCAGACATCTCAGACTCCTTTGAAGTTGCACAGTAATGTGCGTGCAGAATGCGAAGCAGCGCGCAGGAGTCAAGGCCTGTCGTTGACGGTGACCCTGGCAGACCTCCGGCCGAGCAACAGGAACTCTTTGCGGATGCGGTAGCACTGCGCTACCGTCCTCGCCATGAGCCAGCCAGTGAACCATTCCGACGATCTCGTTCCTGACGCGCGCCGGACATCCGATCTGGCAGAGCGTTCAATTGCGGGCCAGATCGAATACTGGGCGCAGCTTGGGCGAGCGATCGAACCGTTGTTGCGCGGAGCACAGGTGCTGGCTCTGCGGCGTGCCGGCAAGACACGCTCGTTGTCTGAGTGCCTCGACGTTATCGATTCAGACCAGGGCCGTCGGCGCGTGGCGGAGTTTCTTGAGAGTCAGCCGTTCCCGCATTACGAGCCTGCTTCCGATTGTCCCGGAATGCTCGTGCGCATTGATGCAGATGGAACACGAACAATCGGTCGATTCGTCAACCGTCAGTTCGAGGCGTCCGAATGACGGACTTCGCTCTGTTCGACGAACGACCGATCATTGTCTGTATCGCCGGTCCCAACGGCGCAGGGAGAACGACGTTCTTTCACGCTCACCTGTCGGATGCGTCTCTGCCGTTCATCAACGCCTGGAGATAGGCGTTTAAACCGGTGCTTCCTCTACTTCTGCAGAGCGGACTGCAGCAGGCGGCGGTAGTTCTCTCCGAGGATCAGCTTGCGATCGTTGTCCGAAATCCCGGCACCAATGATCTTGCCAAGTTCCGTGCCCAGTGACCGCGACGGAAGATGGCTGCCGAAGACGATTCGTTCGGCGCCGAGTTCGCGAACGGCCATCTCGATGAAGCCGGCAGTTGCATCGAATCCGGATGTTTCGACGAGAACGTTTGGCGAACCGGCAACAGCCCGAATGCCCTGTTCCCACTCGCCGCCCGCGTGAGCGCACAAAAACTTCTGTTCGGGATACTTCGCGGCCAGTGCAGCCAGTTCGCTCGGCGTTGATTCACCCGGTCCCTGCTTGCCGCCAGTCTTGAACCAGGTGTGCTGCATGATGACGCCGTTCAGATCGATGATTCGTTCGACCAGCGGGGAGAAGTTGCGGTGCGAGCACGCGAGCGCTCCGGCTCCGCCGCCGGGAAAGTAGACGCCGAGCATCGGGCCGTCGCGCAGCCAGCGGTTCAGCGCGTCAAGCGATGCCGGGACGTCGTTCGCGTTGAGCTGGATCATGCCGAGCAGCAGTTTCGGCCAGCGTTCCAGCGGCTGGAGGACGACGTCCGGGTTCGACCTCGCGAGCTTCTCGTAAGCCGCATCCGTCGTCGTGCCGATGCCAACGTGCGGGAAGTGGCACGCTTTCTCGAAGTGAGCTTTCCGCATCGCCGGCAGCGCGCGTTCGATATCGGCAAAGATTCCGCTGCTGCCGTCGCGACCGGGATGAGAATGCGACGGCGTGAAGTAGGAATCCCAGATGCGGTATTCCTTGAGCGTCTGCGGCGATGGCAGTCCGAGCGGCATGTCGTGTTCTCGTTGGTGAGTGTTCAGGAAGGCTGACCTACGAATTCAACTCCAGAAACTCGCGCGCGTTGCCCGCCAGTACGGCTCGCAGGCCGGCATCGTCGAGCAACCCGGACTCGTGCGTCCGGATCAGTGCCGCTTCGGGAATGAGGAACGGCGAGTGCGAGCCGAACAGGACTCGACCAGCGGCGACGCTCCGGGCAAGTTTCGGCACAGCGTCCGTTCCGTCGACGCGGGCTGTGTCGACATACACTCCGGGCAGTTTCGCAAGTTGAGTCAGCAGCGGCGCTCGCAGCTTCTGATTGAGAATTTGAACGCGCGCGTGCGGCACCTTTGGCAGAAGCGGAAGCAGCCGCGACAGGTCAACATCAGCGATACGCACAAGCTCGGATTGCGTGCGAGGATCTTCGAGCGACATCGCAATCTGCACGACAACGCCGGCAGTTGCAGCCCGCTTGAGCAACTCGGGAATCCGTGAATCATCGAGCGGATAGCCGTGGTAGCCTGGCAGCAGTCGTATGCCCGGCATGTTGAAATCCTCGACACAGCGCCGCAGGTCAGACTCCCAGCCAGGCAGGGCCGGATTGACGGCACCCATCGGGATCAGCTCAGGGAACTCGCGGCACGTTTCGGCGAGTCGCTGATTGACGCTGGCGAGGTCGCGATGCAGCACCGCTTCGAAGCTGCTCGCCCAGGCCTGCGTGACGCCGAGCGACCGCAGCTTGCCGACAAGCTTGTCGGTTTCGTCGAGCGGCAGTCGTCGAAATGGCCATCGAAAGAGACTCACGTTCGTATCGACAATCTCAAAGTCCGCCGGTCTGTCCGTTGCACTGTCCGTTCCGGCGGCCAGCTGTCCTCCGGAGATCGCGACAGCTGCAGCGGCGAGTTCGAGAACGTCACGGCGGTTAAGCATGGGAATATCCTGTTGATCGACCCGAGAGCCGTCTTCGTTTAACGCCCGGCCGCAGGCGCCGGCCACCAGTGAAGTCGCACGCCGAGGGTGGCCGGCGCCTGCGGCTGGGCGTTGAACAAACGCGAAGACTGACGACGTCAGCCCAGAATCTCTGTCACGACGCGAGCGGGTTTGACTCCGGTCAGGCGTTCTTCCAGACCCGCGCGTTCGAAGAACAGTTTCTCGAAGCTCAGACCGAGCTGATTGAGAATCGTGGCGTGGAAGTCGTGAACGCTGACCGGGTTCTCGACGACGGCGTGTCCGAAGTCGTCCGTCGTACCGTAGGCTGTGCCGCCTTTGATTCCGCCGCCGGCCATCCACGACGTGAAGGCCTGCATGTTGTGGTCGCGTCCCGAGTAACCCGCTGCCGATTTCTGCGTCGTCGGCGTCCGACCAAACTCGCCGCCCCAGATGACCAGCGTGGAATCCAGCAGGCCGCGTTCCTTGAGATCGGCCAGCATCGCAGCGACCGGTTTGTCCGTCCGTGCACACGCACCTCGATGATTCGAGCCGAGGTCCGCGTGCGAGTCCCAGGGCTGCTCTTCCATGAAGATCTGCACGAAGCGGACGCCGCGTTCGACCAGTCGCCGAGCGAGCAGGCAGCGGCGCGCGTACGAGTCCGTCAGCTGCTCACCGACTCCGTAACTCGACAGCGTGTGTCGGCTCTCGCTCGACAGATCAAGTGCCTCACCCGCCGAAAGCTGCATCCGCGCCGCCAGACTGTATGACTCGATGCGAGCACCCAGGTCCGGCTGGTAGGGACGTTCCTTCTTGTGAATTTCGTCGAGCTTCCGCAGCAGGCCGCGAGCGGATTCCGTCACGGTCGATGGTTGTTCGAACTGCGGCTTGAGGTTGAGGATCGGTGACCCCGTCGGGCGGAACGGTGTCCCTTGGTAAACCGGCGGCAGGAATCCCGACGTCCAGTTGCGAGTGCCGTTCTTTGGCGGGCCGAGCGGATCGTTCAGCACGACGTACGCCGGCAGGTTCTGGCTTTCGGAACCGAGGCCGTAGACCGTCCAGGCACCGAAAGTCGGGTAGCCCATGAACAGCCGCCCGCTGTGAATCTTGTAAAGCGCGTTGTCGTGATTCGGGTGGTCGGTCCACATCGAATTGATGAGGCAGACGTCGTCGGCCATGCGCGCCAGATTCGGCAGCACGTCGGCCATCCACTGTCCCGACTGGCCGTGCCGGGCGAATTTGAACTGCCCGCCCATCATTACGCCGATGTTCGCCGTGCTCTGATTTCCGATGTCCTCGACATTGCCAGGATAGGGCTGCCCGTCCATCCGATTGAGAATCGGTTTTGGATCGAACAGGTCCATCTGACTCGGTCCTCCATTCATAAAGAGGTGGATCACCGAGGTCGCCTGTGCCGGATGATGCGTCTTTTTCGGCTTCAGATTGAAGCCGACCGGCACCGCGTGAGCTGCCTCGCCCGGTTCCGCCGCGACTGCGGAAGCTCCGCCGAAGAAGTCCTGAGACAGCAGGTGCGTCAGCGCTGCGCCGAGCACCCCGTCGCTCGTCCGGGCAAAGAAGTCGCGTCGTGAGGTGTGCTGTGTCATCCTCCACTCCTCTTGTTTAACCCGAAGCCGGAGGCGACGGCGTTTCAGTCATCGAAGGTTTCCAAGGGGACGCCGTCGCCTGCGGCTTCGGGTTAAACAAACTCAATCCACATATAGAAACGCCGCCGAGTTCAGGATCGTGTGGCAGTACGTTTCCAGAGCCGCGTGCCGGTCGCCCTGCCACTGTTCCCGAAGTTCGACGAGTGCCTCGACGCCCAGACGCCGTTCGGTGTCGCTCGGCAGCCTGCTCAAGGCGAGCTGATAAACGCGGTCGACGGTCGCCGCAGGATCGTCGCCGCCAGTCTCACTTCGCAAACTCTCGACGCGTGACGCAAACGCCTCCGCCAGTTCTCGAACGTGTTCGTTATTCGTCAGCAGCAGCGACTGCAGCGAGACCGTCGAGATGCTGCGTTCGACGCAGTTCGGCCCCATCACCGGATAGTCGAATGTGGCCATCAGCGACGGAATTTCGGTGCGGCGATATTGCGAGTAAATGCTGCGTCGCCAGTGGCCGGGCGAGGTTGGCACGATGCTGACTTCACCGTTTCGATCGACGGTGATTGGATCGGGCGGACCGCCGGGCGAATCATCCAGCGAGCCGGACACGAACAGCAGCGAGTCGCGCAGCGCTTCCGCGTTCATGCGCCGCAGCGGCATCCGCGAGAGCAGGCGGTTCTCGGGATCCTGCTTCAGCCGCTCGTCCGTTACGCGGCTCGCCTGGCGATACGTTCGTGAATTCATGATCACGCGGTGCAGCTCCTTGATGCTCCAGTCGCGCTCGACGAACTCGACCGCCAGCCAGTCGAGCAGTTCCGGATGCGACGGTCGCTCGCCCTTCGCGCCGAAGTTTTCGAGCGACCTCACGAGGCCCGTGCCAAAGTGGTGATACCAGACGCGGTTGACGAAGACGCGCGCGGTCAGCGGATGGTCGGGCCGGGTCAGCCAGCGAGCGAAGGCGAGTCGGCGACCGGTCTTCGGTGTCCCGTTCGGAAACGGTGGCTCGGCATGAAACGGTGTGCGTCCGTCCGTCAGCACAGAGGGGACACCGGGACCAACGAGGTCTCCCGGTTTGTCGTGCTCGCCGCGTCGCAGCAGATAAGTCGGCGACGGCTCGCCGCGATCCCACAATGCTCGAATCGTCAGCGGCGGCTCCATCTGCCGTTTGACGTCGATGATCTGTCGCTCGATGTCTGCCAGTTCGCGCCGCGCATTCCGAGCCGCTGCGGACACCTGTTCGTCCGGCAGAACTTCGGCCTTCTGCAGCATCTCGACGAGATTCCGCTGGGTGAGCGTGCGGTTGTTGTCGGCGATCCGCAGTGCCGACAGCGTTGCCTGACGATCGGCTTCCGGCTGGTCCGGGTACTGTCCGCGCAGCAGTTCGAGCTGCACGTTGGCGATCGCCTGCTTCTTCTGCGCCTCAAGTTGTTTGAGTTTCTTCTGCAGCGGCGGGTTCGTCGCGGCGACTCGCTGCCGATGTTCGGGCGTGCCGAGTTCGAGCTTGCGGTTTCTGAAGCTCAACCAGTCGTGCTCGTCGAAGGCGCCCTTGAAGATCGCCTTGAACCGGTAGTAGTCGCGCTGAGGCAGGGCATCGTACTTGTGCGAGTGACAGCGGCAGCATTCGAGTGTGAGCCCCAGGACGCCCGACCCGATCACGTTTATCGCGTCCGCCACAACGCCGAGTCGCTCGGGCACAAAGTTCATCGTCCGCGAGCCCGTCTGGTCGATGCCCATCCTCAGGAAGCCTGTGGCGACGAGGTTGTTGACCATCTCGTCGGTGACGTCCGCGGCTTCGACGTCAATCAGTTCGTCGCCAGCCAGTTGCTCGATCAGGAAACGGTCGTACGGTTTGTCGTCGTTGAACGACCGCACCACATAGTCGCGGTACTTCCAGGCAACCTCGCGGACCGGGTCGGCCGAGACGCCGCCTTCCGAGTCGGCATAGCCTGCCAGGTCGAGCCAGTAACGGCCCCAGCGTTCTCCGTAATGGGGCGACGCGAGCAGGTGGTCGACCATCGCCGGGTACCAGTCCTCGTCTTCGCTGTTGTGCCAGCGGTGCCACTCGTCGAGCGACGGCGGAATGCCGGCCAGATCGAGATAGGCGCGGCGGATCAGCGTGTCGCGATCGGCTTCCGGTGAGAACGTCAGCCCGGCGTCGGCCAGCTTTTCAGCGATGAAGTCGTCGATCGACGCGGCTGTGGGATCGGCGATCGGTGGCTGAAACGCCCAGTGCTGGCGGTCCTCGTCGGTGACCAGCGGGTCGGGTTCGGTCGTCGCGACGTCGGGCTGGACGTCAACGACCGGTGCTCCCTCCGCGATCCACTGTCGCAGCTTGTCGACTTCTGACTTTGGCGGTCGACGCACGAAGAACTTGAGCAACTGGTCGCGCGGCGGGCAGGCTTCGCTTTCGATCCGCTGGATCATCAGGCTGCTGTCGGGATCGCCCGCGATCAGTGCCGGCCCGTTTGCTCCGCCCTCGAGCATCTGCTCGGGAGTCCGCAGGTCGACACCGCCGCGCTGCAGACGTGCCCCGTGGCAGGCCGCGCATCGCAGCAGCACGATCGGCAGAATGTCGTGCTGAGTCAGCGGCTGCGTGTCGACCTCGACGGGAGCTTCCGATCGAGCCCCGCCCTGAATCCAGTGCTTCAGCAGTTCGAGTTCTTCGTCCCCCAGCGGCGGCTGCCCGTCTGGCGGCATCTCACCACCTTCGACGTACGCCCACAGCAGACTTTCATCGAGCGACTCGCCAACCGCCGCCTCACCTGATTCTCCGCCGCGCCGCAGGCCAGCCATCGACGACAGATCGAGCCCGCCTTTCTGCACCTTGTCGCTGTGACACTTTCCGCACTTACTGGTCAGCACCGGACGCACGTCGGATTCAAATACCGGCACGCCCTCGTCCGCCGCGTTCCCGTCTCGAACCGGAAACGTTTGCAGGGCAGTCAGCAGCAGGAACAGTACGTAGCGACAGCTCATCAACCCACCAGCTCTCCAGACGCATCAGACGACAATGATCCAACGAGTCTACCGGGCAGAGCTGCAGCGGGAAACGTAGCCCTCTCGCTCGGTCGAGATGAGCTGACGTGGCAAGCGAACGTCCGGCAGTCGCGCGATCATTCAGTGCGGCGAAAGGTGCATCGAGCGATCTCTCTGGATTCGCGAGTTTCGCAGGCACCGGCTCATCTCGACGGAGCGAGATGGCAACTTTGGACAGCAGACCAACCGTCTGGCTCAGCGAAACTCTGACGAGTCGCCTGAGTACACGTCCCGCCAATTCAGGGTGGGAATCCGGGTGGCCGGGGTTGGAGCGAGGCACGAGCGAAATCCCGGTTCGTTCCGAACACAAACAACCGGGGCTTCCTTCGCAAGCTCAGTCCAGCCCCGGCCACCGCAATTCTGACGCTTAAACGTGGGACGTGTCGTCAGGTCGAAACAGCAACGCGTGGCAGCGGCCAGTTCTGGCGCTGTTCGCCGTCGAGGAGCCCGTCTTCGCGGGGGAGCCCCTGGTCGTTCTCGTAGTACTGCTTGAAGAAGTGCGGGACGCCGAAGGCGGAGCAGTGGGCGTCGATCTCGCGGACCCAGTCGAGGTCCATCAGCCGCCGCTCACCCTTCTTCGCCCGCTCGCAGCCGGTGATGACCCAGTCGAGCGAATCGAGATACGGACGCAGATCAATCGCCTCAAGCAGTGGCTCGGCTGAGACGAACCGCACGGTGGCGGGAATCTGCGAGAGAATCTCCACCCGCGGCAGCGACGCCCGGCAGCCGGCGGTCACTCCGAGCCACACGTTGGGATAGCCGTCGCCCCAGTCGCCCGGCAGCCGCTCCTCAATCAGCTCGGGCCGCTTGGTGAGGATCAGCCAGTCGAGCGATTCGCAGTCGCGAATGACCTCCCAGGCCTCGTCGCGCCAGGCATCGGCTCCGGGATGGAAGAAGTCGGACATCGAACACGTAAACACCCGAGCCCGCCGCCCGGTCCGAGCAGCCACGCGATTCCAGCGAGCGGGACTGCCCCAGTTCTTCGTCCGCATCGGCCCACCAAACGGCTCGTACCCACCCCGCCGCATGATCCCCGAGATGTAACAGAACCGACACTCCTCGCTGACCTTCTGGCACCCCCACCAGAAATTCTGAGTGTGGTCCGTCCAGCCGATCTTCGAGTTCTGGGCCATTGTTCGTAGTTCCCATTCTGAATCGTGGCTCGACAAGTTGGCGGAGAAACTGAATGATTAGCGCACACAGTGCCACAGACAGTTCTGTTTCGAGTTCCATCAGACATCCAATTCACGGGCCAAGCAATGAAACTGCTGATCGACACGAACGTGCTGATTCCACTGGAACCGAGCGTACTCGCCGATGAGGAACCCGGCGGGCAGCAAGCTCGGGAGATGTACCGGTTGGCGATGGAAGCCGGTTCGACCGTCTACTTGCACCCGATCCAACGTCGCGACATCGAACAGGACAGCAACACCGACCGGCGAAAGCTGCGTTTGAAGCTGATCGAAAAGTATCCATCACTCCCAAAACCACCGATTCCAGACTCAACGTTTCTTGCCTCAATCGGAAATCCTCTTCCAGTTACGAATGATTGGATTGATGCTCACCTGATCGCCGCTTTGAACCGAGATCTCGTCTCGATTCTCGTCACCGAGGACCGAGGGATTCATTCGCGTTGTCGAAGGCTGAACCTTGCGACCCGCTGTGCCACAGTTGCGCAAGCCGTCGAACTTCTGAAAGAAGAACTGCCAGCAAAGCCCGGACGGCTACCTGCTATTCGCCCAGTTCTCGCACACGAACTTGATGAATCGGACCCAGTCTTCGACAGTTTTCGTGACGATTATCCTGAATTCGATACATGGTTGAAGAAGTGCCGAGAGGAGCATCGACAGTGCTGGATTGTTGAGTTGCCAGGCATTTCCACGTACGCGGGGGTCTGCATCGTCAATCACGAGGATCGCGATTGGTCGGACGCGTTGAATCCGACTTTGAAGATCTGCTCGTTCAAGATTGCCGAAGATGCCATCGGAGCCAAACTCGGTGAGTTGCTGTTGCACGCAGTTCTCAGTTTCGCGAATGAAAACGGATATGGCACGCTCTTCATTGAGACTTACGACAAGCACGCTGCATTGATTTATCTGCTTGAAAATTTCGGATTTCGTCAGATCGGACAGAAGGCAGGTGACACTGGTGAAGTTGAGCTTCGCAAGCTGATGGCTCCTGCAAGTCCCGTCCTCGACCTCACGCCTCTCGACTTTCACCAGACGTTTGGTCCTTACGAAATCTCGCTTGATGACGTCCGTATTTTTGTCGTGCCGATTGAACCGAAATTCCATCGGATGCTGTTTCCGGACCTTGAAGAACAACGGAGCCTCTACGAAGGGGAGGATTCCTGCGGCAATACGCTGCGAAAAGCCTACCTGTGCAGAGCTGTGACAAAACAAATCCGCCCCGGCGATGTACTGCTCTTCTACAAGTCGCACGCCCAGCAAAAGGTCACGGCAGTGGGAATCGTTGAGGACACCATACGGACAGCCAATGCAGAGGAATTGCAGAAGTTCGCCAGCAAACGCACTGTCTATGAACGGTCTGACATTGAGAGCATGACCGAAGGCCGAAACGCCTTGGGGATTCTGTTTCGATATGCTCCAATTCTCGGAGAACGCATTCCGTTGAAACGGCTGACGGATGCAGGACTTTTGAAAGGCACGCCGCAATCGATCGTTCAAATCAAGGAAGATGATCATTCATGGCTCAAGGCTTACCTGAAGTAGCATTGCTGTCGATTCGGCCGGAATATGCTGAGGCGATTCTTGATGGATCGAAGCGGGTCGAGTTTCGTCGCACTCGGTTTTCCCGCGATGTCTCGTTCGTCGTG
>Ga0070726_10003481_pt1 | contig 13206 bp, 12 predicted proteins | sample tdAd471_FD_67275 | JGI IMG/M metagenome (GOLD analysis project Ga0070726, IMG submission 67275) | Marine sediment microbial communities from the Atlantic coast under amendment with organic carbon and nitrate - tdAd47.1 | ecosystem: Environmental > Aquatic > Marine > Coastal > Sediment | place...
AGCCGTGGCGGAGGCACAGGGTTGGCTCGGTGGAGCCTTCGACGTTGCGAACCTTGTGCCGACGAACCGGTACGTCGGTCCGGGGGAGCAGACCTACGTCCGAGGCGTGTGGGAAGATCCACCACTCTTTGGTCGATATCACGTCAGAGCGATTGTTAAGGGCACCGTCGGAACCCGTCAACCCGTCGCTGTTGAAAGCGAAGAAGGAACGGTGTGGCTGGTGCCTTGGACAGCGATCATCGTTGCTCTCGTTGTCTCGGCGCTCGTCGCATGGTTCCTATGGGCGACACGTGAGTCGCGACACAGACACGCAGAACAGCGGCGCCGGGAGAAGGAACTGGTTAGTGACTTCCGGAGCCGACAATAGGGTCCGTGGCGGCGCGACTTAGCACGTTCCCTCGGATGGTTTGAAGGTCGGCATCGTGGGTAGGACGTGGAGGCTTGCGGCTCCAAGCTCATCGCTGAACATCACGAACGAGATAGCGCCGCGGCCAGTACAGTGACGACGCGTTCCGCATCCCGTTCGCTGAACACCAATGGTGGCTTGATCTTGATGACGTTGTGGCTAGGGCCGTCGGTGGTGAGGAGAACTCCGTGCTCCTTCGCATCTTCGACGACGGCGTGTGCGAGTGTGGCATCGGGAGTCTTGGCCGTACGATCAGATACGAGATCTACACCAATGAAAAGCCCTGCCCCGCGCACGTCTCCGATGGCATGGTGGTTCATCGCAAGAGCGGTCAAATGCTTCTTGAGGATTTGACCGACGGTTGCGGCGTTCCTTTGGAGTTCCTCGCTCTCGATGACGTCGAGCACGGCGTTCCCGACGGCCGCAGATACAGGGTTCCCACCGAACGTATTGAAGTACTCCATTCCGTTGTTGAAGGCATCCGCGACGTTTCTGGTGGTAGCGACAGCAGCGAGCGGGTGTCCATTTCCGGCGGGTTTTCCGATCGTCACGATGTCGGGCGATATATCGAACAGTTCAAACGCCCAAAAGCGATCGCCGACGCGGCCAAGACCAGTCTGGATTTCGTCAGCGATAACAACGGCCCCTGCGTCGCGGGAAGCGTCATAGGCTGCAGACAGCGCACCGGTTGTCGGGACGATCTGTCCGCCACAGCCGGGGAGAGCTTCAACGACGAGCGCTGCGAGTTCGGTGCCTGCCAGGACACAGTCGGCCGCCCGTCGATACTCGTCGTAAGCATCCTCTCCGCCAAATGCTTCATTTCGATACGGATCAAGCGCTGGCAATACCCTGACCCACGACTTCTGACCTCGGCTGCCGCGACCGTTGAACTTGTACGGGCTGAGATCGATGAGCGTTGAGGTGTTGCCGTGGTAGCCATGGTCAACGCATGCGATGACGTTGTTGCCTGTCGCCGCCCTTGCGAGGCGAACTGCTAGTTCGTTGGCTTCGCTTCCTGAGTTGACCAGGAACACTGTGTCGAGATGATTGGGCAAGGTTGCGAGAAGTCGCTCTGCATATCGAGGGAGTTCAGGATGGAGGTATCTGGTGTTCGTGTTGAGCGTGGCCATTGCACGTGAGGCTGTCTTGACCACGTGTGGATGGGCGTGACCAACGTGGCACACGTTGTTGACACAGTCGAGAAATCGCTTCGCCCTGTGGTCGTGGAGAAAGACGCCAGCCCCGCTAGTGATCGTGAGGGGAGAGTCATAAGACAACCCGAGCGATGGGGAGACCATCGGTCGAGTGACCGTAGATCTCGCAGCAACGTGTTCCCTCCCAACTGCGAAGGAGGCGACCTCTTGGGCGAGGGCATCGAGATCGGTAGGCACGAAACGTCTGAGAACATCCCACGTCGGTTCACGGGTCACGTATCGGTGGCGGTTTGCGTCAGACCGCGATGCTGCGATGGTCACCGATGTAGCGAGTCGTGTGAGGATCAGATCGAACAGTGCCCTCGCTTCGGTCTTGTCAATCTCTACCCACTCGCGATATCCGGCGCACACCTCTCCGATGACCGCAAGCGGGTCATCCTGATCGAGAGTGGCGTAGGCGCACGCGATGGCGAGCTCGGCGATCCGGTACGTGTATGTCGTGTCCCCGAAATCGAGGAGCCCGACCACCGCATCGCCCTCAAGGAGGAGGTTGCCGGGATTGATGTCGTTGTGGACGACCTGGCGAGGGAGGGCGGCGCGGTCGAGCGCGGAGTAGCGAGCCATGACGGTCTGGACGATGTGTCGCTCCATGTCGGTTGCAAGATGTTGGGCATATCGGTCGACCGTTTCCGCGGCAAAGCGAAGGTCCCATTTCTGTCTTGGATCCGGATCCTCGCCGGCCCGAAGCGCAGCGAGCGTCGAAACCATCTCGCCTGCAGTGCGGCCGATAGAACGGGCTGCTGCCGCCGGCATTCCTGATTCTTCGTAGGTTGTGCCCTCGACCCATGTGAACAGGCGTGCGACCGATCCGTCGTTGAGGCCGACGTGTGTTTGACCGTCGGTGCTTTGCACAACCGATGGGATTGCAAACGATGTGCTCTCGGCTGCTGCGAGAACCGATGCCATGAAGTCCATGTAGTCGAGGTCCGCAGTGCTGGGCGATACCCGGAGAACGTACGATGTTCCGTCATCCGTAGTGATGCGAGTGTTGGTGTCGACATAGCCAGGAAGGGGAGTGGCCATGCCCTCAATGCCGAAGTAGTCGGCGGCTATCGATTGCATCCGAGCAAGTGCGTGTTCGGCAGTCACGCGTCGACTGTAGCGGCACGCCCAACGACAAAGGGCCCGGCTATTGCCGAGCCCCGTGTCACGATCAATCGATCGTCAGTCTTCGAGGACGAAGGTCAGCTTCATATCTACGCGGAAGTGCCTGATTGTGCCGTCATCAGCAAGCTCGACCTTGTGTTCAGAAATCCACGCACCGCGGATCCCCTCGATCGAATGCTGGGCTTTTGCGATGCCCTTGCGGATGGCATCTTCGAACGAGCCCGGGGAAGTGGATGTGATTTCAATCACTTTGGCGACTGACACGTGCGCTGCTCCTTTTGCTTGCGTCTCCTCTGAATCTACATGGAAGGGTGTCGCTGTTCCGAACCGAGTTCGCCAGCCCGACCGCTCGATGACCTTGTCTCCGACCTTCGCTTTCAGGATGAGTTTGGTCAGCGCGTTCGGCATCATTTCCTCCTTGGTGGGGCGTTAGTGTGCGGAACCGACGGAGGAGTGACATGACAGAATCACCGATGCGGTCGATCAAGACGAGGTCTGATCTGCTTGTTGCGGTCGAGGCCGATCTCCGCAGGAAGCTCGAACAGTGCGTTCCCCCGGTCGATCAACACCGACGTGAACTTGAGCGCGTGCGAAGCGAGCTCGAAGCGTTGCGAGCCGAAAAGCCCTGATCGGTCCATTCTGTGGGCTGGAGATCTCACTGAGTCCGCTACAGAACCCAGGGTACGTGGAGGAGTTGTAATCGAACGTATGTTCGATTACAATGAGGGTCCGGCGGAGGGCGTCACGCTGGTGAATCGGACAAGAGGACCCAGTCGTGGTTGCCAGCCTGCAACGTGAAAATCGTGCCATCGGACCCTTTCCTGTCGACCTATCGGTCGAGCGTGGAATGCCGGATACCTCTCCATTGCACATCAAGGATCTCTTTTCTTTGGCCCCCGGTCAGGTTGCGGGGCTTTCAGGGATCCCAGGCTCAGGGCTGACCCGTCTTGGGCTCGCACTGATTGCACCGTATGCACGCAGTGGGTCCCTTGCCTGTATTGATGTCCGTGGCTGGATGAGTCCTGCTGCTGCGTGGGATATGGGTATCGAGCCTGAGCGGCTGGTGGTGGTCAGGAGCAACGACATCGTGACCTGGGGGAGAATTGTCGCCACACTGCTTGATGGTCTTGGCGGTGTCTACGCCGAAGTTCCACAGGGGGTAAAAGACGCCTCACTTCGCAAACTTGTGGCGAAAGCGCGAACCCAACGAACGCCGCTTGTCCTTCGACCGGTCACAGGGGAGCTTCCTCGTGGCATGGCTCATCTCCACCTCAGAGCACGTGAGGTCATCTGGGAAGGGACCGACGCTGGTCACGGCAGGCTCAGGACCAGACGTACGTTGCTCGATGCATCTGGTAAGTCAACGCGGGGGATGGAGCGAACCATCGAGATTGAGGATGACGGGTCCGATGATCTACGGGTGATTCCGCATGTTGTTGTCCCTGGTTCGCAGGGTTTGGCGAGATTCGCATGATGGAACGGACCATCTGTGTGTGGTACCCCACCTGGGCTCTCAGACGACCCGATGTCCCAGATGATCGTCCGTCCCAAGCCGTTGACGCATCGAACAAGGTCGTAGCGTGTAACAACCTTGCCATCGAGTCTGGTGTCTCCGTCGGTATGCAACGCAGAGCTGCCGAAGCGCTGTGTCCGACGGTACTCACTGTCGTCACCGACGAAACAGCAGACATGACCCGTTTTGAGCCTGTCGTCTCCGAGATAGAGGCCATTGTCCCCAGAGTGGAGATCGCAGCACCGGGGCTCGTCTTTCTCCCCATCAGCGGTGCCGTCCGGTACTACGGAGGCGAAGCCCCACTCGTGGAACGCATTACGAAGGAGCTCGCCGAGTTCGGTGGCGACTACCGGCTCGGTCTTGCCTCTGGCCCCTTCGCTGCATACCAGGCGGTGCGCATGACCACCCAGAGCACAGCTGAGTTCATCGTTGCCGATGACGAGAGGTTCCTGGCTGGCCTCGATGTTGGCACACTTGCGAGCCAGGACCTTGCCGCCACCTTCCGTTGGCTCGGAATCACCACCCTCGGCGCTCTCGCTGATCTTCCGAAACATGCCATCGTGTCAAGGTTCGGGACGCAAGGCCTCGATGCCCACCGCCTTGCACGAGGTCTTGACCGTTCGGTCGACCCAAGAGCCATTCCACAGGATCCTGCAGTTGAGTCGAGTTTCGACCCACCAATCAACGACTTTGAACAGGCGTCGTTTGTGGCAAGGAACCTCTCACAGCGATTGATATCGGGTCTTGCCTTCTCTGGCATCGCTCCGCACCGGGTGATTGTGACCGCGACGGCAGGCGATGGAACCGTGCGATCACGGACTTGGCGCAGCGCTGACCCCTTCAGCGACAGAACCCTTGCAGATAGGGTTCGCTGGCAGCTGAGGGCCTGGATCGATGGTGTGTCGTCTGGGATTCGTGGTGGCTTGGTCACGCTTCGTCTGGATCCTGGGGATCTCTCAGGTTCTGGTCGCCAGATGATGCTTGAAGAGGATGCAGGCTCCTTTGAGGAGATGCAGCGTGCCTTCGTGGAAGTGCAGGCGATTGCGGGAGCAGACAACCTGCTTGTCGCCGCTCCCCAAGGTGGCAGGGATCCGGGGCAGCAGGTGCAGTGGACACGGTGGGGGGATGAACCGAAGCCACCGACTCATGACCCGGATGCGCCGTGGGCCGGACGTATCCCGAGCCCTGCGCCTGCCCTTGTCCCGCCAGAACCCGTTCTGTTTGACATCTCGTGGGTTGATGGAATGCCAGAGCACGTCAGGCTCAAGAGCCGTTGGGTGCCCGTGCTTTCGTGGGCCGGGCCATGGCGAACCGTTGGAAAGTGGTGGAACGGTGAATCAACAGCTGATCGCTATCAGATTGTCACCTCAACCGGTGCCTATCTCTGCGAGATCCGAGACGACACCACCTACCTCATAGCCGTCTACGACTGATGGCGTACCCGCACCCGTACCCAGGGTTCTGTAGCGGACTCTGTGAGATCTCCAGCCCACAGAATGCCGGAACCGCTCTACGAGGGGGTGTGCAGCTCGTTGTATCCCTGTGCGATGGAGGCCTCAACACTCCGCATCAACGCGGTGAGGTCGTCGCGGTTGGTCAGTTCGGCGGTTTCAATCGGCTCAAGCACTCTCACCTGCGCGTGACCGCGGAAGAACAGCTTCGACCCTGGCCTCGAAATCCGATCGGTGCCTTCGATGATGACGGGAAGAATCGGGAGCTTGGTGTCGATCGCAATCCTGAACGCCCCCTTCTTGAAGGGGAGCAAGTCGTCAGCGCGGCTTCTCGTCCCTTCGGGGAAGACAATCAAGGAGTACCCACGTTCAGCAGCCAGTTGGACACCCTCGTTGATAACCGAACGGCTCGAACGGCCAGCTTGTCGATCGATCGAGATAATTCCCACTCGTCGCATCGCCCTTCCGACGACCGGAATCCGGAACAGTTCCTTCTTCGAGAGGAACCTGCCCTCGACCGGGAGTACCCACAGCATCAATGGGATGTCGAACGTCGAAAGGTGATTCGCGACAACCACGTAGCGCGTCTCAGGATCGACGTGTTCGAGACCCTCGACTTCGAACGTCACCGGGGGCACACGCAGGAACGTGCGCGACCAGCGCTTCACGATGCGGCCGTGGAGCGGCGATGCCGGTCGCACCATGCCGTACGAGATGATGAACAGCGAATACACAACGGTGAGCAGGAACAGCAACGGGACGAGAATGAACGTTCTGACGCCGGCAACCAAGGTGTTTCGCATGCCGGTAGCGTAGACGAGATGGAGCAGGTCACCTGATGAGACGAATTTCGCTCGACGCCGCACGTCGGATCGCGCTCGGAGCCCAAGGATTCAACGATCAGAAGCCGACGGGACGCGTTGATGTTCGCCATTTCCGCAAGGTGATGAACACGCTCGGATTGGTCCAGCTCGATAGCGTCAACGTCTGCGTCCGAACGCACTACATGCCCTTCTATGCGCGTCTTGGACCGTATGAGCAGGATGGCCTCGATGCATGGCTCAACACCAGTGGAGAGAATTTCGAATACTGGGCGCACGAGGCTGCCGTCCTTCCGGTCGATCGCTTCCCGCTGTGGCGATGGAAGATGCAGGAGATGAAGCCTTGGCGGCGCGCCAGCGCACTGCTCGAAGCACACCCTGAACTCCTCGACGACGTGCTGCGTCAGGTTCAAGAGCGAGGGCCAATCACGGTGACCGACCTTGACGCACCGGCAGCAAGGACGGAGGCATGGTGGGGATACGGTCCAGGCAAGGTGGCGCTCGAGGTTCTCTTTGCCGATGGGAAGATCACGGCGCTGCGCACCGGCAACTTCCAGCGGCTCTACGACTTGCCAGATCGCGCCATACCTCCGAACATTCTGGACGAACCAAAGATTGATCGAGATGATGCATATCGGCAGCTCATCGTTGCGGGGACCAAGCACCACGGCATCGGCTCACTTCACGACATCGCTGATTACTTCAGGTTGAATATTCCGACAGCCAGACCGTTCTTTGCTCAGCTTGCGACCGAAGGTCTGATTGAGGAAGTGGAGGTGGCAGGGTGGAAGGGTCCGGTCTATGTCGATCCGGATGCCGTACGACCGCGATCGATCTCTGGCACCACGCTGCTGAGCCCGTTTGATCCGGTTGTCTGGTACCGGGAGCGGGCAGAGAGGCTATTCAACTTCCGCTATCGCATCGAAATCTATGTACCGGAACCAAAACGCGTGTTTGGGTACTACGTGCTCCCGCTGATGGTCGACGGCCACCTTGTGGGAAGGGTCGATCTCAAGGCTGACCGCAAGAACGCAGCCCTGCTCGTCCGGTCGGCCTTCCGAGAAGAGGGAACAGACGAGGGAGCGGTCGCTTCTGCCCTCGGAGCGGAGCTCGAGCGTTTCGCCGGCTGGCTGGGTTTGACGTCGATCGATCTTGCCGACAAGGGGAACCTGATGTCAGCGCTCCGCAAGTCCCTGTAGACGGATGGATCGCAACCCCTATCAGGATCCTGAGATGCTCGAACGTTGGAGGGCAGATCTCGTGACACTCGACCTCATGCCTGTGTAGGAGACACGCGGATCGGGTCAGCCGAGGTCGAAGGCGATCACCTTGTATTCATCGGGGATAGCGAGGTCATGAATGCTCCCGATGTTCCAATCGACGAACACGAGATCATTGTTCCCGTCGCTTGCGAACACAAAGTATCGGTCGTTCGAGGTGAAGCCGATTGGTGGGACATCGTCATGATGCTGCAGGATGCGCAACGCCGATAGCGACGGCCCCCTGACCTCGATCCTTGTGCGTGTTGGATCGACGTCGATCCGAGCGAGCAGGTCTGAGTTGCGGCTCATAGAGAACGTCCTGATGCGCTCGTCCACTTCTGTCTCCGACGGTCCGAGCGCCTCGACGTCGAGCGTTTCGACTATGTCACCGGTGCGGGAGCGCAGTGTTGCCGATGTCAGTCGCAGCGGGTCGGAACCGGCAGGAGCCGTGACGATCGTCGTCGCGCTCGTCGCAACGGCCGTCCCGTCTATCGTCGCAATCAGGCCGCTCTCGTTGTCTCTCAGGACGACGCGTTCCGTGCCGTCAGCAAGGATGAAGCCTCTGGAATCCCAACGTACAAGGTGCTCACCGTCGCCAATCGGCCCGTGGTCGATCGCCTGGGTCAGGGATTTGCCGAGCGGATTCGCTTTCGCCGTTCGCAGGTGTTTGGTTCCGTCGGAAGCCCGCCCAATCCACGCCAAGCGTCCAACCTCGGTTGCATGCCATACATGACTGTCGACATCAGCAAGATCGACCGCGCCGACGTCGGTTGGGATCCCGATGTAGAGCGCTGACCCAATCGAACCGGGAATGTCGGCGGCGAGGGCGATAAAGCGGCCGCCGCTATCGAAGGATGCTGAATAGACCGCATCGTCGAGCGGATCGGTGTCGAGAGGGATCTCTTTTGGAAGGATGAAGCTTGGATCCCAGAGAAGGGCAGCGGGTCCGTCGTCACCGATGACGATAAGCGTCAGCCGATCCTGCACGCCGGGAATGGTTTCCCCGAGAGAATCCCCGAGTGTCGTCGTTGGCGAGCTGTCCGGAGCGGTTGTCGCGCTTGTCAACGCTGCGATGTCTCGACTCGGAGGTCCGTCGTCCTGGATGGCACCGAAGGCACCAACTGAACCAACGACGATGACGACAGCGATGCCGGCGAGGACAAGCGGTAGCCACGGCCGCTTTGGGCCGTTGCCGTCCTCGGATGCGCGACGCACCGGTTCAGATGACGACGATTCATCGTCGTCGATCGGAATCGGCCGAACACGCTGCTCGTCGTTCCATGCCTCCATGTAAGGAGCAGACTACCGAACACAGGCCGATGCGACACCGAGAACCGTTCAGTGGGGACTCCGGAACACTGCAATCGCCTGTACCGTGGCGGACCTATGGGGTGTTGGTATGCCGCTGTCAGATGAGAAGCAAGCCATCCGCACGAGACTCGCCGACGTCGAACGTGCGGCACACTCTGGTGCTGTCGTCGACGTGCTTTCTGCATGGCCACCGCTTCATGGGCGTGTCGTCGTCTACCTCGCCATGGCGGACGAGGTTGATTTGTCCGGCTTGTTTGACCTCGATCGCTGCCGGTTCTATGCCCCGAGGATTGTCGAGGGCGACAATCTCGAGATTCGTGAATATCGTCGAGAGGCATTGGAGCGGCATCGCTACGGGTTTCTCGAGCCAACCACCGCGGCACCGACGGTCGCGCCGCACGACATTGATGCGATTCTGATTCCCGGTCGCGCCTTCGATTTGAGAGGCAACCGTCTTGGTCGGGGTGGCGGGTACTACGACCGGCTTCTCGCAACGGTCCCGAGAGGAGTGGTGCGGATTGGCATCGGCGTCGACGCCACCACCGTAGCGACCATCCCGACCGGCGACCACGACGCCAGGATCGATTGGCTCGCAACTGAATCCGGGGTCCGTCGAGTGGGGCAGGATCTCCAGGAGTCCACGGAACGGTTTGTAGAGAGCGCCATCAAACTGGGTATCGCTGCGGCTCCGATTCGTTTTCCTGAGGGCACGAAGACGTCCGTCGACGCCGCCAACGCAATCGGTTGCGACCTCGGGGCGATTGCGAAGAGTCTCGTATTCCTTGTTGACAGCGCTCCGGTGCTGGTGATCTGTTCCGGTGACCGCCGGGTTGATGAGGTCAAGTTGGCTTCGCTGTTCGATGGGACGACAGCCAAGGCGGCTCCTCTTTCAACGGTGAGGGAGATCTCCGGGTACGCCGGGGGTGGGACGCCTGCCGTGGGTCACTCCTCTCCTATGCGTGTGGTGGTGGACACGTCGCTTGGTCGCTACCGTTGGGTGTGGTCGGCAGGAGGGACACCGGAAACCGTGTACCCGCTGTCGCTCGAGAGACTTGTGGCAGCGACGAACGCACGAGTTGCACAGGTCGCCCTGGAGGTGTGAGGAATGCCGGATTGGACAGACAGCACAGCACTCATCGTTGTCGACGTGCAGAAAGGCTTCGACGACGAGGCCTTTTGGGGTTTCCGGAACAACGCCGACTGCGAGGCGAATGTTGCGAGGCTGATTGAGGCATGGCGCAAGCAGGATTGGCCCATCGTCTTTGTGCGGCACGCATCCAAGAATGCCTCATCCCCACTTCGCGAGGGGACCGAAGGATTCGAATTCAAGGATGTGGTCACGGGGGAGCCCGATTTGCTGATCACCAAGAGCGTCCACTCAGCCTTCTACGGAGATGTCGATCTTGACGCATGGCTCAAGGAGCACGGGATATCAGGCGTCGCGGTATGCGGTATCCAAACCAATATGTGTTGCGAAACCACTGCACGGATGGCCTCTGACCTCGGGTACGACATGATCTTCGTACTCGACGCGACCCACACATTCGACCTCGTGACGCCGACCCGCAAGGTGTATCGAGCGCGAGAGGTGGCGAGATACTCAGCTATCACGCTCGAAGCTGACTTCGGAAGAGTGATGTCGACGACAGACTTGGTCGAGTGACGTCGTTCGTCCGGCTTCGCAGCCTCGTCGGCCTAACGCTCGTTGCTCTCCTTGCCCTCGGGGCATGTGGCGGCTCCGATGCCGTCGACCCCAATGCCGAACGGGCGGTTCAACAGTTTGCCGGACTCGAGGAGACAATCCTTGGCGAGACGATTGTCTATCCAACGGAAGGGCAAGCGCAGTTCACATCCACAGTGCTCACGCTTCAGCCAGGTGAGCAAACGGGATGGCACCACCACGATGCGCCCCTGTACGCGTACATTCTCGAAGGGTCACTCACCGTCGACTATGGCGACCAGGGCACTCGAACCTATCTCGCTGGCGAAGCATTGCTGGAGGCGATTGGAACGTCTCACAATGGAATGGCTCACCCCGACACTGGAGTGGAAATCCTCGTCCTGAACATCGGTGCGGATGGCGTTGAGAACACCGTGTCAGACGGCTGACGCCGTTTGGTCGCCTTCAAGGGCGATCGCCTTGTCCTCGTCAATGGAGATGCTGACGCGGTTGCCCTTCGGCTTCGGGTCGTCAACCTTGACATGAAGAGGGGCATCTGCTCCCTCGATCGCGAGTGCAACTATGTACCCACCGTCATCGAAGATTGAATCGATGATGGTTCCTTCGACGTCGCCACTTGGCTCGAGTCGGACCGCATCGAACGGGATGGAAACTGGTCCCTCGAAACCGGGAAACGAGTCCATGACGTTCGGGTGACCGATGAGCCGAGCAACTTCTACAGAACCAGGGCCGCTCCAGACGTCGCTCGGCGTGCCAACAGCGGCCACTCGACCGTCGATCAACACCGCCAAACGATCTGCGAACGCAAAAGCCTCACCTCGGTCGTGTGTGACATAGAGGGTCGTCACGCCGACCTCTTCTACGAGCGACCGCGTGTGTTCGAGAAGGCGCTCACGCAAGGCGAGGTCAAGCGATCCAAGGGGTTCGTCCAGCATCAGGAGCTTTGGCTGGGGTGCAAGCGTTCTGGCCAGTGCGACCCGCTGTTGCTCACCGCCAGATAGCGAGGAAGGGTCGCGTTGTCCGTAGCCAGCAAGACCGACGAGGCTGAGGAGCCCGGTAGCGGCATCGACTCTTTCACTGCCGCTGACTCCCTGCATCCTGAGGCCGTATGCAACGTTCTCTGCAACGGTCATGTGAGGGAATAGGGCGAAGTCCTGGAACATGAGCCCAATTGGACGTTGATGCGTCGGCATTGAGCTCACGTCTTCGCCGGCGATCGTGATGGTCCCAGCCGATGGAACGATGCCAGCTATTGCCCTGAGCAGCGTCGACTTACCAGACCCTGATGGCCCCATGATCGCAAACCGTTCACCGGCTACCACGTCAAGCGAAAGGTCGATGAGTGCATCGTCGTCGCCGTACCTGACGCTCATGCCGGCAATGGACACGCTCACAGGTCACCTCCCTGGCTCGGACGCACGCGGTCGATCACGAGTATCGCGGCGCCGGTGATCATCATCAGGACGACGCTCAATGCAACGGCCGCGCCGAACGGACTACCACCTGGCCGTCCGAGGAGCTTGAAGATGGCGATCGGGATTGTTGGCGCAGATGGTCGTGCGATGAATGCCGTGGCTCCGAACTCACCCATTGAGATAGCGAATGCAAACGCAGCTCCGACGAGAATCGCCCTTCGCACCAAACGAAACTCGACCGTCCACCATGCTCTCCATGGAGTGGCTCCAAGCGTCGCTGCTGCTTGGCGCAGCTGCCCTTGGATTGCACCAAGTGCCGGTGTTGTGGTCCGCACGACGAACGGGATCGCAACGAGGGCATGGGCGATCGGTATCAGAATGAGCGATGCCCTTAGATCGAAGGGCCAATCGAGCGCTATGAGAAATCCAAATCCGATGGTCACCGCCGAGGTACCAAGGGGAAGCATGACGAAGACGTCGAAGGACGTCGATATCCGTCGTGACGTGTAGGACAGCGCCGCACTTGCGGTCACGCCAATCAAGACAGCGATCGAGCATGCGATCACGGCAAACCAGAGCGAGTTCCGAATCGCCTCGATGGGATCGACGAACGCGGCGCTTTGTTCGTGGAGCGTTTGCAGGGCGGTGTAGTTGCCGAATCCGAACCCGCCAGCTGGCTCTATGAGGGAACTCGCCACGAGGATGCCGATCGGAACACCGATGATGGCGATCATCGATCCCACAATCAGCCTGACAAGAGTTCGGTCGCGCTTTGTCGTCGCTCGGCCTGGAGGCGCAATGTCTTGGCGGAATGTGACCGTGGTCCGGCGTTGGAAGCGCCCGTAGACAATCAGGACGACGCCGACGCCGACGATCTGAATCACAGCGAGCGTGGATGCGACGTCTAGGCGAAGGAACGCTGTGGCCTGGCGCCATATCTCCACTTCGATGGTCGTGTACGAGAGGTCTCCAAGCAGCAGGACGACACCAAAGGATGTGAATGAAAACAGGAACACCAACGCCGA
>Ga0070726_10003482_pt1 | contig 13206 bp, 6 predicted proteins | sample tdAd471_FD_67275 | JGI IMG/M metagenome (GOLD analysis project Ga0070726, IMG submission 67275) | Marine sediment microbial communities from the Atlantic coast under amendment with organic carbon and nitrate - tdAd47.1 | ecosystem: Environmental > Aquatic > Marine > Coastal > Sediment | place...
GGGATGCAGGGCACGCACCGAGGGCGTCGCGTCCGCATCGACCGTGACGCCGACGGCACCCTCGAGGCCCGGGTGATCCGCCAGGCACCGAAGGTCGGGCCAATGCGGTCCCCCTTGGGAGTCACCTTCGTCGGCGACCCCGTCTTCGACGAGGACTGGGCCTTCTCCGGCGACGACGACGAGCTCGCCACGATGACGCGGCGAGTGCGGGAGGCCTACGCCAGCCTCCGCACGGCCCAGCCCTCATCCGGCTCCCTGGGGGTAGCCGTGCGGGAGCTCCCTGCCGACAGCGACGCGGCCACCCTCGAGGAATGGCTCGATCGGCTCATCGAGGTGGCCGATGCCCTCGAGGAGGCGGCGGCCCACCCTGAGCACGTAGCGGCCGACCGCTCCGAGCCCCGCCCGGTGCGCGCCGCGGCGGCCCGCCAGCTCAGCGAGGCGCAGCACGCCGACGAGCTCCGCGCTCTCCTCACCGATCCAGACCCAGACCTCGCAGCGATCGCCGCCCTGACCCTGCGCGACCCCGACGCGCTGCTCGCGTCCGTCGTCGCCCCCGAGCTGAGCCACGAGCGGTGGATCCGCGTCCGCCGAGTCCTCCCCCAACAGATGGCGCCACGAGCCATCGAGCAGCTGGTGGCCACGGCCACCAGCACCAGCTGGGGCCGCGCGGCATCCCTTGCGGCCGTCGTTCCTAGCGAGGCAGCCAGCGACGCACTGCTGACCATGTTCGGTGCCGACGGCATCGATCTCGACACCTTCCGCATCGACAGCGAGGGCCGCAGTCGCTTCGCCCGTGCCACCGTGCGTGCCTTCGTCCTGGCGCCGGTGCCCGGTGGCGTGGCGGTCGCGCTGCGGCTCGCCCGATGCGGGGCCCCGATTCCGCTCATCGAAGACTGCGTGCGCATCGCTTCCCTGCACGGCACCGGCGACGACCTCCCCCTCCTCCGCGCCACCCAGGCCGCCATCGACGACCGCTACCACGACGTGCTCGACAAGGTCGCCGAGCGGATCAAGGCCCGCTGCGACGTGCGCCCCGGCCGGCTCGCCATCGTCGACCCCGCGCCTCAGGCCGGCGCCCTGGCGGTGGCGGAGTCCCCTGAGGCCGGAGCCCTCTCCCAGGCCGAGCGTGCGCGCCTCAGCCGCCCCACTGTCCCCGAAGGCTGAACATCACCGTGCGCCCCGGAAGCGGGTAGCCCACGAAGTCCACCACCGGCTCGGGGGCCAACAGCCCATCGTCGACCAGCGGGTCGCGGGCCACCTGCTGCACCGTGCGGTCGAGGAGGTTGCGCACGTCGAGGGCCACCGCCCACACCCCCGTGCGGTCGACCCACTGCAGCGTCGCCCCATGGAGCACCCGCGGCGGCTGCAGGTCCCAGTTCGTCGGGTCGGTGAAGGTGCCCGCCGTGACCGACAGATCGTGCGACAAGCGCACCCAGCCAAGGTCGACCCCTTCCCGGGTGAAGCCCTCCACCCAGGGAACGCCGGGAAGTTGGTTGCCGTCGAAGGTCGGGTCGCCCGAGCGATCCACGGCTCGCGTGAGCGTGCCCGTCACCATCAGGTCGAGGGGACCCGGCCTCCACCCGGCGCCCAGCTCCCCGCCGTTCACCGACACCAGCCCCAGGTTGACCGGGAACGCCAGGCCCTGAGCGTTGCGCGTCCACACGATGCGGTCCTCCACCTGCTGCGTGAAGCCCCCCACCTCGATCTCCCCGTCGTCGGACTGCAGCCCCAGCGACACGTCGCCCCCCGTGCCCCGCTCGTCGCGCAGGTCGGGGTTGCCCAGTAGCGCACCGCGGTTGCCGTACAGCTCCGTCAGATCTGGGATGCGCACGCTCCGCCCCAGCCCGATCTTGAAGCGCACACGCTCCCGCACGATGCCCAGCCCCACCCGCGGCACGCCCCGGAGCTGCTCGCTGCCCACCACGCGCAGCGTGCCCGACGCCACCAGGGTCTCTCCACGGAAGGTCGCCTCCACCCCCGTGCGCAGCACCTGCCGCACGCTGCGCCCATCCACCCGGTCGTCACGGGCCGAGGCCATCGCCTGCACCACCGCCTGGCCCAGAAGCGCCTGGCCCTGGGCACGCACTCCCGCTGATCCGGTGTTCGTCTCGCTCGCGTCGGTGGTCGTCAGCTCGTCGAGGGGGTCGATGAGGACCTCCCTCCTCACCACGCCCCACAGCCGCAGCTGGCCCTTCGTGGTGCCGCGGGCCGCGTCGAGCTGGGCCGTGGGCAGGTGCCGGTCGACGGTGTAGGCCACGCCCTCGGTGGGGTCGAACACGAAGCCGGGCACGCCCTCCTCACGGTGCAGCCAGGCATCGAACAGGGTCAGGCGCAGCGCCTCGTCGCCCACCCGCCAGCGGGCATGCAGCGCCACCTGCTCCGTCGCGTTGTTGACGCGAACCCGGTAGCGGTCGTCGCCATCGTCGGTGCGGGTGCCCCCCTCGTCGTACCAGGGGAAGTCCCCATGGGTCGACAGACCGTCGAGGGCCACGAAAGCCTCACCCAGGCCCGTAGACCCCGTGCCGGTCGCGGTCAGCCGCGCCGTCGCCCACGACCCACTCGCCACGCTCACCCGAGCACCGGGCTCGTCGCCCGTGATCAGGTCGACCGCACCGCCCACCGCGCTGGTGTCGAGGTGCAGGGGCGCCGCCCCCCGGTAGACGTGCACGGCCTCGAAGGCGCCCAGCGGCAGCTCCGACAGGTTCGCGCCCCCCGCCCCCTCGGGGTTGAGCGGCAGCCCGTCGAGGAACACCTCCACCTGCCGCGAGGTCGACCCCCGAATGCTCACGCTCGACCAGTCGCCCAGCCCGCCGAGCCGCTGCACCACCGCCCCGGGGGCCCGCTGCACGGCGGTCGCCACGTCGGCCGAGGCCGGCAGCCGCTCGTCGACCTCGATCACTGTGACCTGGGTGGTGCCGTCTTCCGGCCGCAGCGCCCGGGCCTCCACCACCACCTCCTCGATGGGCTCGTCGGGTGCCTCCATCAGCGCACCCACGCATACAGCGGCCGCAGCTGCGGCACGTAGAGCACCTCGGCCAGGTACAGCTGGTAGAGGACCTCGCTCCCCACCACGCCCAGCGCCCCCAGCCCCGCCACCCCCAGCACCATCCGCTCCCAGCCCTTCATCCGCAGCGGCACCCGCGGGACCCTGCCTCCCGCCGGATCGAAGCCCCTCGCGTCGAGGGCCTCCGCCAGGGTGCGGGCCCGGCGCACCGCGCGGGCGATCACCGGGCGCAGCAGCAGCAGCTCGTCGCGCAGCCGAGCCCACGGCTGCCGCGGAGGCACCCCCCGCGACCGCGCCTGCCGCACCGCCATCCACTCCCGCGCCACCAGCGGCACCATCCGCAGCGAGGTCACCGCCAGGAAGGCCACCGCCCAGGGCACCCGCAGCGCCGCCAGCCCCTGAAGCAGCCGGTCGGGGGCCGTCGCGATCGCCACGGTCGCCCCTGCGAAGCCCATGGCCACCAGCCGAAGGCTCTGCACCAACCCGTGGACCACGCCTTCGCGCCACAGCGTGACCGGCCCGACCGACACCAGCGGCACCCGCGGCATGTCGCTGTAGAACAGCGCCTGCGACAGCATCGTCGACCACACCACCGCCGCGGCCACGCCGAGCATCGCCGCGCGGTAGCGCCCCACGACCGCCAGGGCCGGCAGCGCCGTGACCAGTGCGAGCGCCCCCAGTGTCGACGGCGCGTCGAGGACCACCGCCAGCACCCCCACCGTGGCGAGTAGCCCCAGCGACAGCCGTGGGTCGGGCCCCGAGGGGTCCGGCACCGTCGCGGCCACACCGTCGGGCAGCGGCTGAGGAGGACCCGACCCGAGCAGGGCCTCCACTCGAGGCGCCCGGTGCAGCGGCGCTGCCGCCAAGGCCTCGGCCGGCGGCCCATCGGCCACCACCCGCCCGTCGACCAGCACCACCACCCGGTGGGCCCTGCGGGCCGCGAGCTCGAGATCGTGGGTGGCGAACACCACCGAGGTGCCCAGCGCCTCCAGGGCGTCGAACAGCCCCTCCACGTGCTCGGCGTCTTGCCCCGTCGTGGGCTCGTCGAGGACCAGCGGCGCCGGCTGGCAGCACAGCGCGGCCGCCACCGCCACCCGCAGGCGCTGGCCCCGTGACAGCGCCTGGGGGGGCTCCTCCCACAGATCGCGCACCCCCAGTGCTCGGGCGATGCGATCCACGTCGACGGTGAGCCCGCGCTCGGTCGGCCCCACAGCGAGCTCCTCGGCCACTGTGGCGCGAAACAGCGACAGATCGGGGTCTTCCGGCACACGGAGCCCCGGGAGCTGCCTCAGCAGCGTGCTCTTGCCCGCCCCGTTGGGGCCGACCACCACCACCCGCTCCCCGGCGCGCAGCACCAGGTCGACGCCGTGCAGCACCGCGCGCCCGTCGTAGCTCGCGGCCAGCCCCCGTAGGGTGTGCACCACCGCGCCGGCCCTCGGAGGAGGCACTACCTCGGCCGGCGCCCCCAGCGCGGCAGGGAGCTGCAGCCCCTCCAGGTCGCTCGGGTGGACCTCGCTGCGAGGGCGGTCCACCACCACCTGCCCCCGACGCATCACCACGACCCGGTCACACCACGCCCAGCAGGCATCGACCCGGTGCTCCACCACCACCACGCCCAGCCCGGCGCTGGCCAGGGCGTCGAGCTGCTCCAGCAGCCGCTGGGCCGCCCCAGGGTCGAGGTGCCCCAGCGGCTCATCGAGGAGCAGCCAGCGCGCACCGGCCGAGCGCGCCGCGGCCACCACAAGCTGCTGCCGCTGGCCCGCCGACAGCTGCTGGGGCGCCGCCGCGGCCGGAAGCCCCAGCTGGGCGAGGAGCTCGCCGACCCGTGCATGGGTCTGCTCGGGGGCGAAGCCGGCGCCCTCCGGGCCGAAGGCGAGCTCGTCGGCGACACTGCCCGCCACCAGCTGGTCCGACGGGTCTTGGGTGACGAGCCCCACCTGGCGGGCGCGCTGGGCCGGAGCCATGCCCGCGAGGGGCTGGCCATCGACCCGCGCCTGCCCCACCACGTCGCCCTGGCCGTGCCGCTGGGTGAGCCCTGCGGCCAGCCGCAGCAGGGTGGACTTCCCCGAGCCCGACGGCCCGGTCAGCAGCACCCGCTCGCCAGGGCGGAGAGCGAGGCTCACGGGGCCCACCGAGGCACCGCCGACGTAGGTGTAGCCGAGGCCCTCGAGCTTCATGTCGCCACCCGGCGGAGGCTGGCAGCGAGATCGACGGCCACTGCGCAGCCGATGGCCACGTACAGGAAGCCGGGCACCGCCAGCAGCAGCGCCACGTACCAGGCGGCGTAGTACAGCCGGTACAGCGCCGCCGCCACGCACAGCCCGGTGGCCACCGCCGCGACGTTGGCCAGCCCGAGCCCCAGCGACACCCGGAGCCAGCGCGCCCCCCAGCTCCCGTCGCGCCAGCTGGGAGCCCGGGTGAGGCCCACGAGCCATAGGCTGGCCTCGAGCCAGAACACCACCGACCCGACATACAGCAGGTCGACCGGATGAAAGCTGCCCAGGGTGAGCCCGCGAAGCAGCGCACCGGTGACCGTCGCCAGGGCCGCCACCCCCGGGCGAGGCAGCAGGGTGAGCAGGGTGGCGAGCAGGCAGGCGCGCAGGGCGTCGTCGGGCAGGCCGGTCAGCAACGGCGCGAAGGGCCCCAGCAGCGCCGAGACCCCGTGGCCCACCACCTGCAGCACCCCGGCCACCACGTACGACAGCGCTCCGAACAGCGCGATCGTCACCAGGTCGGACGTGGGCTGCGCCCGCAGCCACCGCGGCCCCTGCCAGGCCAGCAGGGCCCAGCCCAGCCCCGCGCTCCCCAGCGCGGCCGCGAAGCCGAGCCACGTCCACACCCGACCGCGGCGCAGGTAGAGCGGCGCGTCGACCTCGTGCAGGGCCACCTCCGCGCCCAGCGGCACCACCGACCAGCGCCGCACCCACTGCGCACCCTGCAGCGCGTCACTGTCGACGTACAGCGGCAGGGTCACGGTGACCGGGGCACCGGGCGGCAGCCGGGCTACGCCGATCACCCGGTCCAACCCCGACGCATCCCGCACCCGAGGCGCAAAGGCCTCGCTCCCCGCCCCCTCCACCCTGGCCTCGACCACGACATCGAGAGGCTGATCGCCGTGGTTGTGCAGGGTGAGGCTCTGGTGCGCCCAGGGGGCCTGGTCGTCGCGGGCCCGCCCCATGCCGAGGGCCCGGAGCCCGCGCCGCAGGGGCTCGGGGGGCAGCACCAGCGTGTCGACCGGCCTCGTCGCGTCGGGCACCCCGCGGGGGTCGGTGGGAAAGGCCTCCCCTACGACCTCGATCGACCCTCGGGCCTCCTCGACCGTGCGTGGGGTCACGTCGAGGCCGATCCGGGTCACCTCCCCGTCGACCTGCACCTCGAGCGCCCCATCGACCAGGGGCCCCTCCACCACCTCCCGATGCCCCACCACCGGGAGCTGCCGTTGGTGGACCTCGCCTCCCCAGCGCACCACGACCGCCGTGGGAGCCTCCCGCGCCGTGACCACCAGGGCCGCCTTCGAAGCCCCCAAGGCCCAGGCCTCCACCACGTCACCGTCGACGACCGTGCGCCCCCCTTGCCCCCTCGGGGCCTCCAGCCGCAGCGACACCGGCCCCGTCGGCGCCGACACCGTCGCCACCGCCTCGCCACTCTGCACCGTCCAGGACGCCCCCGGCGGCGGGCGGACCGGCACCAGCAGGCGCTGTGGGCCGGCAGGTGCACGCATCACCAGCCGCCCGAGGCCATCCCGCACCACCACCTCACCCAGCGGCCCGCTCCCCTGCACCTCCACCCCACCCTCGACGAGCGTGGCCGACCAAGTCGTCTCGGGGGCCGGTGCGCACGCGACCAGCCCCACGCACAGGACCAGCCCCCTCACCGCAGCACGGTGAGGCGATAGGCGCCCCGCACCTCCTCGCCCGCCAGGTAGGGCACCTCGATCGCCGCGATGCGCCCATCGGCCGCGAGGGCATGGCGCCAGAACACCGGCGACTCGGTACGGCACACCGCCGACAGAGGGGCCTCGGGCCGCTCCAAGTCGAAGGCGAGCACGCCGAACAGATCGGTGCGCTCGTCGGTCTGCCGTGGGCCGGCGCCGACGATGGCCTGGGGGCCACGCACGGTGAGGCCTGCCAGGTCGTAGTCGGCACCGAAGGCGTAGCGAGGCACCAGCTCTCCTTCCTCGGTGGACCACGCCCACAGCCGGTTCTCCCCTGGATGGGCCGAGGGAGGACGCATCTCGGGGCGCTCCACGCCCCAGGGGATGTTCGTGCGTGCCGTCACCGCCAACACCAGGTCGCCCGTGGTGGCCAGGTGCCCGATGCTCGCGGCGATGGGCACATCTCCACTCAGCTGGGGGGACCCCACATCGAGCACCACCCGCTGCCCAGGGCGGTCCATCGCGACCCGGCCGTCGCCCATGCCCGCGAACACCGTGCTGCCGCGCAGGGCAAGCGCCTCCCACACGAAGACGCTGTCGAAGTGGGGCGCGAGCACCGGGTAGCGGACGGCCCGCTGGGGCACGAGCCGGTCGTCGAGGACCTGCACCCCGTCGACCGGCAGGCCGGCAGGATCTGGCCCGTCGGCCGAGCGACGGATGGCCACCGCGACCCGCCGACCGTCGACCGACACCCCACCGAAGACCGCGTCGGCGGCCGTCGACGGCCAGCGAGCCACCACCTCGAAGCCATCGTCGAGGACTCGCAGGCGCACCAGCTGCGAGCGGTTGCGCCGGCCGTCGTCGGTGTTCCATCCATGCACCGCGCTGACCAGCAGGTCGCCCCCCGCCAGACCCTCGATGGCGTAGGCCGCCGGCAGGGTGTACACGCCGTACAGGTCGTCGGCGGGAGGGGGCGCGCTCGTCTCGACGAAGTCGGCGAGGCGCAGTGAGCCCAGGGTGTGCAGGTCGGCGGGGTCGAGGGCATGCAGCAGGGCGTCGGGGCTCTGCTCCCCTACGAACAAGCGGGCCCCATCGTCGGCCCATCGCAGGGTGCGCACCAGCGCCTCGGGCAGCGTGCGACGTGCTCGCACCTCCCCGCTGTGGCCATCGACGACCCACACCTCGCCCAAGGCCGTGCCGACGGCCACGAGGGTGCCGTCAGGGGAGAAGGCAACCACGGTGTCGGGGGCCGCCCCTCCACGAGCCACACCGCTGGAGACGTCGCCCAAATCGACCTGGAAAAGCGGCACGCAGGCCGCCACCTCGGGCGCCTCGTCGCCGTCGAGGGGCGCCAGCACTCGCCCATCGGGCAGCACCACCCCCTCGACCTTGCTGCCTGCAGGCAGCACCTTGCCGCCGCGCACGAACACCGGTGGCACCTCCGCCGGGGCGGGGGGAGACTCGAAACAGGCCATCAGCAGCAGCAACAAGGGCATGGGCGCACTTACCCGCTTTCGGCTACACGACCACCAGCTGCGCCGCTCGATCGGGAGCCCCCATGCCACTGTTGTTGAGCCTCTCCCCTGCCCTCGCCGCGACGCTGGTCGTCGGCCCCAGCGACTACCGGAGCATCGCCGACGCCGTCGACGACGCCGACCCGGGCGACACGATCGAGGTGACGCCGGGCACCTACGACGAGACCGTCACCGTGGAGATCGACCTCACGATCGTGGGCACCGGCGGCTCGGGCAGCACCACCTGGGGCAGCGGCTTCGCCTCTGACAGCCTCGATGTCGAGGGCGGCGCCACCGTCACCGTGCAGGGGTTCACCTTCGAGCCCGACGGCCGGGCCATCGATCTGACGAGCGGAGCGGTCACCGGCATCGATCTCGTGGTGCGCAACAACCAGGTGTTCGACCGTCCGGGCACGGCGTTCCGGGCCCGCCCCGGCACCACCCTGATCATCGAAGACAGCGAGCTGGTGGCCAACGAGACGGTGTTCTGGGCCGGGGGCCACGTCTTCGCGGAAGACGCCGTGGTGCAGCTGCGCCGTACCCTGCTCGCCGACGGCACCGGCTCCGACGGCGGGTGCCTGTGGGCCGCCGACAGCGAGGTCCTCCTCGAAGACGTGACCATCGAGGGCTGCGAGGGCACCCTGGGCGCCGGGGTGTTCCTCGACGGTGGCAGCCTGGTGGCCACCGACACCGTGTTCACCGACAACCGCGTGCGCACCGGCTTCGGCGTCGACCCCGATGCCGGAGGCTTGTACGCCATCGACGCCACGGTGACCCTCACCGATGTCACCTTCTCCGGCAATGCCGGAGGCGTGACGGGCGGTGGGCTGCGACTCGAGGAAGCCACCGCGGTGCTCACGCGGGCCTCGATCACCGACAACGAGGCCGACTACGGCGGCGGCATCTACGTCGACGGTGGCTCGCTGACCCTCGTCGACAGCTACCTGGCACGCAACGAGGCCACCGAGGCGGGCGGGGGCATTCGCTGGCGGCACGAGCAGGGGCGGCTCGACATCTCCGGCTCCCAGTTCGACGACAACGACGCGGGGATCTCCGGCGGTGGCATCGGAACCACGCCTCGAGGCTTGGCCGGCGGCGACCTGCTGATCGACGCCACCCGCTTCGACCGCAACACGGCTGGCCAGGTGGGAGGCGCCCTCGAGCTCATCGACCAGATCTGGATCACCGTGGCCACCAGCCGGCTGTGCCACAACGAGGCCCCCACCGGGGCAGGGGCCGCGATCAGCGGTGGCGAAGGTGGGGTGTGGCTCAACAACAACTTCATCGGCAACCTCGGGGGCACCTTCGGAGGCGCCCTGCACGTGGCCTCGGCTCCCGACCAGCTGATCGGCGCCAACGACTTCCTCGCCAACGTCGCGGTGGAGGGCAGCGCCATGTACGCCACCGACAGCTCCGTGGTGTTCGTCAACAACCTCGTCGCCTACCACCAGGGAACCGCCGTCAGCGCCGTGGCCACCACAGGCTCGCTCACCTACAGCCTGTTCCACGACAACACCCCGGCCGACCTGTCGCCCAACCTGGCCAAGATCGCTGGCCCGGGCATCGTGTACGGCGACCCGATGCTCACGGCGTTCTCCCACGACGGCAACTGCGACAACGACGACCTGACGCCGCAGGCGGGGTCCCCCCTCATCGACGCCGGCGACCCCAACCTGGTCGACGACGACGGCTCCCCATCCGACATCGGTAGCGTCGGAGGAGGGGCTACGGAGCCCGGGGAGGATGCCGACGGCGACGGCGTCGCTACCCCCGACGACTGCGACGACACCGACGCGAGTGTCTACCCGGGGGCCGTCGAAGACTGCACCGACGTCGACCGCGACTGCAGCGGCGACCCCTACGATGCCGAGGGCAGCACGCTGTACTACGCCGACGGCGACGGCGACGGCTTCGGCAACGTCCTCGAGCCCATCGAGAGCTGCGAGCCCGTCGACGGCTACGTGCGCGACGCCACCGACTGTCGCGACGACGACCCGTCGACCTTCCCCGGTGCCACCGAGGTGTGCAACGGCTACGACGACGACTGCGACAACCAGGTCGACGAGGGGCTGAGCAGCTCTTGGTGGCCCGATGCCGACGCGGATGGGTGGGGTGCGGGGGCCGCGGTCGAGGCCTGCGATGCGCCCGAAGGCTACGCCGACCGTGATGGCGACTGCGACGACGGCGATGCAGCTATCCACCCCGAGGCCAGCGACACCGACGGAGACGGGGTCGACAGCGACTGTGACGGCAGCGACGGGCCCGACGGAGGCCCCGCCACCGTGCAGCCCGAGGAAGGGGTCAAGGCCAAGGGCTCGTGCGGCTGCTCGACCCCCGGCCCTGCCCACCTGGGCTGGCTGGCGCTGGTGCCGCTGATCTGGCGACGCCGGCGCTAGCTACCCCTGCGGCAGGGAGCCACGCCCCACGGCGGGGAAGCGGGCGCCGTCGGGCGAGGAACACAGCACCTCGTCGCAGCCGATGAGCAGGTGCTCGTGGGCTTCCAGACTGCGGCAGGCACGATCGGCACGCACCAGGGTCGCGACCGCTCCATCGCAGCGGAACAGCCCCGCAGGGCCGCACCCGACCCACACCGCGCCGCGCCACGAGGCCAGCGCCAGAGCGGGCCCGCCCACCTTGGCCACCGTGCGAAACCCGTCGACCCCTCCCTGAAAGACCTCGCCGTCGGCGGCCCCCACGATCACGCCCCCGGGGACCACACAGGCCGACACCAGCTCGCGGCCGGGCGCCGCGGCGAGCACGGTCCACCGGTCGACATCGTAGCGGGCCACCCAGCCGTCGTGCCCCACCGCCCAGGTGTGCTCCCCGCAGGCCATGGCGCGCACCGCGAAGCCGGGCGCCGTCACCGGCTTCCACTTCCTGCCGTCGTAGCGCCGAACGAGGGATGCGCCGTCGCTGGGACGATCGCCCCAGGCCCACGCCTCTTCCCCCGCGCCGGTCACCCCGCGGAAGGCCAGGTCGAGCTCGAGCTGCCCCCACGGTGCATCGTGGGGCCATGGGTCGTCGCACCACCGCACCCAGCCATCCCGGTCGACCACCCACACCCTGCCTGCTGGACTGCGCCACAGGCCGGTGAGCAGGGTCGGCCGCACCAGGCGCAGCCCCAGCTCCACCGGCGGGCCCCCGGGCCGGCCGGGTCGGGTGAGCAGCACCCCGCTCTCGGCAGGCCCGACGTAGGCGAGGGCAGCCGCATCATCGAAGCGAGACCCCGACAGGCACCGGTAGCGACCGCTCACTGGTTGATGAACCCGGTGATGTCGCTGCGGAGTCGATCCGCATCGCCCTTGTTGCCCAGACGCTGCAGTTGTTGGACCGCGATGTCGCCCGCCACCCGGATGACGTTGCCCCAGCCTTCCTCCTTGGCCATCTCGCAGATGTCGTGGGCCAGGGACGCCACATCGCGATGCGCCACCTCGAGGCCCAGCTCCTTCGCCGACCACAGCCACTGCCAGCACTGCGTGTGGTCGCCCCGCTTCGCCAGCTGAGCGGCCACCGCGAGCCGGTAGCGAGCCCACAGCGGGTGGCCCGGCAGCGCCTCGAGGGCCGCTGCCGCAGCGGACGTGGCCTCGTAGGCGGCGTGCTGGTCGCCTTGCGCCAAGGCCAGCATCGACAGCCCCAGGTGGGCCTCCACCACGACATCGTGCAGGCCGAGATCACCTGCGTCGCGCACAGCGCGGTCGTACAGCGACACCGCGGCTCCCGAGCCCGCCTGCCGCTCGATCCGGGCCCGCACGCCCACGGCCCGCACCACGCCTCGGGGGTCGAGCCACGCCCGCGCGACGGCCTGGCCGCGGTCGGCGGCCGCCATCGCGTGCTCCAGGCGCTCGCGCTCGATGCAGGCCACGGCCTGCCCCAGCGCACAGCGCGCGGCTCCTTCCCCGTCGTCTGCCTCCAGCCAGGCTTCCTCGGCGTCGCCGTACAGCTCGGCCGCCTGGTTCATCGACCCGACCCGGGCCTGCTCCTGCGCCTGAGCCTCGAGCACAGTCGCGACGCGCCACGGAGCCGCGTCGCCGCCGAGCCGATGCAACGCCCGGTGGAACTTCTGCTGGGCCGCGCCCGGGTGCTCGACGGCGAGCAGCAACCCCTGCCCCAGAAGCGCCATGGCCTCGGCATGCCGCTCCGACGCCTCTGACGCGGCCCTCGCGGCCGCCTCGAGGGCGTCGTACGCCCCGTCGGCTCCGGCTGCCTGCCGTGCGCGGGCCAGGCCCACCCGAGCGCGCGCCATCGCCGCGGCGCTGTCGGCCTGTGCCAGCGCCTGCTCCCAGGCCCCCTGGGCATCCTGGCCCAACCACCCCAGCGCCATCGCGCGGCGCTCCGCCCAGCGCGGGCCGTCGCTGGCCCCCTCCAGGTGTTCGGTGATCCCGTCGCAGGCAGCCAGCAGCGCCGCTCCGTCGTGCGCCGCTTCGGCCTCGATGGCGCCTCGCTCCCACGACGAGCGAGCAAAGGGCAGATCACCCGCGGCACGGGCGTGCTCGGCCGCGCGCAGGGGGGCCTCTACGTCGGAGGACCGAGCCCAAGCGCGGGACAGCCGACGCTGAAGGTAGGCGTGGTCGGCGCGGCGGCGGGCGTCGGCCGCGATGGCCGGCTCGACGAGCACGACGCCACCGATGCGCTCTGCCAGCGCGGTGATCCCCCACAGGCCCTGGGCCGGGCCGAGAAAGCTGTCGGCAACGGCCACCGGCAGCTCCGACAGGGCGGCCAGGTGCAGCGCATCCCTCACCCGGCGGGCTTCACCAACGACGTGGGTGAGGCTCTCCATCACGTCGGACGGCTCGCAGGAGACCGCCGGTCGCCCA
>Ga0070726_10003484_pt1 | contig 13204 bp, 16 predicted proteins | sample tdAd471_FD_67275 | JGI IMG/M metagenome (GOLD analysis project Ga0070726, IMG submission 67275) | Marine sediment microbial communities from the Atlantic coast under amendment with organic carbon and nitrate - tdAd47.1 | ecosystem: Environmental > Aquatic > Marine > Coastal > Sediment | place...
CCGCGCGGTCACCGTAATAGGTCGCAATCCGTTCCCAGTCGCCGATTTCTTCCAGTCCGGTATGCATCGAACCCATCAGAACGCGGTTTTTCAAGGTGGTGAAGCCAAGGTCCAGCGGCGCCAGCAAATGCGGATAAATGGGATGTGGCATGAACTCTCCTCAAGATGTTTGGGCAAGTTTGACCCATTCCCGGAAAGCTTGTCACGCGAAACCCAGCGTCAATTGCGCTTGGGGCTGGCGTATTTCCGAAATGACGATTTCAGCATCTCAAGCTCGGCCCGCAAAAGGTGCACCTCGGCGCGCAAATCTTCCTCCAGCGGCTGACCGGTCACAACCGCCAGGCTGTCCAGCGTGTCACCGGTAGTAGCGTCCTGAATAAGCAGGGTCTGAACCCCCTCGTTCAAAATCTCTTTCGGCAGATCGGCGCTCGCGGACCAACCATCGCCGGCTTCCTCCAATGCCAACTTGCCGGCCGGGCGGCCAAGAAAGAACATCTCGATGACCGGGTCGCGGGAAATTCGGCCATTTCTCTTCAAAACGCCCTCATAGCGGCCATTGCGGATGCGCGTTCGGGACAGGATAAAATCGGGCATGGCTAAATCTCGGATCTTAGGCGGCGCGACATGTAAAGGTCGCGGATGCGGATCGAATTCATTTCCATATCGCCCAAAAAGACATCGAACCAGACCTCATCGGTGCGGTTTTCCTTCATCGGTGTGTAGCTTAGATCAAACTCCGCAGCGAGCGTAGTGCCCTCCAGGCGCAAGGGCCGGTCCACTTGTTCGGTATTCGGCCCGTTTTTGACATTCATTCGAACGGAAATGTGCTGATCCCTTTCGCATTCCACAATGGTCTCAATGCGCAGGATGTGGTCACGCGTCAACCCGACCACCAGCGCCTTGGGCGCGGCGATCACGAGGCTTAAGAAAGATCCCTTGAAGTCGAGCCCGTCAATCTGAAGCCCATAGGCAGCAATATCCTCTTCACGGGTATTTTCGAACTGGCGCAGCGAAACAGCCTTGTTCCGACAATCGTGAAACAGCCTGACCTCCGGGCTGACGGCGGTCTCGCGGCGGGCGGGTGCGACGCCGGCAGGCTGGATCGGGCCGGACCAGATGTCGGTGCGATGGCGAACATCGCTTCCTATCGGAGCCGGGATCAACGCGTCGCGCGCGGCCTCCAGGGTCAATTGTTTTTCCGCTCTCCGGATCAGCGCGTTGGCCCGTTCGGTTATTCCCCTTGCCTGCTTTCGCAACCCGCGCAGGTCCTGCGTGTCAAGATCCGGCACAACGCCGGTCAGCGCGTCCAGATTCCGGAGCGACCGTTTCAATTTCAGCGTTCGGATCAGCCCGATGGATGCCTGTCCCATTTTCATGCCCGTTTTTCTTTCATACTTACCCTTTCGCGCCAAAGCATGCATCAAAATCTTTACGCCACTCCTTACCCGGCCGGGCGAAGCCGCCGAATTTGCGTGACCCGAGGCGCGTTCGCTGCGAAAGCTGATGCATGCGGTTTGGTGATTTCCTGTTTCTGAACAAACGATGGCTTGGCGCCGGGGCGGTGATGTCGTTCTCATCATCCTTTGGGCAGACGTTCTTTATTTCGATCTTCGCCGGGGCGTTGATGGCCGAGTTCGGCTTGAGCGACGGGGAGTGGGGCGGGATTTATTCACTCGGTACAACTGCGTCGGCTATCGTGATGGTCTATGGCGGAACCCTGACGGACAGGTTTCGCGCGCGATATCTGGCGGCGGCTGTTCTGGTTCTTCTGGCCGGCGCCTGTTTGTTCATGGCGCGGGTTCCCGGCGTTTGGGCCCTGCCTTTTGCCGTGTTTTTGTTGCGCTTTACCGGTCAGGGTATGCTCAACCATATCGCGGTGGTCGCCATGGCGCGCTGGTTCGTCGCCGCCCGTGGCCGCGCATTGGCAATCGCGACCTTGGGGTTTTCTTTTGGCGAGGCGTTTCTGCCGATGATTTTCGTCGGGTTGCTGACGGTGATGGCCTGGCGCGAGCTTTGGGTGGTCGCCGCCATCGCTTCGCTTGCCATCATTCCGGTTGTGATGGCCCTGCTCCGATCCGAACGCACACCGCAATCCATCACTGCGGGCGACAATCAGACGGGTCTGGAAAACCGGCATTGGACCCGGCGCGAGACTTTGCGCCACTGGCTGTTCTGGACGTTGATCCCGATGGTCACCGCACCCAGCATATTTGGTACGGCCCTGTTCTTTCAACAGGTACATCTGACTGAAACCAAGGGCTGGGATCACACGGGTTTTGTTACGCTTTTCCCTATATTTACCGGCACCACAATCGCCTCGATGTTTGTCTTTGGCTGGGCGATTGACCGGTTTGGCTGCCGTCGGTTGCTCGCCTGGTTTCAGGTGCCGATGGCCCTCGCCTATCTGACCCTTTCCCTCGGCACGACCTTGTCAGCGGCGGCGGTTGGGTTTTTCCTGATGGGTCTGATGCAGGGCGGCGGGGCGACCCTGTTTGGCGCCATGTGGGCCGAATTTTACGGAACGCGGCATTTGGGGGCTATCAAATCCCTGGCAACGGCACTGATGGTGTTCGGATCGGCCATAGGTCCCGGAGTGACCGGCCTTCTGATTGACCTCGGCTTTCCATTTCATGTCCAGATGCTGGGCTATGCTGCCTATATCATGGCTGGGTGCATGCTGACATGGGTCGCAATGCGCCGCGTGTAAAACCCCATCAGCGTTGACGGCGGAGATAGACGTAATAAGCCCCTGTGCCGCCATCTTTGGGCGCCGCCTGCACAACCTGCAACACCAATGGTCCGAGCGGCGGCATCGACAACCATTGCGGCACCTGATGTTTCAGAACGCCGCGCCGGTCGGTCATGAAGTCGAGATCGCGCGACCCCCGACCTTTGCCGGTGATCACCAGCAACAACCGCGCGCCTTCGGCGTGTTTTTCGCGGACGAAACGGATCAGGCTCGGATGGGCGTGGGCCAGCGTCATCCCGTGGAGGTCCAGCCGCCCATCAATGGATTTCTTGCCCTTCTTCAACCGCTCAAAGTTTTTGCGGTCCATGTTGGAAGCGACTTTGGAAAAGCTCTCGTCAATCGGAGGGGCAAGATTGTGCGCCGGGGTGTCCGCAGGCTGGTTCGACCCAATCGTGAACGGCTTGGGTTTCAGCGGGGTTCGGACATGAACCGGTCTTGCGGGCGAGGTTGGAAGTGTCTCGACAAAATGCGGCAACGGCCGGGACAGGCGGTCGGTGGTCTTCATCGCCTTTTCCCACAACTCCCGCTCATCCGGGGTGATACGCCGCCGGGTCATGACCCCTCCGGCGCCAGACGGTTGGCGATTTCGACGGGCATCAAGACGACCATCCGACCCCGGTCCTTGGTCTGGCCAGCCAGCTCACCGGCTGTATCGCCACTGCCGTAGAAAATATCTGCGCGCTGCGGCCCCTTTATGGCCGAGCCGACATCCTGCGCGATCATCAGGCGGCGCATTGGCGTCGCGCCACCTTTTTCAACCCAGACCGGCGCGCCAAGCTGCACGTAGCGGGGATCGACCGCGACCGAGCGCATCGGCGTGATCGGGCGATCCAGCGCACCGAAGGGACCAAGCTGCTCCGTAACGTTGTCGATTCGCCGGAAAAAGACATAGCTTGCATTGTGCCACAGTGCCGCCTGGCCTTTTTCCGGGTTTTCTTTGAACCATTGCTTCAGCCCCTCAATCGAGGCGTCCGAGGCCGCGATCTCACCCTGGCGGATCAGCTCTTGCGGGGCAGAGCGATAGACATGGCCGTTTTCCCCGGCATAACCGACGCGAATCGTGTTGCCGTTTGACAGCTTGATCATGCCCGAGCCCTGGATATGCAAAAAATACGCTTCGACCGGGTCCTCGACATATGCGATTTCCAGCCCTTTGTATTTCAGCGACCCACGCTCGATCGCCTCGCGGGTCAGGGCCGGATCTTTTGGCTCCAGATCCGGGGGTTTCATATAGACCGGATAACGATAGGGACCCTCCCGATAGAGCGAGCCTTTCAAGATCGGCTCAAAATATCCGGTGAACAGGGCTTTTACCTTTGGTTCCACGATCACAGGCACAAAGAACAATTCAAAAAAGGCGCGGGCGGAGGGTGCGGTTTCCGCAAAGGCGCAAAGCGGACGCCATTCCGGCTTTCGAATATCCGGGCAGGTGTCGAGAAAGGCCGCCAAGGCCGCCTGGTGATCGTCGTTCTCCCAGCCAAGAAGTTCATCAAAGCCGACGGCCTGGTACCGCGTGCCGAACGCGGCGGCCGGGACCAGCCCGGCGATCAGAATTGCCGCGATGAAGCGCCCTGCCCTCATCCCCCAGTGGCGACGAGCAGCCAGTTCGGGTCATCGCTGCCCATGGCGCGCGCAAAGGTCCAGACATCTTTCTGACGCTTGATCTCTTGCGGGTTGCCTTCAACGATTACACCGGCCTTATCGCGCACAACCGAGGTCAGTTCAGCCACGAATTTGATCGTGACCTCGCCCTCGTTGGAAACACCGCTGAAGGTCGCATCGGTCAATTTCATTTCGCGGATACCGATAAAGCTGGCGTCGATATGCAGACCCTCGGCCTCACGGTTTTCTATGACCGAAAGGAAGCTGGTATAGACATCATCTGACAGGAATTGCTTCAGCGTTTCTTTTTCGCCATTTTCAAACGCCATGAGGATCATCTCATACGCGGCTTTGGCGCCGCCCAGAAACTCGCCGACCGAAAAGCTCGGCTCGGCTTTTTTCATCCGCGACAGGGCCTGACCCACCATTCCTTTCGGATCAGCGTGGTCGGCAATGTCCTGGTCGATGCCGCCCTCGATCACTTCAAAACCGGATTTCTTTTGCGCCGTCGGTTGCGGTACAGCATCCACGCGGGGTTTTTCAAATCCTTCTCGGGTACCCAGAACATTGCGCAGGCGCAGGATCAGGAACAAGGCAATTCCAGCCAGGACAAGAAGCTGGATGATGGAAGAATTCATACGCATAGTCTCCAGAAAATGCTCCCGCATTGGAAATCGGGGCTGTTTGCACATATGTATGGCACGCACCGGGTCAAGTCCACTGCCCCAATATGCAAACACAAGGCAAAGGAAATCCGAATGTGGCTGTTTTTTCTGTTCGTCGCGGTCCCGATTATCGAAATCGCGCTGTTTATCCAGGTTGGTGGAGCGATCGGGCTGTGGCCAACCTTGGGTATAGTCGTCCTGACCGCCCTGGTCGGAACGAACCTGATGCGGTCGCAGGGCATTTCTACGCTGAACCGGTTGCAGGCGTCACTGGCGCAGGGCGAAAACCCGGCCGATCCGATGGCACAAGGTGCGATGATCCTCGTAGCGGGTGTTTTGTTGTTGACGCCGGGGTTTTTCACCGATGCGGTCGGGTTTCTTTTGCTTTTGCCCCCGGTTCGGGTGGCGCTGATCCGTTGGATTGCCGGGAAAGTGACCAGCAGTCGTGTGGTTTACACTTCAACCCAATCCAGCCAGGCGAGCCAAAGTGGAAATAATGCGACCATCGATGGGGATTACACCGTTTTAGACGACGATGACAGCGCTCCCGGATCATCCGGCTGGACCCAGCGCTAGCAAAGACATTGTCCCTTGTGGGTTGACCTGCTAGGGACACCGCCGACACATCAATTCAACCGGAGTTTTTCATGGCCGACGACCAGCAAGCCCAACAACAAATGCCCCGCCTGAATGTTCTGGGCCAGTTCATCCGCGACATGTCGTTCGAAAACGTCGCTGCACAAAAGGGTATTCAAGGCAATGTCGCCCCGGACATCCAGGTGCAGGTCAATCTTGATGCCCGCAAGCGGGAGCAGGACGAAAATTACGAATCCACGATCAAATTGAACATCCAGTCCAAATCCCAAGAGGCCCAGGAAGTTCTGTTCATTCTGGAGCTTGAATATACCGGCATCTTCCAAATCGAGAATGTGCCTGATGACCAGTTGCATCCATTCCTGCTGATCGAATGTCCGCGCCAGATTTTCCCCTATGTCCGCCGGGTTGTTGGCGACATCACGCGGGATGGAGGCTATCCGCCTCTGAATCTGGAAAACATCGACTTCCTGAGCCTTTATCAACAGGAGATCGCCCGCCGCGCCGAGGCGGAAAAGGAAGGTCAGCCGGTTTCCTAACCGTCGGATTTGCGCCAAAGGGCGTCATCACCAAGAGCATCGACAAAGGCCGCGTGACGCGCGGCCTCGTCTTTTGTGAGGCGTCCGGACAGGGGTTTTGGCCGCGGGCCGGGTTTCCATGGCCCGCTTGTGACGTCTGTTTTTCCCTTGCGTCCGGCCGTGCCAGCCAGCGCGAAATCAGGCTGACGGCCACCGACAAGCTCCAGATACACTTCGGCCAACAGCTCGGAATCCAAGAGCGCGCCGTGTTTTTCCCGCGCTGAATTATCGACCCCGAACCGACGACACAGCGCGTCCAGAGAATTTTGCGCACCGGGGAATTTTCGTCGGGCGATTTCAAGCGTGTCGATCGCCTGATCCATCGGCAAACGGGGCAGTCCGGCCCAGCCAAGTTCTGCATTCAGGAATTTCATGTCAAAGCTGGCATTGTGTATCACAAGCTTCGCATCGCCGATAAAATCAAGAAAGGCTTGCCCGACATCCGCAAAAACCGGTTTGTCGGACAGGAACTCCGCGCTTAACCCATGAACCTGAAACGCACTTTCGGGCATGTCCCTCTCGGGGTGGACATATTGGTGATAGATTCCGCCGGTCGGCATGTGGTTGAACAGCTCGACCGCGCCGATTTCAACCAGGCGATCGCCGGTAGTCGGATCAAACCCCGTGGTTTCCGTATCGAGAACGATTTCACGCATGGTTCGCCAGCCCCGCCCTGATGGTTGCGACAACATCCTGCACTGCGCGGCGGGCATCGTCCAGCGAGGTGGTTTCGATAACATAATCCGCCCGGCGTCGTTTTTCGGTGTCGGGCAATTGCTGAGCCAGAATGCGGTCCAGATGTGATGCGGTCATGCCGGGGCGGTCGAGAACCCGCTGGCGCTGGATATCCTCCGGGGCCGAGACAACAACGACGGCATCCACCATGCGGTCATTTCCCCCTTCAAAAAGCAGGGGAACATCAACAACAACAATTGGCGAGCCGTTGGCCGCCGCAGCTTTCAGGAACACCGCGCGATCTGCGCCCACCAACGGGTGAACAATCTGGTTCAGTGTTTCAATTGCGGTGTCGTCTTGCGCGATCCAGGTCTTGAGCGCGGCGCGATCCACGCCCGCATCGCTCACTGCGGCTGGGCAAACCTCACTGATGGGCGCCGCCGCCGGTCCGCCCGGGCCATAAAGCCTGTGAACCGCCGCGTCGGCATCCCAAACCGGGATCCCTTCATCCGCAAAAAACCCGGCGGTCGTGGTTTTTCCCATACCGATGGACCCGGTCAGGCCGATGACGAAAACCCCGTCAATCATAGGCAAGAACCGTCCGGCGTAACCCTTTGCCAACTTCGGGCCGCAGCTTGAACCAGCTTTCAAATCCCGGCACGGCCTGATGCAACAACATGCCGATGCCATCGACGGTCTGGCAGCCTTTTGCAGCCGCCGCTTTCAAAAGTTCCGTTTCCAGCGGCGTATAGACGACATCAGTGACCAGTGTTTTCGGCGACAGCCGTTTCAGATCCAGCACCAGCGGCGCCTGCCCGGTCATACCCAGCGAAGTGGTATTGACCAGCGTATGGGCCGCGCCCAGTTCGGACGCAATCAATGTCCAGCTAAGCACACGGACTCGGGCGCCAAAATGTTCGGCCAGCATATCGGCTCGGGCGCGGGTTCGGTTGGCAAGGATGATCTCGGGCGCGCCAGCCTCCAATAAGGATGACAGGATCGCGCGGGATGCTCCCCCCGACCCCAGGACCATGGCGGGCCCATCAGAAGCGCGCCAATCCGGCGCTGTTTGCCGGATATTTTCAATGAAGCCAAAACCATCGGTATTGTCGGCGTGAATCTGGCCATCGCCGCGAAAAGTGATTGTGTTGGCCGCACCGATAAGGGCGGCCCTATCGCTAATGATATCGGCAAGCGTCAGCGCCATTTCCTTGAACGGAATGGTCACATTGACCCCTTTGAACCCCAAAAGCGGCAAAGCGCGCAGCCCGGCTTCAAATGTTTCCTGGGTCAGCTTGATTGGAACGTAATGACCACGAAGACCGTATTTGTTCAGCCAATAGCCGTGCAAACGCGGAGACAGGCTGTGGCCGACAGGGTTTCCAATCACACCGGCCAGGGGAATGTCGTCATCGCTCATGCGTCTATCCGATTGGTTATGGATAAATAGTTCAAAACCTCGATAAGCGGCATTCCGAGGATTGTGAAGGTGTCGCCTTCGATCCGGCTGAACAGGCGGGCGCCCTCTTCTTCGATCCAATAGCCGCCGACGCTGGTCATGGCCGCCGGTCCCATCCGGTCGAGATAGCCGTCGAGATAGGTATCGGAAAACGCCCGCATCCATAACCGCGCCACCCCGATATGTCGCCAAAGCGGAGCTCCGTTCTGGTAGATCACGGCCGCAGAAAACAGCATGTGCTTGTTGCCGCGCAACTGCTGCAACTGATGACGCGCCTGATCCATATCGGCAGGTTTACTGAGAATCTGGCCCTCGAACTCCAGAACCTGATCCGACCCAATGACCACCGCCTCCGGGTGTTTGGCCGAAATCCGCGCGGCTTTCATTTCGGCCAGCGCATCGGCAATGTCACGGGCGGGTGCGCCCTCGGCAATCAATGACGCCTTGATGCTGTCTTCGTCGACCCGGGCTGGCATCACCCGGAACACGAGCCCGGCCCGCGTCAGCATATCTGACCGGGTTGTGGAGGAAGAAGCGAGGATCAGCGGCGTGTTCATCTTTGGGTAACTATGTGGAGAAGTCGTCGGATAAGCCAGCTAAGATTTTGTTGGCAAGTACCCCAAACCTCAATGCCGGTGAATTCTTTACGCTTTGCTAAGGCTCATTCAGGATATCACGCACAGGGAACAGGGTTTTCCATAGCTGTTGAAATCTCTTGGTTGTTCTACCATTTGCGGTAGATATTCCTTTGGTATTCCACAGGAAAATATCCAATAACATATTGTTTTTAAACGTGAAAATTTTCTTTTCCCGATATGTGAACAGCATTGGCGTTTCTTGTCCACCGCTAAAAATTGTTTGGAAAACTAAATAATCCCCTTTGTCCACTGCGCCTACTAACAACAACAACTTTCTATAAATATTCTTTTATTTTAAGAGGGGGAAACTTTTATCGGAGCCGATCCATGTCTGATATTCTTGCTTCGCTTTATCCTTGGACGAAGGCGCTCCATATTATTTCGGTGATCGCGTGGATGGCCGGTATCTTCTATTTGCCAAGACTGTTTGTATATCACACAGAAACCGTTGGTTCCGATGGCGATCAGCATGAGCTGTTCCAAATGATGGAACGCCGATTGCTGCGCGCGATCATGAACCCCGCCATGATCGCCACCTGGGTCTTTGGTCTGATGCTGGCCTTTACACCGGGAATTGTCGACTGGACCGCGTTCTGGCCGTGGATCAAAGCCGCCGGGATTGTAGCAATGACCTGGTTTCACCATTGGTTGGGCCTTCGGCGCAAAGAGCTTGCCCTTGGCACTTGTACGGTCACGGGGCGGCAGTTTCGGATGATGAACGAATTACCGACCCTTTTGATGGTCGTGATCGTTATCATGATTGTTGTGCGCCCATTCTGAGGGCGGAATTGACTTGAAACCCAAAACAAGGCTATGAGGCGGCAACGTCTGGCCATCCGGCCGCACCATAGACGATTCCAACATATCAAACATTCGACCGTCTGGCGCAGCCAGAGCGGCGCTAAGGACTTCTGATGAGCGACGATTTTCCCGAGACAATGGCCCTGTCTGAGCTGAAAGCAAAAAGCCCGGCGGACCTTTTGACAATGGCCGAAGCGCTGGAGATCGAGAATGCCTCGACCATGCGCAAGGGTGACATGATGTTCGCCATTCTGAAAGAGATGGCCGAAGAGGGTGTCGTCATCTCGGGCGATGGCGTGCTGGAGGTGATGCAAGACGGCTTCGGATTTTTGCGCTCACCGGAGGCGAATTATCTTCCCGGCCCCGATGATATTTATGTCAGCCCAAGCCAGATCCGCAAATTCTCGCTGCGAACCGGTGACACGGTGGAAGGTGTGATCGCGGCTCCGAAGGAAAGTGAGCGGTATTTTGCCCTGGTGAAAGTTTCCAACATCAATTTCACGGATCCTGAAAATGCCCGACACAAGGTGCATTTTGACAACCTCACTCCGCTCTACCCGGATGAGCGTCTGAACATGGAGATCGAAGATCCGACCATCAAAGACAAAACCGCCCGTGTGATTGATCTGGTGGCGCCTATTGGCAAGGGCCAGCGGTCACTGATCGTGGCACCACCGCGTACGGGTAAAACGGTGATCCTGCAAAACATTGCCCACTCGATTGAGCGGAACCACCCAGAGGTTTATCTGATCGTCCTTTTGATCGATGAACGCCCCGAAGAGGTAACGGACATGCAGCGCTCAGTGCGGGGCGAGGTTGTGTCATCAACGTTTGACGAACCGGCGACTCGACATGTTGCGGTTTCAGAAATGGTCATCGAAAAGGCCAAGCGGCTTGTGGAACACGGACGCGACGTTGTTATTCTGCTTGATTCAATCACGCGTCTGGGCCGGGCATTTAACACCGTTGTACCGTCATCGGGCAAGGTTTTGACCGGGGGTGTCGATGCCAACGCGCTGCAACGCCCAAAACGCTTCTTTGGTGCCGCGCGAAACATCGAAGAGGGCGGGTCGCTGACCATTATCGCCACCGCGCTGATTGAAACCGGCAGCCGTATGGACGAAGTCATTTTTGAAGAATTCAAGGGCACCGGCAATTCGGAACTGGTTTTGGATCGTAAAGTTGCCGACAAGCGGGTCTTCCCCGCCATCGACATCCTGAAATCCGGTACCCGAAAAGAGGAATTGCTGGTCAACAAGGTCGATTTGACCAAGACCTATGTTCTGCGTCGGATCCTGAACCCGATGGGGACAACAGATGCGATTGAATTCCTGCTTGGCAAACTCAAGCAAACCAAAACCAATGGTGATTTCTTCGACTCGATGAACACCTGATCGGGGTTTTCGTCGGTTTTCGAAAGGTGAGTGGGGATGGACACGATCTTTGCCCTGGCAACGGCGCGTGGCAAGGCCGGTGTGGCCGTTATTCGTGTGTCCGGCCCGCATGCCCGTGATGCGGCCCGGAAGCTTGCTGGTGGTGTCCCCAGGCCCCGCATGGCCAGTTTTCGGCGCCTGGTGGCTGATGGCGAGTTGATTGATCAGGCGCTTGTGTTGTTCTTTCAGAAAGGCAGCAGCTTTACCGGCGAAGATGTGATCGAATTCCAGATACACGGGTCTGTTGCAGTCATCGATCGGATATTGTCGGTTCTGGGTGGGTTGGACGGGTTTCGCCTTGCAGATCCCGGTGAGTTCACGCGTCGCGCCCTTTTGAACGACTGCCTGGATATTTCACAGGTCGAGGGTCTTGGCGATCTGATCGAGGCTGAGACCGAGGCACAGCGAAAGCAAGCGGTTCGAACGTTTTCCGGAGAACTCGGCAGTATGACCGAGAAATGGCGCGCTGATCTGGTGCGTGCAGCTGCTTTGCTTGAGGCGACAATTGATTTTGCAGATGAAGAGGTTCCGACGGATGTGTCGCCGGAAGTCCATTCCCTCATAACAGCAACGATCAACGCCTTGGAAAAAGAACTGTCCGGCAGTTTTGCCGCTGAACGTATTCGGGAAGGTTTTGAGGTGGCGATTGTCGGTGCTCCCAATGTAGGGAAATCGACCTTGCTCAACCGTTTGGCCGGGCGTGAGGCGGCAATAACGTCAGAAGCGGCCGGCACGACCCGCGATGTGATTGAAGTTCGGATGGATCTTGGAGGTTTGCCTGTTACTCTTCTGGATACGGCGGGTATTCGGGATACCGATGACCTTGTTGAGGGGATGGGTGTTGAGCGCGCGGTGCATCGGGCGAATGCCGCCGATATTCGGGTTTTCCTGACGTTGGGCGGGGAGATGCCCGATTTCGGGATTTCGCAGCAGGATATTGATATCGTTGCGGCGGGAAAGTCAGATTTATGTAAAGAAAACAACGCTCTAACCCTGTCCGGCCTGACCGGTGAGGGGATCGATTCTTTGATTGATTTGGTTGCAGGACGATTGTCTGGCATGGCGGCTGGGGCTTCGGCGGCTGGTCATGTGCGGCACCGTGTTGCGATTGGTCGGGCAATTGAGTTTTTGAACGAAGCCCTGTCTGTACTAAAACAGGATAAGGATCAGGTCGAAGTGGTTGTCCTGTCGTTGCATCAGGCGATCAGTGTTCTCAACTCTTTGATTGGACGCGTTGACGTGGAGCATGTACTTGACGAAATCTTCGCAAGTTTTTGCCTGGGAAAATGAGGAGTGTTTCACGTGAAACATTTTGACGTTGTGGTGATTGGTGGTGGGCATGCGGGTTGCGATGCGGCCCACGCCGCGGCGCGAATGGGCGTTTCGACCGCACTTGTGACCCACAAGGCTGAAAAAATTGGCGAGATGTCCTGTAATCCCGCTATTGGCGGATTGGGAAAAGGCCATTTGGTTCGCGAGATTGATGCCCTTGGCGGTTTGATGGGGGATGTCGCGGATCGTGCCGGTATTCAGTTTCGCCTGTTGAACCGTCGAAAGGGACCGGCGGTTCAGGGCCCCCGTGCGCAGACGGATCGCGCTGTCTACAAGGCGGTTATGCAGGCGGCGATTGGCCAGTCCAGAAACCTTGAGGTGATCGCGGCTGAGGTTGCGGATTTAGTAATCGAGTCCGGAACAATCGGTGGTGTCGTGTTGCAGGATGGGACCGTTCTGGGCGCAAGAACAGTGGTTTTGACAACCGGGACGTTCCTGCACGGAGTGATTCATATTGGGGATGAACAGCGCCCCGGGGGGCGCGTAGGTGATGCTCCGTCCAACCTTCTGGCGGACCGGATCGCAGATATGGGGTTGCCGCTTGGACGGTTGAAGACCGGCACGCCGCCTCGGTTGGATGGGCGTACGATTGATTGGGACATTCTGGAAAAACAGCCCGGCGATTCTGATCCAACGATGTTTTCTTTTCTCAACACGGCGCCATTTATCAATCAGGTG
>Ga0070726_10003486_pt1 | contig 13197 bp, 5 predicted proteins | sample tdAd471_FD_67275 | JGI IMG/M metagenome (GOLD analysis project Ga0070726, IMG submission 67275) | Marine sediment microbial communities from the Atlantic coast under amendment with organic carbon and nitrate - tdAd47.1 | ecosystem: Environmental > Aquatic > Marine > Coastal > Sediment | place...
GAAGGAGAAGGAGAAGGAGAAGGCAATCAAGATCTGAGCGCCATCGGGTCGCTGCTACTGGAGAGCTTTAGCGTGGCCGATACGAATTCGAACAACGCATTGAGTATCGACGAGGCACGCGGTGTCGTAACCACGATCACACAAGCCCAGTTCGAGGAAATCGATACCAATGGCGATGGCGCCCTCACGCGGGAGGAGTTGGAGGCCGTGGCCAATCCGAATACGGGCTGCATGGGCATGTCGAAGGTTTCCGGCGCGCGTGCGCTCCGCGACATGGCCAGCGATTTGTTTCTTCTGGGCTGTGCGGTGCTTGTGCTGGCTGCTATGCCCCGCGGCCGTTTCGGTCGGGGTGACCGTGGAAACTGATGGGATTCAATCGACCAACTAGAGAGAGGAGTGAGAATGTCTTCACTTATTTCGCGGGCGGTATGCCCGCGGCGCGCCGAAGTCGCGGACACGAGATTGGACCCGCGCTACCGTATCCCTAGATACGTCCTCGTGGCGTTACTGCTGAGCTTTAGTTTCTTGGCTTCCGGAAGCGGTCCGGCAGCGAAGGGAAGCGCCACCCTGACCTACGAGTTTTGCCTGAGCGCCGGACAGATCGATCCGCCGCTCAGCGGCGACCTTCCCTCCTCCCTTGGCACGGCGACCTTGACCATAGATGACGCGGACGCGACGTTTTTCTTGCGCGTAGAGCACAACGTAGCCAATCCGACAGGCTATCGCCTGGGCTTTGCCCCGACCGGCAATTACGGCGATATCGTCTATACTTCCGGCACGGTAACGACTGCAATCTTCGACCTGAGCCTTCCGATAAGTGCGCTTGCCCCCGCGAGCGAGACACAATTCCGAAATGGCTTCATTTATGTGGAGGTGCTCTCGCAGGCCTATCCCGAGGGTGAAATCCGGGGGCAACTGGAGGATCGACCGTGCGTCGTTTTCAATGACCCTGACCTGGAATCCATAGTTCGCAATTTGACCAATCCGCCAACCGTAATCTACCCCGAGGATCTCGTGGGCCAGGGCTTTACCAGCTTGTCAATTGTTGGTACGGAAATCGACGATCTCACCGGCCTCGAATATGCCACGGACCTCACGAACATCCAACTGCTCTACGACAACCAGGTGACCGATCTGGCGCCGCTGGCACCGCTGACAAACCTCGAAGGACTCTATCTCGACAATGGCGGGGCAACCGACGTTTCGCCCTTGGCCAATCTCACGGGCCTGCGCGTGTTGAGTCTGTCTGGAAATCCCGTCGCGGATGCATCCCCCTTGGCGGGCCTCACCGGTCTCGAACGACTCATTCTGGATGGTACCCGCGTCACCGATATCAGCGTGCTGGAGAGCCTGACCAACCTCACGGACTTTCGCATCGCCGACACCGCCGTTAGCGATATCCGCATCGTTGAGAATATGACGCAGCTGGTTCAGCTTTATCTGAGCGGCTCTGGCGTCACCAGCCTGGCATCGCTGGACGGGCTAAGCGCCTTGAGCAGCCTGTTTATCGGCCATACCGCGGTGTCCGACCTCAGCCCCCTGGCCAGCGCCACAGATCTTCGGTTTATTGACGCGCAATCCACGCTGGTAACCGATCTCTCGCCCCTGGGTAGCCTGAGCGGCCTCGAAAGTGTGAACTTCGCGGGAACCCGGATCTCCGATATTTCGGCCCTCGCGAGTCACACCGGGTTGACCTGGCTCGGACTGGAAAACTGTCTCATAGCGGATCTCTCGCCGCTGGCCAATCTCACCGGTATCTCCTTCATCGGCCTCGATAACAATCCGGTCCGCGATCTGTCCCCCCTGGGCAATCTCACGAATATGACCCAGTTGCGCCTCTCGGGAACCGGAGTCACCGACCTGTCCCCCCTCGCCAACATGAACAGCATGTTCGAACTTCGGCTTGACCATACCGCCGTCTCGGATGTTTCCGACCTGGCTGGCCTCACCTCCCTCAGGAACCTTGAGGCCGAGGGCTCGCAGGTCGCCACCATAGCCCTGTCGTCCGGATTCCCGGCCCTGGTCCACCTCAATTTGGGGCAGACCCCTGTGAGCGACCTGGGCTTTGTGGCGGGCGACGACAATCTACAGATGCTGTATCTCGGCGGTACGGCGGTCACGGACATCGCGCCCCTTGCTTCCGCCTCGGCCTTGTGGTTTCTGGACATCAATGAAACGTCGGTCAGTGATTTGTCGCCCCTCGAGGGGAAAACCAATCTACAGGTACTGCGTTGCAATGGGACGCCCGTCACCGATTTCAGCGTGCTTGCAACAACTACCGCCCTGGAACGCCTGTATGCGGAAGAAACGGCCCTCAACACCCTTTCCTTCCTCACGGAGAACACCGCGCTGCGGGAACTTCGCATAGACGGAACGCAGGTGAACAATCTCGGGCCGCTGGCCAATAACGACCGTCTTGAAATACTCCACCTCGCCCGAACCGGCGCGACGGACCTCACGCCCCTTCCGAGCAGCACCTTGCTGCGCTTCGTCAATGTGGACGAAACACCAATTGCCGATTTGTCGCCCATTCTTACGCCGGGTCGGAGTTTCGAATTGCTGAGTTTCGCCGGAAGCAACGTATCGAGTCTGGAGGGGCTCAACGAGATATCCCGGATAGATGACCTGAATTTCAGCGACACAGACGTTCGCAACGTCGCGCCCCTGGGGGAAGGCCCCTTGCTCACCACCGTAACGGCGGATGACACGCTGGTGCGGGACTTTTCACCGCTGGCGGGGCACAACAGGTTGTCGGCCCTATCGTTAAAGAACAACGAGCTTGCCGACCTCACCGGCCTGACCGAGCTCAGCAGGCTCACAACACTCTTGCTCGACGGAAACCCGCTGAATGGCCAGGAGGTCTTGAACGGCCTGAACCCACGAAGGGTGTCCATCCTTTCGCTGAACAGCACCGGTCTAACGCAGCTTACACCCATGCCCGGATTCGATAGACTCCGAGAGCTGGATATGGGAAGCAACGGTATTATCGACATTGGCTTTCTGAGCGCCTTCCCCGCCCTGGAAACCATTGAACTTTCCGACAATAGCATCTCCAGTATTTCCGTGCTGGCTGGCTTACCCCTATTGGACTCGGTGAATCTTTCGGGCAACAGCATCGCCGATATCGGGCCCCTTGCCACCAACGGCGCATTCGGTGCGGAGAGCGAGATTGATGTGACGGGCAATACCCTTTCGCAGGACAGCCTGTGCAACCAGGTGCCTGCCTTGGAAATGTATGGCGCCATGGTGACCTACGACGGCGTATGCGCCGTAGGCGAGGGGGAGGGAGAAGGTGAAGGTGAAGGTGAAGGTGAAGGTGAAGGTGAAGGTGAAGGTGAAGGTGAAGGTGAAGGTGAAGGTGAAGGTGAAGGTGAAGGTGAAGGTGAAGGCGAAGGCGAGGGCGAGGGCGAGGGCGAGGGCGATCTGCAAGCCATCGCCATCGTGCTGCAGAGCAATTTTGCAACAGTCGACACCAACAACGACGGATTTCTCTCGATCGCGGAAGCCCGCGCGGCTATTCCCTTGCTCACGAATCAGCAGTTCGACGCACTGGATACAGACGGTGATTTTCTCATCGACGCGGGGGAACTGGAAGCCATGACGACGCAGCAAACCGGTTGTGTCTTGGGTGGTCAAAAATCCCTGAACGCAGAGACGTTACGTCGCCTCCTGAGCGACCTGTTTCTGATGGGGACGCTTCTTCTGGTGCTCACCGGCTTCCGTAGTCTCAGGCGTTTCAAATAGACAATACCCCCGGGAGCGAAGAGAGGCGTTCTCCCATCTTTCCCGGGGGGGCGTTGGAATGTCAGACCGAATCCGAACTCGATTCCCGCCAGAGTGAGCGGATCACGTGGTGTTGAGGCTTCCGTTCACCCCTTCAGGGAAGAATCCCCCCCGGAAAGCCCCGGTCTCGGAAGTCAGATATACCACATTGAGCACCTGACTCACCGTGCGCGAAAACACGAGGCCTTCACTGTCCGTAGGTACGATATTGGCCCGGTCGTTACGATCGAGCAGCCCTTGGTCCAGGTCGGTATTGCCGTCGAGGGAATCCCGCGCGTCAGAGATGGCTTCCGCCGCATTGCGCGTTTCCTCGCCCATGCTATACAACAACGAGCGGACTTCACCTGCGTGATAGGCTTCGGTGCCCAGGAGCCCCGCCGCGTCGCGTACGTTGATGGCGTTACTCAGGAGTGGGGCGGCACCCTTGTAAGCGGTTACGCCTACGTCTTCAAAGAGGTAGGCACCCAAGAGAAAATTTACTTCGTTGGCAAAGGGGTCAAAAGACTCGTCCGGGCCCGCCAGACCTGCTGCTCGGGCCGCCGCAGTGAACGCGCCCGCCAAGTCAATTTCCGGGCGCGACACGGCGAGGGCACCCAGGGAGTCGCGCAACAGTTTTACGTGGGCTTCTTCGTCGGCCGCGATCTCTTCGGCGTACTGACGAATGGATTCCGATTCGAAGGGAACTTCACTTCCGCCAACGACCACACCACTATCCAATCCGACGTCTACGAGGGTTCGTCCTACGGCGCGGGTATAGTATTCAGCCTCGAGATACTCCAGATTCAGTGCAAAATTCAAAATCTGCTCATCGGTGGGTCCATCCACCGGACAGCCCGTCAGGGTGCTCCCTGCAGCAAGTCCAAACCCGGCGGCAGCGGCTCCCGTTAGCAGGCTGCGGCGACTGAGTTCCATCGGTTGTTCCTTGATCGGGTCTTTCATAGCGTACTCCTTTCGTGGGGCCGGGGGTCGGTTTGGGCCGACACCTGTCCCCGTTGACAGCGCAGGTCGATGGCGTTACATCATGTGCCACCGTGTGCTTTCGCTGTGGATAACAGGAGGAATAACGCAATACCCATACCAAGATTGGAATTGTGTGCCCCAAGCCCTGTCATGGCAGTCACTTGCCGATGGTTTGGGCCTGCTGGACTATCTGATTGAATGCAATCTATACGGTTTTTATCCACGTGCTGTGTAGTTTCTACATCCTTCACCAATCTATCGGCTAGCCACTCCTTGAATATTCTCACTTTTTGGACAATACTAGGATTTAAAGACTTAATGCGGTGAGTCGGTCACTTTTCCGGGTGAACTGTCCGTAGCCCTTAATTTATCCAACGCCGCGTTCAAGTGAGAAGGTATTGCATGCCCTTTTACGCCCTCATTCAATATTGCATTGCCCCGCAAAGAGCCTTTGTAATTGCGGTATTGATCGGACACGCTTGCGTGCTGGGAGTCGCCCCGGCGGAGCATGGTAACTGGCGTTTTCAATATCTCACAAATCCCGACGGGGTCTGGGTCAACGAAGTGGCCAGTCTGACGGAGGATGATTCGGGGGCTATCTGGGCAGCGACCTGGGGGGAGGGGATCCAGCGAATTAGCGACGCCACCTGGGAAACGTTCAACGAACGATCGGGTTTCGTGGGGGATTGGCAATATAGCGTGACTCGTGACACGCTCGGAGGTATTTGGGTCGGCACAGGAGATGGAATGTGCCACATCCAAGGCAATGTGTTGACTAACATGACCACCGAGAATACACCGGCGTTAGACACGAATGAAATTCGAGTCATCCGTAATGATTCATCGGGTAACCTGCTCATTGGCACGGGGAGTGGAACGGTGTATCGTTGCCTTCAATCCCACTTGTCAGAGCCTCACCCCCAGGCATGGGAGCTAATCATCTCCCATGAGCAGTCCAGCGGGGCTGCGATCATGGATCTGCTGGAGACAGCGAGCAACCAACTCTGGGTCAGTCTGAAATTCCAAGGGATGAGGCTGTGGGAAGATAACATGTGGCGTGTGCCTGACATGCCACGGAAGGACCGCAGTTTTCGGTTCAGCCACTTCGAGGACGGACAGGTCGCGCCCCTGGTCAGTCACACTTTCGGGGGCGATACGATGTGGCGTTTTGAGCACGGTGAGTGGATTCCTTCGGTCACTGTTGCTCATGGTGTGGGGGGATTTGCACGGGCCAAAGATGGAACGCTCTACATCGGTACGTCCGAAGGTCTTTTCCGGCAGGAAGGAGATGACTGGCATTCCGTGGATCTGGGCGAGGAAATCGGCACACCGAATATCCGCTCCATACTCATCGATAAGACGGATACCCTGTGGCTGGGATGTGAGGAGGGCCTTATTCGTGGCACGCGGAACTCCTGGGAAGCCCATGAAACGACGGGTGAATATGGCACGCTCTTGCGTGTTCTGCCCCAGCCGAAGAAGGGGGCACCGGTGCTGGGAATTACGTCCAATGGCTATCTGGTCGATATGGGACCGGAAGGTCTATCGCCTCGGCTCAACCTGGGTCCCGCACTACAGGGCAATTTCAAATCCGCGACGGTACCCTTCGGTGACCGTCTTTGGGCTATCCGTTCGACAGGCGACACCGTCGGCATTTCCGTGCACGACGGAAGTGTGCTCGAGCGTGTCCCTCCGCCGACGGGCTTACGTGCCATATCATCACCCCATATGAAATTATTTCGGGGTCACGAGGAAGACCTTTTTCTGTTGGGTGACGCGGGAGTCCAACAACTGCGTTCCGGGGCGTGGGTACCTGTCCCCACTCCCCCAACGATACGCGACTGGGATCGGGTGCTCGTCATGGCGATGGGCCCCAACAAGAGTTATTACCTCGGTGGTGACGATGGCATCTTCTACTGGGATGGTAAGCAGGCCCTTGAAGACCTCGGTGCACGCTACCAAATCGAAACGACGGATACGGTTCACGCCATTCTGGCCCACCCGTCCGGAGAAGTGTGGATTGGGACCCAAGGTTCGGGAGTTTATGTACTTGGCGCAGACAGCGCCCGGCACATTTCCCGAAGAGACGGGCTTCGGAGCGATATGATTTCGGGTCTCTATGCCACGGATCAGGATACAGTCTGGGTCGTATATCGGCGGCAGGGCCTGGGCACGTTTCGCAATGGGCATTGGTTAAACTATGGGTACCCGCAAGGATTACACAATACGGCGATCACCGCACTCTTTGAGCGGGAGAACGGAAGTATTTGCCTGTTCGATACAGAGGGAAGCCGATTCGAGTATCACCCCGATCGCACCGCGCCGGAGACCCAAATTCTGGTGGGGCCGGAAACGATTGATACGCACGGCCGCGCGGTGTTCTCCTACGCTGGCTGGGATGGCTGGGACCACACGCCTCGAAATCGGCTTGGCTATGCGACCCGTATCACGCGGGGCGATGGCACCGTCGTGGTGCCGTGGTCTCCCTTTCTTGAAACGACGTCATGGGTCGCCCCAGTACTGCGCCATGGTCGCTATCAGTTTTCCGTTCGGGCTTCCGACGAGGATGGAAACATTGACCTCACGCCTGCGACGGCGTGGTTTCGAGTTTCTCCTCCCCTTTGGATGCGGCCCCAGTTTGCGATCCCCCTCGTGGTCGCCGCCCTGTTCAGTCTGGTGATGCTGATTGTTCGTTTTCAACACTTTCGGCAACTCAAGATCTCACAGGATACGATATTCCGGAGTAATCAGGCGCTGAAAAAAGAAGTCGCTGAACGGGCGAAGGTAGAGCAAGAGTTGCGCGAAAGCGAAGCGCGGCTCGAAGAAGCGCAGGCGCTCGCCCGAATCGGCAGCTGGGGGCTGAACCCGAAAACGGGCCAGGGTACCTGGTCCCCGGAAATGTACCGCCTTTTTGGCCGTGCGCCTGCAGACGGTCCGCCCACCTTCAAGGAATTCATGGAATGCGTTCACCCGGATGATCGGGAGGGTTTGATGGGAAAACATAGGAAGCTGATTGAGCAGGGTGTCCCCTTTGAAACAGAATTTCGAAGTAATCCCAAAAACGGGTCGGTGCTTCATTTCTTCGTGCGGGTAAAAGGGGATTTGGATGGCGATGGCAATGTGTATGCCATCTCCGGTGCGACGCAGGACATCACCGCCGGGATTCGCGCCCGGGAGGAGCAAAAGGCGCTGGAAGAAAAAATGCGTCAGTCTCAGAAGCTCGAAGCGTTGGGTCAGCTCACCGGTGGTATTGCCCACGATTTCAACAATATCCTCCACGCCTTGTTGGGTTTCTGTAATCTCGCCCAGTTAGCAGACCCCGATGATCGGACTACCGTGAAGGGATATCTGGATGACATAGAAGTCGGGATCAAGCGAGCCGCCGATCTGGTTCGCCAGTTGCTCACGTTTAGTCGTAGAGAACAAATGGAACGAAGCCCAATCGCCTTAGCACCCCTGATCGAGGAAGCGCTGAAACTGGTCCGAAGTACATTGCCCGCAACCATCGTAATTCAGTCGTCCATCGAGGAGTCGGGAGGTACGGTTTTTGCGGACTCCACGCAGATTCATCAGATCATACTCAACCTTTGCACCAACGCCGCCCACGCGATGGAAGAACAGGGGGGCACGTTGTGGGTGAGCACCACCCCGGTTTCTGTTTCTACGCCGACTCTGATGAATACCGGTGAATTGGCCGCAGGAGACTACATGCGGCTTTCCATTGGCGATACGGGCACAGGCATGAAACCTGACGTCGTGACCCGAATATTCGACCCTTTTTTTACCACCAAGGAAACGGGGAGCGGTACGGGGCTTGGCCTGACGACGGTCCATGGGATCGTCATGTCTATGCAGGGTGCCATCGATGTGGAAACGGCGCACCACCAGGGAACTACGTTTCATGTCTATTTGCGACGGAGCCCCGACGATGTCCCTGAGCCCGGGGGAACCTTGGAGCGCGAAATACCCAACACTCCGGTTGCGGGTTGTATTCTCCTGGTTGATGACGAAGGTGCCATCGTTTCACTGGCTCGGCGTATGCTCGAGCGACGGGACATCGCGGTGGATTGCTTCGAACGTCCCGTCGAAGCGCTGGAAGCGTTCGAACGGGATCCCAATCGTTACTCGCTGGTATTGACGGATCTGACCATGCCGGGCATGACGGGACTCAAACTGGCGGAAAAAGTCCGTCGTTTACGCAACGACATTCCGATCCTTCTTATGAGCGGGAATGCGGACACACAAACACTGCCTCCGGGCCTCATTAACGCCGTGCTCCGGAAACCTATTGAAATGGCCACCTTTATCACCGCCATCCAGCAATACAGTGCGTCGCCTTCTGGCCCGAAAGAAAACTCGGGTTGACGCCACGCCTCAGGCGAGGCTGGTGAGGTAGTTCAACTTACCATCACTATCGCCCAGATTCTCCGTAGGACATCCCACGTATTCCAGGGTGTTCAGGAAGAGGTTGGTCATGGGTGTGTTTTTCTCATACCGGATGTGACGACCAGGCGTTACGTTGCCGCTGGCACGACCGGCGATGAGCACGGGCAAATCGCTGTGGCTATGGCTATTGCCGTCACTGATACCACTGCCGTAAACGATGAGCGAGTGATCAAGCAGCGAGCCGTCGCCATCTTCCGTGTTCTTCATCCGATCGAGGAAATAGGCAAACTGTTCCATGTGGTAGTGATTGATCGTGCGTAGGTCCGCAATCTTGGCTTCGTCGCCCAGGTGATGGCTGAGCTGGTGGTGGCCGCCCTTCACACCCACTTCACGGTAGGCGCGCCCGCTGCCTTCCAGTCCCATCATAAAGGTGGCGACCCGTGTCTGGTCGGTCTGGTAGGCCAGGAGTTGGAGGTCAAACATGAGTCGCGCGTACTCTGCGTAATCCTTCGGCTTCGACTCGGGCACCTCCAGGCCGCCCGAATCGGCCGACTGGCCTTCGTTCCAGGAGATTTGTTTTTCCACCAGGCGGATACCGTAGAGGTACTCTTCCAATTTGCGCCGGTCGGTCGGTCCAAGTTTCCGCTGAAGTGCCTTGGTGTCGTCCATCACGAAATCGAGGATACTACCCCGGTATTCGCGACGCCGGGCCTGTTCCCGCTCACTGAGCTTGAGTTCTTCGCCACCGAAGAGGCGCTCGAAAACTGCTCGGGGATTGCCCTCGGGCTGATTGGGAGTCGTTTCGGTGCGCCAGGAAATACTGTTGGAATAGGCGCAACTGTAACCGGAATCACAGCTTCCGGCGAGCTTGCCGGATTCTACGGTTAACTCCAGCGAGGGGAAACGGGAGTTCTTGCCCAGATGTTGGGCCGCGATCTGGTCCACCGAAACGCCACTGCGAATGTCCGCACCGGCCGTCTTGTTGGGGTGCACGCCGGTCAGGAATACGGAAGAAGCACGGGCGTGATCGCCACCGCCATCGCCGAGGGCCCGGGCGTTCAACTGGGCCAAGCCACTGGCTACGATTACTTCATCCCGGTGATCTGCGATGGGCTTCAGGATTTCGGGTAAGTCAAAGTCTTTCCCCTCGGCCGTGGGCGTCCAGTCGGGCATGATGATGCCATTGGGTACATACACAAAGCCGATTCGGGTGGGTGCGATGGTCTTCTGCGGAGCGGCCTGGGCCACAGCGGGTACCATGGCATCCAAAAAAGGCAGGGCCAGGCCAGCGCCCACGCCCCGCAAGAAAGTACGACGGTTCAGGTGTTTTTTCGTAACAATGGTTGTCATGACACTTCGACCTCGCCTCGTTGCTGCATAAAGGGTAGGCTGCGCACGATCTCATAGACCAACTCAGAAAAGCGGTGATCTTTGCGTGCCACAGCGGCGACTATTTCGTTCAATGCGGGCTCATCGTATTCTTCAAGCCCTCTGCCTAAGGCATAGATTAACATTTTTTCGGCCAAACAGCGCGTAAATTCGTCACTGCGATCCAACAACACCTTTTTCAGGGCAGCGGGACCATCGAATTCACGGCCATCCGGCAGGATGCCCGAGCTATCTACGGGCTTGCCGTTGTCTTCGTTTCGCCAGGCACCAATGGCATCATAATTTTCCAGGCCAAAGCCCAGGGGGTCAATTCGGTCGTGACAACTGGCACAACTCACATTCTCCCGGTGCTTGGTCAGCTTTTCGCGCATGGTGGCCGAGGAATCAATCTCCACCGCATCCAGGGCGGGCACGTCTGGCGGTGGGGGCGGCGGATGGGAGGCGAGTAAATTCTCCAGCACCCACATGCCCCGCAGCACGGGGGATGTACGGGTAGGAAAGGAACTAACCGTCAGAATGCTTGCCTGCCCCAGCAGTCCGCCTCGTTGATTGGGGTCAACCTCCACCCGTTGAAACGCGGGCCCCACAATCCCGTCGATGCCATAATGCTTCGCGAGGGGCTCATTGACGAAGGTAAAATCGGCGTCCACAAAGTCCAGAATGCTGCGGTCTTCTGCCACGATTGCCGTAAAAAACTGCATGGTCTCTTCCGCCATGGCGTCGCGGAGCTCATCGGTGAAGGCGGGAAACAGATCGGGGTCGGGGTCCACAACGGCCAGATTGCGGAACTGAAGCCACTGGCCGCCGAAGTTTTCTGCCAGCGCTTCGGCCCGGGGATCCCGCAGCATGCGGCTCACCTGCTCACGCAAGGTCCGGGGATTGCGCAACGATCCCTGCTGCACCGTTTCCAACAGTTCATCGTCGGGCATACTGCTCCACAGAAAATAGGAAAGGCGTGAGGCGTAATGATAGTCGGCGAGATAGTGGTGGGCATCGGGATCCAACGGTGCGGGGCCTTCCTCAATGCGGAAGAGGAAATGGGGCGATACCAGCAGGGCCTGCAGGGTGAGCTCCAGGCCTTCGGGAAACGATTCGCCGTTGTCGATGGCAAGCTGATAGAAACTCTTCAGGCGACTGATTTCCTCACTGCTTACCGGGCGGCGATAGGCCCGGGGGGCGACCCGGCGAATGGCCCGGTCCGCGCAATCGGCCGTATGCTCGGGTCTGGTGTGGTTGCAGGGCAAAATCTTGCGATGGACCGGCATGGTGGCTTGGTAGGTTTCCAATTCATGCTGGACCGCCTCTGCCGCCACTTTTTCGGCGATATCGATATACTTCTCGGCCAACAGGGGGGACAGGGTAAGCACGTCGCCAATATTGTCGAAGCCATAGCCCGAGTCGTCTGGCGGAAAGCTATCGGCAGGCTGGGAGGAAACGCCCAACAGGTCGCGCACGGTATTATTGTACTCGGAGCGATTCAACCGTCGCACAGTCACGCGACCGGGATCGGCCTCCACCGCAGCAAGCACGGCTTCCTTCTCCGCTTCAATCGCGGCCACGAAGATGTTTCGTTCTTCGGGGGTGGGCTGGGGCTTGCGCTTGGGCGGCATTTCTCCGCCCGCAACGACGGCCAGGATATGACTCAGCAATTCCTGATCGCTGATTTTTCCCTCATTCGTGATTGGGGTTTCAAAATCGAGTCCGCCCTTTTGGCGCTTCATACCGTGGCAACTGTAGCAGTGGGTCTCAAGAAAGCCGGCGATCTCTGCCCGCTTGGTCTCGTCCACGGCGACCGTGTCACCCTGGGTGGGTGCGATGCTCTTGCAGCCGCCGACGGCCAGCGCTGCGCTGAGGACCCCAAGCATACCCAAATGTGCGGTACGGGGCAGTAAAGCTACCGTCCCGTTTACTTTTTTAGATACATCTGTAAACATAGGATCACTATAGCAGGATTCGGACCGACTTTCCAGATGCCCATCCTTTTGTCGTGGGCACCCTTTCGAGGGCGATGTCCCCGATAGCAAGGTACCTGCTACACTATCCCCTCGAAACGAACCCTTTGATTCAGGAGCTACTATGTCGTTTTTTCCTCCATACCTATACCACTCACTCGCCACGCTTGCGGTGGTTTTCTCAGCGGCGGCGGTGGAGCCGAACCCAGGTCTCAAAAATATCGCGCTCGGTGCCTCCTATACCATGACCCCTGCGCCGAGCTATGCGCTCTGCACCGACCCCGATGACCGCACTCAGCTCACCGATGGTGTGGATACGGACGGCTACTTCTGGAGCCAGAAATCCACGGTGGGTTGGATGAATCATCGGAATGTGATCGTTACCCTCGACCTGGGCAGTGACCAGGCAATACGAGGGGTCTCCGTGCGCACCGCCGCTGGAACGGCCGGTGTGGCATGGCCCAGTGGCATTCGTCTCTTCGTCGCGGGGGAAGACCAGCAGTTTCGCGAAGCAGCGGATTTGCTGGGCCTCAGTGCGACCAACGGACTCCCCGCGCCCCAGCCCTATGGCGTACACCGCTATTGGACCGACGCGCTCCAGACCCACGGGCGCTACGTGGCCGTGGTGGTGACCAACCAGCCCTTCACCTTTATGGACGAGATCCAGGTTTTCGCCGGTGACCCCGCGTGGCTGTCCGAGCCGGTGGAAGGCCACCCCATCGCCGAC
>Ga0070726_10003487_pt1 | contig 13195 bp, 12 predicted proteins | sample tdAd471_FD_67275 | JGI IMG/M metagenome (GOLD analysis project Ga0070726, IMG submission 67275) | Marine sediment microbial communities from the Atlantic coast under amendment with organic carbon and nitrate - tdAd47.1 | ecosystem: Environmental > Aquatic > Marine > Coastal > Sediment | place...
CAAGCTCGACCGTCTCGGTCGCGAGGGCGTTGCCCTGCTGCTCGGCGAAGGCCGCAAGGACGAGTCCGGCGACTTCACGGAAGGCGCCAAGCTGGATACGGCGGGCATCGACACCGTGCTCGGTTTCCTGGATGCCGGAGGCGGCAGCCGGACCGATGTGATCGGACGTCTGGAGGGTCTGGTGGGTGGATCGGAAGCCGGCAAGGCCGGTGTCGCCGCGCTGACCGAGATCGATGCGGTGCTCAAGGCGATTGGCGTCGGCGATGACCGCGCGGTCTTCGACCCGTCCGTCGTGCGCGGCCTCGGCTACTATACCGGCCCGGTCTACGAGGCCGAACTGCTGGCGACGGCGCACTATGAAGACGGAAAGCCGATCCAGTTCGGTTCGGTCGGCGGCGGCGGCCGCTATGACGATCTCGTTGCACGCTTTACCGGACAAGCGGTCCCGGCCACGGGCTTCTCCTTTGGTGTCAGCCGGTTCGCGGCGGCGCTGTCGGCGCTGGGCCGCGGCGGGGCAGGCGAGGAAGCGCCGCTTGTTGTCATCGTCGCGTCGGAGAAGGACCGTTCGGCGGATTATCTCGGCATGGCGGCCGAGCTGCGCGCGGCCGGTCTGCGGGCCGAGGCGTTCCTGGGTGGCGGCAATATGGGCAAGCAGATGAAGTATGCGGACCGCCGGGATGCGGCTGCCGCAGTCATCGTCGGGTCCAATGAACGTGAGGCCGGCGAGGTGACGATCAAGGACCTCAAGCTCGGCGCCAAGCTGGCGGCCAATATCGAAGACAACAAGGCCTGGCGGGAAGATCAGCCGGCCCAGCTGACCGTCAAGCGCGCGGACTGGGTGGCCGAAGTCTGTAAGGTTGTGAATCGAAACAAGTCTTGACGGTGTGTTGTTATCCACACCGCATGCGAAGTTTTTGCTGTGACGGGGTTGACGTATACGTAACCCCGGGGCAACGTCGCGCTCAGGACAGGGCCTGACCGTCCAGTCCTTGGCGTTTCGGGGAGGAGACGCCCTTTATCGACCAACCGTAAATTTAAGGGGCTGGATTTTTATCCAGCCCCTCTTTTTTTGTTGCGCTGCCTGTCAGCAGTCCTGACTAGTCGTCGCCTTCAAGTCGGTCGGTTTCGAGGCGGTTCAGCCACTCGGTCATGTCATCGCCGGTCTGTTCCTCGCCATTGACCCAGATACGCCGCCGACCGTCATCATCCATTTCGATCCGGACATTCTCGACATCCGAGTCGCGATGCTCGTTGTGGCGCCATTCCATGCGACGGTGATGGCGCTGACGGTCCCGTTCAGAACGTTCCATGTCGCGGGCCGCTCGTTCCAGGTCGCGCGCGGCGCGTTCCATGTCCCGTTCGGCTCGATCCATGTCGCGTTCAACGTGGATTTCCACCCGGCGTGCCTCGCGGACTTCGCGGGCAGCGTTGCGCATTTCAACGCGAACATCAGCCATGGCTTCGCGGATTTCCTCGCGGGCTTCCTCTAGCGCTTCCCGGACCTCAGCCTGCTCCTCCTCCGAGAGATCGTCCCAGCGGCGGCCATTGTCGAAACGGTAGACGGATCGCGAGTGGAATTCAGCGTCCTCCAGATTCTCGGGCAGGCCGTCGAAGGCTTCTGCAAGCGTGTCCATGATCTCTTCCTCGAGACCGTCAATGTCGATCTCGATCATGGTCCGGTGAGCGAGGTCTTCAGACATCCGGGCCATGTGCTCGGCGCGCTCGGCCATGTGTGCGAAGTGACGCGCATCGAAATCAGCGAAGTGGTCGCCATTGATCACCTCGACATCGTCGCCATTGATCACCACGAAGGCGCCGTGTCCGGCCGCGACGGTCTCGCCGTCAATGGTGACATTGCCACCGTCGATGACGATTTCCTGGCCGTTGATTTCCAGCACGCTCTCATGGCCGGAGCTGGACATGTGGACGGTGCGGTCCCCGTCCATGCCACGGATTTCCACGATGGTGCCCTGGCCATCGCCCACCTGGATGCTGCTACCGTTTGCAACGTGGATCCGCGTGTGGTCGCGGTCATCATCCATGGCGTAGGCGCTGACACCGACCAGCAGGGCGGCGGCGCCTCCAAGCAGAAGTTTCTTCATTTGCGAGTCCCTCAAGTTTGTCATTGTGGAACACAGTTTCGTGAGGTCAGGCTTACGCCGCCTGTTCCGGAAGCTGAACATTTCGACATATTCTGACAGGTTCCGAAACGAAATGGCGGCCGATCAGGGATCGGCCGCCATGGTCTCGGGGGGAAACGCCGGGGGGATATCTCGTGTGTCCAGCGATAAGGTCTTTATCGCTCAGCCTTCCCTGCGGGAAACTATCGCGGGAATGACCTTTTCTTCAGACAGAGGCCAAATTGTGACCGAGCGTGCCGTCTTGCCCCGGTGCGAGGGGCAGGGCAGATTGAAGATCCTTCGGACCGGGAGTGTTGCAAGTGATCCGACCATCGCGCCGTAAACTGATGCGCTGGGCTGCCGCCGGTGCGCTGGCCAGCGCCTTTCCCATGCCCGCGATTGCACGCCAGGGCGCCTCCCTGTCCGAAAAGGTGGGCAAAATGCTTTTGCTCGGCTTCATCGGCTCGGGCCCGGACACGGCCGGCGCGGAAATCGTCGACGAACACCTCCGCGCTCAACGGATCGGTGGCGTGCTTTTCCTTCGCCATAATGTGCGCACGCGCGAGGGGGCTGAGGGCTCCGCCGCGCGATTCCGCGAGGCGTCGGACAGTGCCTGGATGGCACTCGACCAGGAGGGCGGGCTGGTTCAGAGGCTTTCTCGCGATCTCGGCTATACTTGGATCCCGCGGGCCATGCAGATCGTCGAGGAGCGGGGTCTGACAGGCGCAGAGGAAATCTACGCCATCGGTGCGCGGGAGTTCACGGAGGCCGGTTTCAATATGAACCTCGCCCCGGTGGCTGATGTGCATGAAGAGGGCAATGCCGTCATCGGTCGCCATGGCCGGGCCTACGGGACCGATGGTGACTCCATCGCTGCCTATGCCAGCCGCTTCGTCGACGCCTACCGGGCACAGCACGCGGTGTGTGTCATCAAGCATTTCCCGGGACATGGGCGGTCCCGCGGGGACAGTCATGACGGCTTTGTCGACATTACCGAGACCTGGTCACGTGCCGAGCTCGACCCGTTCCAACGCCTGATCGAGAGCGGTCATGCGGACATGATCATGGGCGGCCACCTGACCCATCAGGGGCTCGACCCGTCCGGCGTTCCCGTGACCTTCTCCTCTCCCGTCCTGCAAGGACTGTTGCGCGAGGAGCTGGGCTATCAGGGCGTTATCATGACTGACGATCTCGATATGGGGGCGATCCGCCAGAGCTATGCCCAGCGCGAGTCCATTCTCCGCTCCATCGAAGCGGGCAATGACATTCTCATGCTGTCCAACTCGGCTGCGCCGGACATGGAGTTGCCGCAGCGCATTGTCGGCTGGGTGGAGGAGGCCATTGAAGCCGGTCGCTTCACAGAGGCCCGCATCGACCACTCCGTCGAGCGAATCGAGGCCGCCCACGCGGCGGTGCGGAAAGGATAGGCTGGGCTCCTGTTCCGACGGGAAATCCAGTCCGGGCGATGGAGGCAGGTGGAAAGTCCTGACATTTCCTTCCAAGTCCCCAATATTCACCTGTCAGTCGCCGGGGTCATTTCCAAGACTGCAGCACGTCCGGTGTTCGGGCTGATTTGCTGGAGTGAGGTTGAGAGCAATGAGATTTGGCGACTATCTGCGTTTGCGGCGTGAGGAGAATGGCTGGAATCAGCCGGAGGCGTCGCAGCGAATTGGGATCGAGCAATCCTATTTGTCCAAACTGGAGACCGGGCGCTCCTATCCGTCCGAGGAAGTCTTCGCGAAGCTTGTTGCAGCCTACGCCATCGATTCCTCGGATCTCGCCGCCCAGGTTGATGAGCAGGAAATCGCGAAGCTGAGAGAGGTGTCGCAGGTCCGGGCCGCTGTCCTGGGGCGCGAACGAATGCGAGCCGGCGTGACGCGAGGATGGCTGCTTGTTGCGCTCTTCAGCTTCGTGCTTTCCGGTGCTTGTGCCGCTATCGTCATGACGGCGCGGGATGTGGAGTACGCTGAGTATCACTACCAGTCGCTCGGAGTCCTGGCGACGGACGAGCCGCTGGACGCTTTCGACATCGTTGATGAGCGGTTCGATCCGCAGGAGGCCGTCGAGCGGGAGAATCAACGGGCGATGATCACGCGCCTGAACGAAGAATACCGGGTCCTGCGGTCGTTCCGGGGTAGCCAGTTCATCGAGCCGGCGGGGCAGGGGCGTCGAGTTTTCCAACTCGTCAATGACAGGCAGGTCTCGGAAGCTACGCCGCTGAGATGGTTCACTGTCCCCGCACTGATGCTGCTCGCCGCAGCGATAGGCAGCCTCGTTCTCAGCATGCGATGGAACCGCTAGGCAAAAGAAAAGGGCGACCCGGCGGGCCGCCCTCTCTTTGTTCGGTCAGGTGACCGGCATGATTACATCATGCCGCCCATACCGCCCATTCCGCCCCGCAGACCGGCTTGCCGGTCTGCTTGCTTCAAGACGATGGGCGGACTCACGGGTGGATGGGCAAAAGAAAAGGGCGACCCGGCGGGCCGCCCTCTCTTTGTTCGGTCAGGTGACCGGCATGATTACATCATGCCGCCCATGCCACCCATTCCGCCCATGTCCGGCATGGCCGGTGCGGATTCGTCTTTCGGTGCGTCAGCCACGGCAGCTTCCGTGGTGATCAGCAGCGAAGCGACGGAGGCAGCGTCCTGCAGAGCGGTGCGGACAACCTTGGCCGGGTCGATGACGCCGAAGGCCAGCATGTCGCCATACTCTTCCGTCTGCGCGTTGAAGCCGAAGGTGGCGCTGTCGTTCTCGAGGATCTTGCCGACAACGATGGAGCCTTCGACGCCAGCGTTTTCGACGATCTGACGGATCGGAGCCTGCAGGGCGCGTGCAATGATGCGCATGCCCTGGGTCTGGTCAGCGTTTTCGCCTTCCAGGCCGGTCAGCTTGAGAGAGGCGCGCAGCAGAGCCGTGCCGCCACCCGTCACGATGCCTTCTTCGACAGCGGCACGGGTTGCGTTCAGGGCGTCGTCGACGCGGTCTTTCTTCTCTTTCACTTCGATTTCGGTGGCACCGCCGACCTTGATCACGGCAACACCGCCAGCAAGCTTGGCCAGGCGTTCCTGGAGCTTCTCGCGGTCGTAATCGGAGGTGGTGTCTTCGATCTGGCGACGGATCTGGCCGACGCGGGCTTCGATGGCTTCGCGCTCACCCGCACCGTCGACGATCGTCGTGTCGTCCTTGGTGATGTTGACGCGCTTGGCCGTGCCGAGCATGTCGAGGGAAACCGTTTCCAGCTTGATGCCGAGGTCTTCGGAGATGACCTGGCCACCGGTGAGGATGGCGATGTCTTCCAGCATGGCCTTGCGGCGATCGCCGAAGCCCGGAGCCTTGACGGCGGCGATTTTCAGGCCGCCACGCAGCTTGTTGACGACGAGGGTTGCCAGGGCTTCGCCTTCCACGTCCTCAGCAATGATGAGGAGCGGACGACCGGACTGAACAACAGCCTCGAGGATCGGCAGCATCGGCTGCAGGGAGGTGAGCTTCTTCTCGTGCAGGAGGATGAAGGGCTCTTCCAGGTCAGCCTGCATCTTGTCTGCGTCCGTGATGAAGTACGGAGACAGGTAGCCGCGGTCGAACTGCATACCTTCAACGACGTCGAGCTCGGTTTCGAGGGACTTGGCTTCCTCGACCGTGATGACGCCTTCATTGCCGACTTTTTCCATCGCGCGAGCGATGTCAGCACCGATCTGGGTGTCGCCGTTTGCGGAGATCGTGCCGACCTGCGCAACTTCTTCGGAGCCCTTGATCGGGGTGGACATGGACTTGATTTCTTCGACGACGATGGCGGTTGCCTTGTCGATGCCGCGCTTCAGGTCCATCGGGTTCATGCCGGCCGCAACGGACTTCATGCCTTCGCGGACGATGGCCTGGGCGAGAACCGTAGCGGTCGTGGTGCCGTCACCAGCGACGTCATTCGTCTTGGACGCGACTTCGCGGAGCATCTGGGCGCCCATGTTTTCGAACTTGTCAGCCAGTTCGATTTCCTTGGCGACGGAGACGCCGTCCTTCGTCGTGCGCGGAGCGCCGAAGGATTTCTCGATCACGACATTGCGGCCTTTCGGGCCGAGCGTGACTTTGACAGCGTTGGCGAGGATATCGACGCCGCGCAGCATACGGTCGCGCGCGTCGGAGGAGAACATTACGTCTTTAGCAGCCATTGGGCTTCACCTTCGTGTTCTGTGTGTCTTCAGGGAAAAGAGATGAGACCCGCGCTTACGCCGGCTCAGCGACTTTCTCGATGATGCCGAGAATGTCGGACTCTTTCATGATCAGGAGTTCCTGGCCGCCCAGGGTCACTTCCGTGCCGGACCATTTGCCGAACAGGATGCGGTCGCCGGTTTTGACGTCGAGGGCGCGGACGGAACCGTCTTCCTTGATGGCACCGCCGCCAACAGCGACGACTTCACCTTCTTGCGGCTTTTCCTTCGCGGTGTCCGGAATGATGATGCCGCCAGCGGACTTGGACTCTTCTTCGACGCGCTTCACGAGAACGCGGTCATGCAGAGGACGAAAGGTCATCTTGGTTATCTCCAGCAAGAGGACTGATGAAATCCTGCAATCAGCCGGGGGAAACCGATTTAGCACTCACCCCAGCCGACTGCTAACAAGGCGGCAGATAAGGACCGGATGAGGGGGCGTCAAGGGCGGGGGATGAATCTTTTTTTTGGATTTTCCGACTGGATTTTCTGTCAGCTTGCGTTCATGCACCCGCAGATATGCCGTTCCACGAAATGCCTGTCATCCCAGCTCTGTGGAGAGGGCGGGCGCACACCAAAGAGGTACGCGTTATGAATCTCAAGTTTCTTGTTGTCGGCGTCTCGGCTCTTGCCGTCACCGCCTGCACCACCACGGACCCCGTGACCGGCGAGACACGGCCCAACTATACGGGCCGGGGCGTTCTTCTCGGTGCGGCGACGGGCGCTGTCCTCGGTTACCTGACCAACACGTCCGACTCCGATGAGGGCCGCACCAACGCGCTGATCGGCGCCGGTATCGGTGCGCTCGCAGGGGGCGCCATCGGCAACTACATGGACCGCCAGGAAGCCGCCATGCGCGATGCGCTGTCGGATACCGGCGTCGGCGTTCGCCGTGAGGGCAATAACCTCATGCTGATCATGCCGGGCGATGTCACCTTCGCGACGAACTCCTCTGACATCACGCCGCAGTTCTACGCCATCCTGAACGACGTGTCAGACGTGCTGAACCGTTTCCCGGCGACCTATGTCGACGTGATCGGTCACACCGACTCGACCGGCCCGGCGGAGTACAACCAGACGCTTTCCGAACAACGCGCGCTGTCCGTTGGGGGCTATCTGATTGCCCAGGATGTGCTGCGCGACCGTCTCTATATTGCCGGCATGGGCGAGCGCGCCCTGCTGATCAGCCCGGAGACCAATGCAATGGATCGCCAGCGCAATCGCCGCGTGGAAATCCTCATCCGGCCGCACACCACAAGCTAAGTGCGCATAACAAATGAGAAAGATGCGGTTCAGCCAGGCTGGGCCGCATTTTCTTTTGCTGTTAATAACTTCCGACATGTCCGGGTTTACCTTCGTTAACCAAAGGACAACCCGGCGAGATACAGCCTAGCTTCAGGCATTCGTGCCGATTCGCAGCAATTGAGGAATGCGATGGCCAAGGCGGCAGACATTCTAATCGTCCTGACCTACGTCATGGTCGCCGTCGTGGCGGCGCTGGGCTTTGACTATCTCGGCCTGATGTCCACGGCATCGGCCTGGATGATGGGCGCCATCGTCTTCATTGTTGCCGGCATGGCGCATTCCGCGGCGGCCCGCACGGCAGAGCGCTCGGCCATGGAGAACGAGATCCAGCAGCTGCGCGCGGCCAATCTCGCCCTTGCCGAGGAGTTCGAGGCCGCCCAGGAGCGTCTCGACGAGATCGCAGACGCGCTGCGCACGGAATCGGTCGAGCGTGACAATGCGCTGGTGCATGAAGTCCGCGTTCTGGAAGATCTCGTGCGCCGGGTCGGTGAAACACCGGTCGATGTGCGCGGCAGCAGCGGGACGGAGGCCTCCGGCCAGGTCGATATCGAGACGGTCCGCGACGCTCTTCAGAGTAATCGCGTCGACCTCTACCTTCAGCCGGTGGTGACCCTGCCACAGCGGCGCACCGCTTTCTATGAAGGCTATACGCGCCTGCGCGACGCGACGGGCCGCATCATCACGCCGTCGACCTTTATCGAGGCCGCCGAGCAGGCAGGGCTGATGACCGAGGTCGACAATCTGCTCCTCTTCCGTTGCGTGCAGATCGTCCGCAAGCTGACCGGGCAGGACCGCAAGGTCGCGATCTTCTGCAATATCTCGCTCAATTCCCTGTCGGACGAGACCTTCTTCCCGACCTTCCTTGACTTCATCCGCTCGCACCGCCAGCTGGCGTCCTCGCTGATCTTCGAAATCTCCCAGCGGGCCTTTGATGAGCGCGACGCGATCGCGGCCCGGAATATGGCCCGCATGGTCGATTTCGGTTTCCGCTTCTCTGTCGACCAGGTCACCAATGTGAACATGGACCTTGAGGCCATGCAGCGCGCCGGTGTCCGCTTCGTGAAAATCACCGGCGAGCGCCTGCTGACAGCTCTGGACGAGCATCAGACCATTGCGGGTTATCCGGCGGGCGATATCGCCCCGCAGGATCTGGCCGCCATCTTCGCCCGTGCCGGTCTCGACCTGATCGCCGAGCGTGTCGAGGACGAGGCAACCGTGGTCGAGGTGCTCGAGCTGGACGTTGCGTTCGGGCAGGGCCACCTGTTCGGGACGCCGCGCCAGGTCAAGGATGAGGCGCTCGAAGCCGAAGGGCCGACGGAAATCAGCCTCGTCGGCTGAGGCACGCGTTGACCCGGTGCGCCGGGCCTGCTTCAAGCGCGCTCATGGAACGCGCGACTCTTTCCCAGCTTGCCGATGCCTATGACACGCTGTTTTGCGATGTCTGGGGTGTCATCCGTGATGGCCGCAGCCTCATTCCCGACGCCATGGCGGCGCTCTGCCAGTTTCGCGCCGGCGGTGGCCGGGTTTGCCTCGTCTCCAACTCGCCGCGCCTGAATGCAGGGCTGGAGGAGCAATTACTCAAGCTGGGGCTTCCTGACGAAGCCTATGATGCCATCGCGACCTCGGGCGATGCGATCCACACCGAACTGGTCAAGCGCACGCCCGGGCGGGCGTTCTCGATCGGACCCAGTTGGGATGACACGCTTTACGGTGGCCTGGACCTGGAATTCGTTGGCATTGACGAGGCTGACTTCATCAGCGTGACGGGCCCCGATGATTTCTGGAACGGCAAGCCGGAAGATTATGACGGTGTGTTCAAGGTCGCGCTCGAGCGCGATCTCGATCTGGTTTGCGCCAACCCCGACATCGTGGTGCAGTCCGGTGACCGGCTGGTCTATTGCGCTGGCGCCATCGCCCGGCGCTATCGAGAGATGGGCGGCCGCTCCATCGTCGCGGGCAAGCCGCATCGGCCGATCTACCAACTTGCCGTGGAGGCGCTGGGCGGTGAGGGGGCTGTCGACCTGTCGCGCACCCTGGCGATCGGCGACGGGCCGGAGACCGATATCGGCGGCGCGGAGCGTTTCGGTATCGACGCGCTTTTTATTGCTGACGGAATTCTGGCGGGTGAAATGCAGAACGGCGGCTTCGAGGTCGAAGCCGCCGTCCAGGCCTTGAAATCTTACGAGGTTGCGGCACGTTGGGGCGCGCCGCAGCTCGTCTGGGACTGATCGTTCTAGTCGAACAGGGAGTCGATGGACCCCTGGTCGAGGGCGGAGTCACCCCCGGCATCTGCGAACATCGCGTCGATATCGTCCTGACTGGTTTCCGGACCGCCGATGGCCGGGCCATTGAGGAGCTGCTCGCGAGCGCGCTTCTCTTCATCAGTTTCTTCAGACGGCGCGAGGTCTTCGCGGACACCCATCACCTCGGCGAAGCGGGCGACGCGGTTCTCCACGTGGCGGAGACTGTTGACCACTTTGGAGACCCGTTGACCAGCGAGATCCTGGAAGGAACAGGATTCGATGATCTCCATCATCTTGGCTTCGACATTGGCACGATAGGTGTCGTAGTCGGTTTCTTCATCGCAGAGGACACTCTCTGCGGCGGACATGATCGTCTCGGTTGCCTTCTCGGTATCCGTCACGACCGCTTCCAGTTCGACGCCAGCCGTCGGAATGCGTTCGGTCTTGATATCGTTCGGGCGCAGTGCAGCGATTTCGTCGCGCGTCCGGGAGATGTAGTCCGCGATATAGTTGAATTCCTGGCAGATCGACTGGTCGAGGGAGCTGAAGAACAGCTTCATCGTATCCGTCAGCTGGTGCGCCAGCTTCAGGACCTCCATGATCTGCGCATCCTGCAGGTCGCTGGCTTTCAAGGTGGCCAGTGACGTGCGAACTTGCGCGGCAACATTGGCGGCGGGCATGGGGCCCTCCTTCCTTAGCATTCTCAAATCGAAAACAGTTCTGAGGCGTTGCGGGCCTTAGAAATCGCCGAGAACGGCGGTCATCTTCGACTTGAGAGTCCCAGCATTGAACGGCTTAACGATATAGTTGTTCACACCGGCCTTTTTGGCGGCGACAACGTTTTCCGTTTTGGATTCCGCGGTGACCATGATGAAGGGCGTCGCCTTCATGCTTTCGTCGGCGCGTACTTTCTGCAGAAGCTCGTAGCCGGTCATCGGCTCCATGTTCCAGTCTGAGATCACCAGACCGTACTTGTTCTTCTGCATTTTTTCGTAAGCTTCTTGCCCATCCGCAGCATCGTCAACGTTCTCAAAGCCAATCTGCTTGAGCAGGTTGCGAATGATACGGATCATGGTTTTGTAATCGTCAACAACCAGGATCGGCATCGTCATCTCGACAGCCATGCTTAGTCTCCATCCACTCGGCGTGTTTATCCATTTTCAGGACAGCTGTTTCGCTGTCTTCACGAGCACCCTAGACAATCGCGGATAAAAATCGGTTAAAGCGGGCAAAAACACGGAGAACCCTATGTCCGAGTCTCAAGGCATCGACCTCGAAGATATGGAAATTGGCCTTTCTGCAGAAGCAGTTAGGGTCGTTACGGAGGAGGACCTGGACCTCTTTGCAAAAGTGTCCGGCGACTACAATCCCGTACATATGGACGAGGAATTTGCGCGCAAAACGCCATTTCGTGGCCGAATTGCACATGGCGCACTGATCGCGTCCTTCATTTCCGGCGTGCTCGGAAACCAGCTGCCCGGACCGGGGGCAATCTTTCTCGGTCTGAACATGCGTTTCGCCCTGCCGACGCGGATCGGAGACGAGGTGACCACCCGTGTCACCGTGAAATCCGTCGACCTGAAGTCCCGCAAGGCTGTTATGGATTGCGAGTGCATGGCGAACGGCAAATCGCTGATGAAGGCGGAGGCCGAAGTCATGGTTCGCAAGCGTCGCAAGAAGGCAGACGCATAAATTATGCAGCTGCGGCAAGGATATAGCGATCTGGATCAGGCGGTGCGCGGCCATGTGGTCGCGCTCGGCAATTTCGATGGCGTCCATGCCGGGCATGCGCATGTGATCGATCGGGCCGCGGCGCTGGCCCGTCGCCTGGGGGCGCCACTCGGCGTGGCCTTGTTCGAACCGCATCCGCGCCGTTTCTTCGCGCCCGATGCGCCGCCCTTCCGCCTGATGAGCGCAGCCCGGCGCAATGAACGCCTTGCGGCGCTGGGGGTGAAGGCGGTCTTCGAACTGCCTTTCGATGCGGCCATGTCGCAAATGTCCCCGGAGGGATTTGTCCAGGACGTGCTGGTAGACGGTCTGGGCATTGCCGGCGTGGTTACGGGATCGGACTTCCATTTCGGCCACAAGCGCGCCGGGTCCACCCAGGATCTCGCCGCGCTGGGCCAACGCCTCGGCTTCGCGGCGGACTTTGCCGACCTGCTCGACAACGGGGTCGACAAGATCTCCTCGACGCGCATCCGCAAATGTCTCAGTGATGGCGATGTCCGCGCCGCGGCGACGCTGCTGGGCCAGAGCTGGACCATTGAAGGCGAGGTGCTCCGGGGCGATCAGATCGGCCGGACGATCGGATTCCCGACCGCGAATATCGATCTCGCCGACTTCACGCGTCCTGCCTACGGCGTCTACGCCGTCCGTGCCGGCCTGGCTGGCGAGGCGCCGAGCCGTCCGGCCGTCGCCAATTTCGGCAATCGACCGACTGTCGACGGCAAGACCGAACGCTTCGAGGTCCATCTCTTCGACTTCGACCAGGACATTTACGGTCGGGAGCTCTCCGTCTCCTTCGAAGCTTTCCTGCGGCCAGAGCAGACCTTCTCCGGGCTTGATGCGCTCAAGGCACAGATCGCGGCGGATGCCGATGCGGCCCGTGCTCTGCTGACGGGCGCGTCTGGACCGTCTACCTAGGCTCTGTTACACGCGAACCATGGTCCCGTTCACTGTATCGATAACGCAGGCGATCCATCGCATCGCCCGTCCCGCTGGTCGAATTATCGGCCCGGGCCGTGCTGTCTGAAAGGCACGCGGTTCCGGGACAAGATCCTTGAATTCGATACACTGACACAAACCGCAAGGCTTAGCTCCGATGACGGACACCACTGCCTCCAACGGCACCGACACCCCGAACGCGCGCGACTATAGAGACACGCTCTTCCTTCCAACGACGTCTTTCCCGATGCGCGCCGGCCTTCCCAAACAAGAGCCGGAATGGCTCGCCCGCTGGGAAAAGCTCGACCTCTACAATGAACTCCGCAAACGTAGCGCCAAGAAGGAGCGCTTCGTCCTGCACGACGGCCCGCCCTATGCGAACGGCCATATCCACATCGGTACGGGGATGAACAAGATCCTGAAGGATTTTGTCGCCCGGTCGCGCCAGATGATGGGGTTCGACAGCCCCTACCGTCCGGGTTGGGACTGCCACGGCCTGCCGATCGAATGGAAGGTCGAGCAGAATTACCGCGCCAAGGGCAAGGCCAAGGACGACATCCCGATGAAGGAATTCCGCGCCGAGTGCCGGAAATACGCATCGGAGTGGATCGATATCCAGCGCGAGGAATTCAAGCGCCTCGGCGTGGTCGGCAATTGGGAT
>Ga0070726_10003489_pt1 | contig 13193 bp, 9 predicted proteins | sample tdAd471_FD_67275 | JGI IMG/M metagenome (GOLD analysis project Ga0070726, IMG submission 67275) | Marine sediment microbial communities from the Atlantic coast under amendment with organic carbon and nitrate - tdAd47.1 | ecosystem: Environmental > Aquatic > Marine > Coastal > Sediment | place...
GGGCACGGCGCCTCGCCAACTATCTGGATGCCTTGCATCATGAGATTGCGCTCGTGGCCGACATGCTCCCGGCTGGTGCGCGTGTCCGCCGTATTGCATTCGGCGGCGGCAGCCCCAACGCGATATCGCCAGTCGATTTCGTCCGCCTGATGGACCAATTGACATTGCGCTTTCCGCTGGAAGACCCGGTCGTTTCAATCGAACTCGACCCACGGGCTCTGACGAGGGACTGGGAAGATGTCTTGAAAGCCGTGGGAACCAGCCATGCTTCGCTTGGCGTGCAGACTTTCGTTCCGGAATTGCAGGCAGCGATCGGGCGAATCCAACCAACCGGTATGATCGCCAAGGCGGCGGGCATGCTGCGCAAGGCTGGCGTCAAATCGCTCAATTTCGATCTTATGTATGGCTTGCCCGGACAGTCGCAGGATCATGTCACCTCATCGCTCGATCTGGCGCAGGAATTCGGTGCTGATCGGGTGGCGTTGTTCGGCTATGCCCACGTCCCGCATCTGATACCCCGTCAGAAGCAGATCGATGGCTCGAACCTGCCCAATCAGGATCAGCGCTTCGCAATGGCGGCGCAGGGATACGGGCATATGGTCGATGCTGGCTATGTGCCGGTCGGGTTCGATCACTTCGCCGCACCGACCGATCCTCTGGCAAAAGCAGCGCAGTCGGGCGAGTTGCGCCGCAATTTCCAGGGGTTTACCGATGATCCAGCGACCACATTGATCGGGCTGGGCGCATCGGCCATCAGCTCGTTCCCGACTTTGCTGGCACAAAATGAGAAACATTCGGGCCGCTATCGAGCAGTGCTGTCAGCAGGACAGATCCCTGTGGCATTGGGTAAGGTGCGCACCGTCGAAGACCGGCGGCGCGGCGCGATCATTGAGGAATTGCTGTGCCGTGGCCGGGCACGCGTGGCACAATCCACGATGGATGGCGCGCAACGCCGTTTGGAACCCTTCCGCGTGGCAGGATTGCTGGAATATTCGGGCGGCTGGTTGGTGATTCCGGATTCTGCGCTGCCCTATGCCCGCAGTATCGCGGCTTGTTTCGATCCATACCGCCAGGATTCTGCAAGACGTTTCAGTTCGGCGGTTTAGGGTCAGGACCCTAGCTATCGTTGTTACCGATGCCCTCGCGCAGCATTTCATTGGCAAGGCCCGCAATATTTTCGGCATCGCCATCCTCCGACCAGACCGCATAGCGCAGGCCGAGGAAGACATTCATTCCCATCAGCGCCCAGGCGTGTGCTTCGTCCATCCCGGTGCGGAATTGTCCTTCATCTTCGCCCTTCTTCAGCCGGTCGAGGATGCGGACGGCAGTGGTCTCATAATGCTCGCGAAAACTCGCCGGATCGACAAACTCGGCCTCATCGACAATGCGGTAGATTTCCTTGTGTTCGCGGGCGAATTCCAGAAATGATTTGAGCGCGGCGCGCTCGATTTCGAAAGCGGAATCCTCCGGGGCCACCGCTTCGCGCACATGGCTCGCCACCTGTGCGCTCATATCCTTGACCAAGGCCCGGAAGATCGCATCCTTGCTGTCGAAATAGGTGTAAAAACTGCCAAGTGCAGTGCCCGCACGGCGCGTGATTGCGCTGATCGAGGCTTCGTGAAAGCCCTTCTCGCCAAATTCCAGCGCCGCTGCATCGAGCAGTTTGCGCAGGGTCTCGCGTCCACGCGCGGTGCGTGGTGACTTGGATTGAACCTCATTTGCTACCGATGGTGTTGCTGCCATGACACGCAGCTAACGCGGATTGGAGCCGTGCGCAAAGAAAAAAGTTGAAAGGTGGTTCAGGTTTCAATAATGGGCATGGTCAGAAAATACTCTGAGGAGAGAAATGATGTCGAAAGCCCTTCTGTGGCAGTCCGCTGCCACCGCGCCCGTCCTTGCCGCATTGGCCCTTGGTGCCGTGGCCGTTCCTGCCCACGCCCAGCAGACCGGGCAGACTGACCCCGAAGCGGAAGCTGCCAGCGGTGGTACGATCATCGTCACGGCTCGTCGCCGCGAGGAACGGTTGCTGGACGTGCCGGTCGCGGTCAGCAGCTTCGGCGAGGAGGAATTGCAACAGCGCGGTTCTGTCGACATTACCGATATCGCACAGATCACCCCCAACACCACGCTGGAGGAATCGCGCGGCACCAATTCCACGCTGTCCGCCTTTATCCGTGGTATCGGCCAGCAGGATCCGGTCTCCGGCTTCGAGCAGGGCGTCGGCATCTATCTCGACGATGTGTATCTCAACCGCCCGCAGGCCGCCGTGCTCGATATCTATGATGTCGAGCGGATCGAAGTGCTGCGCGGACCGCAGGGCACGCTCTATGGCCGCAACACAATCGGCGGCGCGGTGAAATATGTCACCCGCGAATTGCCCGATGAATTCAGTGTGCGTTTGCGTGGAACCTATGGTTCGTATGACCGCGCCGAAGGCGTTGTGACGGTCTCTGCCCCGATCGCCGACCCGGTTCGCGTCGGTGCCTCGGTTGCGCGGTTGTCGCGTGGCGGCTTCGGTGAAAACCTGACCACAGGTGAAGACAATTACAACAAGGATATCTGGGCTGCACGCGGCACCATCGAAGTGGGTGGCAATGGCGAGGCCTATCTGCTGCGCGTGTCGGGTGACTATACCAGTGACCGCAGCAATGCGCGTGGTGGCCATCGCCTGATCCCCGGCGGCGCGTCGGGTGCCCCCGTGCTGGACAATGTGTTCGACACGCGCGGCGGGCTGGTCGATCCCGAGCAGGATGTGGAAGCCTATGGCATCGCCATCAATGCCCGTGTTGATCTGTCGGACGCGCTGACCTTGCGCTCGATCACGGCCTATCGCGCCGACCAGAGCGCTTCGCCCATCGATTTCGATGCCTTGCCTGCCGTCGATCTCGACGTGCCGGCTCGCTACGACAATGAGCAGACCAGCCAGGAAGTTCAGCTGATCTGGGACGATGGCGGACGCTTCACCGGCCTGTTCGGCGGCTATTACCTCAACGCCAGCGCCGACACGCAATTCGACGTGCGCCTGTTCACCACTTTCGCGGGCTTCACCGCCTTCACCCAGGCCAATGTCGATACCGAGACCTATGCGGTGTTCGGCGATTTCACTTATGACCTGACCGATCAGCTCAGCCTGTCGCTTGGCGGACGCTACACCTGGGACGAACGCTCGGCCAACATCCTGCGGCAGAATTACCTTGGCGGTGGTTCGCCGGAATTTGGTGGGGCGGGCATCCCCTTCGGCACTCCGAGCACGAATTTTGACGGGACCGAGAATTTCAACAAGTTCACTCCGCGCGTTTCGCTCAGCTTCCAGCCGACGCCGGACCACAATATCTACGCCAGCTACTCGCAGGGCTTCAAAGGCGGCGGCTTCGATCCGCGCGGTGTGGGCGTGAACGCGCCTGCCGCGACGCCGGGAATGCCGACCGACGCCGAAGTGGCGGATTTCCTCAGCTTCGCCCCCGAATCGGTCGACAGCTATGAAATAGGCTACAAGGGCAGTCTGCTCGACGATGCGCTCTATATCGCGCTTGCTGGGTTCTATGCCGAATATACCGACGTTCAGATCCCCGGCTCGGTTGCCTGCAATGTTGGCGGTATCGCCACCTTCTGCGGTGTCGTTTCCAACGCCGGTGCGGCCGAGTTCATGGGGCTGGAGCTGGAAACCAACGCCCGTCTGGCAGAGGATTTGCTGGGGTCGGGAGATGAGCTTCGTTTCACCGGCGCGCTCGGCTGGATCGATGCCAATTACACCGAATACATTACCAATATCGGCGGCGTGCCGACCGATGTATCCGACTTTCGCGAAGTGCAGAACACGCCTGAGTGGAGCGGCAGCGCGACGCTCGGCTACACCACGCCGATGGGCAATGGTGATCTCTATCTGGGCAGCACCATGTCCTTCCGCAGCGCGACGACGCAGTTCGAGATCGCAAACCCCTTCCTCGATCAAGGCGGCTATGCCTTGTGGGATGCCAGCATCGTCTACAATGATGACAGCGGCTTCAGCATCGGGCTTTATGGTCGCAATCTGACCGACAAGATCTATCGCACATCGGGCTACACCTTCATCGCAGTCAATCCGACTACGGGCGATCCGGTGCTGACCAATGGCCAGCCTACGCCCAACCTCGGCACCGAAGGCACGCTGACCGCCTTTTATGGTAATCCGCGACAGGTCTACGTTACCGCAACGATCGAATTCTGATCGCCTCTGCGGTGGACAGATGGTGGGCGGCGTGACGGATTATCGCGAGCATCGCTATACCAGCGCGTGCGGACGGCTGGAGCTGTTCGCACGCGACTATGGCGCGCCGGATCGCGATGGTGACGGCAGTGGGCGACCTCTGCTCCTGATGCACGGGCTGACTCGCAACAGCGCTGATTTCGAGCCGCTGGCAGCGCATCTGGCACCCGCTTACCGCCTGATCGTGCCCGATCAGCGCGGGCGCGGCCTGTCGCAGGACGATCCCGATCCGGCGAATTACCGGCCCGATGTCTATGCGGGCGACATGTTCGCTTTGCTCGCCAGCCTGAAGATCGAAAGCCCCGCGCTGATCGGCACCTCGATGGGCGGACTGATGGCGATGGTGATGAATGCCATGCAACCGGGCGCGTTCCCGGCCATCGTCTTCAACGATGTCGGCCCGGAACTGGCGCCGGAGGGTCTGGCGCGGATTGGCAGCTATGTCGGCGGCGGGTCATCCTTCGCCAATTGGGATGAGGCCGCGCGCGCCTGCGCCGCCATCAACGCGCAGGCTTTCCCCGATTTTGTGGAGGCCGACTGGCAGCAATGGGCGCGCCGCACCTGCCGCGTGCTCGATGATGGCCGCATTGCCTTCGCCTATGACCCGGCAATCGCTCAGGGATTTGCCAATGTCGGCACCGATGGTGAACCCGGCGAGCAGGAAGACCTGTGGCCGCTTTGGGAAATGCTGGGCGAAACGCCGGTGCTGGTGATACGCGGCGCATTGTCTGATCTGCTCGCGCCCGATACGGTCACCTCCATGAAACAGCGCCATCAAGGCCCCTTCACCCATGTCGATGTGCCAAATCGCGGCCATGCGCCGTTGCTGGACGAGCCGGAGGCTTTGTCGGCCATTACCGCCTTTCTGAAGGAACATTGCGGGTGAGCGCAGACCCGGCAGCGCCGGTGAGTGGCCCCACCAAGGGCAATCCGCACCGCAACACCGTGCTGGGCATGTTGCTGGTGGTCTATATCTTCAATTTCGTCGACCGGCAGATCCTCTCGATCCTTGCAGCGCCGATCCAGGCCGATTTGCAATTGAGCGATAGCGAGATGGGGTTGCTCGGCGGGATCGCCTTCGCGCTGCTCTATTCGACCATGGCGGTGCCGCTCGCTGCCCTGGCGGATCGCACCAGCCGCAGCTGGGTGATTACCGTATCGCTGGCAGCATGGAGCGGTTTCACCGCGATAAGCGGACTGGCGCAGAATTTCTGGCAGATATTCCTTGCCCGGCTGGGCGTCGGGATCGGCGAAGCAGGCGGGGTTGCGCCGTCCTATGCGCTGATCGGTGACTACTTTCCCAGTTCGCAGCGGGCGACCGCGCTGTCGGTTTACTCGCTCGGCATTCCCATCGGCTCGGGCCTCGGCGTGCTGGTCGGTGGTTATGTCGCGGCGACGGTGGATTGGCGCACCGCGTTCTTCGTTGTGGGACTGGCAGGCGTCATCATCGCGCCGATTTTCAAATTTTTGGTGCGCGACAAGATCAAGCCGCTTCCCGGTGCGGGCGAGCTGGCATCTGAGCCGAGCCAGCCGACCTTGAAGGAAACCGCAGCTGTGCTGGCGCGCAAACGGTCCTTCTGGCTGCTGTCATTTGGCGCGGCGATGTCCTCCATGCTGGGCTATGGCATCGCCTTCTGGCTCCCGAGCCTCCTCATCCGCAGCTTTGGCTACGACCTTGTGCAGGCTTCGCAATTCTTCGGCGCACTGCTGCTGATAGGCGGCGTTGTTGGTGTGCTGGGTGGCGGATTGATCGCGGACCGCTTGGGCAATCGCGACCGCGCCTATTATGCGTGGCTTCCCGGAATTGCATTCCTTCTCGGCGGGCCACTTTTTGCCGCCGGCATTTCGAGCAGCGACGCGCAATTGGCCTTCGTCCTGTTCCTCGTGCCGCAAGCGCTGGCCTACGTCTGGCTTGGCCCGGTGCTGTCGGCGATCCAGCATCTGGTGGTGCCTGCCGCCCGTGCCACGGCATCCGCCTTGTTCCTGTTGATCAACAATCTCATCGGGCTTGGCGGCGGCATCTATGCGCTGGGAGCGTTCTCGGACCTGCTTGAGCCCGTCTATGGGGATGAGGCGCTGCGCTATTCGATGCTTTATGCGCTGGTGCTGTATCTTGTCGCGGCGTTGCTGATGGCGCTTGCCGGCCCGCCGCTGCGCAAGGATTGGGTCCAAGAAGCGGACTGACCTGCGGCCCGGATGCGACCAAGGTCGGATAGGTTCGCGCCTGTCTGCGTGTAAGGTGGCATGATGGGACAGGAAATCGCCGAAATCGCCCGTTTCCTCCGCTCCGCTGCGCCGTTCGACGCATTGGATGAGGATGTGCTGGCATCGCTCTCACGCAAGATCACCATATTCTATTACCGCGCGGATGAGACGATCCTGCAAGCCGGTGAGCGCAATGATCGGCTGTTCATCATCCGCTCGGGCGCGGTCGAGCTGCGCCTTGCCGGAGAGGAGCTGACCGCGCGGCTGGAGGCGGGCAGCTGCTTTGCCTATCCCTCGCTGCTGCGCGGCGGCGAAGTGCATCATGGCGTGAAGGCACTGGAGGCCACGCTGGTCTATTCGCTCCCCGGCGAGCTTTTTCTCGCACTGCGCGATGAGCACAAGGAATTCCGCGGGTTCTTTGCAGAAGACGAATCCGCGCGCATCCGCCACGCCTTGCGGCGGCGCGAAACCGAGAGCCACACGTCGCTCGACACAACGCAGGTCACGAGCCTGCTGCGACGCCAGAAGACTGTTTCCTGCGCGCCGGAAATCACCATCCGTGAAGCCGCACAGCTGATGCGTGAACATGATGTCAGCACCTTGCCATTGTGCGAGGACGACAAGCTCGTCGGCATCGTGTCCGACAAGGATTTTCGCAACCGTGTGCTGGCGCAGGGGATGTCGGGCGAAGACAGCGTGAGCCGTGTAATGACGCCCGATCCGCAAACGCTTGGCACACAGGACAGCGTGGCCGAAGCGATGGCGCTGATGGCTTCGGGCGGGTTTCGCCATGTTCCCCTGCTGGACGAAAGCGGTGGCCTCGCCGGTATTGTCAGTGCGACCGATATTCTCGCCTTCATGGGTCACAATGCGATCGACACCGGCATGGCCATCGCGCGCGCCGATACGCCTGAAGCGCTGGTAAAGGCAGCGCAGCGCATCCCCGAGAGTTTTGAACGAATGGTTCGTCAGGGATTGTCCGCCGCGCATGCTATGCGCTTTACTTCGGCGCTGGGAGGCGGCGCATCGGCGGGCTGCCGAGCTGGCCGAACGCGAGCTTGGCGTGCCGCCGGTGCCCTATGCGCTGGTGGTGTTTGGCTCGCTTGCGCGCGAAGAGCAATTGGTCGGGTCCGATCAGGACAATGGGCTGGTGCTGGACGATGCTGCGAAGCCTTCCGACATGGAATATTACGCCAGGCTCGGCACGCGGATTTCCGACCTGCTCGATGAATGCGGCTTCGTCTATTGCAACGGCGGGATCATGGCCAAGAATGCCGATCAACGCCTGACCGCAAGCGCCTGGCGCGATCGCTATGCCGACTGGATCGAGCGCCCCGACGAAGACCGCATCCTGCGCGCCACGATCTTTTTCGATATGCGCTGCGTGCATGGCCAGCATCGACTGGTCGAAGAGCTTCGACAAGATGTGATTGCCAAGGCGTCGTCATCATCGATTTTTGCCAGTTACCTTGCGCGCGATGCATTGCGCAGCAAGGTGCCGCTCGGCATTTTCCGGCACCTTGTGCTCGAAAGTTCGGCCGACGGGCAGAAGGTGTTCGATGCCAAGGCGCAGGCGATCATGCCCATTGTCGACATCGCCCGGACGCAGGCACTTGCCGCCGGGATCACTGCTACCGGCACGCTCGAGCGTCTACACGCTCTGGCTGAGGCTGGCCGGACGGACAAAGGCGATGCGCAAAGCCTGGAAGATGCGATGCTGCTGGTGAACGAGATGCGCATCCACCATCAGGCTGAGCAATTGCGCAATGGCGCACAGCCCGACAACCTCATTGCCCCGGCGACGCTGTCTCCGCTTGAGCGCGATTATCTGAAGGATGCGTTCAAGGTCGTGCGCAGCGGGCTCGATTCGCTGCGGCGCAATTTCGCAGGCGGGATCGCCTGACATGTTCGCGCGCTGGTGGTTCGAGCACAGCTTGCGACGATTGGCAAAGGCTGACGCAGCGATCCTGCGTGATTATGCTTCAGCCGATTGGCCCGATCGCGATCTTCGTGTTGCCGAAGCGCCGCTGCTCGCGCTCGATTTCGAAATGGATGGCCTGAAGAAGGATGCGCACCTCTTGCAGGCAGGTTGGGTGCCCTTCAGCACCGCTTCGGTTCCGTTGGATTCAGCGCGTGTATCCGACATTCGCAGCAGTGCGCAATTCGACCGCCAGGCAGTCACCATTCACGGAATCAGCGAACAACGCTCGATGGCCGGACGGACGGTGAGCGAGGTCATCCAATCGCTCATCGCCAGCCTGTCGGGCCGTATTCTGATTGCACATGGAGCCGATATCGAAATCGGCGCGCTGCAAGGTGCCAGTCGCAAACTCTTCGGCGTCGGTGTGCCGATCAGGGCAATCTGCACCTTGAAGCTGGAGCAACATCTCGCGCCGTCGCTGGTCGGCAGCGGCGCCTACCGTCTGGGTGCTGCCCGAGCACGCTATGGGCTGCCCGAATATGGTGTGCATGACGCGTTGAGCGATGCCATCGCCTCGGCCGAATTGCTGCTCGCCCAGCTTGCCACCATGCCGGAAGACACACGGCTTGGTCGGCTCGAAAGCCTCTCGCGCTAGGTCCGTCCCAAACCTCTCATACTAAAGTCGCTCTCGTCGCTCGATGACCTTCGTCCTAGCCTTGCGGGCAAGCTGCCGAATTTGGTTGCGGAAAAAGAGAGCAAGGAGGGGACCGATGGTCGATGAAACACCGCCAAATACAGGTCAGGCTGATACAGGTCAGGCCGAGACGAGCGAAACGCACGCCAATGAGAACGCCTATTGGCGTGAGAATATTCGTCTGTTGCTAACGCTCATGACGATCTGGTTTGCCGCATCCTACGGTGCCGGCATCCTGTTCCGCGAGTGGCTCGACCAGTTCTCGCTCGGCGGATATCCGCTCGGCTTCTGGTTCGCCCAACAGGGTTCAATCTACATCTTCTTGGCGCTGATCGTCATCTACGTCGTGAAGATGCGCGCGCTCGAGCGCAAATACGATCTCGACGATTGAGGGGGAGGTTACGATGGAAACGCAAACTCTGATCTATATCTTCGTCGGGCTCAGCTTCGCGATGTATATTGGTATCGCGATCTGGTCTCGTGCCGGATCAACCAAGGAATTCTATGTTGCGGGCGGCGGGGTTAACCCGGTTGTCAACGGCATGGCAACCGCCGCCGACTGGATGAGCGCGGCAAGCTTCATTTCGATGGCGGGCCTGATCGCCTTCCTCGGCTATGACGCATCGGTTTACCTGATGGGCTGGACCGGCGGCTATGTGCTGCTGGCGCTGTTATTGGCACCATATCTGCGCAAGTTCGGACAATTTACCGTGCCCGATTTCATCGGTACGCGGTACTATTCCAAGACGGCGCGCGTGGTGGCGGTGATCTGCCTGATCTTCATCAGCTTCACCTATATCGCAGGCCAGATGCGCGGCGTGGGGATCGTATTCTCACGCTTCCTCGACGTTGATATCACCATGGGCGTGATCATCGGCATGGGCATCGTGTTCATCTACGCCGTGCTCGGCGGGATGAAGGGCATCACCTATACGCAGGTCGCACAATATTGTGTGTTGATCACCGCCTATATGGTTCCGGCCTTCTTCCTCAGCTTCATGATCACCGGCAATCCCATCCCGCAGCTGGGACTGGGGTCGCAGGTGAACGATGGTTCCGGATTATACGTGCTGCAGAAACTCAATCTGGTGCTGACCGATCTGGGCTTTGGGCAATATACCGACGGCAGCAAGTCGATGATCGATGTGTTCGCCATCACTTTGGCGCTGATGGTTGGCACAGCTGGCCTGCCGCATGTGATCGTGCGCTTCTTCACCGTGCCCAAGGCATCGGACGCCCGCAAGTCCGCTGGCTGGGCGCTGCTGTTCATCGCGTTGCTGTACACCACCGCTCCGGCAGTGGGTGCGTTTGCCCGGATCAACTTCATCGATACGGTGAATGAGACGAGCTACGCGCAGGCACCCGACTGGTTCACGAATTGGGAGAGCAATGATCTCATCGCCTTCCAGGACAAGAACAATGACGGCGTGATGCAGTATCGTTCGGGCAATGCGTTCGAAGGGGCTCCGGTCTTTGGTGAAGGCAGAGCTCCGTCCGGCGCGCGTGAAGTGACCAATGCACCGGTCGCCGACAGCGAGAACGAAGTGTACGTGGACCGCGACATCATGGTGCTCGCCAATCCGGAAATCGGCAATCTGCCGGGATGGGTGATCGCTCTGGTGGCGGCAGGTGGCCTTGCGGCGGCCTTGTCGACAGCGGCAGGATTGTTGCTGGTGATCTCCAGCTCGATCAGCCACGATCTGCTCAAATCCACTTTCCGACCGAATATTTCGGAGAAAGGGGAGTTGTTGGCAGCACGTCTGGCGGCAACTGCGGCGATTATCGTGGCAGGCTATCTCGGCATCTATCCGCCGGGCTGGGTGGCACAGGTGGTCGCCTTCGCCTTCGGACTTGCCGCAGCAAGCCTGTTCCCGGCGATCTTCATGGGCATCTTCACGAAGTTCATGAATCGCGAAGGCGCGATTGCCGGCATGGTTACAGGCCTGGCGTTCACGTTCAGCTATATCTTCTACTTCAAACTGGCGAACCCGGAAGCGAATGTAGCGGAGAACTGGCTGTTCGGGATCTCGCCCGAAGGCATCGGCGTGGTCGGCATGGTGCTGCACTTCATCGTGGCCATCGTGGTTGCCAAAATGACCGCCGCGACGCCAAACGACGTGCGCAAGCTCGTCGACTCCATCCGCGTGCCGCGCGGGGCAGGTGAAGCGCACGCGCACTGATCCTGAGTTGAGGTCGCAAAAAAAGGGGCGGTGTCGCAAGGCGCCGCCCCTTTTGTTTGCATCAGTTCCACTTTTGGCTAGCCTTATTCGGGAGGGGAGAGGAACGGCCATATGCTGATCGCAGTCGCCGTAATTGCCAGTGCGATATATCTCGGCATCCTGTTCTGGATCGCCGCGCGTCGCGACATGTCCACCCGTAAACCCAGCAAGCGGGAAAGCGGTTGGATTTACGGCCTTTCGCTGGCGGTCTATGCCACCAGCTGGACATTTTTTGGCGGCGTTGGCACGGCTGCTACGGCGGGCCTGCAATTCTTGCCAATTTATCTCGGGCCGATCCTTGTCTTCACGCTTGGCTACGGCCTGGTTCGCCGCGTGCTGGCGCAGGCCCAGGCGCAGCATTCGACTTCCATCGCCGACTTTCTCTCGGCCCGCTATGGCAAGAGCGCGGCAGTAGCGGCGCTCGTCACCTTGATCGCAACCGTGGGTTCGCTACCCTATATGGCGCTGCAATTGCAGTCGGTAGGCAGCTCGCTCGTCGCACTCGATCCGTCGCTCGAACAGAGCGTGGCGATGGATGAGGTTGTGTTGGGAGTGACAGCAGCAATGGCCTTGTTCGCCATCCTGTTCGGTTCGCGCCGGGCAGACAGGGCGGGTGACAATGCCGGGCTGGTCCTGACAATAGCGATAGAGGCTGTCGTCAAGCTGGTTGCGCTTGTCGCGCTGGCGGTGGTTGCTGTCTTCGTTCTCGGCAGTGGCGAAGCTCCGGCGACATCCGAAGTCTTCAATCTGGGCCAGGTCGATTTGCGCTTTGGAATCCTCACCCTGCTGGCCGCCTTCGCCGTGCTGTGCCTGCCACGCCAGTTTCACATGACCTTTGTCGAGGCACCAGGAGAGCATGCGACGCCTGCGATGCGCTGGGTGTTCCCGGCCTATCTCGCGCTGACATCGCTTGTGATCGTGCCGATCGTGCTGGCCGGCCTTGCTGCTCTGCCGGTCGATGTGCCGCGCGATTCGATCGTCATGGCGCTCCCGCTTTCGCTCGGCAATGAATCGCTGGCGCTGCTTATGTTCATTGGTGGCCTGTCTGCGTCCACCGGGATGATCGTGATCGCCAGCGTGGCGCTGTCGACGATGATTTCGAATGATCTGCTCGCTCCAATCCTGTTTCGTCGGGCGTTGAGCGGCGAAGGGGATCGGACCCGGCTGGCCGCCCGCCTGCTGCTTGTCCGGCGAGTTGTCATCGGCGCGCTGCTGTTCTTCGCCTATCTGTTCTATGCCAGTTTCGCAGCGGCGACGAGCCTTGCTGGCCTCGGCACGCTGGCCTTTGCGGCGGCTGCACAATTCGCGCCGGGGCTCGTTCTTGGAATGATCAGCCGCCACGGCAATCGTATCGGCATGTTGGCAGGGTTGGCGACGGGCTTCGGTTTGTGGCTCGGCCTGCTGATCGTTCCTGCGGCCACCGACACCGTTCCCATGTGGCAAATCCATGACGATTCGCTGGTATCGGGCGTGGTGCTCAGCCTTGGCGCGAATGTGGTCATTTACTGGATCGGATCGGCCCTTTTCAGCCCCTCGCTGGTCGATGCCGCGCAGGCAGCAGCGTTCGCTGGCAGCGGGGCACCCGGAAACCTGCCCGCCTATGCAACGCGCAAGCGGATCGCCGATATCCGCTTGTTGCTGGCGCAAATCGTTGGTCGTCAACGTGCCGAGGATGCGCTGGCCGCGATGCCCGGCTCCTACCGGGACACTGATCTGGCAGATGAGGCGGTTTTGGCCATGGCCGAGCGCACGATCGCCGGTGTTGTCGGTTCCTCGTCCTCGCGCCTGCTTGTCTCATCCTGGTCGGGCGGCGAACCGGTCCCGCTGGCCGATGTCGTCGCGATGTTCGACGAAACCAGCCGCAGGCTGACTTTCAGTGCCGATCTGCTCCAGATTGCCATTGAGAAT
>Ga0070726_10003490_pt1 | contig 13193 bp, 14 predicted proteins | sample tdAd471_FD_67275 | JGI IMG/M metagenome (GOLD analysis project Ga0070726, IMG submission 67275) | Marine sediment microbial communities from the Atlantic coast under amendment with organic carbon and nitrate - tdAd47.1 | ecosystem: Environmental > Aquatic > Marine > Coastal > Sediment | place...
GGCGTGAACCTGACCTTCCTCCCGATTGTGGACGAGCCGGACTATCCGGGCCTTATCCAGGCGGTCATCGACGGCGGGGTGAAAATCGTAGAAACGGCGGGCAACAACCCGGCCAAGTGGCTGCCGCTGCTCAAGGACAATGGCATCCGGGTGATCCACAAATGCACCACCGTGCGCCACTCGCTGAAGGCCCAGGAGATCGGCTGCGATGCGGTCTCGGTGGACGGCTTCGAATGCGGCGGGCACCCGGGCGAGGACGACATCCCCAACATGATCCTGCTGCCCCGCGCGGCAGACGAACTGGAAATACCCTTCGTGGCCTCGGGCGGCATGGCGGACGCCCGTTCGCTGGTCGCCGCGCTGGCCATGGGGGCGGACGGGATGAACATGGGAACGCGCTTCATCGTCACGCAGGAGGCACCGGTGCATGATAATGTGAAGGCGGCGATCGTGGCGGCGAGCGAACTGGACACGCGGCTGGTGATGCGGCCCTTGCGCAATACCGAGCGGGTGCTGACCAACGCCGCGGTCGAGCGCCTGCTGGAGAAGGAGCGCGCGCTCGGCACCGCCATTGCGTTCGATGACATCGCGGCCGAGGTCGCGGGCGTCTATCCGAAGGTGATGCTCGACGGCGACATGGATGCCGGAGCCTGGTCTTGCGGCATGGTCGCCGGGCTGATCGACGATATCCCGACCTGTCAGGAACTGATCGACCGGATCATGGCCGAGGCCGAGACGCTGATCCGGCAACGCCTCGAGAACTTCCTCGCGGCCTGAGGGAAGACGACGTTGGAAATCTTTCGCACCCCCGACGCGGCCTTCGCCGACCTCGCGGAATTTCCGTTCGCGCCCCATTACCTCGAATGGGACGGGCTGCGGACCCATTACATCGACGAAGGCCCGCGCGATGGGCCGGTCGCGCTGTTGCTGCATGGGGAGCCGACCTGGAGCTACCTCTATCGCAAGATGATCCCGCCGTTGCTGGCCGCCGGATATCGCTGCATCGCGCCGGACCATATCGGCTTCGGGCGCAGCGACAAGGTGACCGATGACCGCTGGTACACGATCGACGGGCATACCGACCGGATGGGCGAATTCATCGCGCGGCTCGACCTGACCGACATCACGGTTTTCATGCAGGACTGGGGCGGGCCGGTCGGGCTGATCAACGCCGTTGCCGTGCCCGAGCGTTTCTCCCGGCTCGTCATCCTCAACACCTGGCTCCATCATGACGGCTTCGAATATGGCGCCGCTATCCGGGCCTGGCGCGACGCGGCGGTCAACCGCCTGTGGCTCGCCTGGATGCGCCACGATCTGCCCGTTGGCGTGATTGTTCGGCGGTCTACCGTGCGCCCGGTGGATGATCCGGCGGCCCTGGAGGCTGCGTATGAAGCGCCCTTTGCCGGCAGTATTGCGGCCAAAGCGGGTGCCCGGCAGTTTCCCCGATGTATTCCGATCGACGCGCCCGAAGTGGGTGCCGGTGACCGTCAGGCCGCCACGTTCGAGGCGCTGAAGGCATGGTCGAAGCCGGTCCACGTGATCTTCGGCGCCGACGACCCGATCTTCCCGCCATCCTGGGGCGCGGCCTGGGCCGGCATGATCCCGGGCGCCACCTTCGACGTGATCGAACAGGCCGGGCATTTCTGCCAGGAGGATGCGGGTGCGGATATCGTCGCGCGGCTGCGTGTTCGCATCGCGGAGTCCGTTGCTGCCTGAGGGGTTTGTTCGCGGCCGGGAAGACTGCTACGAACTTCTCGGAATTTCGGGCGAACGGGTCTCCGGGGCCTGGTGCGCCACCACAAGCATACTGACCAAGCGGGAACCAATCAGATGACGAACGCCTATCCGAATATCGAACTCCACATTGCCGGCAAGTGGACGCCGGCCCTGGGCAGCGAAACGATCGACGTGATCAACCCCGCAACCGGCGCGCCCATCGGCAATGTCGCCCATGCGCGCGTGGCCGACCTCGATGTGGCGCTCGAGGCCGCCGAGGCCGGGTTCCGCACCTGGAAGGAGGTCTCCGCCTTTGACCGCTACAAGCTGATGCGCAAGGCCGCCGATCTGGTGCGCGAACGCGCCGATGCGATCGCGACCTTGATGACCATGGAACAGGGCAAGCCGGTCGGCGAAGCCAAAATCGAGACCCTGTTCGGTGCCGATATCATCGACTGGTTCGCCGAAGAAGCACGCCGCGCCTATGGCAGCGTCATCCCCGCGCGTATGGGCGGCGTGACCCAGATGATCGTTAAGGAGCCGGTCGGCCCGGTGGCGGCGTTCACACCGTGGAACTTCCCGATCAACCAGGCGGTGCGCAAGCTTTCGGGCGCGGTGGCGGCCGGTTGCTCGATCATCCTGAAGGGGCCGGAAGAGACGCCGGCGAGCTGCGCCGAGCTGGTGCGCTGCTTCGTCGATGCGGGCCTGCCCGACGGCGTGGTCAACCTGGTCTATGGCATCCCGGCCGAAATTTCGGAGTATCTCATCCCCCATCGCACGATCCGCAAGGTCACCTTCACCGGCTCGACGGCCGTGGGTAAGCATCTCGCCGCGATGGCCGGCGCGCATATGAAGCGGGTGACCATGGAGCTGGGCGGGCATTCACCGGCGATCGTCTTCGAGGATGCCGATGTTGAGGTGGCCCTCAAGGTGCTGACGGCGAACAAGTTCCGCAATGCGGGTCAGGTCTGCGTCTCGCCGACGCGTTTTCTGGTGCACGAGAAGCACTACAAGCGCTTCGTCGAGGGCTTCACCGAGTTCGCATCCACCCTGCCGGTGGGCGACGGCCTCAACCCCGACAACAAGATGGGTCCGCTGGCCCATGACCGGCGCATCGACGCGATCGAGGGCTTCGTCTCCGACGCGGTGAGCAAGGGGGCGACGGTTCACACCGGCGGTCAGCGCAAGGGCAATGAAGGCTACTTCTTCGAGCCGACGGTGCTGACCGATGTGTCCATGGATTCGCGCATCATGAACGAGGAGCCCTTCGGCCCGGTCGCGCCGATCATGCCCTTCACGGAATTCGACGAGGTGGTCGCGGAGGCCAACCGGCTCGATTACGGGCTCGCGGCCTATGCCTACACCAAGTCGGCCAAGACGGCCGAGGCGATCGGTTCCGCGTTCGAAAGCGGCATGGTGTCGATCAACCATCACGGTCTCGGGCTGATCGAAACCCACTTCGGCGGCGTCAAGGATTCGGGCTATGGCTCGGAAGGCGGCTCGGAGGCGATCGACGCCTACCTGAACACCAAGTTCATCACCCAGGCCGGACTGTAGGCACAAACCGGGGGCGGGCGGTCAGAGCCGCACGCTCCCGACTTCTGTGACCAGAAAATCGATGAAGGCGCGGGTCTTCAGCGCCATCTCACGCTGGGCGGGGAAGATCGCATAGACCGCGGCCTCCTGGCGTTCAAAGTCACGCAGCAAACGCACCAACCGGCCGGATTCGAGCTCCGGCGCGGCGAAATGGTATGGCACCCGCGCGATGCCCAGTCCGGCCAGGGCGCCTTCGCGGGTGACGATCAGGCTGGTGCTGCGCAACGGCCCGGTGACCGGCACGGAATAGGCCGCCCCGTCCCGGTCGAACACCCATTCTGAAATGCTCTGGGTCGCGGTGGCGACCAGGCAGGCGTGATCGCCCAGCTCGTCGGGATGGGCGGGCGCACCGTGAATTTCGATATAGGCGGGGCTCGCGCAGACGACCGTCGGGGTCTCCATGATCTTGCGCGCGATCAGCGCCGAATCCGGCAGGGTGCCGGCACCGCGAATGACCACATCGAAGCCTTCGCCCACCACATCGACGAAGGCATCGGAGGCGGTCACATCGAGGCGGACCTCGGGATATTTCGCCGCGAAGAGCGGCAGCAGCGGCGCGATGTACATGTGCCCGAACGTCACCGGCATGGCCAGGCGCAGCACCCCGCGCGGCGCCGCCGTGACAGAATTCACTGTTTCCGCGCCTTCATCAAGCGTCGCCAACGCCGACGACACGCTCGCATGGTAGGCGTTGCCCGCTTCGGTGAGGGCGAGGCTGCGCGTCGTGCGGGCGATCAACCGCGCACCCAGCCTGGTCTCCAGCTCCGATATGGCCTTGCTGACCGCCGACGGGGACACGGCGAGCCGTTCGGCGGCGGCGCGGAAACTCCCGGTCTCCGCCACGGCGTCGAACATCTCCAGCGAACGGGTGGATGGATGGCTCATAAGTGCTGAAAATATCTCATGAATATCATGATCACAATCATATTGATGAACACAGCTACTTAAACGATCTTGGTCATCGAGGGAGAAGCAATCATGGCCGAACTCGCCACGCCCCGGGCGCTCAACCATATCGGGTTGACTGTCCCGGACATTCACGCCGCCATCGACTGGTACGGGCGGGTGTTCGGGTTTCGCCGGATCATGGGGCCGCGCCGCCTCGAGGCGAAGCTGTCGGACACGGCGGAATCGGGTCACATTCTCGGGCCGCGGTTTCGTGCCGCGCTGCAGGCTCATCTCGTCACCGGCAACGGCATCGGGCTGGAGCTGTTTCAGTTCACCGATCCCGAGACCGAGGCCCCCGACGACAATCTCGAATACTGGAAGCACGGCTACTGGCATATCTGCTTTACCGATCCCGACATCGAAGGGCTGGTGGCGAAGATCGTCGCCGAGGGCGGCAAGCAGCGCACCGATGTCTGGGCCTTCGTTCCCGGCACCGACCGCAAGCTTTGTTATTGCGAAGATCCGTTCGGGAATGTGATCGAGATATTTTCCCACAGCTATGAACAGACATTCGGCAACTGGCCGAACGAAGGACGCGACGCCGAACAGGCACACCCAAAAGGAGATATTGATGGCTGAAGAACTCAAGAAAACAGAAACTATGGCCGAGGATGGCAAGGTGAAAACCTTCAACGTTGTCTTCAACGTCGAAGGCAAGGCCGTCGGCAAGATGCGCAACGAGATCAAGGGGCAGATGGTCAGCCCGGTGGTCGATGAGGCGTTCGAGATGGCAACCGACGAGGGGCCGGCTCATGGCGGCGATATGACCGCGCCGCCACCGCTGGCTTATTTCTGCACCGGTTTCGTCGCTTGCCTGATGACCCAGATTCGCGCGTTTGCCAAGCGCCTACGTGTCGAGGTCGGCGAAGTGACGGTGAAGGCCCATATCGAATGGGAAGCCCGGGTTGAGGGTCGCGATCCCTACACCAGCCGCCCGGTCGCCTTTCGGCTCGATATTGATCTCGACAGCGACGCGCCCTTCGAGGACCAGAAGCGCCTGCTCGATGCCGCCCAGAAAGGTTGTTTTGTTGAGGCGACGCTGGCCGACCCGATCCCGGTCCAGCACAAGCTGCTGATCGACGGGGAGTATCGCGACGCCGACTAAGGCCGGCCCGTCGTTGGGTTGATCGGGACGGCGCGCGGCTGGTGCGGCGCGCCCAACCCTGCTTCAATTCCCGAAGTGAACAAACGGGTGATGCGAGGGAGACAAGCATGTTGAACGCGGCCGTGGTCGGGCTGGGCTGGTGGGGCAAGCAGATTGTCACCAGCCTCGCCGACAGTGAGAAGATCACCGTCACGCGCGGGGTCGATGTGAACCTGGATGGGGTCCGTGAATTCGCGGATTCGCATGGGCTTACGGCCGGTGACAGCTACGACGACGTGCTGGCCGACGACGCAGTCGATGCGGTGATCCTGGTCACGCCCCACGCGTTGCATGAGGAACAGGTCCTCGCCGCGGCGGCAGCGGGCAAGCAGATCTTCTGCGAAAAGCCCTTTTCGCTTTCGGCGGAGTCTGCCCAGCGGATGCTCGAGGCATGCGACAAGGCGGGCCTGAAGGCGGTCGGGATCGGCCATGAACGCCGGTTCGAGCCGGCACTTGAGGCCATGAAGATCCATCTGGACTCAGGTGACTTCGGTACCCTCATTCATATCGAGTGCAACTGGTCTCACAACAATTTCACCAAGGCCGTAGCGTCGGGCTGGCGCAAGGATTCGAAGCAGGCGCCGCTGGGCACGCTGACCGCGTTGGGTGTCCATATCACGGACTATTTCCAGTCGATGGCAGGCCCGGTCGCGAGGTTGCGGGCGACGACGGCCGATCGCTCGCCGCTGTTTCCCGGCAACGATATGGTCGCCGTGCAATTCACCTTCGAAAGCGGTGTCACCGGCTATATGTGCAACATCGCCACGACGCCGTTCCACAGCGCCATCAAGGTGTTCGGCGACAAGGGTTGGGGCGAGGCGCGCGAGAACTCGAATGTCGACATCCCCGAGCCCGCGACCCTGACCACACGCTGGCTCGATGAGGAACTCACAATCCAGACCCACCAGACCCAGAATGTGGTCCGGGCCAACCTCGACCAATGGGCAGACGCGGCGCAGGGCAACGGGACGTATCGTTTCACCCGTGATCATCTGCTCCACAATGTCGAAATTCTGCAGGCGATTGTCCGCTCCGCCGAGAGCGGCGACGAGGTCGCGGTCCGTTAGGGCGGTGCAGACGTGAGCAAAGAATCCAGCCCCGAGTTCGGAGAGTTGTTGGCGCCGTTGCCTAGCGCTTCCAATGCGGAACAATTTGAAACGCTGCTGGAGCGGGCAGGGATACGCATCCTGCGGGTCGTCTCCGATGGTCAGGCGAGCCCGCCGGGCGAGTGGTTCGACCAGGATGACGACGAATGGGTTGTCGTTTTGGCTGGACGGGCGGGACTGCTGGTCGAGGGTGAAGCCGAAACCCGCACATTGGTGCCGGGTGCATATGCGTTTCTCCCCGCGCATTGCCGACATCGTGTCGAATGGACCGATCCGGATGCGCCGACGGTTTGGCTTGCAATCCATATGACGCCCGCCGCCGTCGAACGGTCGATACGCAATCTCTAAATGTTACCGAGTGGTGTGCGGGTCATGAACTAGAGTGGCCGCGTCGAAACCCAATTCAGGAGAGGCGCCATGGTCGCCGCGATTACGCTTTTTGCCGTGCTCACGATTTCGGTGATGTTTATCCGGATTGCCGCGGTGGCACTCCGGCTGACCGGCTTGCCCGAGGATGTCGCGCGCTTCCAGGCGCGCTCGGCCTTCACGGGGGCGGGCTTCACCACATCGGAATCGGAGACGGTGGTGAACCATCCGCTCCGCCGCAAAATCATGAGCATGCTGATCCTGGTCGGCAATCTCGGTCTGGTCACCGTCCTGGCGACGGTCATCGTTTCGCTGGTGGACACAGTCGAGACCGACAAGAGCATGATCAAACAGCTGGGCTGGCTCGCGGGCATGCTCGTGCTGCTTTGGTTCGTCGCCCTGAACCCGCTGGCCGACAGGATCATGTGTGGCGCCATCGGCCGGCTGCTCAAACGCAGCGATGCCTTTTCCGAAGACGCGCCGCATTTGCTGCTGCAGATGCCCGCAGGGCACAGCGTTTCGGAGTTGCGGGTGTCGGACCGACTGATCGATGGTGTGCATACGATCGGCGACGTCTGTGGCGCGGGGATGTCGGTGTTGGGCATTCGCCGGGTCGACGGCAGCTACGAGAGCCAGCCGGACCCGGCCACGGTGCTGCGGGCGTCAGACGACCTGCTGGTCTATGGGCCCGGCGCGGCCTATGGCGCGATGTCGGACAAGCTGCATGAATTGAGCGCGCAAGGCTGAGGTTGCCAGCTGCCCGAATCCGCCTATTTACCGCGTTTACGGAAACAGGCTTTCTGGGGAAGATTTCGAATGATTCATGCCTACTCGGCCCCAACGCCGAACGGACACAAGCTGCATATCATGCTCGAGGAATGCGGCCTCGACTATGACCTGAACCGCATCAATTTCGGCGACGGTGACCAGTTCAAACCGGACTTCCTGAAGATCAGTCCGAACAACAAGATCCCGGCGATCCTCGACGAGGATGGCCCCGGCGGCGCGCCGGTGAGCGTGTTCGAGTCCGGCGCGATCTTGATGTATCTTGCGGAGAAGACCGGCCAATTCCTGCCCGATGCCGCGCGCGATCCGCGCGGCCGCCTGGCGGTGCTGGAGTGGCTGATGTGGCAGATGGGCGGGGTCGGCCCGATGATGGGCCAGAACGGCCATTTCCACATGTTCGCCAAGGAGAAGGTGCCGTACGCGCAGAAGCGTTATGCCGAAGAAATGGATCGCCTTTTCAATGTAGCCGAACGGCGCCTCGCCGAGACCCAGTATCTGGCGGGAGACGATTATTCGATCGCGGATATCGCGACATTCGGATGGATGCGCACCCACGAACGACAGGGGCAGAGTCTCGACGGGCTGGACAATGTGAAGCGCTGGCTCGACGATGTGGCAGCGCGTCCGGCCGTGCAGCGCGGCGTGACCGTGTTCGACTGATATTGAACAGGAGACGAGTATGATCCGCGCCTATTCCTGGCCGACCCCGAACGGGCACAAGGTCCACATCATGCTGCACGAGTGCGCGCTCGGGCATGAGATCATTCCCGTTAATATCGGTGACGGCGACCAGTTCAAGCCCGAGTTCCTCGCGATCAGCCCGAACAACCGTATTCCCGCGATCGTCGACACCGACGGTCCCGGTGGGAACGAAATCTCCATCTTCGAGACCGGCGCGATCCTCTATTACCTGGCGCAGAAGACCGGCAAGTTCATGCCCGACCAGACCCGCGACCCGGCGGGGCATTTCGCGGTCATGGAATGGCTGATGTGGCAGATGGGGGGCATCGGCCCGATGATGGGCCAGGCGAACCATTTCCGCCGCTATGCGCCTGACCGTATCGCCTATGCGACCGACCGCTACACGAATGAGACCAAGCGCCTGTTCGGCGTGGCCGACACGCGCCTCGGCAAGACCCGCTACCTCGCGGGTGACGACTACTCCATCGCCGATATCGCGGCTTATCCGTGGATGCGCAACTGGAAAGGGCAGGAGGTGCCGCTTGACGAGTATCCCAATACCAAGCGTTGGCTCGAAGAGGTCGGCGCAAGACCGGCCGTGAAGTCGGGCCTCGAAGTGCTTATCGAACACCGCAGCTCGGGGCCGCCCAAGGGCAAGGCCTGGGACGTCATGTTCGGGAACGAACAGTTCAGGCGTCGATAGGGTTTGAAGAGGAGGTGCGCGCTTTATGCCGCTGATTCCTCTGCATGACGCGAATCCGCGCCTCTATATCCGCGCGCACTACGTCACCATCACCCTGATCGCGCTCAATGTTCTGATCTTCGTCAGCCAGATCGGGATCGGCGACGGGCAACGCTTCGGTGCGGTGGCGGGTTATGCGGTTGTCCCGGCGCGTTTCTTCGATGGGTTTGTGGTCCCGGGAGGCTTCGAAAGCGTTTCGGCGACGCTCACACTCATCACCCATCAATTTCTGCACGCGGACTGGGCGCATCTTGCCTTCAACATGCTGTTCCTCTGGGTGTTCGGGGACAATGTCGAGGATGCGCTTGGCCATAGCCGCTTCATCATCTTTTTCCTGTTGTGCGGTGTCGCCGGGGGGCTGGTGCAAAGCCTCGTGGACCCGTCATCCACGACGCCCGTGATCGGAGCAAGCGGCGCAATCTCGGGCGTGCTTGGCGGCTACCTGATGCTCTATCCGCGCGCCCGGCTTCTGGTGCTGGTCTTCGCGTTCATCCCGTTACGCCTGCCGGCATTGCTGGTGATCGGGACTTTCTTTGCGCAGGATTTGCTCTGGGGCCTGACCAATGCTCCGGCGGCATTGGGCACCGCCGTGTGGGCCCATATCGGCGGGTTTATCGCCGGTGCGGTGCTGATTGTCTTTCTGCGCAACCCGCGGGTATCGCTCTGGCACAAACCGCCAAGCCCCTGGTGAGCATGTGATTTATGACAAGTGGCGCTAGAGCCCCAGCGTGAGAAAGCTTGAGGCGTCCGGCAGGCAATCAATGATTCCGAAGACTCCGGTCTGGTGTTTGTACGGGTCAACGGTAGAACCTGATCTCGCGCACAAATGCAGAGGCCTCACCGCTACCAGACGACTTCGATGTGTCCAGGGTGAGCGCCAGTCCGGACAACCCCGGATCGTCTTCCCGCTCGCGGTCGAAAAATCTTCGGTATGCGTTAAGCAGGTCGTAACGGGACGTGACGAGTTCACCGATGCCGGGACGGTCGACACAGACATAACGGCCACCCTTCTTGAAATACGAGCCGACATAGGGGTGGTTAATCCGATCATCCCTCGAGCAGAGAAACAGCCCTATAAAGTAGGGGCTGTCGGGAATGAAAAGGGAACCGCTGGGTTGTTTTTCATCGCCCATGAACACCTGCACCATTATTGCTTCGTTTCGTACGCCCTGCTCATAGGATGCACCTTCGGGATGTCGCCGTACGCCCCAGTCAATTTCGATGTGTGAGAAGTCGGATAGCTTCACCGATTCGTTTGCGAATATGCCGAACGACTTGCGTTTGGTGTTGAGAACAAGACCGCTGCTGTCGATGTCGAGGTCTATCCGGTCACGCCGCGTTGCATCCAGTTGAAACTCGAAGCCCTTCGTCTGGAGCCAATCTATAATGGGCCCTTCCTTGTAATCGGTGAATGTTAGCGTGTGAACGAGAGTGTCCGCCTTGGCGCTTGACGGCGGTTCGGCGAGCAACAGCAGAACCACAACGGCGCATGTGTATTTCGTAACCAAGCGGAATGGCGATTTCATCTGTACCTTTTGCAGCATTTGTTGTGAGGGAATTACACTGCGGACCCGCGGAAAAGACCGGTCAGTCGAAGTTTGTGAGCGCCGCTATCTCGGGCGATCTCTGCACTAGGCTCCCTCGACGATGACGATGTTGGAGTCTGACGCTGCGATGCGGATGGGCTTGATCTCGCAGTAGTCGTCACCGTCATAGAATGCGCGGGCGGCCGCCATGTCGGTGAATGCGACGATTACCAGCCGATCAAGCTCCATCCCGCCCTCGACCGATCGCGACTTGCCGCCGCGCGCGAGATACGCACCCTGTGCGGCATCCATGATCGCCGGTACCCGGTCGGCGTACGGCCGGTAGCCGTCAACGTCGGTCATTCGAATATTGCCGAGAATGAAGGCATGCCGACCGTTGGCAGTGGCGCCGGTCTCGGGCCCCTCGACGATCCAGATATGCGAGGTGGTGGTGCGGTGGCGGATGGCGGCGACTGGCGCATACTCGGGATCGTCGATGAACGCGTTGGCGCTGGCGAGGTCGGGAAACTCCAGCACCACGACACGGCCGTCGGGCCAGCTTCCCTCGACCGTGTCGCGCTCGCCGCCGCGGACGATGTAGCGGCCCCCCTGCTTCTCGATCAGCGCCGGCACCTTGTTCTTGTATTCCTCATAACCTTGGGCGTCGTGAACGTCGATGGTGGCGATCAGGTATGCGGTCATTGCGCGGTGTCCTGGGTGCGGGAAATTGTCATCATGCGGTATGCTAGCGCTTCATCATCACCGTGACAGCAAGTATCAAAACAGGGAGGTAAATCATGGCCGACGGCTACGAAATTTCACCGGAGTTTCCTGTCGACGAGAATGCCGTGCGCGTTCCCTATGAGCGCCTGAAAGCTTACATGACGTCGGTGTTTCAGGCGGTCGGGTTGCCGGACGCGGATGCGGCGGGTGTCGCCACGGCGATGGCCGACGGCGATCTCCTCGGCAAGGACAGCCATGGCTGCATCCGCGTTCCGCTGTATGTGCGCCGGATCAAGGGCGGTGCGATCAATCTCACGCCGAACATACGCGTCGAAAAGCAGACCCCGGCGATGGCGCTGGTCAATGGCGACAACGGTATGGGGCACCTGGTGGCCCGTTATTCCATGAACCTGGCGATGGACATGGCCGCAGAAAACGGCATCGCCTGGATCGGGCTGCAGCATTCGAACCATGCCGGTGCGGCAGCTGTGTACGCCTCGATGGCGCTGGAGCGTGACCAGATCGGCCTGATCGCCTGCGTCGGCAGCGCAAACCATGCCGCCCCTTATGGCGGCACCGATATTCTGGTGGGCACGAACCCGATTGCCGTCGCTATCCCCGCGCAGGAGGAGCCGCCGGTTGTGATTGATATGGCGACGACGAATTCCTCGCTGGGCAAGATCATGGTCAAGGCGATGCATGGCGAGCCCATGCCGGAAGGTTGGGTCATCGACGCGCTGGGTGAGGCGATCACCGATTCCGCGAAGGCCGATGATGGAATCCTGACGCATATTGGCGGCGCGAAGGGCTTCGGCCTGTCGATGGTGATCGGGTTCCTGGCCGGGACGCTGAACGGCGCGGCCTTTGGCTCTGATGTCATCCATATCGGCGAGGACCCACACAGTGTCACCAACACCGGTCAGTTCATCATGGCGATTGATGTCGGCCATTTCCTCGACGCGGGCGTGTTCAAGGGCAATGTCGATCGCATCTCCCGCGAGATGACGGGCTCGGCGAAGCTGCCCGGTGTGTCGGAAATCCGGATGCCCGGGACCAACAGTTGGCGGATTTATCAGGACCGGCAAGCGAACGGCATTCCGCTGACCGCCCCGCTGCTCGACAATCTCAACAAAGTCGCGACGGAACTGGGTGTCGAGGGGCTTTAAGGACATATTTCACCTGTAGTTTCAGATGTTTGTTTCAAATCACGGTGGATTGGCGTAAAACCCGGCCCCCATGGCAAACGACGTCGATAAATCCCGTAAGCCGTCCACGCTGGCGGCGCAGGCGCTCGGCTGGCTCGACCCGTCCACGAACGCGGTCGCGCCACCGATCCACCCGTCCACCAACTATGCGCGCGACGAGAATTACGAGAAGGTGGGTGATCGCGGTTACACCCGCGATGAAAATCCCACCTATGAGCAGGTCGAAGCCCTGCTTGCCGCGCTGGAGGAGGGGGCCGACGCGATGGTCTTCGGCTCCGGCATGGCCGCTGCCACGACGGTGCTGTTGTCCCTGGCGCCCGGCGATCACGTGGTGGCCCCGTCGATCATGTATTTCGGCCTGCGGAACTGGCTGGTGAATATCGGTCGTCACTGGGGGCTGCAGGTCGACTTTGTGGCACCCGGCGATACCGCCGCCATCGCCGCGGCGATCCGCCCGGGTGAAACCAAGCTCGTCTGGGTCGAGACGCCGTGCAACCCCACCTGGGATGTCACCGATATCGAAGCGGCTGCGCGCATCGCCCATGACGCGGGTGCCAGGCTGGCGGTTGATTCAACCGTCGCAACGCCGGTGCTGTCGCGCCCGCTGGCCCATGGTGCGGATATCGTCATGCATTCCGGCACCAAGTATCTGAA
>Ga0070726_10003491_pt1 | contig 13192 bp, 8 predicted proteins | sample tdAd471_FD_67275 | JGI IMG/M metagenome (GOLD analysis project Ga0070726, IMG submission 67275) | Marine sediment microbial communities from the Atlantic coast under amendment with organic carbon and nitrate - tdAd47.1 | ecosystem: Environmental > Aquatic > Marine > Coastal > Sediment | place...
TGCTGGCGAGCTGGGGCCCCGCCGAGGCCGGGCGCGAGGTGTCGCTGTCGGTGGCCAGCGCCCAGCTCCGCGACGCCCTGGCGGAGTCCTCCGCCCTGCAGGGCACCCTGATGGCCCCCGCGGTGCGGGTGCTCACGCCGATGACGCTGCTGGGGGGTGCCTTCGCCCGGGTCGTGGTGACCGGCCTGACCGAGGGCCGCTTCCCCCGTCGCCCCACCGACGACCCACTGCTTCCCGACGACCTGCTCGAGGCCCTCGCCGCGCACCACGGCGTGGCGCTGCCCACCTCCCGCGACATCGGGGCCTTCGAGACCCGTCGCTTCGCCGCCGTGGTCGGGGCGTGCACCGAGCGGCTGTGGCTGTCGGCCCCCGCCACCGAGCTGCTCGAGGGCCGGCCGCTGCTGCCCAGCTCGTGGCTGCTCGACGCCGTGAGCACGCAGCTCGGCCGCCGGGCCCGCTACCCCGACCTCGCGGCCCGACAGCAGCTCGCCGGCAGCCGGGCCCGCCCGTGGCCCGCCCACCCCGATGAGGCCGTCGACGCCCTCGAGCACCGCATCGCCGCCGCCGCCACCACCCCCAGCGAGGGGCTGCGCGCGCTGATCCAGCATCCGTCTTCCCGGCGCCTGGTGGCCCTGCACCGCGCCCTCGCGACGGGAGGTCGGTCGGCCCACACCGGCCTGATCCCCGCCGACCTGCTGCCCTTCCCTGCGCTGCTGGGGGAGCCGATGTCGGCGTGGGACCTCGCCATGCTCCTCCGCGACCCGTCTCGCTACCTGGCCGAGCGCCTGCTGGGCATCCGCCGCCTCGACCCGCTGGAGGGCCGCACCGGCGAGCTCGACCAGCGGTGGCGGGAGCGGGCGCTGCGCAAGGCCGTGAGCGAGGTCCCCCACGACCCGCGGCACGACCCCACCGGCATCCTCGCCGCATGGGATGCCGCCATCCAGCACTGGGCCGCGTGGCGCGGCGACGTGAGCGACGAGGCCCTCGCGGTGGCCCGCACGCAGACCGAGCTGGCCCTGGCCACCCTGCAGCCCGCCCTGCCCACCGGGCAGCAGGCCGAGGCCGAGGGGCCGGTGGCCGACGGGCTACCCTGGGTGGTGCGCGCCGACCGGGGCTGGGTCGATGACGGCGTGTTCGGCCAGGTCCACTACAAGAAGCCCGCGCGCAGGCAGCTGCTCCGCGACGCGCCGGAGGTGGTGCTGGCGGCCCTGGCCCACGGCGGGCTGCGGGAGCTGACCATCGTCGCCACCGACGGCCGCTCCGAGAGCCAGCCCCTGCCCGACCTGGCAGCCGCGGTCGCCGCCGCGCTGCAGCCCGTGACGGCCGCGGTCCGCGACGGCTGGTTCCCCCTCGCCTCGTCGTCGTCGCCCCTGCACCTCGCTGCCGACCCCACCTTCGACCTGTCTGCGGAGGCCCCCGAGTGACCGCCATCGACCAGGCGGTCCGCGACCGCGCCATCCACCAGACCGACCGCTGCTTCGCCCTCGCCGCCGGGGCCGGGTCCGGCAAGACGAGTGTGCTCACCCAGCGGGTGCTGCAGCTGCTCGTCGACGGCATCGCCCCCCGTCGCATCGCGGCCATCACCTTCACGGAGAAGGCCGCCGGGGAGCTGCAGGAGCGTGTGCGCGACGCCCTGGAGGCCCGGGTGGCCGCCGCGCCGAGCCCCACGCTGCGCCAGGCCCTCGCCGAGCTCCCCGACCTGCAGCTGTCGACCATCCACGCCTTCTGCCAGCGCCTGCTCACCCTCGAGTCCCTCGAGGCCGGCTGGGCCCCCGACACCGAGCTGCTCCCCGCCGTGATGCAGTCGGAGGGGGTGGCCCAGGCCTACCGCGCCTGGCGTCGGGGCTTCGCCGCACGCCATCCGCTGGCCGCGCTGCTGGTGCGGTCCCTCGTCAAGGGGGTCACGCTGCGCGACGGGGCGGTGCGCATGCTCGCGACCCGCGACCTGACCCCGGTGACCAGCCCGCTGAGCTTCGACCCCGCCCGCGCCCACGGGGCCCTGCTGGAGGCGCACCAGCAGCTGCTCGACGCCGCCACGCTGTGCCAGACCCCCGACACCGACAAGCTGCTGGCGAACAACGCCTCGATGCTGCGAGGCCTGGCCGACGCGGCTCCGCTGCCGGCCGAGCAGGCGGTGCTGCGGGTGCTGATGAGCGGCGACGTGGGGAAGAAGTCGGGGGGGCGTGCCGGCGACTGGCGTGGGGCGGGCAAGCAAGACTTCCTCACCGCACGGCAGGCCCTCGACGACTGGCACCACGACCAGCGGGTGCGGCTGCACGGCGTGCTGGTGCGCGACCTGCACGAGCACTTCGTGCCTGCGGCCCAGGCGGCCAAGGCGTCCCGAGCCGTAGCCGACTTCGACGACCTGCTGTTCCGGGCCGCCGAGCTGCTGGGCGACGACCGGGTGCGGCGCCGGCTGGCTGGCCGCTTCGACGCCTTGCTGGTCGACGAGGTGCAAGACACCGACCCCATCCAGGCCGAGGTGGCTGCGCTGCTGGCGAGGTCTCCCGAGGTGACCGGGCCCTGGGATGCCCACCCTCCCGAGCCGGGCCGACTGTTCGCCGTCGGCGACCCGCGTCAGTCAATCTACCGGTTCCGCCGGGCGGATGTTGCCACCTGGGGCGCGCTGCGGGAGCTGATCGTGGCCGGGGGCGAGGGGCTGACGCTGCAGCAGAACTTCCGCTCGGTGCCGGGCATCGTCGACTGGGTCAACCACACCTTCGCCGACCTGCCCGGCTACACGCCGCAGCAGGCCTACCGCGCCCCCGCGTCGCTCCCCCCCGTGGTGCGCCTGCCCTGTGACGACGACGATGACGACGAGCTCGACGTCCTCGCCCGCTACCTGCATCACATGAAGGCCACGGGCTCGGTGGTGGACCGTGCCTCCGGCGCGCCACGCCCGGTGCGCTGGGGCGACGTGATGCTGCTGCTTCCCGCGTGGTCCAAGGCCGAGACGCTGCAGGCCACGCTCAGCCGGGCCGACATCCCCTGCCTGGTGGAGGGGGGCGGCGGCTTCTTCGAGCGCGACGAGGTGCGGGTGGCGATGGCGGCCCTTCGCGCCCTGGAGGAGCCCGCCGATGCCGCATCGACGGTGCTCGCCCTGCGGGGGCTGTTCGGCCTCGACTGGGCCCAGCTCGCCGCCCACCGTGCCGCCGACGGGGCCTGGCGCTACACCGTGCCCGACCCACCCCCCGGGCCGGTGGCCGAGGCCTTCGGGGTGCTCCGGGAGCTGGCCCGGCTGCGGGGTCGGCATCCCTGGGTGGAGCTGCTCGATGAGCTGCTGAGCCACACGCGGGCTGCGGCGGTGTGGGCGGCGCTGCCCGACGGCGAGGCGCGGCTGGCCAACCTCGACAAGCTCCGCGCCTTGCTGCGGCAGGCGGAGCGGGCGGCGACCAGCTCGGGGGAGGTCCTCCGCACCCTGGAGGGCCTCGACCAGGAGCAAGACCTGTCGCGCAGCGACCTCGACAGCGACGCGGTGCGGGTGACCTCGTACTTCAAGGCCAAGGGGCTGGAGGCGCCGGTTGTGGTGGTGTGCTTCGGGCGCCGCAGCCGGTCGGGGGTCACGGCGGCGATCGACCGGGAGCGACGGGAGGTGGCCCACAAGATCACCCCGCTGGTGCCGCCCGACTGGGAGCGGCGGGAGGCCGTCGACAAGGAGGCCGACGCGGCGGAGCGGGCTCGCTGGATGTACGTGGCGGCGACCCGTGCCCGCGATCAGCTGGTGATGGTGGACCGCGCCAAGCACCAGCTCGTGCACGACCACCTGGGAGCCGGGCTCGAGGGGGCCCAGACGGTGTCGCCTGGGGAGCTGCCCGCGGTGGCGTGGCGCGAGCAGACCTTTCGCGTGGGCGACGACACCGTGGATGGCTGGCTGCGGTCGCTGGTGACCGACGAGACCGACGCGACGGCGGCCTGGCAGGCGGCCCATGCCCAGCGGGTGCGCAGGGCCCGGGCGGGCTGTGTGCGCTGGCGCTCGGTGCACGACGTCGCGGCCCAGGAGCGGGTCGCGCGGGCCAGCTCGCCGGTGGGGGTGGCCGGCGGCCAGGTGGTGCACGACGTGATGGAGGCCCTCGACCTGTCGCGGCCGCTGAAGGCGCTGCAGGGCGAGGTCGACGGGCTGGTGGCGGCTGCCGCCTTCGAGCGGGGGCTCGACAGCCCGAAGCAGGTGGCGTGTGGCGACATCGTGCGGGCCCTGCTCGTGCACCCGGTGATGGACCGTGCCCGCGCGGCGCCGGAGCGCTGGATCGAGGTCCCCTTCGCCATCGAAGACGAGGGCCGGATGGTGTCGGGGCGGATCGACCTGGCCTTCCCCACCGATGAGAGCCGGGCCCGCTGGGTGGTGGTCGACTGGAAGAGCGACCTGCCGGCGAGGGGCACCCCGGCATGGCGCAACTACCAGCGGCAGCTGTCGTGGTACGCCAAGGCCCTGCTCGCGACGGTGTCGCCGTGCGAGGAGGTGGAGACGGTGCTGGTGGGGCCCTACCCGGTGCTGGGCGATGGGCCGGGGCCGGCCGAGCGGGTGGGCCAGGTGCTGCCGGAGCTGGCGCCGGGGCTGACGGCGCTGCTCGACCGCGGGCTGCCGGTGCCGCGGGTCGGAGCGGATGTGGGGGAGCCCATCGTGGCGCTGGCGGAGCTGGCCTTCGACGAGGCGAGGGTGGCCCTGTGTGTGGGGCAGCCCGAGGAAGACGTGGCCGATCTGCGGCGGCAGGGCTGGAAGGTGGTGGCCGTGGAGCCCGAAGGGCTGACGTGGTCCGAGGAGGGGCTGGCGGGGGTCGTCGCGGCGCTGGGCTTCACGGGCGAACAGTCGGTGATGGAACCAGACCGACCGAGGTAGGGTCGAAGCCATCATGCAGACGTTCGCGCAGCCAGCCCTGTTCGCCTTCGCCACCTCCATGGCGCTGCAGCCGTGCGTGCCGCTGTGGCCGGGGGCTACCCCGATGGAGGAGGTGTACCACTTCGACGTGCACCCCCTCCCGACCGACGTCGACATCGTGCTGCTGCAGGCGGAGGGGGCCGTGCTGTGGCGCAACGGCCACGCAATCGACTGGCATCCCCGTGATGGCGTGCGCGCCATGGGGCGCGTGGAGGAGCCGACGCCAGAATGGGTGGGGCCGAGACGGCCCGGGGGGCGGGCGGGGCCACGGTACGGGCGGCGCATGCGGTCGACGCACCCCGTAGCGATCATCGGGGGCCGCGGGGAGCGCCTCGATCGCGTCCATCAAGTGGCCCTGGGCCCCGACGGCACCCCCTGGGCGATGTACGACACCGTGCTCTTGGTCGACGGGCTCAGGTTGCCGCCGGTGCCCGGCGAGGTGCTCCGGGTCGTGCCGGGGGTCGGCGAGGTCGCGGTCGTCACCCACCGGCAGACCCTGCGGTGGGCCGGTGGCGATGCGTGGTCCGTGGTCGCCCCGGAGCCCGTGCAGCACCTCACCTGGTCGACCGACGCCGAGCACCTGGTGTGGAGCTCCGGAGGGGCTGCGGAGCTGTTCGTCGACGGGGAGCAGGTGCCCGGCCCGACCCAGCTGGTCCGCCGCCTGGCGATGGGCCCTCATGGGGTGCTCGCCGAGACCGCCGACGGCTTGTACCTGGGTGCGCAGCGCATCGCGCCCGCCACGTCGGCGTGGTCGCTGTCGGCCGATGGCGACGCGCTGGCCTACCTCGACGAGGGGCACCTGTGGGAGCGGGGGCTCGGCGACGGGGCGCTTCGTGATCTGGGCGAGGCGGGCGACGCCGACGCGGTGCTGGGCACGGTGCGCGGGTGGTTGCTCCGGGGCCCCGAGGGCTGGCAGGTGTCGCCTCTACGCACCGTCGAGGCGCAGTGGGTGAGCCCCCACGCGCTGGCGCGGCCCGGTCCGGGGGCCGAGGAGCTGTGGCTGCAGCGGCTGTGAGCTCGGTGGCGGCCGTGCGACACGGCCAGCCGGGGTGAATCGGGTGGGTGCTGAGGCCCAGCCAGGTCGAATCGGCGCTCTCCTGGCACTCCGGCCCGATCGCCAACGAACCAACGCCGACAATGCGATGACCAGGTCGCGACATCCGCCGCAGACACCCGATTCGACCCCCCTGGCCTCAGTGAGGCACCCGATTCGACCCGGCTGGCCGTCGTCGGAGCCCCCAACCGGGCCGCGGCGGCCGGCGCTGCCGCGTTCGGTCCGATTCACGGTCCCCGGCCGTCCACGAGATCGAGTCGGTAGAGGGCATCTACCAGCACCGTGAAGCGCTGCTGCAGGTGGCGAAGCACTACCTGGGCGACGCCTGACCGGGCGCGACACGGCCAGCCGGGGCGAATCGGGTGGGTGCTGGGGCCCAGCCAGGTCGAATCGGCCCTCTCCTGGCACGCCGGCCCTTTCGCTCACGAACCAACGCTGACAATGCGATGCTCACCTCGCGACATCCGCCCCAGACACCCGATTCGCCCCCCCTGGCCTCAGCGAGGCACCCGATTCGACCCGGCTGGCCGTCATCGGAGCCCCCTCCCTCGGCTACAGCCGCTTCGCCAGGTGCAGCTTCGGCGCCGCCTCCCCCGGCACCCACGAGGTCCCGATGATCTCGAAGCCTACCTGTAGATCGAGGAGCAGCATCGGCAGAAACCGCCCGAAGGTGGAGGTGGTGACGCGTCGATACCCCTCCTCCGCTGCCCATCGGTGCTGCGCGTCCATCAGCGCCCGCGCCACCCCGCGCCGCCGCTGGGCACGGAGCACCCCGCCCTCGTGGCTGTGGTAGACCACCGACCCCTTGGCCGCCCCCATCTTGAACCCGACGACCTCACCATCCGCCTCCGCCAGCCAGCAGGTCGCGGCGGGCAGCGCCTCCAGGTAGCGGTAGGTCGCGCTGCCATCGGCGTCGAAGGCCTCCCGGTGCACGCGGAGCACCGCCGCCCTCGTTCCCTCGTCGAAGGGAAGCTCGGCGAGGCGCAGGGTCACCGGCAGCGGCTCATGGGTGGGACCCCGCTCCATCGGCGCCACGATCTCGCCCTCCAGCCGCACCATCACGTGCTCGCCGCCCCACCGGGTGCCGACGACCTGCAGCCCCTCGCGCAGCCGAGCCGCCAGGGTCGCTCGGTCCGTCGCCGCCACCTCCACCCGCATCACGCCTCCCCGCTCGCACAGCTACCGCGCCCACCACGCCGCCAGCTCGTCGCCTCCCAGCTCCTCGGGCATCACCTCCTGGCGCACCACCCGCCACTTCGTCAGCGGCGCGCCGCACTTCCGGCTCTGCAGCCACACCACCGTGGGCAGCTGGCTCACCTCGAAGCGCTGGATCAGGCGAGCGTTCACCTCGCCGCCAGCGAGGTCGACCACCAGCGGGGGCCCCGCCAGCCACGCATCCGCCAGCGACCCCTCGCCCCCCTCGCGCCGCAGCCTCTCGCACGGCACGCAGTCGGCCCGGCTGAACACCACCGGCTGCACCGTACCCGCACGGCACCAGCCCCAGACCTTGCCGCCGAGCTGCTCGGCGTCGCGCGGAACCCAGTGCTCGGCCACGGCCTCGTCGCGAGCCTTCGCCGCCTCGAACACCCCCTCCGAGGTGATGCCCAGTCGCCTCGCGCCCTCGGCCACCCGCTGGATGGACTGCACCACCACCTGCTTCGCCGGCACCGACGCCGCCTGGTAGTCCGACCCCGGGATCGGATGGACCTCGACCAGGCCGTCCGCCGCTGCCGCCTGAAAGGCGTAGGCATGGCGCTGGTCCATCTGCTCGCCGGCGAGGAACACCACAGGCCGCGTGAGGTGGTGCGCGAAGTGCACAGGAGACCGCAGGCGCAGGTGCTCCGGATCGCTCCGGTCGAAGGTGAGGGTGGGCAGCTCGTCGAGGATGCCTTCCTCGAGGGTGGTGATGGCCCCCAACGAGAAGGTCGCCCGCACCGGCGCCCCGGCCACCGCCGCCAGCAGCACGTGCAGGGCCCTGCTCCCCTCCCCTACGAGGTAGACCTGGTCGGGGTCGACCCAGGGCAAGCCGCGCACGTGCTCCACCGCCGCCAGCAGGTCGAGGGTCTCCCCGTAGAAGAACTCGGCGCTGCCGGGGTTGTCGAGCTCGGCGCGGAACGCGGGGGCGAACACAGCCAGGCCCGCATCGACGAAGGCCATCGCGCTCGGATCGAAGCGCAGGGAGCCCTGGGACCACGCCAGCTGCGGCCCACCGAAGCCGCTCTCCACCCACACCACGGCGGGGCGGCGCTGGCCATCCCCAGGGTCGGGCGTGCCATAGGCTCGCAGCGACAGACCGTCGGCCTCGTACCGCACATCTTCGAACCACGGGGCCCCCCGCGCCGAGGCGACCACGCCCGTCGACGTGCGCTCGCCGAAGGACAGCGCCGCCGCCGCCCGGGCCTCCAGCAGCGGCAGCGCCACCGGCTCCGGCACGGGCTGGTCGCGCCACGGAGGGTGCCCCTCGCCAGGGTCGAGCCGCAGGGAGTTCCACATCGCGTCGACCTCCCGTAGCTGGCCGCGCCAGGTGGTCGACCAACCGAACACGTGCATGAACACGATGCCGTAGGGCCCGTCGACGGCCGCGACCCGCCCGCTCACCCCATGACCATCGAGCGACCACGAGGTCGTGACCCAAGCGGCCTCATGGCCCCCCAGTGTCGTGTGCTGGACCTCGCTCACCGACACGGTTCCGGCATCGCCCGCCGCCGAGGCGAAGGCATAGTCGGTAGCGAAGGTCGCCAGCGATCGGGCGACCCCGTCCCCCCGAGGCAACAGCTCGACGACCAGGTGCAGATCCTCGTTGCCGATGTCGTTGCCATAGTGCAGGCACTCGTGCTCCTCCGCGGCCGACATGTCGTGCAGGCGCGCGGCGGGGGTCACCCTCAGCTGGCAGCCCTCGGAGTGTACGGACCCAGCCAACGCGATGCTCCACAACAGGTACATCAACCCGTCACCTCCTGCCTCAGCGACAGCGTACCAGCTCCCCCAGCCCGCCGGGACACGATGGCCAGCGACTGGCCCCGTCAGCCACTACAATGGCCCATCCCCGGAGCGTACCCATGAGCCACGACCTGTTCGAGCGCCTGCTTCGCGCCCAGCTGCGCACCCTGGCAGCCGGCACCGCCCTGACCCTCGCCGCGTGCACCGGCAGCGGCCCCAAAGCAGACACCACGACGGCGTCCGACACGGACACCGACACCGATGCTGACACCGACACCGACACCGACACCGACACCGACACCGACGCGGATGCCGACACCGACACCGACACCGACGCGGATACCGACACCGACACCGACACCGACGTAGACTCCGCCGCCACCGGCGACACCGGCACCAGCTACCCCCGCGACCCCATGTGCGACGGCGTCGGCCTGCCGCCCTACTACATCGTGTCGGTGGGTCACGTGGCCATCGAGCCCGGAGGCGACTGCCCCGCCCCCGAAGACGTCGACCACGTCGACCACCAGGTGTGCTGCCCGATGACCGACTACCGCGACGTGATGTGCGGCGCGGCCGGCCGCCTCGACCACATGATGCAAGACCCCTACTACGGCTACTGGTCCCCCGCGCCCACGGGCGCGACGGGCCCCGAGGTCAAAGACCTCTGCCTGTACGAGGGCGTGTTCGAGGAAGGCGGCACCTGCTGCGGTCGCCCCCTCCTCGCTGACGACGGCAGCGCCGTGCTGGCGACGGTCCGCTCGGCCGGCCCCGACGCCCCCCTCGGCCCGGTCGCCGCCTACTGGTTGCAGGCGGCCCGCATGGAGCACGCGTCGGTCGCCTCCTTCGCCCGGTTCACCCTCGAGCTCGTGCGCTTGGGTGCCCCCGCCGAGCTCCTCGCCGACGCCCAGCGCGCGGGCCTCGACGAGGTCGACCACGCCCAGCGATGCTTCGATCTGGCGTCACGCTTCGCCGGTCGCCGCTTCGCGCCCGGGCCGATGGATCTCGCCTCTGCCGCCGAGCTCTCCCCCGACCTGCTTGCCTTCGTCGACGCGCTGGTCCGCGAGGGCTGTGTCGGGGAGACCCTCGCCTCCCTCGACGCCGCCGCCCGCCTGCAGGCAGCCACCGACCCCGAGGTGCGCGAGGTCCTCCAGGTGATCGTCGACGATGAAGGTCGCCACGCCGCCCTGGCCTGGCGCACCTTGAGCTGGCTGCTGAGCCGCGACGAAAGCGGCGAGCTCGTCGCCCACGCACAGCGCGTCTTCGCCGAAGAGCGCGAGCGTACCTACGGCAGCCGCCACCCCGACGTGGGCGAGGGCCGCCACCTCGGCCTCCTCGACGACGCGACCCGCGACCGGGTGTTCGCCGACGGATGGGCGCGCATCCTTCAGCCCTCTCTCGACGCCCTGGCCAGCTAGCTCACCCGAGCCTGCGCCGTCAGCTCACCCGCCAGGTCGCGCAGGGTCATCGGCTTGTGCAAGACGTCGTCGACCCAAGCCCGCTGCTCGTCGGACAGCCGACGCCCCGTGAAGTAGAGCAGCCGGGGGGACGGCTGGAGCCGCCGAAGCTCCGCGCGCAGGGCGGGCGGGACAGGGATCCCGAAGTCGATGAGCACCACGTCGGGAACGCCCCCGGCCTGCACGAGGGATGCGAGCTCGTCGGCGCTCTGAGCCGCGACCACGTCGAAGGTTCCGACCCGCGGGAGCCCGCGGGTGAGCAAGGCGAGGATGCTGGGCTCGTCGTCGACCACCCATACCGTCAAGGCGGCCGTCGTTCGTATCGTTGGAATCACGGTTCCCCCCACTCGTTGTGGCTTCAACCAGTACGTAGTGTCGGCGAGAGGCAAAGACGCCCTCCCCCCTCCCCGATGCAACCCTCGCGCATCCGTTGGCGAGCGACCGTCGCCCCACCCCGGCGGCGTGCCATGCGCTACGCTCCGCATCCGGAGGCCCCATGCCCTACGACCCGAAGCTCGCCGAGCGCATCCGCGCCTTCCTTGCAGCCACTGATGGCCTCGACGAGAAGAAGATGTTCGGCGGCATCGGGTGGACGATCCACGGGCACATGGCCGCTGGAGCCCACCACGACGGGCACCTGATCATCCGGTGCAGCAAGGAAGACTTCGTTTCGCTGCTCGACCTGCCGGGAGCGCGGCCCATGAAGCGCGGCGAGACGCCCATGCGTGGCTGGGTGGTGGTCGAGGCCCAGGCGGTCACCGACGACGCGTCGCTGGCCGAGTGGCTGCATCGCGGGCGCGACTACGCCGCCTCGCTTCCCCCCAAGACCAAGGCCTGACCGCCCGATGGCGTCCCCGTCGAATACTGTGCGCAGCCCCGGCCTCCTCATCGGGGTCGCGTCGGCGCTGATCGTGGTGGTCGCGCTCACGGCCGGCACCCTGCTGATCCACAGCGCGACCCAGAGCACTCAGGTGGCCCTGGCCCTCGACCTGGCGGGCCGACAACGCGCCCACAACCAGCGTCACCTGGCCCACGTGCTGAGCACCCGCCTCGAGCAGCCGCCGGCATGGAGCGACGACGAGCTGGAGCGGCTCGTCGAGGTCCACGAGGTGCTGACGACGGGCGGGACGGTGCCCGCGGCATCCGAAGGGGGCGAGGCCATCGTGCTGCCTGCGGTGTCCGACCGCGCGTTGCAGGAGGTCCTGGCCGGCCAGCGGCCCCTGATCGACGCCCTCGACGACGCGACCACCGCTTTCGTAGCGGCCCCCCGTGGAGACGCAGCGCAGCAGACCCTGGCGCTCCTCGAGGCCCACGCACAGCTGCAGCACGAGCTCGATCGCGCCGTCGACCGCCTCGACGGCCTGGCGGCCGAGCGCACCCGTCGCAGCATCTGGGTGATCGTGGCAGCGATGGTGGCGTGCATCGGGCTGGGCCTGGTGTCGCTGCGAGGGCTCACGACCCTCCTCGGGGCGAGGGAGCGCGAGCTTGCCGCCGCGTCGCGCTTCCGTCGCCTCCTCGACGACAGCGCCGACAGCATCATCGGCATCGACGAGCGGGGGCAGATCGAGCTGGCCAACCCGGCGGCACTGCGCACCTTCGGCTACACCGCCGAGGAGCTGCTGGGCCGCAACGTGCGCATGCTCATGCCCGAGCCCCATCGCGGCCAGCACGACGACTACCTCGCCCACCACCTCACCACCGGCGAGCGGCGGATCATCGCCGTGGGCCGAGAGGTGGAGGCGGTCCACAAAGACGGCACCATCCTGCCCGTCCACCTGTCTGTCTCCTCGACCACCGAGGGAAAGCGCACCACCTTCGTGGGCATCCTCCGTGACATGTCCGCCGAGCGAGCCGCTCGCGAAGACGCCGCGCGACGGGAGCTGGAGGCGCGACTTCTCCACGAGGCCACCGTGCGCGCCAGTGAGTCCGCCGACATCGACTCCGCCTTGCAGGCGTGCGCCAGCGCTGTCTGCGAGGCGACGGGCTGGCCCCTCGGCCATATCCACTTCGTCGACCCTGACGACCCCGACCAGCTGCGTCCGTCCGGGCTGTGGGCACGGTCGTCCGACGACGACTTCCGCCACTTCGTCGAGGCGACCGAGGCGACGACCTTCCGCCGCGGCATGGGGCTTCCCGGGAGCATCCTGGCGACGGGGAAGCCCACCTGGCTCGTCGATGTGCACGAAGAAGCGAGCTTCGTCCGGGCAGAGCGGTTCGACGGGGTCGAGGTGCGTGGCGGATTCGGCTTCCCCGTGATCGTCGACGGCGAGGTGTTCGCGGTCCTCGAGTTCTTCTCCCTCGAGCCCATGGCCGAGAGCCGCGCGCTGCTCGGCGCAGCAGAGCCCCTCGGTCTGCAGGTCGGGCGCATCATCGAGCGCACCCGCTCCCGGCAGGCCATCACCCGGGCCCGCGACGAAGCGGAGGCAGCCAACCGCGCCAAGAGCTCCTTCCTCGCCACCATGAGCCACGAGCTGCGCACGCCGCTCAACTCGGTGATCGGCTTCTCCAACATCCTACGCAAGAACAAGAGGGGAATCTGACCGACGGTCAGCTGACCTTCGTGGAGCGCATCACCGCCAACGGCACGCACCTGCTGGGGCTCATCAACGAGATCCTCGACATCTCGAAGATCGAGACCGGTGAGCTCGCCATCCACCTCGCCGACGCCGACGTTGGCTCGGTGCTCGATGGCGTGCTCCGGCTGCAGGAGTCCATCGCCAAGGAGCGCGGGCTGACGCTGCAGGCGGAGGTTCCCGCCGAGCTGCAGTCCATCCATACCGACGAAGGGCGTCTCCGCCAGATCCTGATCAACCTGGTCGGCAACGCCCTCAAGTTCACCGAGTCGGGCGGCGTCACCGTCCGGATCAT
>Ga0070726_10003492_pt1 | contig 13191 bp, 11 predicted proteins | sample tdAd471_FD_67275 | JGI IMG/M metagenome (GOLD analysis project Ga0070726, IMG submission 67275) | Marine sediment microbial communities from the Atlantic coast under amendment with organic carbon and nitrate - tdAd47.1 | ecosystem: Environmental > Aquatic > Marine > Coastal > Sediment | place...
CCAAGAGTCCATATCGACGGCATTGTTTGGCACCTCGATGTCGGCTCATCGCATCCTGGGGCTGGAGCAGGTCCCAAGGGTTTGGCTGTTCGCCAATTAAAGCGGTACGTGAGCTGGGTTTAGAACGTCGTGAGACAGTTCGGTCCCTATCTGCCGTGGGTGTCGGAAAATTGAGAGGAGCTGCCCCTAGTACGAGAGGACCGGGGTGGACGTATCTCTGGTGGACCTGTTGTCGCGCCAGCGGCATAGCAGGGTAGCTATATACGGAAGGGATAACCGCTGAATGCATCTAAGCGGGAAGCCCCCCTCAAAACCAGTTTTCCCTTGAGAGTCGAGGAAGACTACCTCGTTGATAGGCCAGATGTGGAAGCGTGGCGACACGTGAAGCTGACTGGTACTAATATCTCGATTGACTTGATTTCATCGATGTTCATGCACGGCGATCGCTTCGCCGCGTCACGAACCTCGGATGACAGGACGTCTCTTCATTTAAATCTGACGCGCTGACCGGGTGGTTATTGCAGGGGGACCATACCCGTTCCCATCCCGAACACGGCCGTCAAGACCCCTAGCGCCGATGGTACTCCGTCTCAAGACGTGGGAGAGTAGGTCGCCGCCCGGTCTGCCCGTCAGATTTTGCCCTCTTCGATATCGTCAACACGCCCCGCTCTCAGCGGGGTGTTTTTGTCTCTGGCCTCCGCCATGGAATGACAGTCACAGCGCTGTCACACGGTTGACGGACATGCCTGCGAGACATAAGAAAACGACACCCTGATGCGGGGTGGAGCAGCCCGGTAGCTCGTCAGGCTCATAACCTGAAGGTCGTAGGTTCAAATCCTACCCCCGCACCCAAAATAACGTTGTTAAGTCAACGTATTACACGAAACGCCCCGAGAGAGTTCTCGGGGCGTTTCTTTTTACCTCAACACTACCTCAACAAAATGGTGACCTGACCCAGCCCCTGAATTCCGGCCAGGCAATGGTAGAGTCCATCGAAGAGAGGATGGACGATGCGCAAGAGCCGTTATTCGGAAGAACAGATTATCGGGATGCTCCGCGAGCACGAAGCGGGTGTCACGACGAAGGAGCTATGCCGCAAGTACGGCATCTCGGACGCGACCTTTTACAAGTACAAGGCGAAGTTCGGCGGCATGACGGTGTCGGATGCTCAGCGTCTACGGACGCTGGAAGCAGAGAATGCCAAGCTGAAGCGGTTACTGGCCGAGCAGATGCTGGACAATGCGGCGCTGAAGGATCTCGCCTCAAAAAACTTCTAACGCCCGATGTGAAGCGGCGGGCCGCGCGTCACCTGGTGGAGACGCACGGGCTGAGCGAGCGTCGGGCGTGCCGGTTGGTCCGGCTGGACCGGTCAACCTTCCAGTATCGCAAGCGCGCGATGCGGGCGATGAGCGTCTACGTGAGCGGTTGCGCGACCTGGCTGGCGAACGTCGCCGCTTCGGCTATCGCCGTCTGGGCATTCTTCTGGCCCGGGAGGGGCTGAATGCGAACCACAAGAAGCTTTACCGTATCTACCGCCAGGAAGGTCTGGCGGTACGCCGACGCCGGGGCCGCAAGCGGGCCACGGGAACGCGCCGCCCCATGCTGCTGCCGAGCGGCGCCAACCAGCGCTGGAGCCTGGACTTCGTGTCGGACGCGCTTACCGACGGGCGGCGTATCCGCACCCTGTGCGTGGTGGACGACTTCACCCGTGAAGCACTGGCGATTACGGTCGACACCTCGCTCTCGGGCGTGCGCGTGGGCCGGGAACTGGACCGGATCATCGCCCGGCGCGGCAAGCCGGCCATGATCGTCTCGGACAACGGCACCGAGCTGACGAGCCACGCCATCCTGCGCTGGCAAAAGGAGCGCGGTATCGAATGGCACTACATCGCGCCGGGCAAGCCCCAGCAGAACGGGTTCGTGGAAAGCTTCAACGGTCGACTGCGGGACGAGTGCCTGAACGAGCACCTGTTCTCCTCACTGGTCGAGGCGCGAACCCTGATCGAGGCCTGGCGGGTCGACTACAACACCTGCCGGCCTCACACCTCGCTGGGCGGACTAGCTCCTGCCATCTACGCCCAGCAAACCCGCAAACACCGGCCCGGTTCGCCTGAGCTACGCAGGGGCTCCGCTCACCGGGCCTTGAACCCAGAACACAAACAGGAAAGAAAGGCGAACAGACTCTACTAACGAACGGCCCGGATCAGGGGGCTGGGTCACCTCCGACCCGCGCCGCTGTGGGCGGTATAAAGCAATTGTAGGTCGGTGAAAAACCTCATTAGAACAACAGCGTGCGCTGCTAATCATTGATGTTGCTACCATCACGGAAGTCGCCCAACTGTGGCAGTAAACCCGATGTCGTGAAGCTTTTTCGTGGATGGTCGCGTCGCAGCGCATGAGGCGCCACCTTCTCCATGATCGATCCGGGAGGGCCGAGAGAGCTGTTGAATCTCTTCGAAAAGTTGAGTTGAGCTGCAACTAAATTATGTACGCTCAATTCTAGGCAAAAGGTTCATAGAATCAATATGATAGGGTAAAGGTGTACCCATTATATCAAAATGAATCTAAAGACTTAATAAAAAATCGCTATTATTTTACAGAAGAAGGGCGTATGTTTTCATAATGGCAAACAGAATTCAAAACATTATTTCTGAATTTTCAGTTGCCTGAATTGAGCCCCAAAATGTTTGGATACCGCGGCGGTGAGAGCCCCGCCATACTCGCTCGCAAGAAGGCTGCGATGCGCAGCGCACAGTTGAGGTGGCCATTCCTGACCAACTTCGATTGCAGCACCATTCGGAACGAACTTCAGTTGAGAGCCTTGGTGCAGACGAGAATGTCCGTGCCTGAGAAGGTGGCAAATATTGATGTTCAAAAATGGAATTTACAACAACCTATTGCTTAGAAAGCTAATATTCACTGGAGATTATTATGAGTAACATTAAATCAAACAACGCACACACACTCAGCGCCAAAGATCAAGGCGTGATGAAAGAGCTGGGCATAACGCACGAGCAACAGCAACAATTTCACGTCGGAAAATATACTTATTCAACTCTCGATGAGGCAGTGGCGCAGGCGGAGCGGCAGAACCGTGATGCCCCCCAGGAGGCCAAAAAGCGGCTTTCGAAGGGCTTTGAGCCAGCCAAATAGCTCGAGCAAAGAGCGACTCGATACTTTTGGATTATTTGCTGGAGGTGCATCGGGAGTCCCGGTGTGCCTCCGGCGTTCGTCGTCGCGATGAACTGGACGCAGACAATGATTTTTCGCACGACAACTATAACCGCAATTTTCTCAAATCCCTTCACTCTCGGTGACTACGACGAGGCCTTGCCTCCGGGCTCGTATGAAATTGAGATCGACGAGGAGCTCGTAGAGGGGGCAGAAGGTCAAGAATATCAGCGAGTTCTGAGCCTTGTTCGTGTGCCCGCCAAGTCGAAGATTGCCGGCGATTGGCAATGGCTGACGATTTCCTCCCGCGAACTGAATGCGGCCGTGACGCCTGATCTCGTCAGACCGGGAGCGGTGCTGTCTTCGTCATCATCAAAGTCCTTATCGGTGATGCGCGCGGCAGAGATTGATCGCCAAGCCATTGATTGCGCGGAAAACGAAGGGATGGTTGTGCATGCCCGCAACCCGGTTTTCGACTGAGTGAAGCCTGCGAGCCGAGCATGCCGCTTCAGACACGCGAGAGCGTAGAATTGGTTCAGACATGAAATATCCAACCAAAACGATGAGCGCGCGTATTTGCGCATCTTTTTTCATAATCCTGACACTCGCGGCACCGGCCTATCCGGTGAGTGGCGGACAGTCGGTGCGCCAGAATGCCCAGGAAACTCGCTTCGGAACGTGGGTATGCGACCCGGGTTATCATGAACGCTCCGGTGATTGTTTGGAGGTTGTTATTCCGGAAAACGCCTACCCGACCGGTCGGCCATACGGCTCAGGATGGAGCTGCCACCGTGGGTATCGATCTGTAGATAGAACGCGCTGCGACCCATTGGTAATTCCGGAAAACGCGTTCCTTCAATCCTCGGGTTACGGTTGGCAGTGTGAACGCGGCTACCGTCGAGACGCCGACAGTTGCATTTCGATTGTCATGCCGGATAACGCTTTTCTGGACGATAGCCGTTCTGGACCAGGATGGACCTGTCTACGTGGGTATGTCGCGAACGGAGGCGAATGCGTTGAGATCACGGTGCCGGAGCATGGCTATCTTACCAACACAAGCTTTGGGCGGATCTGGGAATGCGAGCGTGGCTTTGTCGCCGATGGAGACATTTGCGTGGCGGTCCCCGTTCCAGAGAATGGATACTTGACCAACGCAGGTTATGGCGCCGCTTGGGCCTGTGAGCGTGGCTTTGTTGCTGTTGCGAACAGGTGCGACCCGATCAACGTCCCCCCAAACGGGTACCTTACGAATGTGCGTTATGGCGCTGCGTGGGCGTGTGAGCGGGGATTTAGACGGCAGGATGAGCAATGCGTTGCTATTGAAGTACCAGACAACGCTTTTCTGCTCGCGACCGCATCAGGCTCAGGGTGGCGTTGCCGACGTGGGTTTGAACCAATGTATGATGTTTGCGTTCTTATCGTGCTCCCCGAACACGCCCATCTCGACAATACCGGGAATAGCTGGCGCTGCGACGAAGGATTCTGGATGTCCCAGGAAGGAGCTTGTGACGCCGATTTTTAGCGGCGAGCGCAATCCACACCCTGTCGTCGTTGGCACCTTGTTCGTCTTGTGTCTTGACGATGATCTGCACTGACACAACCGTTAGCATGCCGATATGACTCACTCGATCGTCAGAATTCGAGCCGAGGAGTTATCTATGCGGTCGTTCGAAAACGGGACCACTCAAAGCATGACCGAGCTCGACAACAATGCCGCCGAACGCGTCCTGCGCCCGATCGCCCTGGGACGGAAGAATTTTTTCTCCGCGGGATCGGAAATCGGCGGCCATGGCCGACACACCGACCAAGACCGCCAAGCTCGATGGTATCGATCCGCGAGCCAGGTTCACAATATGCAAGGGCGATGGGTACCACCTCAACAATACCTCAACCGGTCAACACCGTTCGGCGTTCGTCCCGCGCGGTCGAGTGCAGCGCGATGCGGTTTAGGGCCTGAAAGAAGTCTAAGGCAGCTCAAGGCGTTGTGGCATAAGATTAGGATTTTGCATTACTTAAAGTTGTGACTCGGCTGTGGCTCATAACCTGAAGGTCGTAGCTTCAAATCCTACCCCCGCACCCAAAACAGACGGGTCCTGCCTTGCAGGGCCCGTTTTTTGTTTGCGTCGTAGTAGGGCGGCGGCTTGCCTCTTTTCCCGCATCACCGCATCGTCCAGGCATGAACCAGACGCCTGATACCTTCGATACATCTCCGACCATCCAGCTCAATCTGAACCTGCGCGGCCTGCCGCTTTCGGCGACGCTGGCGATCAATGAGCGCTCGGCCGAACTGGTGAAAGCCGGGCGGTCCGTGTTCAAGCTGGGGCTTGGGCAGTCGCCCTTTCCGGTGCCGGAGCCTGTGCGGCAGGCCTTGGCGGACAATGCGCACCAGAAGGATTACCTGCCGGTCCAGGGGCTGCGGTCCCTGCGCGAAGCCATCTGCGGCTATCTGGAGCGCACGCGCGGGCTGAGCTTCAAGCCGGAGAATATCCTCGTCGGGCCCGGCACGAAGGAGCTGATGTTCCTGACGCAGCTGGCCTATTACGGCGACCTTGTCATTCCGACGCCGAGCTGGGTGTCCTACGCACCCCAGGCGCAGATCCTCGGCCGGCGGATTATCTGGCTGCCCACCCATATCGAGACCGGCCTGGGTGTGACACCGGAGGCCCTGCGCGAAGTGTGCGCCCCGGATCCGCTGCGTCCGCGACTGTTGATCCTGAATTCGCCGGGCAACCCCACGGGCACCGCCTATACGCGTGAGGCCCTCGAGGCGATTGCGCAGACGGCGCGCGAGCACCAGGCCCTGCTCCTGTCTGACGAAATTTATGGCGGGGTGGAGTTTGACGGCCAGCATCAGAGCGTGGCCAATGCCTATCCCAAGGGCACGATCATTTCCGACGGCCTGTCCAAATGGGCGGGGGCGGGCGGTTGGCGTCTGGGCTTTTTCGCTTTTCCCGACAATCTGTCCTGGCTCAAGGACGCCATGGCGAGCGCCGCGAGCGAGACCTACACCTCCGTGGCCGCGCCGATCCAGTACGCCGCGATCACCGCCTTCGAGGGCGGGCCGGAGATGGAGCGATATCTCGCGGACAGCCGGCGCATTCTCAAGGGGCTGGCGGATTTCGTTCAGTCCCGCCTGCGCGGCGCAGGTGCCGAGGTCAATGAAATCCGCGGCGGCTTCTACGCCTTCCCGAGTTTTGAAGCCCTGCGCGACAGGCTGGAGGCGCGCGGGATCGCCGATAGCCAGACCCTGTGCGAGCGTCTGCTTGAGGAAACCGGCGTGGCGACGCTGCCAGGCCGGGACTTCGGCCGTCCCGAGCATGAATTATCGCTGCGTCTGGCTTTCGTCGACTTTGACGGAGAGGCTGCGCTGGACGCGCTCAAGGCCGGCGGCGCGTGCGATGAGGGTTTCCTGCGCCGTTATGCGCCGAATGTCATCGCCGGCATCGAGGCCGTGGCCGAATGGGTGGCCCGCTAGAGGTCCGCGCCGGGTCGAATCCCGAGGTTGGATTTTTCAATTCCGCTCATCCGGGCCCGCATGGCTGACACCGCGTCAGGCCAGCGCTGTTTCCGCCAGCGCGTCTGACAGGGCGCCAAGCTCGGCGGCGATGTCCGTCACCTGCGTGTCGCGTTCCAGCACCGCCTGGAGGGCCGGGGGCGGGGTGAGGGCGTCGCCAATCAGCGGGTCGACGATATCGGCGAACTTGTAGGGATGCGCAGTGGCCCCGACGATCCAGGGACGTTCGTCGCGATTGGTCGCGTAGAGGGCGGCGAAGGCCTCCAGCCCGGTCGCCGTGTGCGGACAGGCCACATAGCCGGTCTCGTCGTAGGTTCGCCGTATGCGGGACTTGATCGCGGCATCGCCGACGCGGATCACCGAAGCAATCCCGTCCGGTTCGATCGCCGCCAGACGCTCGAAATTGCTCGGTGCCCCGACATCCATCGCGTTGGCGAGGGTGGCGATTGCGGCGCGGGCGGCGTACTGCCCGGTTTCGCGCCAATCCGAGAGTGTGGCGTTGTCATTCGTTGCCAGCACGATGGGACCAATGGGCAGGCCGAGCTTGCGCGCGATGATGGCGGCAACAGCATTGCCCAGATTCCCCGTCGGCACGATCAGGCCCGGCTTGCGCCCGGTCTTCTCGAACAGGGCCAGCGCGGCCTGGGCCCAATAACTCATCTGGGGCAGGAGGCGACCGATGGAAATCGAATTCGCGGACGTCAGCCCGTGATGTCGGCTCAAGGCGGCGTCGCCGAAAGCCTGCTTCACCAGCGCCTGGCAGGCATCGAAATCGCCATCGACCCGCAAGGCCCGCACCGGTTCGCCCCAGCAGCAAAGCTGGCGCTCCTGGAAGGCGGATATCCGTCCCTTGGGGAAGAGGATGACGGCGCGCGCATTCCGGGCGCCTTCCGCAGCACAACCGACGGCGCCACCCGTGTCTCCCGAAGTCGCGGCGAGGACGGTGATGGGATCCTCCGGTCGCGCGATCCGGTCGAAGGCGCGGAACAGGAAACGCGCGCCGAAATCCTTGAAGGCGCCAGTCGGCCCGTGAAAGAGTTCGAGCACGTGCGGGCCGGCATCGAGCGAGACGAGCGGCGTTTCAAAGTCGAAGGCCCGGGCGCAGATATCCGGAATGGCCCCGTCCAGCGCACTGTCCGCAAACAGGGGCGTGAGCAGGCGTGCGCCGATCTCGCCCAGCCCGGCATCGGCGGTCAGCCCGGTCAGATCGACCGCGGGCCAGGCATCGGGGAGATAGAGGCCGCCATCGGGCGCCAGACCCGCCCGCAGCGCTGTGTCCGCGCTGACCGCAGGCGCATCACCACGGGTCGAGACGTATCGCATCAATAGACCTCGGCGGCTTGTGGTGTGGTGCGCACATCCAACCCGCGAGAGGCCAGCGGCGCCTCGTAGGCCGTGGCGGCGCATCCCGTCGCGTCAAACGCTGTTTCCATCGCCGTCCGGACCGCCGGGAGGTCGCCATCGCGTGCGAAGGCGAAGACGGAGGGGCCGGAACCGGAAAAGGAACAGCCCAGAGCCCCGGCGTCGAGTGCGGCTTTCTGAACGGGGGCCAGTTCAGGCAGGAGGGGGCGGCGCTGTGGCTCGATCAGGATATCCGCCAGGCCGGACTCGATCAGGGCGTGATCATCCAGCAGGCAGCCCGCCACGAAGGCGGCAATATTCCGGCTGTGCTCGACCGCCGTGGAAAGCGGGACGTTGTCCGCGAGCAGATCACGGGCCGCCTGGGTCTCGATCTTGCGGTCGGGGTGGAAAAGGACACAGCTAATCCCCTTCGGGCCGGGCAAGGCCCGGATCAGGGGCGGATCAAGCCGGGCCGCCATGACGAGTCCGCCATGTAGCGCCGCCATCACATTGTCCCAGGGCGGCGGGTCTGCGGAGACGCGTTCGCCTTCCATTGCGCAGAGCAGGAGCCCATCCTTGGAAAGCCGGGCGTTGAAAGCGGCATTGGCGGCCCCGGCGGCGGCGACGGCAGAGGCGGCGGAACCGCCCATGCCGGCACTCATCGGGACGCCTTTCTCGACGTCGAGTTCCAGGCCTTTTTGGGCGCCGCAACGCAATCGCACCGCATCCGCCGCGGCGAGGGCGCAATTCTCCTCGACCTGCGTCGGCAGGCGGTCCGTGAGACCGGAGACCTGACCCAGCCGGATTTCCGGCGCCTCGATCAGGCGGGCCGTGACGCGGTCCCGGGCGGCGTCGAAGGCGAGGCCAAGAACGTCGAACCCGACCCCGACATTGCCGATACTGGCAGGGGCCGTGGCGGTGAAATGTCGGGCAAGCGGTTTCATGAGGCCAGAGTGTGCCGGATTCGCATCGACGGGTCAGCGCTGGCGTTCGCCAGGCTGGCGTTTCCCCCGCCGGCGCGGGCGCGCTGGACGTCCATGATGTCGGCGAAGACGGCTTCGGCGGTGGGCCAGCGACCCGCGCCCTTGCCCTTCACATAGAGCGTGCCGTTATCGCGCTGGATGAGGAAGCCATTGGCCTCGTTGCGCAAATCGGCAAACGGGTGCTCGCGCGGCAAGGCGCGCAACTCGACCCGGCCTTCCACCCGCCCCGCGGAGTCGATGCTGCAGCGGCCGACCTGCTTGATCACAAGACCGGCTTCGCGGGCGGCATCGATCCGCTCGGGGGGAAGGTTTGACAGGCTCTCACGCGCGATGTCCCGCAGGTCCGGCGCTTTGCCGAAGGCGTGCTGGGCGATAATAGCCAGCTTGTCCGCCGCATCGTCTCCATCGAGATCGGTGGAGGGATCCGCCTCGGCGAAACCGCGAGCCTGGGCTTCGGCCACCGCTTCGGAGAAGAGCGCACCGGCTTCCAGCGCGTCGAGAATGAAATTGCACGTCCCGTTCATCACGCCCTCGACCGCGAGGATGCGGTCGCGGCCGCGTGCTTCGTCGAGGAGCTCCAGGATCGGCGTGCCGCCGCCGACAGCGGCGGAGTATTTGAGAATGCGGTCATGGGCGTTGGCCACGTCATTGAGCCGCTCGAAATCGAGGGCGATGACCGCCTTGTTGGCGGTGACCAGATCCGCCCCGTCGCGCAGGGCAGACTGGCAGAGCGACCGCGCGAACCCGGTGCCGCCGAGCAGCTCGACGACAACGTCAGGCTGGTGGGCGAGGGCTTCTTCCGGACTGTCGGTAAAGCGTCGATCGGGGTGACCTGCGAGATGCGCTGCCGGGGCACGGACCAGGACCGGGTTGAGGTCGAACCGGCCAGCATGCGCATCGAGATGATTGCAGACACCGGCACCGACCGCGCCATGGCCGAGGACGGCCACGCGCAGCTTGCGCAGTTCGCGCGTCCGCGCCGGGGCGCGCTCCACCTCGGCGATGCGCGTTTCGTAGGAACGGCCCAGGGCGGCGACCTCGATAACGACGTCAAGCTCCTTGGCGGCCAGGATGGCCTTGTCCTGCACAAGACCACGGCTGACATCACGCGCCTCGTCATAGCTCAGTCGATCAAAGCGAAGGGCTTCGGGGTGTTTGGCCGGGTCATCGGAATAGACGCCGTCGACATCCTTGATCAGGCGCGCACGATCCGCCTCCAGCCAGTGGGCGAACATGATGGCCGTCAGATCCGTACCGCCGCGGCCGAGCGTGACCGGTCCGTCTTCCGTCTCGCCGAAGAAGCCCGGCGCCACGATGACATCCGCTTCGTCGAAACGCTTGAGAACCTTGGCACGGTCGAGGCCCGTCAGATTGGCGTCGAGCGGGTCACCCTCCGCGACCAGACCCATTTCATGAGGATCCAGAACCGCCGTCGGGATACCGGACCGCTCGAGGGCCAGACCGAGCAGGGCCGCGGATTTCAGCTCGCCGCAGCGAACCAGACGGGCAATGCCGGCCCCGTCGGCATGATGGCCGACGTCTTCGCCCAGGGCGAAGAGCCCGTCTGTTTCACCGTCGAGCGCCGAGACCACGGCGACAACTTTTTCCCCGGTGCGAACATGCCGGTAGATCTCGTGGGCGATGCGTGCGTAGTCGGCGGTGGTTTCGAGAACCGAGCTGCCGAATTTCAACACGCTGAGGCGCGGGGCCTTGCTGGCGAGATAGAGCTTGTTCACGGGTCTGGTCCTTACACTTTGAAATCGAATTCCGGGTTTCAGATACGAAAAAACCCGCTCGCCTGGCCGGGGAGCGGGTCGGGTGATGCGGTGTTTTACTTGTCCGCTAGTCCACGCCGTCCGCTCCCCCCGTCCAGGAGGTCATGGTGGTGGACATAATGGTGGTATAACCGAGGCCGCCGACCGTCTGCATGGACGGGCCGGATACGAGTGCGTTGATGCCGTATGCCTGAAGCTGGAAGGCCATGATCGACTCGAAACTCACCTCTTGCGCCCGCAGCCTCATTGCTGCGGTTGCGAACTCTTGAGACATAAAAAGCCTCACTTACTCGCCTGCGTCAAACAAAAAAATCATAACGCGGCAAAAATTCACTAAACGTGAAAAAATTTTTCGCCTCTGGTCAGGTGTTCCGGAAAGAAAAAGCCCCGCTCGGTGGAGCGGGGCTTCGTGTTCCGGAGGCGGACCGGCTTATTCGGCAGCCGGTTCCAGATCCTTCACAACCGCCTTTACCGCCCGCGGCGCAGCGGCGCGGACATAGGGGGCGACATGGTCTTCGAACGTCTTGAAGTTCTCGATGAACATCTTGACCAGCGTGTCGGCCTGCGCGTCGTAGGCGGCCTTGTCCGACCAGGTCGAGCGCGGATCGAGGATCGCGGCATCGACGCCCGGAACGCTGACCGGAACCATGAAGCCGAAATTCGGATCTTCACGGAAGGCGGCATCCTTCAGGGAGCCGTCGAGCGCGGCATTGAGCAGGGCGCGGGTCGCCTTGATTGGCATGCGCTGACCGGTGCCGTAGGCGCCGCCAGTCCAGCCGGTATTGACCAGCCAGCAATCGACCTGGTGCTCGGCGATCAGCTCGCGCAGAAGAGCGCCATACTCGGCCGGGTGACGCGGCATGAAGGGCGCGCCAAAGCAAGCAGAGAAGGTCGCGGACGGTTCGGTGACACCCTTCTCGGTGCCGGCGACCTTGGCGGTGTAGCCGGACAGGAAGTGGTACATGGCCTGGGCCGGCGTCAGCCTGGCGATCGGCGGCATGATGCCGAAGGCGTCACAGGTCAGCATGATCAGGTTTTTCGGCTGACCGCAGGTGCCGGTTTCGCTGGCATTCGGGATGGCGCTGATCGGATAGGCGCCGCGGCTGTTCTCGGCGAGCGTATCGTCGTCCAGGTCGAGCTGGCGCGTGACCGGGTCCATGACGACGTTCTCGAGCACCGTGCCCCACATCTTGGTGGTGGCGTAGATTTCCGGCTCGGCTTCTTCCGAGAGGCGGATCATCTTCGCGTAGCAACCGCCCTCGAAATTGAACAGACCGTTCGGCCCCCAGCCGTGCTCGTCATCGCCGACCAGCGTGCGCGAGGCATCAGCGGAGAGGGTGGTCTTGCCCGTACCGGACAGGCCGAAGAAGATCGCAGCGTCATCGCCTTCGCCTGCATTGACGGAGCAATGCATCGGCATGATCGACTTTTTCGGCAGCAGGTAGTTGAGGATGGTGAAGACTGACTTCTTGGTCTCGCCCGCGTAGGACGTCCCGCCGATCAGCACCATGCGGCGCTCGAAATCGACGGCGATCACGGTCTCGGACCGGCAGCCATGGCGGGCCGGATCGGCCTTGAAGCTCGGCAGGTTGATGATGGTGAACTCGGCTTCGAAACCGTCATACTCCGCCGCCGCAGGAATGCGCAGAAGGTGACGGATGAAGAGCGAGTGCCAGGCCAGCTCGTTGACGACACGGACCGGCAGGCGGTGATCCTTGTCCGCGCCCCCGAAGAGCTGCTGGACGAAGACTTCCTTGCCATCCATGTGAGCCTGGAAATCGGACAGGAGCGCTTCGAAATGCTCCGGCGTCATGGACGCGTTATTGTCCCACCAGACCTGGTCTTCCGTGGCGGCATCGCGGACCGTGAACTTGTCCTTGGCGGAGCGGCCGGTATGGGCGCCGGTCTTGACGACCAGGGCGCCGCCCTCGGCGATTTCCGCTTCGCTGCGACGCACGGACTCTTCGTAGAGCCGCGCTTCATTCCAATTGAGATTGACTTTGCCTGCGTTGAAACCGAGCGCGGAAAGACCGCCATCGAGACGTTCGCTTGCGGACATGGTTTTCATCCCCCGACTGGGCCCGTTATTTTTACGTGGGCCAATTTTGGTGTCCGGCCGGTCCGGTAAGCCAGCCTGTTCCAGCGTCGCATCCCCAAAGTGCTCTGGGGTCCAGAGTGCTCCGAGACGGGGACGACGATGCATTTTGAACCGCGCCGGTATCAGATCGGTGACCCACAGAAAACCCTATCTGCCGACAAATTTCCAATGCGAAAAATCGCCCGAAGCCCATGTTATCGCGAACATTTCCGGGGTCGGTTTCGGGATTTCCCAGTGTTTGCATAAGGATCAGGCAGAATTGTTGCGTCGCAGCATGCGGGCTGCGTTTTTCTGTACAAAATTGGACCT
>Ga0070726_10003493_pt1 | contig 13190 bp, 8 predicted proteins | sample tdAd471_FD_67275 | JGI IMG/M metagenome (GOLD analysis project Ga0070726, IMG submission 67275) | Marine sediment microbial communities from the Atlantic coast under amendment with organic carbon and nitrate - tdAd47.1 | ecosystem: Environmental > Aquatic > Marine > Coastal > Sediment | place...
CCCCGGACACATGGTGATGAATCCGGGCAGATTTTGATTCTCCGTACCGAGTCCGTAGGTAACCCAGGAACCCACACTGGGCCGGGGCAGGCGCGCACTGCCGCAATTCATGAGCAGGAGCGATGCGCCATGGACGGGCGTATCGGTGAACATGGAACGCACGATGCACATGTCATCGACGCACTGAGCCGTTTTGGGAAAGAGATTGCTGACGGGGATACCGCTCTCGCCATGGCGCGAAAACGCAAACTCCGAGGCCAACGCCACCCCGGGAGGGGCCCCGGTGCCCAGCTCCTCGATGGGGAGGGCTTTGCCGGCGTTTTTTGTGAGCGCAGGCTTGGGGTCGAAGGTATCCACGTGGGACATGCCGCCGTTGAAGAAAATGTGAATGACCCGTTTCGCCTTACCCGGAAAGTGGGACTGAAGGGGAGCCATGGGGCCTGGTGCGGCAGTTGCTGTGGGGGAGCCTGCGGTCAGGGCGAGCCCCAGAGCACCGAACCCCATGCCCGAACGCTGAAGAAAATCCCGACGATTCAGGATAAAATCATTAACCGTTCGATCATGACTCATGGCACTCTCCAGATTTTCATGTTACCCGACTATAGACACGGTGTTTTGATTTCTTTAACCACGAATGGACACGAATTAACACGAATCTTAAGACTCGCCGACTGTCAGAAGCAGGCCAATTCCATCGACCCATTCCACAATTTTTTATAGGGCCTCAAAGAAAAACCGACGTCAACCTCGTCAATATGACTTTTTCGCAAGTCACCGTATTTTCCTCATTCGTGTTTATTCGTGTCCATTCGTGGTTAAACTTTTTCTAGCATCTCGTCTTCCCGGCTCAATTAACTTTCATCACCCCTTGTTTAAGCTAACCGCAATAACTTAATGGTTTTTCACCTACATGAAGTTGCCTGGCGCGTGTAGGTCCCTTCACAGCACCAGACGCTCCCATTCCAGGGCAGGCTTCTGAAAGTTTATGATAACACCAACCTTGGCACCGGTGACTTTCAGGTAATTTAAAATTTGTCCACGCTCCCGGTCGGTAATCCGCTCAATTACCTTGGCGTCGATAACGATATCCTCGTAGGCAACCAGGTCGGGAATGTAGGTACCAACGGAGACGCCTTTGTAGTTAATTGCAAACTCGGGTTGCTGCGAAAACGGGATACCCCGCAGGCCAAACTCCACCGCCAAGGCATTCTCATAAGGTTTTTCATGAAACCCATGTCCAATTTCATTGACCATCTCCATCGCGCATCCGATTATCTCGTATACCTCTTTGCCACGTATTATCCCTCCCCTGCCCATTCTGCGGAAGCCCTCCCTGTTTCGTCTAATAGAACTTCCATGATTTCTGGATTAAAAACTGTTTAACCACGAATGGACACGAATAGACACGAATTCGAATGACTTTCCGACGGTCGGAACCAGTACAAGTACTTCTACCCAGATCATATTTTTTAAAGAGGCCGGAAAGAACAAGCAACCGAAATCTCGACAATCTGACGCCTTCGCAAGTCTCGCTGTTCTTCCCTATTATTCGTGTTAATTTGTGTCCATTCGTGGTTAAAAACGCTTCCATCCACACCGCCGTCGTCAATCCACAAACATGAACTCATTACTCATCAACAGAACCTGGGCATACTGTTCCCAAGGCTTTAGCGGCTCCGGCGGTGCGGGGGGCGGACCCATGAAGTCGAAACGGGTTATCCAATCCTGGGTTTCAAACTGTGCGGCGTTCTCTCCCGACAGGTAGAGCCGGGGATGCCAGCGGAAGGCGTCCTCTTCTTCATCGTCGCGACAGCTCACCACCAGATCGACCGTGTCCCCCACCCGTACCTCCACGTCATCCATGACGGTGGCAATGACACCATCTTGCACATCACCCTGCCAGAGGATTCCACCACGACTCGAGATGATGTAGGCGCGAATACCGTCGCCAGCCGACGAGTGATGGAACAACTCCCCGACGCAGGAAAGCAGGGAGTCTGCTTCGGAAGTCCAGCGGCGCACGACGGCATGACCGGGGCCACCCGGGTGTCCGCCGAGGCGATTTAACATGGCCATACCCAGGCTTTCGCCGGGCATTTCCTCCGACTCCTGGAATGCCTCGCCGGTCCATTGGGGAAACTCGGTGAAGCCCTCGACCCGGCCGGTGGCCTCGTTGACCACACCGTAGCCATAACGCCACGTGGTATCCCGGGGCGCTTGCGCCTGCCGCGCCGCGATATCCTGACCCTTGACAAAGAGGGCACCGAGGGCGACCTCCTTTTCAGAAGGCGGGCGCTTCAGTACGGCGTTGTAGAGTGCACGGACCCGCTCCGGGCCTTCCGGGGTGGCCTGCACGTCTTCGCGGGAGGCCGTAAGGCGGGCCTGCTCCACCACGAAGGGGCTGTTCATCAGGTAAAGGGCCTGTTGCGGCACCGTCGTCTCAAAGCGCATGGGTGTGTGTTCGTTGGGCGTGGCAAAGTCGAAAATGCGAAACATGGACGGCAGGGCGTGACGGTCCACTTCCGCGTAGACGGTCCGTCGATTGGTGAAGGGCACCTCCGTAATGTTCGTCGGATACCCCCCCACACGGAGGTCGATGTTGTCGGCGGCGGCAAGCAAACTGTCCCGCATCGCCTCGAAACCCAGTCGCCGGCGATTCTGCCGCCAGAACAGCTTATTCTCCGGGTCAATCGCAGCACCGTCCGCGCGAATGTCGCTGGCCTGTTGATAGCTATCCGAGGCCATAATGCGCCGAATGAGGGACTTGGTCGACCAGCCGTCTTCCATAAACTGCCAAGCGAGGTAGTCCAGCAGTTCGGGATGGCTCGGGGCTTCTCCCTGGGTACCAAAGTCGCTGGGCGTGCCGACCAGAGGCTGGTCAAAGAGCTGGCCCCATACGCGATTTACAAAGACACGGGCCGTGAGGGGATTATCCCGGCTGGCGATGGCCTCGGCCAACTCCAGGCGACCACTCCCATCGCGGAAGGGTACCCGCTCATCGGAAGCCAGGACGGCCAGAAATTGCCGTGGCACCGCTTCGCCCTTACTCGTTGCGTCGCCCCGCTTGAACACATAGGGATCGAAGGGTGTGGCCGCGTCCGCTAAGGCCATGGCCCGATTGGGACGTCCAGGATGGCTGTTCTTGAAAAGCTCAATCGCCTGTTGCCGTTGATAAATCCGATTGCGGTCGGCCGTGGTGCTCATGCCATTCACCTGACTGCGCGGCACATTGACCGGCGACTCCACACCGTAGAGCACCTGGCGCAAGGCCTCCTGGCGCGCGTCGTTCAATGCCTTGGGTAGTACCGAATCCGAAGCATGGGCGGCTTGCTGCAAACGGGCTGACAGCACGTCTTGCCAGGTCTGGTCGACCTCTGCGAACAACGCGCCATATGCGGCGCTCAATGCCGCCATCGTCGCGGGCGAATGGTCTTCCAGGTATCGGGTCAACGCGCCATTGGCACCGGCTTCCTTCTGCGCTTCGCGAAGGCCTTCAAACTGCTCGGCAAAGGCCTCCAACGTCACGGCGGCACGCCAGATACCGAAAACGGGATCCTCTACCCGGCGTTCTTCCTTCAGAAAATCACGCCAACGAAGAAGAAGGGCCGGGCGAAGGTCGTGTTCTTTCGCATAGGCATTCAGTCCGCTATTGTCCGCGTCGTCCCAGTGGGCCGCCACACCGCCCAGATAGTCCCCGACGGAAGCCCGTGCGTGACGAAGAAGTTCCACATGAAGGGTATCCAGCAGATCTTCCCGCGCCGCCTCCACCTTCGCGAGCCCTTCGCTATAATCCTGGTAGGCCGGTGCCGATGTGTCGGGCGCTTCGATGAGGGGCAACTCTGCCGGCTCCACCGAACTGCGGAAGACGCCATAGAGGGAGTAGTAGTCCGCCGTGGGGATGGGGTCAAACTTGTGGTCGTGACAACGGGCACAGTTGACGGTAAGCCCCTGCAGGCCCCGGGTAACCACATCAATGCGATCATCGATGCGGTCGTGTATGTTGGCACCAAAGGATTTTCCGAGGGTCAGGAAGCCCAGCGCGGCGAGCGGCCGCTTGTCCTCGCCCAATGCCATTTTATCGGCGGCCAATTGGTGGCGGATAAACTGGTCGTAAGGCAGATCTTCATTGAAGGCGCGAATCACGTAGTCCCGATAGGTGTGGGAAAAGGGAAAGAGGCGATCCGCCACAAAGCTCGAGCCTTTGGTATCGCTATAGCGGGCTACATCGAGCCAATGGCGGCCCCAACGCTCCCCGAAATGGGGCGACGCGAGCAAGCCTTCCACCACCGCGTCGAAGGCATCCGCTGCGGGATCGGCTTCGAAGGCCGCGATGGCGTCGGCGCTCGGTGGCAGTCCCAGAAGATCATAATAGGCACGACGAATCAGATCCCGCCGTGTGGCCGGAGTTGCGGGAGAAAGCCCGGTCCCCGAAAGGCGGTTTTGGATATAGGCGTCGATGGGAGAAGAGGCGTCCGCCCCCTCAGGCGTTGTGGGGGGTGCCACCGGTTTAAAGGCCCAATGACTGGCCTGCATTTCCGATACGTAGTCTGCCATGGGCATCTTGCGGCCCTGGTCGGGACGGGCTACGGGCCAAGGTGCCCCCTGGGCAATCCAGGCGCGAATCGCCTCGCGCTCCTGCACTGTGAAGGACACCTCGGGGTGATCGGTAGTGTCGCGCTGCTGCAGCAGGGCCAGCACCCTATCGGAAGGACTATCGGGCAAGGCGTCCAGGCGCAGCCCACCGGCGCTCATGGTTTGATCGTGACACGCGTAACACTGCTGCGCGAGAATCGGACGAATCTTATTCTCAAAAAAGGTAACGTCGCCCGCCGTCGCACGGTTAGTCTCCGAAACGACGCCCATCGCCAGCAGGAAAGCACCGGCACAAAACCATGTCTTGATGCCCGTCAAAACGATATGCTTCTGCCCCTGCCTGGCGTTCTGGATTGCTCTCTCCGTTGCCATGGTTCTACGATACTGTAAGCCTACCGCAAAATCAACCTGTGATCGCAGGGATATGGCATTACGTCTCAGCAATGCCCATACCCTGGCACACGAATTTCACCGTCCTCGCTTCAACTCCGTAAGGCGAAGTGCGTGCGGCAGGACCACGTCAGCGAAACGTTTCGCGGCTATTCGATTTCGGCGATCAAATCGTCCACATCCAGGATGGGACGTTCCCAATAGGCGGTGGCATGGAAGAGGTCGGAGAAAAAGGTGCCTTCATGGGCTTTACGGAATTCTACCAGGGCTTTCAGGGCGGCTTTGCCTTCTTCACGGCGACCTTCGGGCAACACTTCTTCACCGTCATAGGCGGCGGCCAGTCGGGCGGCCAGCTTGGCATGCTCGACACCCAGGCGCACGAAGCGGACGCGCTCGGCAAATTGGCTGTCGGACAATCCATCCGCCTGTTTCAACGCCCCTTCCAATTGGGCGTCGGCGGGCGCAAACGATTCCGGGGGAAAAACGTAGTGGGCCTTTTTCACGTAGTTGGCATAGCGACGGGCCACCTCGCGGTAAAGCTCGATAAAGGGAATCGTGTTGTCCGTCGCGTAGTCTTCCCAATAGGCAAAATAGTCCCCCATTGTTTCTGACGCCGGGCCGAATCCCGAGAGATACTCATCGCGGATGGTGTCGAGCGCCAGTTCCGGTTTGTTCATGAGGCGCAGGTGCATGTAGAGCCGGGGACCCTGGGCCGCCCATTGTCCGGTGAGGGAATCGAAGTTTGCCCCCTCCATCCCATGCGCTACAGCGAATTTGAAAAACTCGCCTTCCTGCTTCGTTTCAAAGTGGGGCATGACATAGCCATCATGGAGGTAATTGGGCCGATAGCCCAGGCGAATACCCGTTTCACGCCATCCGAGCCACTGGGCCTCGAGCCAATCCACCGCCTCGTCGGGCATGGGAAAGTAACGAAGGTGCGGGTCCTGCCATTGCACAAACTCCCCGTATACCTTGTTGCCCAGTTGGATATCGTTGACCGGCGCGGGCAATTCGTTTTCGTAAATGAAAGAGGCGGACACCACGGCATGGGGATTTTTCTTCGACGCCTTCTCGCGCATCACCTTCCAGAAGCGGGCGTAGCGGTCCGACGTGGCCCCACCAAACAATTCGTCGGAGCGAGGATCGGCACCATAGACGTAGGTGGCGAACCAGGGCGGGTCGGTCGGCTGGGGTCCATCCCAGGCGCGGCAGTTGTCACAAATGCAACGTCCCGGACGGTCCACCGGGCCCAGGAGCAACACGCTTTCCCCATCCCACTGCTCGATGACGAAATCCTGCAGTTCCTCGTTGGACACACACATGGGCGTGTTGTTGTAATCGGGGTCGGGGTGGCCGCGGGTACCGTCTTTGCGCAGGGCAAACCACTCGGGGTGCTCTTTGCCGTAGCGTTTCCACCAACCATAGAAGAGGTGCCCCGAAGGCGGCTTGCTGTCGAGTCCGCCGAGACGATGACGACGGAGAAAAACCTGGAGCGCCTCAGCATAGGCGGTCGCGCCTTCCGGAGAAAAGCCAAGCCGGGAATTCTCCTCATCAATGGGCTGTCCATGGATGACCGAATTGATTCGGGAAAGATACATACCGCGGAAGGCCAGGGCGGGCGAACGGGTTTCATTTACTGACCAAAAGGACACGGTATCGGTGGACGGCACATAGGTGCCCAGGTCCCCGGGCCACAACCAGCGCACACCCAGGTAACGCTCGATGAACTCATAGACGCCGAAGAGGGTGCCGCCATCTGGCGTGCGGAAGGACAGGGGATCACTCCCACCATCGGGACCCGCGATAAAGAGGTCATTGCCTACCGAACGCATGGTGTAGGTTTCGCGCGGCAGCCGGTCGGTGTGGACTCCATTCCGCTGCGCGGCTTCCGTATCGCCCACATAGACCCGCGTGTGGGGTGCTTCAGAGGCTTCGCTCTCCCGCACAATCTCCAGCGCCACCCCGGTGGCCCGCGCGACGTGAGCGACCAGCTCTTCCGCCGCATAGGTCGTGGTGGCCGTTGGGGTATCAGCGGTTACGATGATGGCCTGGGCCGCGCCATCTCGAACGAGGGTCACCTGGGCCGATATCGACGACCCCATCAACAGGAAAAATCCAACACACAAAAGACGTCGAAATAACATGTAGCGCTCCTCTCCAGCTGCGGCACGTGATATACAGTGCTTCATAGTGCCGCGAGCAGGCACGGGAGTCAAGCAGTGGAATCGGCGCGTAATGCCGGGCGTAGAATCGACGTATTACCCGATTCCGGAGACTTCAGCAGGGAAGCAAGACTCTCTGGAGTGCGGCAGCTTGCTGCCGCTTTTCCCCGGGGAGCTTGCTCCCCACCCCTAAACGTTCCTTGAACCGCCGTCAATCCGTCCTATGCCGTGAGCAAGCTCACTCCAAAACAGCGCAAGCAAGCTTGCGCACTCCAAAGGGTCCGCGATGTAAGTTTGGGGGAGGAGCGGGTCAATGAAAGTTGTTTCTACGGCTCGACCAACCTAACGACCAATGCGCCTTTCACACCACGTGGAAAACCCTACGCTGCGATGGCGGAACTCAGGGTCAACATAGGCAGTAACATGGCGATGACGAGGAAGCCGATGATTACCCCCATGACCACGATAAGCAGGGGCTCAAAGAGCGCCGTTACGGCCTTCACGGCCCGGTCTACTTCCACGTCATAGGCGTCGGCGATGCGGTTGGTCACGGCACCGATACGGCCGCTTTCTTCGCCCACAGCAAACATGCTCACCACCACGGGTGGGAAGTGAGCGCATTGCTCCAGGGCCTCACTCATGGCCCCACCGGCGGTAACACGTCCATGGAGGGTGCGCACCTCTTCGCGGATAACATGGTTGCTCATGGTGTCTGCCGTAATTTCCAGGGTGGTCAAAATGGGCACCCCGTTGTCGAGCAGGGTACCGAGGGTACGGGCGAACTTCGCCATCTCATAGCGCTGCACCAGGGTGCGCACGACCGGCACGCGGAGCACGAAGCGGTCCCACTGTTGTCGGCCTGACTCGGAGCGAAACCACTGCACACTCCCCCACCCGACTGCGGCCAGGCAGAGCAAGACGGCCCACCACCACGTGCCCATGAAATTACAGATTGCCATCACAATCACGGTGGGCAGGGGCAGGGCCGCGTTGAATTCGTTGAAGATACCAATGAACTTAGGAAACACAAAAGAGACCAGAATGAACACCGAAATGGCGCTGATAATGGAAAGAAAAATGGGATAGATCAGGGCGGTGACGAACTTCCCGCGCAAAGACTCCTCTTGCTCGCCGAATGCGACAATACGCCAGAGGACATCGTCGAGCATGCCCCCGGTTTCCCCCGCCCGCACGAGGTTGATATAGAGGGGCGGAAAAAGGCGTCCATGTTCCGCCAGGGCATCGGCCAGTGAATTACCCTGCTGAACCGATTCGCGAATTTCGTCCACCACGGCGACCAACTGGGGATTCTCCCCCTGTTTCGCAATGGTGCGCAGCGCGCGGGTGAGCATCATCCCCGACTCGGTGAGGTTGGCCAGTTGACGAAAAAAGATATTGCGCTCGCTGAGTCGGATACGTTGGAAAGCCCGCTTGACCAGGGCCTTCGAGCCCCCGTCTTCCTGGACCCGCTCCACATTCAAGGGAAAGTAGCCCATTTCCCGGAGGCGTGCGACGGCCGCGCGCTGGGAGTCGGCTTCCAGGGTACCGCTCAGCTTCTCTTCTGGCCCCTTCTTTACCTCATACTGAAACTGAGGCATGGCCAGATTCTTCCGGTGGCAACAAGTCCGCGTCCGCCGTCACGCGGAGCACTTCTTCGACGGTAGTGCGGCCATCACAGACCCGTAACCAACCGGCCTGGCGCAAGGTGCGCATGCCCTGCTTCAGGGCCACCTGTTTAATCTCCAGGGAATTGGCCCGCTCGACCGTCAGATGTTTTATCTCTGGCGTAAAGGGGAGCATCTCATAGATAGCGGAACGTCCACGATAGCCCGTATTGCGACACGCCGCACACCCTGCCCCTTGGCGGAAGGCTGCCTCTGAAACCGTGTCCGCGCCCGGACCGAACTCGGCACGCAAGAGGGCGTCTTCGTAGGTCGTCGGAACGGCACACTGGTCACAATTCTGACGGAGGAGGCGCTGTGCAATCGCCGCTATGAGCGTACTGGAAATAAGGAAGGGTTCTACGCCCATGTCTAACAGGCGCGTTACGGCCCCCGAGGAATCGTTGGTGTGGAGGGTACTCAACACCAGGTGGCCCGTGAGGCTGGAGCGCACGGCCATTTCGGCCGTCTCATAATCACGAATTTCACCCACCAACAGGATATCGGGGTCATGACGCAAGACCGAACGCAATCCCCGGGCGAAATCAAAACCAATCTGACTGTGCACCTGCATCTGGGTAATCCCCGGGAGCTGATACTCGACCGGGTCTTCGATGGTAATGATTTTACGCGACAGGTCGTTAAGCTGGCTCAAGGCTGCGTAGAGCGTGGTGGTTTTCCCGCTGCCCGTGGGGCCGGTTACCAGCAGAATCCCATGGGGCCGTCCAATAAACCGGTTGAACACGGCCAGGTCTTCATCCCGAAAACCCAGTTGGGGCAGGGTCAAAAAGGCATTGGATCGGGTGAGCACCCGCAGGTTCACCGTCTCCCCATAGGGCGTGGGCAGGATGGATACCCGCAGGTCGTAGGACTCGGTGCCGAAGGTGGCGAGGATTTTCCCATCCTGGGGCAAGCGTTTTTCCGCGATGTTCAGATTCGCCATGATCTTCACACGAGATACCATAGCCGCCTGAAAGCCCTGCATGCGGGCGGGCGTGGGCACGGCGTGGAGCATACCATCGATGCGGAAACGAACCCGTAACTCATCTTCAAAGGGCTCTATGTGAATGTCGGTGGCGGCAGACTTCACCGCCTCCAATATCAATTCGTTGACGAATTTAACAATCGAAGCGTCTACATTGGCATCGTCAAGACTGGCACTCTCCTGCTGAGCAATGGTGCTTTGACCGACCCCTTGTGCCGAAAGTTTTTCCATGGTGTCCGCACCGACGCCATAATACTGGCGGATGGCCGCCTTGATGGCATCCGGCGTGGCGACCACGGCTTCTACCCGCTGCTGCAACACCTGCCGCATGTCATCCATCAAATGGGCATTCAGCGGGTCGCAAACCGCCACCACAAGCGTCCCCCGCCGCTCTTCCAAGGGCACACACTGATAGTGGGTTGCGAATCGAGCGGGGAGTTTTTTAAGCACTTCATCCGGTACGTGCTGTTCGGAAAGTGAGACGTAGCGAAGTTCACAAAAGCGGGCGAGTGAGCGATAGACCGACTCGGCGTCAGAAAGCCCCTGTGCAATCAGCAGGTCCCCCGAAAACAGGACGTTAGACCCCGCGTTCAATTTCAATTGACGCAGTTGAGCCTCCTCCACGACACCATCACGGAGAAACTGCTTTTCAAACGCCTTCAACTCAGCCACGAACTGCTCCACCCTTCCGTGTCGCTCCCCCCAACCCATCCGGGGGACACGCTCACGGCATGCTATCACAGCTTTTAACAGCGCAACAAAAACCGACTCCGTTGCGCTGTCTGGCGCGCCGTCAGTCTATGCCAGGTTGCAGGCGGGCCAACACGGCGGCGGCCATCTGAGCGGGGACTTCATGGGGGCCTTGGACCACCGCTTCCAGCAGTTCCTTACCTCGCTCCGGATTGTTCTCTTCCTGCCAATATTGCTCGCCCAGACGTACATCCAGTTGCGCCACGGCCAAGGGATTGGTGAAACGACTACGGAGCATTTCAAGCCCGGATACCCCGTCATTCTCGATGACCGTCACCATCGTATCCAGCGCCTCGCTCGCAATGAAGCGGCCCGGATTCTGGGCGACTATGGTCTCCAACCGGGGAATGCCTTCTTCCCCGAGACTGCGGGCCGCATCAATGGCATAGAGGGCTTCATAGCCCGAATCGCGTGCCTCGGTGAGCAAGTCGTAGCGATCCTGAAGCAGTCCATGACACTGGGACCATACTTCCGCATACTCATCGCGAACCAATGAATAAATAGTATATGCCTCTTCATACCGATGAAACGCGCCATACTCCAGACTCGCCATTTCCAAATAGAGCACCCCGGCGGTGGGGCCATCCCCATGATAGGCCAGGGCATTCTCCAGCACCTGCCGCGCCTCCATCTCTTGACCAGACTGACTCAGTAGCCCCGCCTCTTCCAACGCCAGACTGATGGGACTCCGCTCATCAACGGGCTGGCGCACGTCGTCCCCAGGAGAAAACAAATACAGACTGATAAGGCCAAAAACCGTGAAACTCAGTGCAAAACTTCCCATGGTCCACCGACTATGTCGCGTTGCCACCGCCTCCTCGCGCAACGCTTCCCGCAAGGTTGGCAGCAGATCCCCTGAAAATGATTCCGTGCGCACGGGTATTTCACCGACCAGGGCCTTCATGGTTTCCATCTCTTTCGCGCACCGGGGACAGCCGGCGAGATGGGTATTCAGGGCTACCTGCTCCGTCTCGCTCAGCGCCTCATAGAGCGACGCGGCGACGAGACCCTGCACATTTCGACATGAACCCATACAACTACCTTTCCGGCCCGATGGTGGCCCTGTTCGTCACGGCAGTGTCCGACCTATACCGTTTCATACAAATCACTCAGCTCCACCTGTAGTTTCTTCAATGCGCGAAACAGGTGGACCTTTACGCTCCCCACGGTGCAGCCCATGCTTTCTGCGATTTCAGCCAGGGCCAACCCCTCATAATGCCGCAGCAAGAATACTTCCCGCTGCGAGGGCGACAGGATCGGCAGGGCCTTGCGGATACGGGCCTCAATCTCGTTCCCACGCACGACGGCATCCGTCTGGGTGGTGGAGGGCTCCACCGAGGCACCTTCGGACGTCGGTACAAAGGCCTCCTCCAGCGACTGCTCCGGGTAGCGCTTTTTCTTACGTAATTGGTCGATACTGTGGTTGGTTGTCATTCGGAGTACCCATGGAAGGAAACCTCCGGTCGGTTTCCAGTGACCAATTTTCCGGTGCACCTTCAGAAACACTTCCTGGCTGGCATCCAAGGCATCTTCACGGTTGCCAAGCACACGATAGGCCACGGCGAAAACGCGCCCTTGAAAGCGGGTCACCATTTCATCAAACGCCGCCTCATCCCCCGACTGAAATGCCAGGGCCAACGCCTTATCATCCAAGGACTCCAAATCGTTCCTTCCACGTAAACTCCACCCATAGAACGGAGTGCTGGGGCCAAAGGTTAACAACTGCCAACACAGCTAGTCGTCCCCGTGGGCCGCGACGGTGGCAATATGGTCGAGGATCTCGTCCAGGTCCCGCTCGCGCACCCGACAGAGCCAGGTGTTCTCGGGGAACAACATGACATTGGGGCCTTTACTACACTGATTCATGCAGCCCGAAGAGCAAACCCGCACGTGTTTCTGCAGGCCCCGCTGCTTCACCTGTTTTTTCAGTTGCGCACAGAGCTTTTTGCCACCGTGGCATTTCTTTCCACCACCGCCCTGGGTGCACACAAAAATGCTCCGAGCGGTCGGTACCGGTTTTTCTTTCATTCAAGCCTCCAGAACTGACGTCCATGCCTGCATTTTAGCACGTAACCTAAGGTGGGCCGGGAAACAGGACATCTAACGATGCGCATGCTGTTTCTAACTGGTTACCTTCTGATAGAATGCGGACATGACAAATCATGATTATTGGCAAACTCTGGTCGGTGAGATTTCTCCCGAAGAATTTCTGCGTTCCTTTGGCACGGCCGATCCCGAACTTGGGCTCGAGCGTTTTCTGGAGGAGCGTGGACAGCTCTATGGGGTGCTCAATCAGGGCAGCTGGAAAAGCACCTTCGAGGCGACTAATCAGTATCATATCGTGACAGCCCGCGTATATCTTCAGAGTTATCTGGAAGAAACGCGAGAGGAATGGGAACCCGCCCTGGAAGCCCAGCCCCCCAAGGTGGTGCGACGCTATCGTCCGGTCTACGACTTACCCGTTCCAACGTCTGGCAAAGGCGGACCAAACGACGAAGCGCTAAGCACGGAAGCGTCCGAAGCATCCGAAGCGTCCGAAGCATCCGAAGCGACCGAAGCGACCGAAGCGACCGAAGCGACCGAAGCGACCGAAGCGACCGAAGCGACCGAAGCGACCGAAGCGACCGAAGCGACCGAAGCGACCGAAGC
>Ga0070726_10003494_pt1 | contig 13186 bp, 15 predicted proteins | sample tdAd471_FD_67275 | JGI IMG/M metagenome (GOLD analysis project Ga0070726, IMG submission 67275) | Marine sediment microbial communities from the Atlantic coast under amendment with organic carbon and nitrate - tdAd47.1 | ecosystem: Environmental > Aquatic > Marine > Coastal > Sediment | place...
GTGTGATTTCATCTTCGGTTGCGGTGGCGACAAGGCGGCGAATCGCGTTTTCCAACTGCCGCACGTTACCGGGCCAGCTGTAGTTGCGCGCCAGATCGACAGCGCCGGGCGCAAGGCGACGCAGCGATCCGCCATCGCGTTCGGCGCGCAGCAGAAAATGCTCGGCCAGAAGCGGGATGTCATCGACCCTTTCGCGCAACGACGGCACGGTGATGGTCACGCCACCAATCCGATAGAACAGATCCTCGCGAAACGCGCCGTCCTCCATGCGCGCCGTCAAATCGACCTGCGAGGTGGCCATGATACGGGGCGCATGATCGCCCAAGGCATCCAACATGCGCACGATCCGCGCCTGCGCGTCATCTGGCAGATCGGCGATTTCGTCAAACACCAGCGTGCCGCCCTTGGCGCGCGCCAGCAACGTGGACGGGCCATCCATCCCCTGCAAATCGACCGCACTTGCCACCACGAACGGCAAAGACCGCCGATCAGAGAAATCGTGCACCGCGCGGGCGATCAGGCTTTTGCCGGTTCCGCTTTCGCCGGTGATCAGCACCGGCAGGGCCGTGTTCATCACCCGCGCCACCAACCGATACAGCGCCTGCATCGCCGGTGTGCGCCCGACCAGCGGCAATTCATCGTGATCGGTTTGCACATCGGTGCGCGCGGGCGTGACACGGCGCTTGACCTCAAGCGCGCGCGCCGAGCGTTTCATCAGATCGGGCAGGTCAAAGGGTTTGGGAAGATAATCATAAGCCTCGGCCTCGGCGGCCTGAATTGCCGTCATGATGTTGTTTTGCGCCGAAATGACGATCACCGGCAGGCCCGGTCGCGCGGCGCTGATTTTCGGCAGCTGTTCGAGCCCGTTGCCGTCTGGCATGACAACATCTGAAATCACCAGATCGCCTTTGCCCTCCTCGACCCAGCGCATCAGCGTCACCAGCGACGATGTGGCATGGACCTTGCACCCCGCCCGCGTCAGCGCCTGCGTCAGCACCGTGCGGATCGTGCGATCATCGTCAGCTACAAGAACGGTTCCGTCCATCAGTCTTCTCCGGATTGGTAAGGGGCGTCTTTGGGGGCTACAGGCAGCGAGATACGAAAGACCGTGCGCCCGGGCGTGGATTCAACGCCGATCCAACCGCCGACGTCGGAAATCAGTTTCGACACCAGTGCAAGGCCCAGGCCGGTGCCGTTTTCGCGCCCCGACACGAAGGGTTCAAAGATGTGCGGGGCCAGATCGGGCGGCAGGCCCGGCCCGTCGTCAATGATTTCGATTTGCAGCGGCAGACGGGCAATCGTGCCATCGGCGCGCCGCACCCGCAGCGAGGGTTCGTAATAGCTGTGCAGACGGATGACGCCGCCGTCCTTGCAGGCCTGGGATGCATTTTTCAGCAGGTTCAGCAGCACCTGCAACAGTTGGTCGCCGTCCGCGAGGGTATGGGGCAGTGACGGGTCGTAATCCTCGACCAGCAGCATATGCGCGCCAAAGCCCACGGCCGCAGACTGGCGCGCGCGGTCCAGCACATCGTGGATATTGACCGATTGCAGCAAGGGTGGGCGCAGGTTGCCAAACTGTTCGACCTGTTCCAGCAGTTTCACCACACGGCGCGATTCCTCGACGATCAGATCGGTCAATTCCTGATCTTCACTGCTCAAATTCATTGACAGAAGTTGCGCCGCTCCGGTGATCCCCGCCAACGGGTTCTTGATTTCATGGGCCAGCATTTCGGCCATCCCGATCGCCGATTTCGCCGCCTTGGTGGATTGCGCGTGCTGGGTGATCCTGTCGGCAATTTCGCGCGGCGAGATCATCATCAGCATGAACCCGTCGCTGCCTTGCAAGGGCGCAAACTGGATGTTGCAATGCATCGGCGCGCGCTCGCCGCTGCCCACATCCACATCATTGACCGACAGCATGGTGCCGCGATCACGCGCACGCGCATAGGCGTCTTCCAGCGGGGCATCGATCATCACCTTGTCCCAAACCAGCGCACCCAGCAGGGATTTGGACGACAGGTTCAGGAAATTTTCGGCCGCCGGATTGCTGTCGCTGATCATGTCATCAGGTGACAGCAGCAGCGTCGGCACGGGCAGCGAATACCAAAGGGGCGCATCAATCTTCATGCCGCCACCGCATCGCGCAGCATGGTCTGCACCTCGCGCGGGTCGGTGCCGGTCAGGACGCGCTTGCGCAAAGCCTGCGGCGTCCCAGCCCCATCCATATACCAGCCCAGATGCTTGCGCGCGACCTTGCTGCCCAGCGGCGCGCCGTAAAACGACAGCATCGCGTCGTAATGCCCCGCGACCATATCAACGCGCGCCTGACCGTGCGGTATGTCGGGCGCAGGTGTGCCGCAAAGCGCATGTGCCACCTGCGCCAGCGCCCAGGGCTGCCCCTGCGCCCCCCGCCCGATCATCACGCCCTGCGCGCCCGATTGATCAAGTGCCGCCTGCGCACCGTCGGCGTTCAGAATATCACCATTGGCGATCACCGGAATATCGACCGCATCGACAACCGCACGGATCGCCGCCCAATCCGCCGCGCCTTTATAAAACTGGCATCGGGTGCGCCCGTGGATCGTGATCAACCGGATGCCAGCATTTTCGGCGCGGCGGGCCAAATCGGGCGCATTCAGCAGATCGTCGTCCCAGCCAAGGCGAGTTTTCAAGGTCACGGGGATGTCGACCGCCGCGACCACCGCCTCGATCAGGGTCAGCGCATGATCCAGATCGCGCAGCAGCGCCGACCCCGAATAGCCGTTGGTGACTTTTTTGGCCGGGCAGCCCATGTTGATGTCGATCATCCGCGCACCGTTGCCCTGGACCACGCGGGCGGCCTCGGCCATCCAACGGGCCTCGCGCCCGGCCAGTTGCACGGCCGTGTTGGCCTGATCAAACCCCAGCTCGGCGCGTTCACGCACGCCGGGCTTGGCCTGCACCATTTCCTGCGAGGCGACCATTTCGCTGACGACCCAGCCTGCGCCAAACCCTGCAACCAACTGGCGAAACGGCAGGTCGGTGATGCCTGCAAGGGGCGCAAGCGCAATCGCGGGGGCCAGCGCCATGCTGTCCAGCGTGATATCCTGGGGTTTTGCCTGCGATTTGATCACTTGCTTAATCCTTGTGCATACCTGATTTACGCGGCAACGCGGCAAGGCGCAATGAATCCGCGCGAGAAACCGGCTGCAAAACAGCAAATGCCTAAAATTTGGGCGCTGCGATCGGGCGCTTTCCCTTGCCGTTCACGCTGGTTACAAATGGCGCGAACACACGGGGGCTATCAGATGCGCACCACCGCCATACTTGTCGCCGCGGGCCGTGGCAGCCGCGCGGGCGGTGACCAGCCAAAACAATGGCAGGATCTCAGCGGCGCGCCGGTGATCACGCACACGGTGCGCGCCTTTGCAGGCCAGGTCGATGATATCATCCTGGTGCTACATGCGGATGATCTGCACCGCGCCACCGATATGGGCCTGCCCGCCGTGGCCGGTGGTGCCACCCGCGATGCATCGGTGCGCGCGGGGCTGGAGGCACTGGCCGATGATCCGCCCGACTACGTGTTGATCCATGACGCCGCGCGCCCGCTGGTCGGTGCTGACCTGATCGCCCGCGTGATCGCCGCGCTGGACAGTCACACAGGGGCCGCCCCCGCCCTGCCCGTCACGGATGCGCTTTGGACGGGCGCGGATCATCTGGTCACGGGCACGCAAGACCGCAGCGGGCTTTTTCGTGCGCAAACGCCGCAGGGGTTTCATTATCATGCGATCCTGTCAGCCCATCGCGCCTATGATGGCACGGCGGCAGATGATGTCGAAGTGGCGCGCGCTGCGGGTTTGGATGTTGCCATTGTTGCGGGCGCGGACGACAACCTGAAAATCACCCACGCCGCCGATTTCGCGCGCGCCGCAAAGCTGATGGGACAGACGATGGATATGCGCACCGGCAACGGTTTTGACGTGCACCGCTTTGGGCCGGGCGATCATGTGATGCTTTGCGGTGTGGCGATCCCGCACGCGCGCGGATTGCAGGGCCATTCGGACGCCGATGTCGGCCTGCACACCATCACAGACGCGATTTACGGTGCCCTGGCGCGCGGCGATATCGGCCAGCATTTCCCGCCAACCGATCCGCAATGGAAGGGCGTGGAAAGCCATGTTTTCCTGCGCCACGCCGTGGAACTGGCGGGCGAGATGGGCTTTGCCATCACCCATATCGACTGCACGCTGATCTGCGAATTTCCCAAAATCGGCCCCCACGCCGCCACCATGCGTGCACGGGTGGCTGACATTACGGGGCTTGACCTTGACCGGATCAGCATCAAGGCAACGACATCAGAACGCCTGGGCTTCACCGGGCGTGGCGAAGGGATTGCGGCAATGGCCACAGCAACATTGGTGAAATCATGAAAGATAAGTGGGCGCATCTTACGGCGACCGTGTTTTATGTCGGCCACCTGCGGCCCGCGCCGGGCACCTGGGGGTCGCTGGTGGCCCTGCCGATGGCTTGGGCAATCTATATGGTTGGTGGGTTCTGGTTATTCGCGCTGGCGATCCCCGCCGCCTATATCAAGGGCTACTATGCGACCAGATGGATGACTGCGGGCAAGGACAATCACGACCCGTCAGAGATTGTCATCGACGAGGTCGTCGGCCAGTGGATCGCCCTGCTGCCGGTGATCTATGGTATTCAGGTGACGGGCGCCGCCCCGCTCAGCCTCTGGCCCGGGTGGCTTGTCGCGTTTGCGCTGTTTCGCTGGTTCGACATCACCAAACCGGGGTTTGTCGGCTGGGCCGATCGCAAGGACAACGCAACCGGCGTGATGCTGGATGATGTGATCGCAGGGATTTTCGCGGCGATTGGCGTGGTGGCGCTGGCCTCGCTGTATCATCAGTTTTTGCTATGACCGTCGCCGCCCTTCTGGACGCCGCCCGCGCCAAGGGACTGATGATCGCCACCGCCGAAAGCTGCACCGGCGGGCTGGTCTCCGCCGCGATGACTGAAATCGCAGGAAGTTCAGACGTGTTCGAATGCGGCTTCATCACCTATTCAAACGCCGCCAAGACGCAGATGCTAAGGGTCGATCCGGCCACGATTGCCGCCTTTGGCGCTGTCAGCGAAGAAGTCGCGCTGCAAATGGCGCGCGGTGCACGTCAGCACTCGCGGGCCGATATTGCGGTGTCGATCACCGGAATCGCCGGCCCCGGCGGATCGGATCACAAACCCGAAGGCCGGGTCTGTTTCGGGCTGGCCACAGGGGATGAAACCTCGGCCCATACCATCGATTTCGGCCCGCTGGGGCGCGCGCATGTCCGCCGCGCGGCCGTCAACCATGCCATTTCCATTTTGCAGCAGGCTGTCGATTCAAGCCTGCCCAATCGCGCGCCAGACGCCGATCATCCTGCCTAAAAATCACGCACTTTGTGAACTGCCTGTAAATTTGGCGCATTTTCGCGCCTTGCGCCTTTTTATTGCGCGCGCGCCGTGGCCAAAGCGGCCAACACATCCAAAGGGGACAAGGATATGAACGGAGCGGATACCGCATGGATCATCGTCGCAACGGCGCTGGTTCTTTTCATGACATTGCCGGGACTGGCGCTGTTTTACGGCGGGCTTGTACGCGCGCGCAACGTGCTGAGCGTCTTTATGCATTGCTATGCCATCGCCTGCCTGATGTCGGTGCTGTGGCTGGTTGCGGGCTATTCGATTGCCTTTGGCAGCGACACCAGCGGCATCTGGGGCGGCTTGGGCAAGATGTTCCTGAACGGCATTGACGCGGACACGCTGGCAGGCACCCTGCCCGAAGTGCTGTTCTTTGCCTTTCAGATGACCTTCGCGATCATCACCCCCGCACTGATTGTCGGGGCCTATGTCGAACGGATCGGCTTTGGCTTTGTGCTGCTGTTTTCCGCGCTCTGGATGCTTTTGGTCTATGCGCCCATCGTGCATTGGATCTGGGGGGGCGGTTTTCTGTCCGATGGCGGGATTTTTGGCGACGTCGGTGTCAAGGATTTCGCGGGCGGGATTGTTGTCCACGAAACGGCCGGGCTGGCCGCGCTTGTCCTTGCGATTTTCCTCGGGCCACGGCGTCACCAGACCACGCCCCCCCATAACCCGGGTATGGTGATGATCGGCGCGGCGATGCTTTGGGTCGGCTGGTTCGGCTTTAACGGCGGCTCGCAACTTGCCGCGGACGGCGGCGCGGCAATGGCAATCACCGTGACACATCTGTCGGCGGCTGCGGCCTCGCTGTCATGGGCGCTTTGGGAAAAGATCAAATTCGGGCGCGCCTCGCTCGTGGGGCTGGTGACGGGCACGATTGCAGGCCTTGCCAGCATCACACCGGCATCGGGTTTCGTTGGTCCCGTCGAGGCGCTGGTCATCGGCGCGGTCGCGGGCGTGTTGTGCCAGGAGGCGGTGACCCTGATCCGCATCACCCTCAAGATCGACGACACGCTTGACGTGTTCGCGGTGCACGGCGTGGGCGGCGTTTTCGGGTCGATCATGATCGCCGTGTTCGGCCTTGGATCATGGGCGGCGCAGCTGGGCGGGCTTGCGATTGTCGGGGGCTATACGATTGTCGTGACCATCGCGCTGGTATTCATCGTCAAGGCGATCACGCCCCTGCGCGCCGATATCGAAGCCGAAACAAACGGGCTTGACCTGTCGGTGCATGGCGAACGCGCCTATGACATGAACAGCTGACTTGTCGGGCGGGCCCTAGCGGGCCTGCCCATAAAGATCGGCGGCGCGGGTTTCAAAGGCCTGCACGATCCGATGCATCGCCTCGTTGAAAAACAGGCCCGCCGCGCCCTGCAACAGGCGGTTGCGGAATTCGAAATCCACCTCGAAGGAAACGGTGCAGCCCTCGGTATGGGGGGTAAACACCCAGGTGCTGTGCAGATGCTTGAACGGCCCGTCGATATAGTCGGTGTCGATCTTATGCAGCGCGGGCCAGAGCGTCACGCGGCTGCCGAACTTTTCGCGAAAGACCTTAAAGCTGATTACCAGATCGGCCAGCATCACGCTGTGATCGCTATGCGCGGTGACGCTGCGAATGCGCGCCGCCGCCGTCCAGGGCAGAAATTCGGGATAACGCGCCACATCGGCCACAAGCGCATACATCTGCTCTGGCGTATAGGGCAGCGTTTTGGTCTCGGCGTGATGCGGCATGTGGTTCGTTCCGTCTTGTGTTGCCCTGATGTCGGACAAAACGCCGCCCGTGGCAAGGGCGGCGCGCAGCAATCGAACCGGGTGTTGCGATGCTAGGTTGGTTTGGTTGGCTCGGGGGTCGGTTCTTCTGCGTCAAGTGCGCCGCGCAGGTCCGCCGACATCTTGTCAGTCAGCGCCTCCATGTATTTCTGCAAGATCATCGGCGGTTCGGCGGGCGCAAGTTTGACGCGCAGCGTGCTGGCCCCTTCCTGCGAATAAGCATAGCGCGACGAATAGGACGCATTGACCGAAGCCGCGAACGGCCCCCACCCCCCCTTGGCGCTGGCACTGCCGCTTTTTTCGGTGGTCTTGGCCATCGTGATTGCCATCTTCACTTCGATCTCGGCCTCCTGGACGGCATAGAATGTCGGCAAAAAGCCCATCGACACCAGCGAAAACGATTTGGTTTGTTCAGGTTTTGACAGGTCTGGCAGGGTGATCATCTGCTCGGCCATATAGCTGGCCACGGCGGTAGAGTTCATATCCAGTTTGGTCTGGGATTCGGCGACCGCAATGGCCAGTTTCTGCACCATTTCGGGAAATGGCGTATTAAGAAGTTCCTGTCCGACGCTCATGATGATCTCTCCTATCTGGTTTGTGCTAATCTACGCTTTGGATACGGGTGCGGCGCCGCAGACTGAATTTGACGCGGGTGGCGGTATCGCCGGTCATGGCCTGACGCGGGTTGACGCCCAGCATCACATTGTCGGCGTCCTTGCCAAGCGCGCCAGCCATGTCGATTTCAATGTTATCAAGGCTAAAGGCACCGTCTTCGGGATGGGCGCGCGCAATCTCGCTGGCCAGTTGCCCGGCCAGTTCACCCGCTGCGACAACCTGCGTGTCGGGATCAGCTTGGGCATGGGGCGGCAGCACCGGGCCTGTCGCCCCGAACATCGGGCCGCGCGCCTGTTCGGTGATCTTGCTTTCGAGGGCGGCGATCTGGGCGCGCAGCGCGCGGTCGTTTTCCTCGAGCGCGGCAATCCGGGTCTGCAATCCGGTCAGCGTGGCGATGATGTCATCGGACAGGCCGACGATGCGCACCTCAAGCGGGGCATCACCGGGGGGCGGTGTTGTGCGTTTGGCCATGCTAGCGGCCCTCGCCCGACTGGTCAGTCAGCGCATCATCAACGCCGGGCGGTGGCCCGGGGGCGAAATGCATCCGCAGGCTGGACGCACCGCTCACATCGAACTCCTGCCCGTTCTGGTAATTGGCATTCACCGGCGTGGCGCCGATGATGAAATCCCATGCCTTGCGCCCGATCCCGCGGGTGTCTTCGGTCTCCTTGGCGGGTTGCAGGTGCAGGGCAAGCTTCAGTTCGACCTCGACCGATTGCATATGAAAGATCGTCGGCGTCAGCCCCACCTCGATCAGTTCGGGCGGGTAGTTTTGCAGGGCAGCCAGTTGCTGCCGGTTCAGTTCAACCGAGGCCGAAGCGACACTGGCCCCAACCTGTTCAATCATCGCCGAAATCGGCGCTACCAAAAAGCCAAGCGGATCCGTATCTGCCATAACATCCCCTAACAAATGCCGAAATTCTCTATCACAGGTTGTGTGGTTTACCTAACGGTAATCTTGCCCCCGCGCCAGCCCATTGCACACCCCGCGCGAGTTGTGACACACACAAAGCGCAAGCCCTGACCGGAGACGCCGATGTCCACGCCCGACCATTCATCCTATGTCATCGACGAAATGATCAGCGCCAAATCCATTGCCGCGCGGATCGAGGATCTGGCCCGCGAGATCCAGCGCGAATTCAAAGGCACCGACAAACTGGTCGTGGTCGGGTTGCTGCGCGGATCGTTTGTGTTCATCGCCGATCTGGTGCGTGAGCTTGACCTGCCCGTCGAGGTCGATTTCCTTGAGGCCTCGAGCTATGGCGACGGGATGGAAAGCAGCCGCGAAGTGCGGATTTTCAAAGACCTGCGCGGCCAGATCGAAGGCCGTGACGTGCTTGTGGTCGAAGATATCATCGACACGGGCCACACCCTGGCGCATGTGACCGAATACCTGCGCACCAAACACCCCGCACGCCTGAAATCCATCGCCCTGCTGGACAAACCCACGCGGCGCGAAGTTGACTATCGGGCGGACTGGCTGGGTTTTGAAATTCCGGATGAATTTGTCGTCGGCTACGGGATTGACTATGCCCAACGCAACCGCAACCTGCCGTTCATCGGCAAGGTCCGGTTCGTCTGAGGGCATTGCGGCCCCGCAACACTGGTTGACCTTGGGTCATCGGCCTGTTGGCAGATGACGCGCTTGGGCGCATGATCGGGGTATCTTGCGGATTTCTTTTTTTGATGAGCCCAGATGAACGGGCTGTTTGTCGTATCGGGTCTGTAGTGGCGCTGTATTTGGGCGCAAAAGAGTAACTTATTAGAGGTGAGAAAATGAAAAAGATCGTATTATGCGCTGGCCTTGCCAGCATCGCCACGGGTGTCGCGGCGCAAAGCGGACCTGATATGATGTTCGAGGGTGCGATCGCTTATGGCATCAGCACCGACTTTTCCGACGACTTTGAGTATGTCACGCTCGACTTCAGCCTTGAGGGCCAGTTCCCCGGCAGCGCGGGGCTTGGATATTTTCTGGACTACGAAAGCCTCGCCGAATCCTCCGACCTTGGAGACAATATTGATGCGCTCTATTATGGTCTTACGTATGACGTTGGGCCCGGCACCTTGCAGTTCGGTCGGCCAAAGTCGGTCATCACCGATTTTACCGATGGCCCACGCTATGGCCAGGACCCGAGCTTCAGAATTTTTCTGTCGTCGTTCACTGGCAGCATCTTAGAGTTGCTCACACTTGATGAAGAGGACATTTACGGACTGCGTTACGATGGCAACTATGGTCAGTTCAATGTGGGCCTCAGCCTGCACTATTCCCAAAGTGCCGACGTCACGCTGAGCAGTGCCGCCCTGTCTTATGACGCGGGCAATTTCACACCTTTCGTATTGGTTGAAACCCTTTCCGAATTCGGACCGGGCGAGGAAACGCGCTTTTCGCTGGGGACGAAATACGCCGATGGTCCGTTCTCGGGCCTGATCTCATACACGATGAATGCGGCCTTTGACCCTGATCTGTCGTCCCTATTGCTGACCGGTGAGTATCAGGTGAATGACAATTTCGAGGCAGGTCTGACCATCTTGCAGATTGATGGCGGTGGTGGAGCCGAAGAAATCTATGGAATCGGCGGGCAGTATACTTTCGATGTTGGCGCCTATGTGCGCGCTGATGTCACGGCCTTCAGTAGTGGCGGTGACGATCCGATCTACAACTTCGAGGTTGGCTACGAATTTTAAGGTCGCAGCAAACCGGTTTTCGGACTTCAGGGCGCAGGGTCATCTTGCGCCCTTTTGCTTTGCGTCCGTGTCTGGCATCCTGCGCCCATGCAAGAACTGCGTCATCTTTTGCGTATGGCCCGCTGGGCCAAGCGCCCGCCCAGCCAGAAACGTGTGATCCTTGTGATCAGCGTGATCGTGATTTCGCTGGTGATTGTCGGCATCGAACGCTGGATCGGCTTTCCCGATTGGATGGCGGTGCAGGGCGGACGCCCAAAGATTGTGCGCTAGGGTTGGCTTTCGGCAAAATCGTGCGCGCATGCACAGGCTCTGTTCAAGAATGACTTGTTTGCCCCCGATCAGCCCGTGTTACGCTTGGTCAACGTTAACCTAGGAGCTGGTCATGACCAAACTTTCCCTTTTGCTTGCCGGGGCGTCGATTGCCTTTGCCGGTTTCGCCACTGCCGAAGCACATATTGACCCCGCCGTCGCCGCATCCATGAAGGCGCGACAGGCGCATATGTCGCTTTTTGCGTTCAACCTTGGCACGCTGGGCGGTATGGCACAGGACAAGATCCCCTATGACGCCGCAGCCGCGATGACGGCAGCCAGCAACCTTGCGGCCCTCGCCGCGGTTGATCAGGCAGGCTATTGGGTCGAAGGGTCCGACACGTCTGTCGAGGGGAGCCGCGCCCTGCCCGCAATCTGGGATGACATGGACGGTTTCGTGGCCGATCAGGCCGATCTTCTGGCCGCCGCGCAGGGGCTGGACGCCGCCGCCGGCGATGGTCTTGATGCGCTCAAAGCCGCCTTTGGACCGGTCGGCGGGGCCTGCGGTGCCTGCCACCGCGCCTATCGTCAAAGCGACGAATAACCGCATGCGGGTGATCCGCGCCGGGTTTGTGCTGGCGATCATCGGCGGCGCGGTCGCGTGGTTTGCGACCCGCCCCGCGTCGCTTGACCCTGCCCTGCTTGCGGGGCTGCAAGGGGACGCGACCCGCGGCGCACTGGTTTTTGCCGCCGCCGGCTGCGCCGCCTGCCACACCGCGCCCGACAGTGACCCGTCGGACCGGCCCGTGCTGGCTGGCGGGCGGGCCTTTCCCAGTGATTTTGGCCGCTTCATCGCCCCCAATATTTCGCCCGACCCAAGCGCCGGTATCGGGGCCTGGAGCGATTATGATCTGGCCAATGCGATCATGCGCGGGGTCGGCCCCGAGGGCGCGCATTACTACCCCGCCTTTCCCTATACCACCTATGCCAAGGCCGATCCGCAGGATATTGTCGACCTGATCGCGCACCTGCGCACCCTGCCCGCCAGCGATGTCGAAAACCAACCCCATGATGTTGGTTTTCCGTTCAATATCAGGCGGATGCTGGGCGGTTGGAAGCTGCTGTTCAGCACCGATGCATGGGCGCTGGCGGACCCGCTGCCCGACGATGTCGCGCGTGGCCGTTATCTGGTCGAGGCCCTGGGGCATTGCAGCGAATGTCACACGGCGCGCAATGTTCTGGGCGGGCTGCGGCGCGCCCAATGGCTGGCCGGTGCGCCCAACCCCAGCGGCGAAGGCACCATTCCCAACATCACCCCCGCCGCATTAAGCTGGAGCGCGGGCGATATCGTCGAATATCTGACCAGCGGCTTCACACCCGAGTTTGACACGGCGGGCGGCGAGATGGTCGATGTGATCGCCAATACCGCGCGCCTGCCCGAAAGCGACCGCGCCGCGATCGCTGCCTATCTCAAGGCCGTGCCAGCGGTGGAGTGATCACGCCCCGAGTTTCGCCATCCGTGCTGCCCGCAGGCGCGCGAAGTCATCGCCCGCGTGATAGCTGGACCGGGTCAGCGGTGTCGCCGAAACCATCAAGAACCCTTTGTTATAGGCGGTCTTTTCGTAGGACTTGAACTCGTCTGGAGTCACGAAACGGTCCACCGCATGGTGTTTCGGAGTCGGTTGCAGGTATTGGCCGATAGTCAGAAAATCGATGTCGGCGGCGCGCATGTCTTCCATGACCTGCGTGACGGCCTGTTTGTCCTCGCCCAAGCCCACCATGATGCCCGATTTGGTAAACATGGTCGGGTCAAGTTCCTTGACGCGCTGCAACAGGCGCAGGCTGTGGAAATAGCGCGCACCGGGTCGGACCTCGGGGTAAAGGCCCGGCACGGTTTCAAGGTTGTGGTTGAACACATCAGGGCGCGCCTGAACAACGACCTCCAATGCGCTGGCATCACAGCGGATAAAATCCGGCGTCAGAATTTCAATCGTGGTGTCGGGCGATTGCTTGCGAATGGCGCGGATCGTCTGGGCAAAGTGTTCCGCCCCGCCGTCTTCGATATCGTCGCGATCAACGGATGTGATGACGACGTGGTTCAACCCCAGCTTTTTCACTGCATCGGCCACGCGCCCGGGTTCAAAGATATCCAGATCCTCGGGCGGTTTGCCGGTGGCGATATTGCAAAAGGTGCAAGCCCGCGTGCAAACTTCGCCCATGATCATCATCGTCGCGTGACCCTGGGACCAGCATTCGCCAACATTGGGACAGCCTGCTTCTTCGCAGACCGTCGTCAACTTGTTGTCGCGCATGATCCTGGCGGTTTCGGCATAACCGGCGCCCCCGGGCGCCTTGACGCGAATCCAGTCGGGTTTCTTGGGCTGCGCACTATCGGGGCGGCGCTGCTTTTCGGGGTGGCGCTGTG
>Ga0070726_10003495_pt1 | contig 13182 bp, 10 predicted proteins | sample tdAd471_FD_67275 | JGI IMG/M metagenome (GOLD analysis project Ga0070726, IMG submission 67275) | Marine sediment microbial communities from the Atlantic coast under amendment with organic carbon and nitrate - tdAd47.1 | ecosystem: Environmental > Aquatic > Marine > Coastal > Sediment | place...
AAACAGGGGAGACAGGTTCATGACCGACCGGGTCACAGGATGGCTGGCCGCGCTCGCCGGCGCCGGCGCCGTGCTGGCCGCCATGACGGTGCTGGGTGCGCCCGCTGCACTGGCGCAGGGAGCCACGGATACGCAGCAGCAGGCGCGGGTGGTGCCGCCAGACGTTCCGGCGGCGGATGTTGCCGGGGCGGCAGGGGTCTATGACGGCCGCACCCTCGATGCGTTCGCCCGGGCGACGCGGATCGTCGGCGCACTGCGCAACGAGTATTCACCGAAGATCGCGGCGGCGAACATTGCCGGGCGCCCGGACCGGGCCGAGGCCCTGTTCGACGAGATGCGCGCGCGCATGCATGACGCCATCGACGCCACGGGCCTGACCATCGAGACCTATGAGGCGATCGCGTCGCGCGCCGAACATGACCGGGCCTTGCGGGCGCGGATCGAGGCGATCATGACCGGTGCCCGGCCACCCGCCGATCCCGGGCTTGGGGTGCAGGCCCCGAGCCGTGCGCCGATCACGCCGGTCACGCGCGCCAACGAGCCGGACCCGAACGAGGACGCCCTGGCGACGGCGAAGGGCGAGATCGAGACCTTGCACCGGCGTCTCGACACCGAGCGTTCGCGCGCCCGGGCCGAGCGGGAGCGGGCCGCGGCCGATGCGGCGGCGCTGCGTCAGTCCCTCGAAGGGGCGATCGAGCGCCTGACCACGCAGATGTCCCGTCAGGTGCCGGGGGACGAGGTCACGGAAATCCGGTCCGAGAACGAAGCGTTGCGCGTCGCGGCGATGCATGACGATCTCGCGCGCGCGGGCCTGCGGCGTGAGATCGCGCGGCTGTCGCGGGACATTGCCGCGGCGGGCGAGGCGCTGGCGGCGCTGGGGGCGGATTTGTCGGCGGAACCATCGCCCGACGTGGTGCCGCTCGCGCGGCTGGACGCGCGGCCGGTGTTGCTCGCAGGCAGCCTGCCGACCCTGGCCCGGGACCTGACGGCGGTGCAGTCGCGTGACGTGTTGCGTGCGCGGCTGGATGCGGAGCAGACCCGCAACCTGACCCTGCGGGCCCGGCACGCGGCCGAACGCGTCGCCTTGCGCCGGGAGATCGACCGGATCGGCCGGGATCTGGAGGCGGCCGCGGCGGCGTTCGGCGATTTGTCCGGCGATGCGCCCGATACGGTGACCATTGCGGTGCGCGCGGTGGACGCGCTCGCCGCGGTGGTCGTCGCGGACCCGATGCATGATCAGGAATCATATGAAGTTGCCGAGACCGGGGCGGCTGTGTCCGCAGCCGTGCCTCCGGACGTCGCGGGCCTCGCGCCGGAGGCTTCGACGCCGGAACTCGCCAAGGGTGAGCCACCCGCGTTGGATCACCCGCCCGTGCCGGCCGCACCGGTCATCGCGGCCGGGTCCGTGCAGGCGGGTATCCGGGCCTATGAGACCAAAAATTACGCCCGCGCCTACGAAGTCTGGCAACCATTGGCCGAGGCGGGGGAGGCGCGCGCGCAATTTCACCTGGGGGCGCTCTACTTCGAAGGGCGCGGTGTGCCCCGGGATCTGACCCAGGCGCGCCGCTGGCTGCGGCGCGCGCTGGAACAGGGACAGGAACGCGCGCGGTTCCTGCTCGGCCGGGTTGAGACGCAACTCGCGAAGGCGGGCTGAGGCGACGGGTCGACGACCGGGTGGGGTTTCACTGCGGATAATTCCTGAGCTAGGCTGACTGCGAGGTTCATCGCCGTTGGAGTTCCCGCCATGCGTCTGAAACCCCGATCCGCTGCCCTGGCGGCATTTGCGCTTTCGCTTCCCCTCATTGTGTCCCCGTCGAACGCCCCCGCCCAGGACGCGGCAAAGCCGCTGGGCCGTGCGATGCTGGTGCTGGATGCGTCGGGCAGCATGTGGGGCCAGATCGACGGGGTGAACAAGATCGTCATCGCGCGGGAGACCATCGCCGACCTCGTCGGCAACTGGGACCCGAAGCTCAGTCTGGGCCTCACCGCCTACGGCCATCGGCGCAAGGGCGATTGCGGGGATATCCAGGTGCTGCTCCAGCCCGGCGCGGCACCGGTCGGTGAGATCGCCGCCCGGGTCAACGCGCTCAATCCCAAGGGCAAGACGCCCCTGTCGGACGCGGTGGTGACGGCGGCCAGGGCGCTCGATCACACCAACCAGCCGGCGACCGTGATCCTCGTCAGCGACGGGCTCGAGACCTGCAATGCAGATCCCTGCGCCGTGGCGCGGGACCTCGCGAAGACCGGGGTCGAATTCGTCACCCATGTCATCGGCTTCGACATCAAGCCGGAGGAGCGCGCGAACCTCGAATGCATGGCCACGGAGACCGGCGGCTCGTACCATGACGCAAACAACGCCGCCGAGCTGCAGACCGCGCTCACCGCGGTGACGACCACCGCGGTCAAGTCTGTCAGCGCCGACAGGCTGGTGGGTGTGCTGACTGCGGGCGGTGCGCCCTACAAGAACGCCTTCCTGCGCTGGCGCGTGTTCCCAGCCGCCGCCGACGGCACGCGGGCCGGGCCGATGGTCGCCGAGACGATTGATTCACGATTGCGCCTCGAGGTGCCGCCGGGACGCTACCTGGCGACGGCCCAGGTCGACGCGGCGCGCGCAGACGCGGTGGTTGAAGTGATCGAGGGCGAACCCAAGACCCATGAGGTGCCACTCGGATTCGCGACGGTGCGCGCCGACTACACGCTCGCCAAGGACAAGCCGGCGGAGACGGGCGACGCCCGCTGGGCGGTGTTCGAGACCGATGCGAACGGTGTCGCCGTGTCTCCCGCCGCCTGGGCGACCGTCGCGCCCCGCGCAACCTATGCGGTCAACGCCGGGACCCATATCGTCACGGTCGAGGCGGGCGGCGCCAGCGCCCACCGGCCGGTGACGCTTGAGCCCGGTGAAACGAAGGCGGTGACCGTGAGTCTCGGCGTCGGCACGGTGCGCCTGCAGCCGCGGGTCGTCGATGGGGGGGCCGCGTTCACGGGCGAGGCGCGCTGGCAGCTCTGGATCCGCAATCCGCCGGGCAGTGAGAATAAATGGACGCGGGGACCGGCCGAGGTCGGCCGCGCGGCGGTGTTCCGCGCGCCGTCGGGCGAGCATTCGATCGAGATCACGATCGGCGGCACCTATCACAAGTTCGAACGCCCCGTATTCGAGGCGGGCGTGACCATCGATCACCCGTTCTCGCTCGATCTCGGTTTTGCGCAGGTGCGGGTGCGACCGAAGGCCGGGGCGGACCCGGTGCGCGAGTTCCGCACCAACTTCTACCAGCGCAAACCCGACGGCTCACTCGGTCGCAAGCTCACGACCGTGCTCTATCCGGGCAACAAATGGGCGTTCGCGGCCGGAGAGTATGTGGCGGAGGCGGAGGTAGGCTTCAACGACGTGCGCCGCGCGCCCTTCACGGTGGTTGCGGGTGAGACGGCGCAGGTGGATGTGATTCTGGAGAAGTAGGATGCGCACTCTCATTCCGGTGGTGCTGGCGCTGGCAATTCTTGTCGCCCCGGCGCCTTCAAACGCACAGAACGAACCTCCCTTGTCAGAGCAGGGCGCGATCCTGCATGCCAACTTCATGCAGACACTTGAGACCTTTACGAAGACGGCGCAGGCGTTGAAAGCCGAGCTCGGCGACCAACGCACCCAGGGTTATGTCCTGGGGCAGATGAAGCTCGAAACCCGTGACTTCGACGACACCCTCGACGATTTCCTTTTGGATGCCGACGATCTGAAGGATCAGGCAGATCAGGCGCTGGTGTATCTCAAGCGCAACGGTTCACCCCGTGTCGGCGGCACCGACAACCGGACCGAGCTGTTCGAGGCCATCGCCTTGCTTTACCCGGCCTTCGACGCTGTCTTTGCCGATTACCTGTCTGTGCGGGCCTACAACGAGATCGGCCGTAATCTGATCGCGGCGCGGACCCGTGCCCAGGCCGATGTGGCGGCGGCGCGTGAGGGCGTCTACGCGGCTGACGCGCCGTTGCCCCGGACGACGCGCGAGGTCCCCCCACATCCCGACCTGCTCGATAATCTGGCGGACGCCTGCCGTAACGAGGCGCTGGTGCGCGAGGGTGCCGAGCGCATGCTGATGGAAACGCTGGCGTTGCATTCCCGCGCCTATGTGGCGCTGTGGCATGATACCGAGGCGCAGGTGAACGCGATCAACCGGGATATGGCCGCGTTGCTTGCGCATGCGAATTCGGACCAGTTCATCGGCTCAGGCGCGGTCTTCGCGGTCCAGGCCGCGATGGCGACGTTCGATCGCCGTCGCAGCCACAGTTTTGAGCCCCGTAGTCCTGCACTGGTGATGTTCGGCCCGTGGCCGGGCGGGGAGTCCGAATCTCAGTCCGATGCACCGTTCGTCTCGGCCTATTTTCACACCGTCGATTGTTTCGACCCGATGTTCCTGCGCGGCGGTGAGATTGCCGCGTTCGAGCAGCCCGTATTCCGCACACCGCCCATTGCCGGCGACGACTTCGCGAAGGCGGACATCGACAAGCTGTTTGCCGAAAGCGTCGAAGACCGCGCGCGTCGCGAGGGCGAGGCGGCCTGGGCACAAATGACCGACGCCGAGAAAGTCCTCTTTCTGAACGGTGTGCGTCGCCTGAAGATCGCCCAGGAACGCCTGCAGGCAGCCGTGAAGGCCTATGAGAGCGGCGGCGACACCGCCATTGAGGAGGGAAGCCAGGAGCTCTGGAAGTCGGTGGTGGAATCGACGAAGGCGGTCTCGGGCATGCTGCGCGCCAACGGGGCCGGGGAAATCAGCCAAGACCTGCTCGCCCAGTATGAGGATATTGAGGAGCCGCTTCTCGAAGGCGGTCAGCAGGCGCTGCGATACGGCGCCACGACGCTGGGCGACGCGCTTGGGCTCAGCGGCAAGTTCACCAACGCGGCGGACAAGGTTAAGGCGATCAAGCCGTTTGCGGACTTCGCCAAGCGGGCCACGCGGATATCGAACCTGATCGATCAGACCCTGAAGGGAGCCTACGAGTCCGATCCGAAGAATTACTTCGCCGGACGCCTGGCCGACCTCACGGTGTTGGGGCCGCGCGTGGGAGCGGCCGCGCTAAACACCTCGATGGCGCTGCGGGTGCCACAAATACCCCTATCGATGGTACGCCGGACCGTTGCCGCTTCGGGCGAGCAGTATGAGAACGCCGCGCTCGCGCTCGACGGACTCTCACGTCAGCTCCAGGGTGACACGGTGGGCGGGCAGGAGCAGATTGAGGCGGCGGTCGCGCGGACGCGGGATATGCCAAAGAAGCTTGCGGATGCCGTGATCCCCGGCCCGATCAAGACCGTCTTGCGCGGCGTGGACACGGCCAAGTCTGTGGCCGGCAGCTTCGTCAACTCCGTCAGCGAGGCCTTCTTCGGGCCGAGTCCGACCACGCCGCCGCCACCTGCCGACGGCCCGGTGGATCCGGAATTCCGTCGCTAGTGCGCGGATCGAACACAATTTCGCCCTTTCTCTCCCCATAGAATGTCGCCATGCGATGGGCATGGGCAAAAATCCTGACATTGATCGGCGCGGCAATCGCGGCGCTGGGTGCGGCAACGTCGGCCCAGGGCCCGGCCTTCGTGCAAGCCTATCTGCAGCGCCTGGGCGGTCATGTCGACGAGGCGCGGCGCACCCTGAACGAATTGTCCGGTGGCGATGCCGCGCGGCTCGTCGGCGATGGTGCGGCGCGGGACCGGCTGGTCGGCGCATTCACCGAGCGTCTCGGAGACCTTGAGGCCTCCCGCAGCGCCGTCGAGAGCGCTTCGCCCCTGTGGCGGCCGATCGCGCTGGCGCTGCATGGCGACCGCGAGATTGCCGCTGCGGCCGCTGACGCCTTTACACCCGCCATGCCGCTCGATGGGACGAGCCTGATATACGCGTTTGTCGGGTTGCTCGTGGGCTGGTCAGTGTGGGAACTCTGCCAGTGGCCGGTGAAGGCGAAGCTGCGCCGCCGCCGGGCGCGCAAGGGCGCCAGGCGCTCGGGGGTCTCGAACTAGCGCGGGCGCAGCAGAATGGCCCTGGCGTGCACCAGGACGAAGCCGAGATACGCCGCCACCCAAAGGGCCGCGGAGACCATGAGGTGGACCGTGTAGGTGCCGTCATGAAAGGGTGCGCCAACGCGCACCAGCGCGGCCAGTGTGATTGCGATGAAGACCAACGTGGCAATGGTGCCGGCCGTCAGCGAACGCCCGGAATGACCGCGGATGGCGCGGCTCATTACGGCCAGAGTCATGGTGGCGATTGCGCCGACCGTCAGTGCGTGAATGCCGGCACTCGGTGGCACCCGGTCGGGCCACAGGACGCCGGCGGCGATCAGCGCGAGGGCGACCGGAATCCAGCCATAGCCGACATGCAGCACCGCGAGGAGCGGCTCGCGCCATGTGGCGAGTCCGCGCCAGCGGGAAAGTCGCGCAATATGCGCGAGCGTGGCGAGACCGAGGAGGGCGGCGCCGATGCGTGAGTCTGGTGCGAAAACCCAGAACAACAGGGCGATGACGCCGACGGCGAGGGCGATCTTGTCGGTGCGGCCGAACGGCGCGGGCAGGCGCGAATACCCGGCTTTGGCCGCCCAGTTGCGCGTGAAGCTGGGCACCACCCGGCCGCCGATCAGCATGATCAGGGCGGCGAAAACCGCCAATGCCAGCCGGATGCCGAACGGTTCGAGATCGACGCCATTGATCGTGCGGCCGGCATACCCGGCATGGGTCAGTGTGTTGGCGATGATCAGAATTGTGATCGCCGCAACGAGGGGAAAATTGCGCCAGTTCTTGCCGGCGGCGATCTCGCGCAACGCGATTGCGGCGAAGGATACGAGGAAACTGAGGTCGATCAGCGCGGTTGCAGGTGCGCCGAGATCGCCCGAAAACCAGATCGCGCCGCGTCCCGCGATCCACAATCCGGCCAATCCGGCGAGCGGCCAGCCCTGGAGTGGCAGCCGCCCGGTCCAGTTTGGGATCGCGGTCAGCATGAACCCGGCCATGACGGCCGCGCCATAGCCGAACAGCATTTCATGGGTATGCCAGGCAAGTGGCGACAGCGCGCCGGGGCTTTCGAACAGCCCAAGGAAGGCGTGCATCCAGACGAGGAGCGCGACGATCGCCCACAGGCCCGCAAACAGGAAGAACGGGCGAAACCCCTGAGATAGGATTGGCCAGCCCTGCCGGGTGCGATAACGCGGCACCGGAGTATGATCGGGAATGCGTGGGTCGGCCGGGGTATCGTTTTCGGCGGTTTCGGGCATGGCGGTTCTCGAATCCTTCCACCGACGGGGCGCCTGGGCTTGTGACCATCGTACTGCCTAGTGTCGGCCTTTGTCCGTGACGGATTGTCGCCTGACAGGCTGGCAATGCGCGTGTGTCGGCCTATATCATGCGCCGCAAATCACGGTTTTCAGGGAGAAGTGTCATGCGCGCAGCATTCTATGATCGATTGGGGCCGGCCAGCGAGGTTCTGACAGTGGGCGAACAGCCGACACCGGAGCCCGGCCCGGGCGAGGTGCGGGTGAAACTCGCCACCTCCGGCGTCAACCCGTCGGACTGGAAGGCGCGGCTGCGCGGCCGCGGCGGGGACATTCCGTTTCCGCTGATCATTCCCCACAGTGACGGTGCGGGCATGATCGATGCCGTGGGTGACGGCGTGGACGCCGCGCGTGTTGGTCGCGACGTCTGGCTGATGAATGGCCAATGGCAGCGCCCGTTCGGCACGGCGGCGGAATTTATCTGCATGCCTGAGAAGTACGTGATTGATCTGCCCGCAGGCACGGATATGGCCGAGGCCGCCTGTTTCGGCATTCCGTTCCTCACGGCCCATCGTGCGGTGATGTTCGATGGCGATGTGTCGGGCCAGACGATCCTGGTGCAAGGTGGTGCGGGCGCGGTCGGCGATCACGCTGTCCAGGTGGCCAAGGCCAACGGCGCGCGGGTGATCACCACCGTCAGTTCCGACGAAAAGGCCGACTATGTTCGCCAGGCCGGGGCCGACGAGGTCGTGAACTACCGCACCGAAGACGTGCCCACGCGCATTCTCGACCTGACCGACGGCAAGGGCGTGGACCGGATCGTCGAGCTGAACCTGTCGGCCAACGCGCCGAGCTACGGACAGATTCTCGCGCTGCGGGGCACCGTGATTATCTATGGCACCGTCGATGGCATGGCGAGCGTTCCGGCTCAGGATTTCATCGTCAAGGGCGCGAGCCTCAAATGGTTCATCGTCTATTCGATCACCGATGCGGAACGCGACGAGGGTGTTGCGGCGCTCAACAAGATGCTTGCCGACGGTACCTTGAATACGACGATCGCTGCGCGGTTCCCCCTTGATGAGATCGTCGCGGCCCACGAGATGGTTGAAGCCGCAAAGCACATCGGCAACGTGGTTCTCGATATCGGCTAGTTACGATAGTAGGGACGCCGCGTTTCGGTGATCCCCGGGCCCATGACATTTGGTGTCTGATCTCGAGAAGGCCGTGCCGCACTGTGTTGGTGATCGTTCTGCTCATCGCGATGTCCGGCCTGACATGGGCTTGCCGATAGCCCGGATCTAAGCGGCCCATGGCGGGTGCATTTCCATGCGTCGACGGGCTATGCCGGCAGTCTGGAAAGCACTGCGAAACACCCTATAACTTACTGAAAAATAACATAATTTATTTGCTTAATTGACCTTTTGGGTGATCATCCATAGTGCACTGATTTTGCTCGATTTATTCGGTTAACACCTTTATTTCGAGGCACTCGGAATGACAAGAAACTCAATGAATTTAATATTTTAGAGGCATCTTCTAATTTTTTGCTATGCAACGCGAGTCGCGCCGGTCCAGTATCCGGCAAGTGTAGAGGGAGTCTTGCGATGCGAAAAAACCTGGCCATGATTGGATTACCGCTTTTGCTCGGCGGATGTGGGCTGCCACCGGCACTTTCAGCGGCGTCCTGGGCATTGGACGGGATCAGCTATCTGGCCTCGGGGAAAAGCGTTACCGACCACGCCATATCCGAGGTGATGCAGCAGGATTGTGCGCTGCTCCGCGCGGTCCAAGATCAGGATATTTGCGCCGATTTTGGCGGAGAGGCCGGCGACGGACCGCGAATTCTGGTCGCGACGGCAACCTCATATGGCGACAGCTGGTCGGTCGCGGATGGTCTCACGACACTGGATGATCCGTTCGTCGTCGCAGCAGATGTTGCCGAGTTCGTCGAAGGGTTTGGGCCAGGTACCGTTGTCGTGAGCGAGGACAGGTCGCTGGCGGCATTTGCGCCGGTGGCACCGAAATGGGTGGAATCGACGGCCACGTCCGGCCGCTTCGATAGCGCAACACCGAAGGCGCGCCCGGTTTACCTGAACACACCGATCTATGAGGTGGCGTCGGCCCGGACGCCGCGCCTCCAATCCGCCGGAATTGTCAGCGCAGCGGCCCGCGCGATGTCTGTCGTGGGTAGTTTCCAGTCCATCGACAATGCGCGCAAACAGGCCGAACGGTTCGCCGCGCTGGGTGCCGAGGTGCGTTCGATGCGGATTGACGGCCGAACGTGGCACCGCGTCGTGGTCGATGCCCCGCTGGCGAAAGTTCAGAACATGGGCGCCGTCGATGCCTGGGTGCTGCGGGTCTGCAATACCAACGGCACATTGCCGCCGTGTGGCCCCGTGACCCTGGCCAGCACCGGTTTTGCCGCACCACAGGTTGCAAGAACGAATTAGCCATCTTCAGCGACGTCAGGTCGATAAGACTTATTCAACTCACTGTGTGGCATGAATCCACCGGGCATTTCCGGTTAGAATGGATTCATGATGACCTTCCAGACAAAGACCCTTCGACACGCGCTTGCTGGCGGATTGCTGGCCGCATTGTTGATCCCCGACAGTGCGGCCGCGGTGGTGACCCATGCGTCTCATCGCGCGTTCTATGAGATACGGATCGGCCGTGTGGATGCGGGCTCCCAGATTGTCGATGCGCGTGGCCGCATGGTGGCGGAGTGGAGTCGTGCCTGTGACGGTTGGGCCTCCAGCCAGCGCCTTGTCGTCAGCATGGCGCCGGGCGAGGGAGAGCCGATCAACTCCGAAGTCGTCATGACCAGCTTCGAGGCGCTGGACGGAACCTTGTTCAGCTTTGATTCCGAGACCCGGATTGACGGCGAGACTGTCGAGGCGGTCAAGGGAGCGGCCGAGCGCGCCGGTCCCGGGACGTCGGGGCGTGCGACCTATAATGTGCCGCGCGGTGTTACGGTGGACCTGCCCGCCGATACGGTGTTTCCGTTCGAGCATACGATTGCCGTGATCGAAGCCGCAGAGCAGGGGCAGGTGCGGGCTTTCAGTCATTATTTCGACGGTTCGCAGCCCGAAAACTCGCCCATGGCGGCGAATTCGCTGATTCTGGGAAAGGCGCGGGATGCGGCGGATGGCGGCGAGAACAGTTTTGGCGAACTGAGCGCCCATAAATGGTGGCCGGTTCGTCTGGCGATGTTTGCCAGAAGCGCGCGCCATGGGCTCAATGAAGAGCCGGAATTCGAGATGACCCAGGTCCTGCAGGACAATGGCGTTGTGCGTCGGTTCGAGTTCGACTACGGCGAATTTTCGCTGGTCGCCGCCCTCGTTGATATCGAGGAAATTGCCCCGCCCCGCTGCAACTAAGCCGCACCAACCAACCGGTACCGCCATGCGGGCGTTAACGAAGGGCCGGGTTCATTGCTTGTCGTTCGGTTTTTCGCGCCTCACGCCTCGAATTGATCGACCTTTGCCGATGGCGTCGCGCCCCAGTTTGCCGCGGACCTGATCGATGACCGCCTCGACCCGTTTGCGGTGATCGGCGTCCGGGTCGGCCAGATCCGGCGGATCGGCCTCGAGTGGATCGGTAAAATTCGAAAGCCCGACGCCGATCAATCGGAACTTGCTCCCTGCAGGGGCAGCCGCAATCGCGCGATCGAGCAGCGGTACCGCGGCCCGATACAGGGTCTCGGCCAGTTGGGTCGGCGCCGGCAGTGCGTGGGACCGGGTCAGGATCTTGAATTGCGATGACTTCAGTTTGAGCGTGACGGTCCGGCCGGCCAGGTCGCGTGCCTTCATCCGGTCGGTGACTTTTTCGCACAGCGGCCAGAGGCGCTTGGCCAATGCATCGGGCTCGGCGATGTCGTCCGAGAATGTGGTCTCACTCGACAGATTTTTGGGCAGGGATTGGGGTGTTACGACACGAGAGTCGTCGCCATGGCTGAAGCGCGCCAAGCGCTGGCCGATTGCACCGTAGCGTTTCACCAGCCTGGCTTCGTCATGGGTGCGAATCTGCCCGATGGTGTGCAGGCCGTCTGCGGTCAGCTTCCGGTGCAAGGATTTGCCGACACCCCAAATTCGCGTCACCGGCAGCGTATCGAGGAATGCCAGAGCCTCACCCCGACCGATCACTGCGAACCCCCTGGGCTTGTCGATGTCGGAGGCCAGCTTCGCCAGGAATTTGTTGTAACTGAGGCCCACCGATGCCGTGACGCCGAGCTCACGTTCGATTTGATTGACCAGACGGATCAGCGACTTTGCGGGGCTCGCATGGTGCAGCCTCTCAGTGCCGGTCAGGTCGAGGAAAGCTTCGTCAATCGATAGCGGTTCGACCAACGGGGTGATCTCGCGCATCATTTCACGGATTTGTCGTCCAACGGCGCTGTACTTCTCCATGTCCGGCCGGATCACGGCCGCATCGGGGCAGAGTTTGAGTGCCTGGAACATGGGCATCGCCGAGTGCACCCCCTTGATACGGGCGATGTAGCAGGCTGCGGAGACGACGCCGCGCTGCCCGCCGCCGACGATCACCGGCTTGTCACGCAAGGACGGGTCGTCGCGTTTCTCGACGCTGGCATAGAATGCGTCGCAGTCGATATGCGCGATGGACAGTGTTTCGAGTTCACGGTGCGACAAAATTCGCGGCCCGGTGCAGGCGGGACAATGGCGCGCACCTTGTGGAACATATGCCGCACAGTCCCGGCAGAGGCCCGTGTGCGCGTCCCGGGGGTTTTCGGTCATGTGTCTATACCGAAGGCGGGCCAGAGCCATGCGGCCCCCCGTACGCCGCTGGAATCGCCATGCCGGGCCTTTCGGATCGGTGTCGAGATCGAATCCGAGAATATATGCCGATCGATCAGGCCGGGCAGTTGCAGATAGATGCGGTCAATATTGGACAATCCGCCGCCGAGGACAATCACGTCGGGGTCGATGATGTTGATAATCATCGCCAGGCTGCGCGCCAGACGATCTTCAAGGTGCTCAAGGCAGGCCGTGGCGTCCGCGTGGCCGGCGTCCGATGCTGCAACGATGTCCGCCGCTGAAAGTATTTGCCCGGTCTGCGCCGCGTGATCGCGTTCGAACGCAGGGCCCGAGACAAAGGTCTCGATACAGCCGTACCGCCCGCAGTAGCAGTCATGTCCCGGATACTCGTCCGCCGTCATCCAGGGCAGGGGCGTGTGCCCCCATTCGCCGGCGATCGCGTTGCCGCCGACCATGATCTGGCCGCGGTTCACGAATCCACCCCCAACGCCGGTTCCGACGATCACACCGAAGACCGTTTCCGCACCCTCTGCCGCGCCGTCGGTCGCTTCGGAAATGGCGAAACAGTTCGCGTCATTTGCCACGCGCACAGGTCGATCGAGGCGCGCCGCGAGATCGCGGTCAAAAGGTTGGCCGATCAGCCAGGTCGAGTTCGCATTTTTGATCAATCCGGTGGTCGGGGAGATGGTCCCGGGAATGCCGATCCCGATGGGTGTCGCCGTATCGGGTGCGGGGTCAATCTGCGCGATGAGTTGGGCAATCGCGTTTAGCGTCGCGGCATAGTCGCCGCGCGGCGCCCCGATGCGCGCGCGCGCAATCTCGGCGCCGGAATCGTCGAGCACGATTCCTTCAATTTTCGTGCCGCCGAGGTCAATTCCGATGCGCATGCCGATGGGACCGAAGGGTAGCTGTGGACTTTTGCAACATTATTATCCATTTTCGTTGGCGAGTCCGCGTCAGGTCGGGGGACGGACGGCTCATGGGGATGACCGTGGGAATAAGCCCGGCTTTTTGTGCAAACAACATCAGGCTGGGCATGTCCAAAACCGTTCTCATCGTCGAAGACAACGAACTGAACATGAAGCTCTTCCACGATCTGCTGGAGGCGCAGGGTTATGCAACGCTCCAGACCAAGGATGGGCGTGAAGCTTTACAGTTGGCCCGCGAACATCGG
>Ga0070726_10003500_pt1 | contig 13174 bp, 8 predicted proteins | sample tdAd471_FD_67275 | JGI IMG/M metagenome (GOLD analysis project Ga0070726, IMG submission 67275) | Marine sediment microbial communities from the Atlantic coast under amendment with organic carbon and nitrate - tdAd47.1 | ecosystem: Environmental > Aquatic > Marine > Coastal > Sediment | place...
GACATGGCCGACAACACCTGCCACTTCGGGCTGAACAACATGTTCGCCGCGAACGGGCTGCCGGACGAAGGCAAGGACACGACTCGGCTGTTCTTCCCCGCCGACCAGCACCAGTTCAAGAAGTGCATCGAGTCGATCTTCAACGATCCCGGCCTGCGGTTTGTGTTCTCGACACGGTCCGCCGTTCCGGACCTGCTGGACGACAACGAGCAGCCGATCTTCGGTGACGGTTACGAGTTCGTCGTCGGCAAGGACGACGTCGTTCGCGAAGGCACCGCTGGCTACATCGTCTCGACCGGCGAAACGACGTACCGGGCTCTGGACGCCGTGATCAATCTCAAGGAGAGCGGCCTGGACGTTGGCCTGATCAACAAGAGCACGCTGAACGTGTACGACGAAGAGATGATGAAGAAGCTGGCCGCCGCTCCATTCGTGCTCGTTGCCGAGTCGTTCAACGTCGCGACCGGTCTGGGCTCACGGTTCGGCACGGAACTCGTCAAACGCGGCTTCCGCGGTGCCTACAACAATCTGGGCACCAACAAGGAAGGCTCCGGCGGGCTGTGGCAGCAGATGGGCTACCAGGGCATCGATTCCGCAGGCATCCAGGCCGCCGTCCGAGTGCTGGCCGGCAAGTAATCGCTGAGACACCCGCGTTCTCAAAGGCCACTTACCACATGCGGAAGTGGCCTTTTCGTTCTCACCGTCATTGTCCCGAAGGCGTCCGGACGACCTGCAGTTCGTTCTGCAGGTCTTCGACGCCGTCGGTTTCCAGGACGGCCTGCTGGGCGACCTGCAGGAGGTAGTAGCGGCCCACTCGGCCGCTCAGTCGAATCTGGTTGCCCTCAGCGGCGACGTCGATCCTCAGCAACTGGTGATAGCCGGTCGACGCGAGTTTCTCGCGAACGTGATCAGCGAGTTGACGGTTTTCCGTCCGCTCTCCAGAAGCCCGGTCGCTCGTCTGACGCACTGGCCTTGCGGTCTCGCGGGACGGCACGTCGTCAGACTCGAATTCGGCACAGGGAATCGCGTCGCTCATCAATCCGGCCTCACTGCGGGGTGGAGTTCCAGGCCGACGAGTTCCGCGTCGGCTTGCACGCTTCCTGTTTTCGAGCGTCCGCCGCCGTGCGCTTCAGAGCCTCTACAGGAAGAGTTTCAGTTGCGCAGATTCGACGCCTGCCACGCACACCATGCTGGTTTTAGGAACAGCGCTGGTCACGTCGGCGGTCCGGGAAACGTCGGGGAAACGCCACTTCGCGCGACCGAATCGAGAGGCAAACGCTGCAAAACCGCGACATGCCGCATCAGCAACAGTCCATATCAGCACTTTTCAGTAAGCACTCCAAATTTAGGCGGGGATTTATTAAGGACCATTGACTAATCTCGCGCTAAGCCTCACCTTTTGCTGTTCCCCGCACGAGGAGATGTCCATTGTCCATGCTCACCGCCGTCCAGCCGCAGTTGCTCAGCCAGATCAATGAACGATCGGTGCTGCGGCTTCTGCAGACGAACGGCCCCTGTTCGCGAGCCGAGATGACTCGGCAGATTGGAGCCACCGCACCGACGGTCTCGAAAGCCGTGGCCAGCCTGCTGCGGAGCGGCCTGCTTGAGGAGTTCGACGCCGCTGAGACGGGCCGCGGTCGCCCGGCCAGAAGATTGCGTCTGGCCACAAAGACAGCCCAGGTGCTCGGTCTGGTGATTGACGCCGGAACCTGCCGAATCGTTTCCGCCTGCCTCGACGGTCGCCTGCACGCGACCAGCGGAATCACATTCCGAACACCGGACTCGTACGACAAGCTGCTGTCTCAAGTCTGCGATTATGCGGCTGCTCTGCGTGAGAGGGCCGGCGTGCGGACACTCGGCATGGGCATCTGCATGCCGGGCCTGATCGACAGCCGTACGCAGAAGGGGCTGCTGTCGCCCAACCTGCCGCTCACCGACGGCCACTCGCCCGGAATCGACCTCTCAGAGCGGCTCGGCCTGCAGACAGTTCTTGTTCACGAATGTCAGGGACTGTGTCTGGCCGAACGGCACTTTGGTGACGCGGCCGAGACGGACAATTTCGTCATTCTTGACGCGACGGTCGGTCTGGGACTGGGAGCGTTTTCCGGCGGTCGCATGCAGGTTGGCAGCGGAGGCTACGCGGGCGAGATCGGACACATCCCGGTTGTTCCCGACGGCCTGGAGTGCGGCTGCGGTCGTCGCGGTTGCCTCGAAACAATGGCCAGTGATTCGGTCTTCTCACGACTGCTCTCACAGCGTCTGAACCGCCCGTGCGCTGTGGAGGACATTGTCGAGCAGGCGCGCGCTGGCGAGATCGACATCAGCGAAGAGCTGGACAGCGTGATCCCGTATCTGTCTACCGCAGTGACGATGGCCATCAACCTGTTTAACCCCGAACGCCTCTACGTCTGCAGCAAACTGTTCGATCTGGGCGACCATGTGCTGGCGCGACTGATCGAGCAGACGGAAGCCCGGGCGCTGCGACCGTCCTTCAACGACTGCCGGATCACCCGCGCTCGAGGCAGCAAGCCCGAGGGTGCGGTGGCGGCCATCATTGAGCACCTGACGATGTCGCGCGTCCACGGCAATGAACAGCTCACCTGACCGTCTTTCAACCTGCCGGCGTTTCCGGCCCGCGGACCACTCTGCCGACAAGTCCTGACCACACCCCGCAGACCGCCAGTTGACACAACTCCCTTTTTGGAACGGAGCCTCGGAAGCCACAATTTGATCCGGCACCGTTCGACCTCACAGACTGCCGTCAGCGGGCTTCCTCCCGCCAACGGTCCTGCCTCTTCGAGACTTTCCCATGCAGATTCAGCAAGTCGCACTTTCCGTCGTTGCCTGCCTGACAGTCAGCGTGACGGTTCCGAACGCCCACGCCGCCGATCAGGCCACGACCGCTGACAATGAGAATCCCCGGTTCCCGGCCGCGCAGGTGCAGTTCTTTGAGAACGAGGTGCTGCCCATTCTCCAGCGGACCTGTTTCAAGTGCCACGGCGGCCGACCGGAACTCGAAGGCGGGTTTCGGATCACCAGTCGGTCCGGCATTCTGAAAGGTGGAGAATCGGGGCCGGCGGTTGACCTGAAGCATCTCGACGACAGCGAGCTGGTCGCGGCGATCCGCTATGAGAGCTTCGAAATGCCACCCAACGCGAAGCTCCCGGACGAGAACATCGCCGTGCTGGCGAAGTGGGTGAAGCTCGGTCTGCCGTGGTCCAGCGTTGAAGACTATGGAGTCCCGGAAGCGTCGCACGCGGCAGACGCCGAAGAAGAGGTCGACTACTGGGCTTACCAGCCGATCGCGCGTCCTGAACTGCCCGCCGTGAAGAACTCGCAGTGGGCAAAGAGCGCAATCGACCGCTTTGTTCTGGCGAAGGTCGAAGCTCGCGGCCTGACACCGACCGAGCCGGCCGACAGGATCGCACTCATTCGCCGAGCATACTACGACCTGACGGGGCTGCCTCCGTCCGTTGACGAAGTCGATCGCTTTGTCGCCGACGACTCGCCGAACGCGTTCGAGGCGGTCATCGACCGGCTGCTCGATTCACCACAGTATGGCGCGAAGTGGGGGCGGCACTGGCTGGACATCGTTCGCTATGCCGAGACGCACGGGTACGAACGCGACAGTCCGAAGCCACAGGCCTGGCGGTACCGCGATTACGTCATCAACTCGTTCAACGCCGACAAGCCGTACGATCAGTTCGTCATCGAACAGCTGGCTGGCGACGAACTCCCGGACGTGACGCAGGAGACTCTCACGGCCACCGGATTCTACCGTCTGGGCATCTGGGATGATGAACCTGCCGACCGACTGCTCGCGAAGTACGACGGTCTCGACGATATCGTCAAGACGACGGCGGAAGCTGTTCTGGGCATGTCGATGGGCTGCGTCCGCTGCCACGAACACAAAGGCGACCCGATCGAGCACGAGGAGTACTACGGATTTCTGGCGTGGTTTCACGACATCGCATACTCCGGCGGACGGTCCCCCGACCAGGACCTGCGTTACTGGGTCACCGACGCCGACCGCAAAGCTCATAAGCAGCAGTTGCTCGACAAGCAGCAGCACGAGGACAACCTCGCCGCAGCAATTCAGGCTCTGGAAACGGAGTTCGCCCGCAAGCTGAAGGCCGATCTGAATATCGAGGTCGGCTCACCATCTGACAGCCGGAAAGCGGGCGCAGTCCTGCTGGCGGATTCGCGCGAGCAGCGTCAGGCATGGGAATACACATTCGAGAAACCATCCGACGACTGGAAAGAAACGGACTACAGCACAACGTCATGGCAGAAGGGCTCGGGCGGCTTTGGCCGACGGGGAACACCGGGGGCCGTCATCGGAACCGAATGGGCCACTCCGGGAATCTGGATGCGTCGCTGGTTCAAACTGAACGACGTTCCCGGTCGTCTGGCCCTCGACCTGCATCACGATGAAGACGTCGAGATCTTTATCAACGGAGTGCCCGTCTATTCGGCATCCGGCTACCTGGTCGACTATCAGCGCGTTCCGCTGAAGCGCCGCGCTCTGCAGGTGTTAAAGACTGGTGACAACGTCATCGCCATCCACTGCCGGAACACGGGCGGCGGGCAGTACGTCGACGCCGGACTTGTCGTTCCGCCGGAACGGGCCGACCTGCAAACAGCACTCAAGGAACACGGTCGCGATGTTCTCGGCGCGGGGCCAATGCAGAAGCTGATCGAACTTCGCAAGGATCTCGACGCCAGCCGCAAACGCCGCCTTCCGCCGCCGGGCACGCCGATCATGGCCATCTCAGAATCCGGACGCCGGCCCGTGCATGTTCTCCTGCGAGGCAACCCACACTCGCCGGGTGACAAAGTCGATCCGCTCGTGCCCGCCGCTCTCGGAACGCACCCGCCGCAGGTCCCGGACACACCGACCGACGCGTCCTCGTCCGGTAAGCGGCTGGCCCTGGCGAAGTGGATGTTTGCCGACGACAACCCGCTGACCGCTCGCGTGATCGCGAACCGCCTCTGGCAGCACCACTTCGGACGAGGCATCGTGCCGACACCAAATGACTTTGGAAAATTCGGAGAACGGCCAACTCACCCGCAACTGCTTGACTGGCTGGCGTCAGAAGTCATCGCCGGCGGTTGGAAGCTCAAGCGGATGCACAAGCTGATCATGCTCAGCGCCGCCTACCAGATGTCGTCGCGACCGACCCCGGAGGGACTGGCGCGTGATCCGAGTAATGAAACGTTCTGGCGATTCAACATGCGGCGACTTTCGTCCGAGGAGCTGCGGGATTCCGTTCTCGCAGTCACCGGCGAACTGAATCTCAAGCAGGGCGGCCCGAGCATCTACGTGCCGATCGCTGCTGACGTTCTCGCCGGACAGTCGCGTCCCGGCGCCGGCTGGGGCAAGTCGCCGCCGGAAGAAGCCAATCGCCGCAGCGTCTACATCCATGTCAAGCGGTCGCTGCTGGTGCCGATCCTCGCCATTCATGATCAGGCAGACACAGATTCGAGCTGTCCAGTCCGCTATGTGACGACCGTGCCGACTCAGTCGCTGGGCATGCTGAATGGCGAATTCACGAATGACAAAGCCGAGAAGCTCGCCGAGCAACTCCGCAAGACCGCCGGCAACGATCCCGCCGCGCAGATTCGACAGGCAATCCGCCTGACAACCGGTCGCAAACCAACGACCGCCGAAGTCCAGCGCGACCTCGACCTGCTCGGCTCGCTCAAGAACGATGAGGGCCTCAGCGACGAGCAGGCTCTGAAGATGTATTGCCTGCTGACACTCAACACGAACGAGTTCGTTTATCTGGACTGAGCCAGTCCGGACTGAACTGAGGAGATTCGCATGGCCACTGTCATCGCTGATCCGACGAAAGCCGACACGGCACTTCCTGACGACGCTCTGTACGAGGTCGTTGACGGAGTCATTGTGGAGCATGGGCCAATGGGTACTTATCAGGAACTGATTGCTGGCGTCTTGTTCGCTGCTCTGTTCACGTACGGACGAACAAGCGGAAGGGGACGCGCGACTGTCGAAACACTGTTCGATTTGACGCAGCAGATCGGTCGTAAACGTCGACCAGATGTTGCCTTTGTCCTCACCGAGACGCGGTCTCTATCTGAACCGGTCGACGAAGATGGCTGCTGGAACATCGTCCCCGACCTCGCGGTTGAAATCACCAGCCCGACGAACTCGTTTCACGAGATCACGGAGAAGATTTCCGAGTACTTCGAAGTCGGCTCGAAACAGGTCTGGGTCGTCAATCCCTCACAGCGGAATGTCTATGTTTACGAATCCGAGACGACCGTTCGCATTCTGCAGCTCGGCGATACGTTGACCGCGGAAACGCTGCTGCCCGGCTTCGAAATCACACTGCACGACCTGTTTGAAACCGACGGGGCGGGCCGCCGCGACGAACAGCCAACCGGCGAATGACAGAAACCTCAGGACGGACTTCCAGTCCGTCGACAGCCAGAACCAAACCACCTCCGACGGACTCACTGTCCGTCGGGCATCCAGACAATTTCGGCGAGAACCTGAAACCGCCGATTCAAAACTGACGAGGCAATGACCATGACTCTGCACACCTCATCACAGTTCTGTGGTCGCACGCGACGCGAGTTTCTCTGGGAAGCCGGCGCCGGATTCACCGGGCTGGCCCTGTCCGGAATGATGGCCGACGACGGCTTCCTCTCGAAACAAACCGTCGCCGCTGACGGCGTCACAGAATTCATCAGCCCGATGGCCGCGAGGAAGCCGCACTTCACACCCAAAGCGAAGTCCGTAATCTTCCTGTTTATGTACGGAGGACCATCGCACGTCGACACATTCGACTATAAGCCGGAGCTGTACCCGCTCGACGGCAAAACGATCGACATCAAGACGTTCGGCCGCGGCGGACGCAAGAACGAGGGCCGCGTCGTCGGCCCGAAATGGAAGTTCAAGCAGTATGGCGAATCCGGTAAGTGGGTCAGCGATCTGTTCCCGCACCTGGGCAGCACGGTCGACGACATCTCGTTTCTGCACTCGCTGTATGCCGAGTCGCCGATTCATGGTTCGGCGATGCTGATGATGAACTCCGGCCAGATCCTCAGCGGCCACCCGTGCCTGGGTTCGTGGACAACGTACGGCCTGGGCAGCGAGAACCAGAACCTGCCTGGCTTCGTCGTCATGCTCGACAACTCGGGCGGTCCAATCAGCGGCGCGAAGAACTGGTCGAGCGGTTACATGCCGGCGGCCTATCAGGGCACAGTTATTCGCGCCAGCGGCACACCGATCCACAACCTCAAACCGCCCGCCGGCATGACGGACCGCGTCCAGCGCAAGCTTCTCGACCGGTTGCGGGAAAAGAACGAAGCGCATCTCGAACCGCGACACGACAACTCGGAACTGGCCGCCCGCATCGCCAGCTACGAACTCGCCTACAAAATGCAGCAGCACGCTCCGGAAGCCGTCGACTTCGCGCAGGAAACGGAAGCCACGCAGAAGCTGTATGGTCTCGACAATCCGCAGACGCAGGACTTCGGCCAGAAGTGCCTGCTGGCCCGGCGACTCGTCGAGCGCGGTGTCCGCTTCATCCAGGTCTACTCGGGCGGCAATCACAACGACCACAACTGGGACGCTCACGGCGACCTTGAGTTCAATCACAACAAGCACGCCGGAGAAACTGACCTGCCGATCGCCGGCCTGATTAAGGACCTCAAGCAGCGCGACCTGCTGGACGAGACGTTGATCATCTGGGGCGGCGAGTTCGGTCGTCAGCCGACCGCCGAATACGCCAAGGGGACCGGTCGCGATCACAACTCGTTCGGCTTCACCATGTGGATGGCCGGTGGCGGCATCAAAGGCGGCACCAGCGTCGGCAGCACCGACGAACTCGGCAGTGCCGCCATTGAAGAGCGAATGCACGTCAAGCGGCTGCACGCCACCGTCCTCAACCAGCTCGGCCTCGACCCGAATTCACTCAGCTACTTCTACGGCGGCCTGGACCGAAAACTTGTCGGCGTCGAAGCCGTCGAGCCGATCCGCCAGATCATCTGACAGCCAACCCGGCGACCGCTCAGCAACCCGGCGGCTTGTGCAATCTTTGTCGTCGGATAGAGCATTCTGAGTCTGGACCTCGAGTCTTCCGTTTTGAAGTGCCAGCTGACCGTGGCGTCTGACCCGTTGTGGGGCTCTTCCCATGCGGCAGCTTTCCGTGGCAGCGTTCGCCAATTGACGCTGCCTCAATTCAGGCGCTGCCTCGTGAATACGCTCAGCGCGGTTTCGGCCACGGCCCTACCCAGCCCTGCCCAGCCAGCTGCGTGCTTCTGCGTGTGGTGAATCTGCAGCCGCTCCAATCGACGAAGCCGCGAACCACCAGGGCGAAGTCGGCCTTCGTGCGACGCTCGGCAACTTCCCAATACAGTCAACCGGCCACTCGTCGACATTTACCACCCGCCCTGTAACCGAGACCGATTCGGCGTCTCCCTTGAGACAATGCCCCACTGCTTCGTCTCATGGTGATGGATGGGTGGCCCCCGCAGCCGCGCCACGAGAGTCAGCAACTCGCCAACATCCTCTTCCCCATCGAGCACGTCACCTCCCCCTGCCCCAATGCTCCCGTGGACGTTCCGGTGACTCCCGGATGGCCGCTTCCCTGCCGGAAAACCACATCAAAGCGAGCCCTGCTGGTCGGCCTCCTGGCCAGCACCGACACGTTTCCGGGGAGGCCCGGAAAATCTGACATTTCCTCGAACGCATGCGACTGACTGGTTTTGTCGGTAATTGTTTTGATCAGATTACACTCACACTGAGAAGTGGTCGCTCACCAACCGCGTCGAACCCCCAGCGACCACACGAACGTTGTGGCAACCAGAAATGCCATTGCCTGATTCCGCACCAGCCGCTCAGACTTTTGCCGTTGTGGCACAGCGACCATCGCCCGGCAATCAAGCTTACCGAACTCGCAGTTCGAGGTACTGAATGTCTCGATCGATTCACCACAGGTCCGAGACGTCCGCACTCTGGCCGAACGCGACGTGTTCAAGACGAGCACTCTCGCGAATTCCCACTACGCTGGCCGCGCTCCTGTTCATGGCGCTGGCGACAAAGGCCCAGCTTGCGCCGGCGGCCGAGCACCGCACCGCGAACTTCGATGTCCACGCGGCCACTTCGGAAATCGCCGCTGCCGTCGGCCAACGGGCGGAAGAGGTTCGAGCCGCGGTGGCAACGCTGTGGAACGGTGGTGAACTGGATCCGTGGGACAGTCGCTGTCGAATCGACGTTGAAGCCGGGAGTGGTCGCCCGGCAGGAGCAACAACCATCCGCTACCTGCCGCACTCAGCCAGCGTGCTGCGAATGACGTTCTCCGGCCCGCTTGATGAGATCATGCACAGTGTGCTGCCCCACGAAATGACGCATGCCGTGCTGGCTTCAATTTTTCGCCGTCCATTGCCGCGCTGGATCGACGAAGGCATCGCGATTCTCTCCGAGCACCAGAACGCCCAGCAGCGTCAACGACTCCTGCTGCGGGGCATGCTTCGCCGCAAGTCTCCACGCCTTCGCACGCTGATCGCTGCGGCTGAGTACCCTCGTGGCCCAGGACGCTCGGAAACGATTTACCTGGTCGGCTTTTCCCTGACCGACTTCCTGATCGGCCGACACGGTCGCGTTTCCGTCATCAAGTGCCTGTCAGCGACCGCATCGCCTTCGGTGGCATCAGACACCGCCACATCGAACGCCGACCTGTGGGAGTCGGCCGTCCGGCAGCATTTTCCCTACGACTCCCTGGAAGACCTCGAACAGGCCTGGAAAGCCTGGCTGGAAGACTCAGCGCCGGCCGTCACTGCGTCACCACCTGCAGTGAGGGAGCGGCCTCAGAGAGCAGAAGCGAGTCGACCAGCACCTCAAGTGCAATCGTCATCTCCCTACGATGATCCCACCCTGAGCACATCCGCCTGACCATCTCAAGAAATCGACCAACTGCTGAGAGCGAAACAACACGTTGCGGCAGGCGCTGCTTCGGCAATCATGACGTCCCGACCATTTCTTTCTGGCCAGAATCGCAACGATGTGCTGACCGTCGAGTCTCAATAACCAACGGTCAGCACAATCGTCGCGACAAGGCATCATGGAACGCTTCCGGAAATCCACGAGAGACTTTCATGGACTCCAGAAGCTTGCCCAAACTTAGCGCCAGCCGAAGCCGAACCCGCGACGCGGCGAGTAGTAAAAGTAGCCGTCATTGCCACCGTAGTAGAATCCGGGTGAACGGTACCGGCGATTCCCGTACCGGCGCCCATAGTTGCGTGACCGCCCGTAATCATAGGACCGGCCATAATATGGCGAGCGGTAATAATGCCGGCGGTTGTAGTCGTATCTGTCGCCATCGTAACGCCGCTGATGACGTGAATAGTTCCGCCAGTAATTGGTCCAGTAACTGCCGTGATTGTCCCAGTGGTCGTTTGCCTCAACACTCGGAGGCGACACTACCAGCAGCGTGGCAGTGCAGCCTGCCAGAATGAGACGCCTGATGGTAGACAACATGACTTACTCCCTTCACTTTCCTATGGAATTCAACGCGGTGAACGCGACATCTCCACAACTGGCCAGCAGCCGCAATTAGTTCACAAAGCGTTTTCTGCAACGCTCAACCGATACCGCGGCAGACTCGCTGCCTGGGCACCGGCCAGACGTGAAAGGTCAATCGACCTGCAGATGGCGAACGGCGATTCTGAAACGACCGCCGCTCGCACTGTGAAACGTCGAGCCAGCACTTTCGGCTGGCGAGCGCTTACTGCTGATTACGATCCGACGCCTTGTTCTTCTGTTGCGTCTTCTGACCACCGTCCTTGTCGCCATCGCGTGTGGACTGCTTACGCGTTCCGCTCTTCATAAAACTGACGCGAGCCTTCGTCGGCCAGCTTTTCTCTCCCAGAGCAGATTCGCTTTTGAACTGCTTTGGTGTCGCAGCAATCGTCAGATACACGCCATCCTCTTCGGTGTGGTGAGCGGTCAGAGCATCCATCGGAATCGCCACGTGCTCGTCGCCAATGCCCAGCACTCCACCGCGTGAGACCACGGCGTAGGCGATGCGACCGTTGGTCTGATTGATGACAACATCCTGAATCTCTCCAGCGGATTCGCCGTCGCTCGTGCGGACGTCCAGCCCCTGGAAATCGTCAAACTTCGAGAGATGACCAGTCAATTCGCCACTGAATACGACCGTGGCAGCAACAGGAAATATGACAGCGTCTGTCTGATCGTCGTCATCTTGCTGGGCGGTTTTCTTCATATTCCGCTTTTGCGTGGCCTTTTCCTGATCGCGTTTCGAAGACTTGCCGTCCTTCGAGGATTCTTTGCCGCTGGAAGCTTTGTCTCGCTTCTTCGACGATTGCTTACCCTTCCGATCGGTCGAGTTGTTCGACTTGTCAGAGTCTTCGGCAGCGGCGTCGTTGTCCGTGTCTTCAGCCCGATATCCAAACGTGTAAACCGTCCCGAGCCATTTGTGATCGGTCACCGCCGGCCATGTGTCGCCTTTGAGTTGCGGAGCAGCAGCCAGTTGCTGCTGCGTCACATTCAGTTCAAGCCAGGTGGTTTCGTCCTTGTGCATCGCCTGAAACGCTCCGAGCGGCACGGCATAGCGTTCTCCACCAATCTCCAGCACTTCTCCATGTGCGAGGATCAGATAATCGACATGCCCCTGTCCAAGGTGCAGAACGATGTTCTCCACATCGCCCAGTTGCTTATCTGCAGCGTTCTTGACATTCAGGCCAATCAAATCCGTCGCCCGAAAGAACTTCGCCGGCAGTTCATCACTGATCCGGATCAGCTTGTCCTGCTTGTGCTTCTGCTGCTTTGCCTGATCAGCATCCTTGTTGCCGGCGTCCTTATCAGCAGCTGTCACGACCGCCCCAGAACAGGCCACAGCCAGAGCGGCTGCCCACACCATTAATTGTTTTCGGTACGTCTTCATTTCATTTCTCTCCGTAGACAGACAGATCTCCTGTCAGGAAACGGCCCGAACAAACACGCTCAGGCCACAGCCACAGGTCACGAGTTCGCCGCATCAACGAACGACTCCGTGCTGCGCCACCCGGTAACATCCCGATTTTCCAGACAAGGTCCTGCCGTTAGTTCTAAAAACAACACTGTTGTTCCAGCGGCAAAGTTGCCGGTGCTCAACCGCCACGAGTGATCGCGCACGACGTCACCGCGGCATGAAAGAGCAGCTGGTTTCTGGAACGAACGATTCAGCGGGACGGCACACTGCCGCCACACGAGCACACCTTGGAGCTTCTTTTCATCAGCATACGGATCGGAAGAACCTGCTATTTTTTCGAACGCGACGACATCTCACTTTGCAGTTCCTGCAGTTGGTGATGGATGTCGATCAGCATCTTTTCCAGACGCTGATTCTGCTCCGCCAGGAGACGATGCTGCTCCAGCAGGAACTGATGCGATGCCGGACGATCCTCTGCAGGAAAGTCCGTCCAGGGTTCCTGAAAGTCGCCGAAGCGTTCGGCAGGCTCGCGGAACTCTCCGTATCCGGATTCGACGTCGAACTGGACAGCCTGCTCCAGCATGACCTTCTTCTGCATTTTCTGGTCGCCTCGCTGAACCTGCAGCGTGATCTCCTGCTGCGGGCGGGCGTCGTCAACGTTTCGAATGAATGCCCCTACCGAGCGAATCGGTTGACCGTCGAACTGCATCAGAATGTCGCCTTGCCGCAGCCCGGCTTTGTCCGCTGGACTGTCGGGCAGAATGCGGTCGATACGGATCCCCTGCCCGTCTTCCGTCGAGTTCACCAGGACTCCCAGCCACGCCTTCGAATCCGAAGGCCGGTCGCCGCGACGCTGACCATCCCGATCGCGACGGAAGTTCGCGGTTCGATCGCCACCGAGCGTGACGTTGAGCTGCTTCCGTTCGCCATTCCGCCAGATCAGAAGGGTGGTCCGATCACCGGGAGCCATCCCGTCGATCCGCTCAGCGAGTTGGCGGGGCGAAGACACTGTTTCGCCATTCACTTCGAGGATGTAATCGTCGGCCAGCAACCCTGCTGTACCGGCTGGACCAAGAACGTCGATGGCCTCAATGCGGACACCGATGGTGGGACTGGGTGCCGCACGAACGCCAAGGATGGCTCGCCGACTTCCATCCCGCTGCATCCGATCCCGCTGCATCCGATCCCGCTGCATCCGATCCCGCTGCATC
>Ga0070726_10003502_pt1 | contig 13172 bp, 10 predicted proteins | sample tdAd471_FD_67275 | JGI IMG/M metagenome (GOLD analysis project Ga0070726, IMG submission 67275) | Marine sediment microbial communities from the Atlantic coast under amendment with organic carbon and nitrate - tdAd47.1 | ecosystem: Environmental > Aquatic > Marine > Coastal > Sediment | place...
AAGCCACTGGCGATACCCTCTTCGCCCGGTGCAAAGATGTGGTTGGCAATGTGCAGGGCAATGCCCGCCGCATTGACGGGAAATTGTCCTCCGGTGGGTAAGGGTGCGCTTTCGAAGACTACCGTACCCGAGGATTCACCGGGATACTTGAAGAAGGCCACATGCCCGTCGGCAAAGAGGACGTTGGCGCCACCCGGCACATGGTTGAAACTTTCCGCCGCATCGGCAACGTTGTCCGACATGATGGCCAGATTCGATTGGGCCACGGCGGAGGCCGCCGGATTGTTGATATCCGTAATGAAGAATCGTTCAATCCCTTCGCGCAGGCGCAGGGCCGTCTCGTAGCCTCCGGGAAGGGGGACGGCAAAGTCCCAGTCTTCCTCGACGCGATAGACGTTCTCGTAAATACGGGTACCAAAGTCCTGCACGCTGGAATAGAAGGCGGCCGACTGAGCTGGTGTTGCCACCATTTCATTGCTTATTGCCCAACCCAGATAGGTGTAGGGATGGCCCAGGAACTCACAGGGTTCGATAACACCGCTGTCGGTGAATCCGGGGGTATCCACGTAGTTGTCGGAGCCGACGTTTCCTGCATCATACGTGGTCAATGCATCGCCCGTCGTCGACGCTGCACTTGGGCAAATGAGGACATTGGCGTCACTCATATATTCGGGGTAGACCTGCTCGCCGTCGAAGATTGTGTCGAGGGAAGAGACGGTACCATCGCAACGCCGGGTCTTAATGGCGGGAAAGGTTTCCCCGCTGCTTTCGTTCGCATACATCTTGAACATAATGCCGAACTGTTTCAGGTTATTCTGGCAACTCGCGCGCCGGGCTGCTTCCCGGGCGCGGGCCAGGGCGGGCAGCAGGATGGCGGCGAGAATGCCAATAATGGCAATGACCACCAACAATTCGATCAGGGTAAATCCCTGCCTTACAGGTTTCTTCATGAGGTAACTTCCTTGAAATTGCCGTGCGTATGCGCCAAAGGCCGTTGCCCGTGTAAATCGGTGGCACCACACGTCGAACGCTTGAACCGCTTTGGGTTCAACAAGTAAAAAACTCAGCTCGTCTGTGTCTGGAAGTTGCCAGGTGGCGCGCGGGCATGTTGGGGGGTACGATGCGCACGGCCATCCCGATCGACATAGCACCAATTTCGGGCGCGGTGTAGTTCGAAACGATCTAACGCATCGGTATTGGCACCAAGGTGCAGGTCCATCGTCGCCGCACTGAAGTAGCCGTCGTGCGATGGATCGGGGGTAGGTTCCGGAACGTCTTCGTGGTTGGGAGCGGGTTCTGAATTCCTCTCCCCGTGATGATGGGGCGCGGTTGTCTCACCGTGACTGTGAACCAGGCCGCCGGCTCCGTGTCCGTGCACCAACAACCCGTGGTGGTGGGGCGTAGAGAATAGGGAAAATCCAGCCAGGATCCGAAAGGCCAAGACCGCCACGAGGATAAAGATGACGTCGGAGCCGCGGACACATCCAACCCGTGCGCGGAGATCACGAAGTATCGTAATCCGACGTATCATGGGGTCGGGGGACAACCTCAAGGCCAGGCCTTTCGTGGTGGATAATCAGATTCCTTGCGGGTGCCCGGAGCAAATCCAGCATGCAACCCACAGGACGGAGTTTACTCTCCCGAAACCCCATCCCACTGAATTGTACCGGTAATCCGGGAAAACACAAAGCGCAGCGGCAAATTATCGCCCTGTTATGAAAACAGTTGACAACTTATTTGCAGGGTGTAACAGACCGTAGGGCGCGGTGCACTACCTTGTAGAACGCAGCGAAACATTATGGCCGCTGCCGGGATAGATACCCCAGCGGCAAGACAAGTTGAATCGGCACCTTACACCCGCTATCCGTACGGCGGGTTTCTCCAAACAACGCCTGCATCCGCAGGCTAACGGGCAGACCAGTCTCGTAAGCGTCTCTCCAGACAGTGGATCGGCTTATCTCCACCGACACCCCTGTTGACGTGTGTACTGGAAACGCTTGACCAGCGTGTTGCTGCCCACATCCCCGCCTGGCTCCGGTACTCCTCCCCCCTCCCATACCCACACACCATCGCCGGAGCCAGGCACTCCCTTTTCAGGCAAGGAGGTGCCATCACGTAGCGACGTACAGGATGCCCCATCGCGCTAATGGATTGAATCATGCGGATGGGCGATTAATTTGCTGCGGAGCATTCACCCAATTCGATAACATACTCCCCTCCTTGGAGGGGCAGGGGGTGGGTCAAACCACCAAAAGCGTCGCAATCCCACCCCTGACCCCTCCCAGAAGGGAATGGTCAGGCGGGCAGCATAAATGGCAGCATAAAACTCCCCTGACGTCGATTCAGACCACTAGTCTGACTTCAGCAAGCCCGCTTTTCGTTTGCGCCAGGTGTCATAGAAGACCAGTGCCACAATCAACACGCCCACCAGCACTTGCTGCCAGGAGGTGTCGATGTCTTCGAGATTACAGAAATTCTGCAAGACATACATGATCAGCGCACCGGCCACAGCGGCGATGGCGCCCCCTTCGCCGCCCATGAGGCTCGCACCGCCAATAACACACGCAGCAATCGTATGAAGTTCATACATTTCGGCCGCCGTGGGCGATCCGATGCTGGTCTTGGCGGCCAACATCATGCCGCCGAAGCCCGCCATGAGGCCACACAAGGTATAGGCCCGGATGAGCACCCAATCCACGGGAATGCCTGAGAGCCGTGCGGCCTGCCGATTGCCGCCCACCGAGTAGAGCGAACGGCCAAACCGCGTGAAGGCGAGCATCAGCGCATAGCCGGTTGCGAGGACGGCCACGATAATCACGGGCGTGCGCCAGTCGTGGGTTTCACTGAGCCAGCTCAGCGAGTCGGGCAAACCAAAAACCGGGTTACCCCCCGACGCCCACAGGGCCAGCCCGCGAGCCACCATCATCATCCCCAGGGTGACGATGAAGGGCGCGATGCGGCCCTTTGCCACAAGCACACCATTCGTCAGGCCACAGGCCGCGCCCACACCACAGCCCACGAGGACACCCACGGGCATGGGCATGCCGGCCTTCATGGTCAGGCAGCCCACCACGCCTGCCAGGGCCGCCACACTCCCGACGGACAAATCAATGCCCGCCGTGAGTATGACAAGAAGCTGGCCCAGGGCAATGATGCCCACCACCGACGCCCGGCCTGCTACGGACTGGAGGTTGCCGCTGGTGCGGAAACTCTCCGAGTACAGGGCCAGGCAGATACAGAGACCCGCCAGGATAAAGAGCGGCGAGTGTTTGGCAATAAACTGCTTCATCGAATGGGTTTAACCTGCATGTCCGTTAGTTGAAGGGGAGGGCAACGGATTTACCCGTCTCGCCGGACTGGTCCGCCGCATAGCAAATCTCGTGCGATTTGAAAGCGTCGGCAATATTGGCGTGGGACTCCACATTGTTCTCGATGCAGTCGACCAGGTGCGAGGCCAGGTCGCTGAAGGGGTGGTGGGTCACGTCGCCGCTATCGGGCATGATGGTGGGAACGGTCGCCCAGGTGGTTTGTCCGGGAAACTTGTTCGGAGACCAGATCTGGTTATTCTTGATGGTGCCGTGGGTCCCCACAAGATTGATGTTAAACACATAGGGCTGGACGCACTCGATGCAGGAAGCCACCTTACCAATCCGGCCGTCCGCAAATTTGAGGATGGTGCAGGTCGTGGGAGGGTACTCGTAGGCCTTGAAGTGTTCACCGCCCCCCGAGGTGGCATACTGGGACACTTCGGCCACTTCGCCGCCCATGAAGAAACGGAGCGCATCCAGGGCGTGGCAACCGGCGGAAAGGAGGGAGCTGGCGCCCACTTCCTTTTTCACGTTCCAGGCATACTGGCCATACCAGGGGCCGATGCCGTGGAAGTAATCCACTTCGCCCATAAACACCTTACCGATGGAGTCATCCGCAATCTGCTTGCGAATAATGTCGAAGAGGGGATTCCAACGCAGCACGAAACTTACGGCGGATTTCACACCGGCTTCCGCCACGGCATCCCGGATGGCCTTGGCATCGTCGATGCCCGTGGCCATGGCTTTCTCAAGCAGGATGTGCTTGCCCGCCTTGGCCACCGCGACGGCCTGGGCCTTGTGCACGTGGGGCGGCGTGGCGACTACCACGATATCGATGCCGTCCTGTGCGAGGAGGGCGTCCAGGTCGGTGTAGGTCTTGCACGTGAGGCCGAGCCCATCGGCGAAGGCCTGGGTACGCCCGGCATCGCGACCACAGACGGCCCGCACTTCGGTGCGCGCGTCGGTTTGGAAGGCCTTAACATGTTCTCCGGCGACCCATCCGGTCCCCAGGATTCCAACACCTAACTTTTCCATGGGTCTATCTCCTTAGATTTTATGACGACAAGCGTCCGGTTATCGTTCCGCTAAAACACCGAGTGTACCATTCGACACCGTGCCAACACACCCCGCCTCCCAGCCCCCACATGTCCCTTGCCAATCGGCAATGTTGCTGCAAGGTTTCGGTACGCTTCGGTCTCCTATGATTCCATTGCGATATAAACACGCGGAACGAAGCTCCATCCCGGAAGCGCACACGGCGGTATCCCTCCATGCACGACGAAGACACGCCCCCATCGCCCCATAGCATATTATTGCTGGCTCTTGGCCTGACCCTCCTCACGGCCTTTGCCTTTCAGGGCAGCCGTGGTCTCTATGAATCCACCGAAGGCCGTTACGCCCTGTGTGCCTACGAGACCATGACGTCCGGCAACATCTTGGAGCCGGTCTTGAGTGGAACGCCCCATTGGTCCAAGCCGCCCCTCGCCTACCTTCCGATTGAAGCAGGCATCGCGCTCCTGGGAAAAAACGCCTGGGGTGCACGGAGCGCCCAAGGAGTGATTTTCGTCCTGACCGGATTCTTTGTATTCATCACAGGAAAGGCACTTTGGGGCAGCCTGTCGGGTGCCTTCGCGGCACTGGTTTATGGCACAGCACCCTTCACCGTAGCCGCGGCCAACACCATCAGCACGGACAATCTGCTAGTGCTCTTGCACAGTATGACCATGGCCTTTTTCTGGCTCACCATGCACCGTCACCGCGCCTTCTACCGCACCGTCTTTTGGGCCTCCCTCGGCCTCGCATTCTTTTGCAAGGGACCCGTCGGTCTTTTTCCGCTGGCCGGGATTCTACCCGCCTACGGATTACTACGACGGCAGTCACGGGAAACGCCACGCCTGTTTTCTCTTATGGGAATCCTCGCCTTCGCGCTGACGGGCCTCGCCTGGTATGCTGTCGAAATCCTTCGTCATCCCGAACTACTCCAAATCTGGCTTCTTCACGAAACCATGGGGCGGCTGGTGTCTGACGAGTTTCATCGGAATGCCGAGTTCCACAAGATCTTTACCCTCTATGCGCCCATTCTGTTCTTGGGAACGGGGCCGTGGATCCTCTTCTTCATCCCCAAGAGAAAACACGTGGGCAAGGTACTTCGCGGGGTGCTGAATCCCCTTTGTCATTCTGCACCGGCGCGTTTTACCCTGGGTGCCTTCCTCCTGCCCCTCTTGCTGCTGCTCGTGAACCACTCCCGATTGCCCCTTTATCTCCTGCCCCTCTTTCTTCCCCTGGCGCTTGTCATGGGCCATGGGCTGGCACAGGGCGTAACCCACGGCGCACTCAAACCCCGCACCATCATGAGCACCGCGGTGCTCCTCACCGTAACCCTCGTAACCCTAAAGGGCGCGTCGGCCTACTACCCCTCTCATCGCGATATGGCCCAACTCTCTCGGGCCGTGGCCCCTATCCTCCAGGAAGCTCCGCACCAGACACTCGTCCTCGTAAATAGTGAGCCCCTAAACGGCCTCGAGTTCTATTTGTCCCGCCGCGTTGAGCTGCGCCAGCTTCCCAAGTTGAATGCGGCGGAAGCTGCAGAAACGGAAAACGACTGCACCCTCCCTTCGGGCACGCTCCTTCTCGCCCGGAGCAAGCACCTTGATGCCGTGTCGGCCTATCTCCCGGACGACGCTTATTCCACGCGCTATAAAGATTCCTACTGGTGCGTCGCCCAACTGAATCTCCCCCTCGTACTGGAAAAGTAAGGCCACGAATGCGTCCCCCATACGTCGCACAGGCCCACTAGCGGATTCGCCGGGGCCCCATGCGCCCGTGACACAACCTGCCTGCGGTTGCGGCAAGTAGGGCGGGTAACGGGTAGGTCACCGGCGGGTTTCTCGCAATGACCAATCTTTCCCTCGGAAGGGTTTCCATCCTTGCACACGTGTCGGCTGGTGGCATGTTCTCTGCACGCCGAATTCGGAGGGCACTACGGTGCACTTCCTGGCGCCCCGACCCCCACCACTGCGGCGGACACGTGGCCCAACGTGCCCCATCGCCCCGCCACCACCCTTTCCAAAAGAAAGCAATCATTCCTGTTGTTTTTTATGCTTAACAGGTGTATACTTTTACGATTCTATGTTATCAAACACCCCATGCGACAAGAGGAATAAACAGGCGGGCATGTCGCACCCCACCTCGGAATTCTCGGAGGAATTCCTCCCGGCCGTCAGGCCCATTCACCGACGGTCCCACGGCCTGGCAGCATCGCCTTCCAGTCCGCTTCTCGAAACAACACACAAAAAAAGTAGCCGAGCCTGCGGCCACCCATTGCGATCCGGCAAGACTTCAATGGAATGGTACGCGCAGGCCCGACTGGGAGAACGTAATGATGAAGATCCAACGTGGATTCACGCTGATCGAGTTGTTGGTGGTTATCGCCATTATAGGCATTTTGGCCGCTATCCTTCTACCTGCCCTCGCCCGCGCACGAGAAGCCGCACGCCGCGCTTCCTGCCAGAACAACCTCAAACAATGGGGCCTGGTCTTCACCATGTATGCCACCGAGAGTGAAGGCGAAAAGTTCCCCCGTATGCAGACCTCGTGGGAAGCCATCCATGACTGCGACACGGACACGGAGGTTTATCCCGCCGTACCTTTCGTTGGCGCACCAACCCATTGGCTCAATCCCCAGTTTGATTCCGTCTACCCCGAATACCTCAGCGATGGGGGGATCGTAGTGTGCCCGTCCAATTCCAGCTGGAGTCCTGATGACTTCTTCCAGGGCGACCGTGGCATCAACGAAGTCAGCAAAGTCTGCTTTGCGCCCAATCCCGGACCCAGCTTTGGCCAGTTTGACAACAAACGGGGCCTGGCCCAGGTGGCGGAGAACTATTTTTACACGGGATATGTGCTCGATCAGGTGGACGATTTCTCGCCCCAGGAAGCCATTTCGGTCCTCGAACCGGCCTCCACGGAAACCGGCCCGGCCCAGCTGATCTGGACCATGAACCTGGCCATTGGCCAATTCTTCGGCGACGTGGTCGGACAGGACATTGAACTGGGCACGCCGGCACCGGGTGCGGGTAACGCGGGGGGAGACACCGTGTTACGCCTCCGCGACGGCATCGAGCGCTTCCTCATCACCGACATCAACAACCCGGGTGCGAGCGCGCAGGCCCAGAGCACGGTATGGGTCATGGGCGACCGCCTGAGCACCTACGCAGCCGAGTTCAATCACATTCCTGGGGGTGCCAACGTGCTCTATATGGACGGCCACGTGGAATTTATTCGCTATAACGATGCGCCGCCCGCCGTATCCGGTGTCGCCAAGGTCTTCGGCGAGCTTTCCCTCCACAGTTAAGGACATCATCATGCATTACCCCTCTTTCTTTCGCCATGTCGGCCTCGCGGCTCTCTCGGCCCTCATCGTGGCCCTGCCTGCCGCGGCGGATCACCGGATCATCAGCACGGATGGCATCACCACCGAGATCCTTTTCGCCCTGGGCGTCGGCGACCAGGTGGTGGGCCGTGATTCCGGCTCCCTCTACCCGGAAGCGGCCGCCCAATTGCCCGACATCGGGCTGGGCCATCAGGTCAATCCGGAGTCGATCCTCCAGATGAGGCCCACCATCGTCATTGGACGAGACCGGCCCATGAGCCAGCCCGCCTTTCAGGTCCTGGAGTCCACCGGTCTGAAGGTCTTCCGCATCCCCTCCGATCCTGGCCTGGAGGTGGCGCGAAAGAATATCCGCACCCTGGCCGAATTCCTGGGTAAGGAAGACGTGGGCGAAGCCGTGATTGCCACGTTGAATAGCGACGTGGCCAAGCTGGAAGCCAAGCAGGCGGCACAAAAGGACGTGGAGGCGCTGAAGATTCTGGTGGTCTACCTCCGCCCCAACGCCACGCTCATCATGGGCGACGACAGCAATGCCACGGCGCTGGCCCACCTGGCGGGTGCCAAGAGCGCGCTGCCGGGCATCATGGGCTACAAGCCCCTCAATGCCGAAGCCGTGGTTCAGGCACAACCGGACGTTATCCTCTGCTATAAGAAGGGGCTGGAATCGGTGGGCGGACTGGAAGCTCTCTACAGCCAGCCGGGCATTTCCGAAACCCCGGCGGCGCGAAACAAGCGCGTCATCGCCATGGATGATCTCCTGCTGGGTGGCTTTGGCCCCCGTAGTGGAGAAGCCCTCCTCGAATTGCATCATGCCCTCTACGACGTGGAAGGTCCCTACACCGGGAAATAGGACCTGCTCATGTTGCGTGGCAAATATAGAATCGCCCTGATTGCCCTGGGCATTTCCTTGCCCATTATCCTGGCGTTGGCCGCGGGCCTGGGCGCGTACTACATTCCCCCATGGAAGATTCCATGGATACTTTGGCACCGCGCGGAGGAAGACGGTTATCGTGTCCTGGCTTACATCCGTTTTCCCCGCGTGGTGCTCGCGGCTATCGTCGGCGCATCGCTGGCCTGCTCCGGGGCCTGTCTGCAGGGGCTCTTTCGCAATCCCCTCGCCGACCCCCAGCTCGTCGGTGTCACCGGTGGTGGTGCCCTCGGTGCGGCCCTGTGGCTCATGTTCGTGAGTTCCCCAGTGCTCGGCATGTGGGGCCTGCCCCTGGCGGCCTTCGTCTCCAGTGCGGCCGTTGTCTTCCTCGTTTGGCTCATCGCCCAACGGACCCACGCCAATGGGATGGTGACTATCCTCATGGCGGGTATTGCCGTCAACAGCATTGCCTTCGCAATTATCGGACTCCTGACGACGTTGGCGGACAATGAAAAACTGCGCAGTTTCACCTTCTGGCAACTGGGCAGCTGTGGCTATGCCACCTGGCCCCTCACCTTCTGGACCCTCGGCCTTTCGTGCATCGGGCTCGCGCTCCTGCTTCGGGCGGGCAACGCCCTGAATGCCCTGGCCCTGGGCACCACGGAAGCCTTCAACCTGGGCATCGCACCCAACCGGGTAAAGCGCCAGATCATTCTGGGCTGCGCCCTGTCGGTAGGCGCGTCGGTGGCGGCTTCCGGCGGCATCGGTTTCGTCGGACTGGTCGTCCCCCACCTCATCCGCATTGCCGTGGGTGCCGATCACCGTTGGTTGCTGCCTGCGTCGGCATTGGGCGGCGCGTCGCTGCTTGTTCTCGCCGATCTGGGGGCCCGGACTATCGCCATGCCGGTGGAACTCCCGGTAGGTGTCATTACGGCGTTGGTCGGCGGCCCCTGGTTTGTCTGGCTCTTGATTCGAACCCATAAGGAACACGCCTATGCTTGAGGCAAACGCATTGTCGTACCGCATTGGCACGAAGTTGCTCCTGGATAACTTCAATCTCTCTGTGAATCCAGGGGACTTCGTGGCGCTCATCGGCCCCAATGGCGCCGGTAAATCCACGGCCCTCCGTTTGCTGGGCGGCGAATTACAGCCCGAAAGCGGCGCGATCACCCTCGATGGTGAACCGCTGGTAGGACTGTCGCCCACCCAGTTGGCGCAGAAGCGGGCCTGCTTTCAGCAGAACCCTTCGGTGGACTACCCGTTCACCGTGCGCGAGATCGCGGATCTGGGACGCCAACCCCATCGCCTCGGGCGCTTCGAAAGCCCCCACGACCGCCGTGTCGTGGACCAGTCCCTGACGGCGGCAGGCATCATCCATCTCGAAGGCCGACTCCAAACGACCTTGTCGGGCGGGGAAGCCACCCGGGCCCACCTGGCGCGGGTGCTCGCCCAGGAACCCCGCCTGCTCCTGCTGGACGAGCCCACCAATCACCTGGATATTCACTATCAGCAGGAAATCCTCCAGGTCTGTCAACAGCGCCGCAAGGAAGGATGTGCCATTATTGCGGTGCTCCATGACCTCAACCTGGCCTCCCGTTTCGCCGATCAGCTGGTGTTGCTCCACGAAGGCCGTACGGCCGCCCAGGGCACCCCGGAAGAAGTGTTGACATCGGAGCGCATCCACGACGTGTATGGCATTGAAAGTGTGGTCTGGAAGCACCCCTGTGGATGCCCCTGGGTCGTTCCGCTGTTGGACAGTCACCCCATTGAGCCCCCAGAGGCCCTGCCCCTTGCAGCGGCCCATTAACCCGTTCTGGCAGCACCCCACCTAGTCGTCTGATTTAGACAGATGGGCTGGTATTTCCATGGTGGATCTTATTCATGACCGGAATTCCGTGTCGCCCTTATATTTCGGCGTCTCTGCGAAGGGCGATGGAACGGGCTTTCAGCCCTGTACGAATTTATTCGTCCCAAACATGGGGCGTTGCCCCATGCTGATATGCTTCCGGGCCGTTGGCCCTACAAAAGTTTTCCACAATGAAACCAAGGCTGCTTCCACAGCGCCAAAGGCGCGCGACATACCAGCCTGGGGCGAAGCCCCAGGAAACCAAGGTTTTAATTACGATAAGGGCTGAAAGTCCGATCCAAGACGGTTAACAAAAACACCCACAACTTTCAATCAAATCATTTGGAAGCTATCGAAAGGAACACAAATATGAATACGGCAGAAGCGACCAAAAGCAACTTGAGCGCACGTTGGAACGCCTACCGGGCAGAACACCCCCGGGCCCGCATCTATGATGCCGCCATCGCACTCGAGGTCAGCGAAATGGAGTTACTGGCCACCGACTGCGGCGAAACGGCAACGCGACTGAATGGCCCGTGTGGGGACATTCTGAAAGCCCTCGAAACGGCAGGTCCCATCATGGCGCTGACCCGCAATCACTGGGCGGTCATCGAGAAGAAGGGCAATTACACCCCCGTTTCATTCCATGGCCACATGGGCCTCGTCCTGGATGAAGGCATCGATCTTCGGCTCTTCATGACGACCTGGACGAATGCCTTCGCGGTCTTCCACCCCAGTCACCCCCACTACAGTTACAGCATCCAATTCTTCAATGGCAGCGGCAGCGCCCTCCACAAGGTCTACCTGCCCCCGGAAGCGTCGGGTGCCTGGCAAGACATTGTGGCCCAATTCAAGAGTGACGACCAGTCGAAAGAAGCGGAAGTTAGCCCGGCGGCCCCGGCGCCTGCCATCACCCCCGACGAAGAAATTGATCAGGAAGGCCTCCTGGAAGCCTGGGGCGCACTGAAGGACACCCACGACTTCTATGGGCTGTTGAAAAAGTTCGGGGTGGCCCGCACCCAGGCCATTCGCATGGCGGAGGGCACCTTCACCCGCCGTCTGCCCGTTTCGACCCACCGCACCATTTTCGAAACGGCCGCGCAGGATGAACTCCCCATTATGGTCTTCGTCGGCAACAACGGCTGCATCGAAATCCACACGGGCCCCATCAAGAAAGTGCTGGAAGCCCGCGGCTGGTACAACATCATGGATCCCGACTTTAATCTCCATCTCCTGGAAGAGGGCATTCATGAGGCCTGGCTGGTGCGCAAGCCCACGGAAGATGGCGTGGTCACCTCCGTAGAGCTCTACGATGCCACGGGCAAGGAAATTGCCCAGATTTTTGGGAAACGTAAACCCGGCATTCCCGAGCTGGAAGCCTGGCGGGCATTGGCCGAGTCACTTCCGGGACTTTAGGCCACGATTGGCAGGGGGAAGTGGGGAACGTGCAGCGGACCTGGTGCGAAAAGGCACCGTTGCACGTTCCCGTTGATGCGTCGGGCATACTCCCTGAACGGTGGTGCGAGAGACCATACCACCATTGGGGAACAGACGCATCTTGGGAAAATATCGCCCCGGCACAGACGCCGGGGCGTGGATCCAGACTCATTGCTACGTGGACACCTGCCTAAATGAGGTTGTAGTTGTCGAGTACCACATAGGTTACGAAGAGCGCGCTGAGGAAGGAAAACCAGAACGCAGGCGGACGACTGGCGTGGGCACCGCAATGGATGCAGAGTTTGGCGTTGGCGCGCATGGATTCATTACAGGATCGACATTTGACGTAGTAAACTTTCATTGTTTATACCTCCTCTTCTGGGCCTGCCCCGGGCCGACAGGGTTACTACGCAATGGGCGTGCCAATCTCACACCCTGGCGCCATGAACGGCGTAAACGATGTGTTACGTAATATTTAGCGCACTTGGCCGCTGTGGTAAACGGCTCGCCCAGGTGACGGAAATCTGTCACTTTGACCAATTGGCCAACTGTCACATGACAATCTGCCCAACAGGACGGACCGATGACTCCCGGAGGGCATGAGAAACCCCGGGACGCGGTGCCCATGGCCCCCTTGTGCGGGTTGGTTGACAAATTGACTCCCCTCCCGTGACGTGCTACGCTGACAGATCGAACCGAATTACTGGCTGCGAATCGATACGTCTACGAGGAAACTCATGTACCGAGCGTTCTATGGCTTGCGGGAAAAGCCTTTCAATCTGACCCCGGATCCCCGCTTTCTTTACTTGAGCGATAAGCACAAGGAAGCCTTCGCCCACCTGCTCTACGGCATTCGCAGTCGAAGCGGTTTTGTCATGGTGACGGGGGAGATCGGCACGGGCAAAACAACCATTTGCCGCAATCTCCTCAATCAGTTGGATGAAGACACCGAGTTGGCCTTCATCTTCAACCCCATGCTCAGCCCCCTCGAGCTACTGAAGAAAATTGCGTCCGAATTTGGGGTGGACACCAAGGGTGCCAACACCCTGGAGCTCACCGAAGAGCTGAACCAGTATCTGCTCGAAGCAGCGGCCATGGGGAAGAACTGCGTCCTTCTCATTGATGAAGCGCAAAATCTGGACCCCCAGGTGCTGGAGCAAATCCGGCTCCTCTCCAACCTGGAGACCGAAACCGAGAAACTGCTCCAGATTGTGTTGATTGGCCAGCCCGAATTGGCTGAAAAACTGGCCCTCCACGAACTGCGCCAGTTGAACCAACGCATCACGGCCCGCTACCACCTGAAGCCCCTGAGCGAAAAAGAGG
>Ga0070726_10003505_pt1 | contig 13165 bp, 9 predicted proteins | sample tdAd471_FD_67275 | JGI IMG/M metagenome (GOLD analysis project Ga0070726, IMG submission 67275) | Marine sediment microbial communities from the Atlantic coast under amendment with organic carbon and nitrate - tdAd47.1 | ecosystem: Environmental > Aquatic > Marine > Coastal > Sediment | place...
CCGGACAAGGCGATCGATGTCATCGACGAGGCAGGCGCCCAGATGCGTCTGATGCCGGTCTCCAAGCGCAAGAAGACGATTGGCGTCAAGGAAATCGAGGGCGTCGTGGCCACGATGGCCCGTATTCCCCCGAAGTCTGTCTCCAAAGACGACGAAACGGCGCTGCGCAATCTCGACACGGACCTCAAGCGTGTTGTCTTCGGTCAGGACGAGGCGATTGCTCGCCTCTCGACCGCGATCAAGCTGGCCCGGGCCGGTCTTCGCGAGCCGAACAAGCCGATCGGTTGCTACCTCTTCTCCGGCCCCACGGGTGTCGGCAAGACCGAGGTGACCAAGCAGCTGGCAGACATTATGGGCGTCGAGCTCCAGCGTTTCGACATGTCCGAATACATGGAGCGTCACGCGGTTTCCCGCCTGATCGGCGCACCGCCGGGCTATGTCGGCTATGATCAGGGTGGTCTGCTGACCGACGCGATCGACCAGCATCCGCACTGCGTCCTGCTGCTCGACGAGATCGAGAAGGCGCACCCGGACCTGTTCAACATCCTCCTGCAGGTGATGGACAATGGCACGCTGACTGACAGCAATGGCAAGAAAGTCGATTTCCGCAATGTTATCCTCGTGATGACCACTAATGCGGGTGCGGCGGATGCCCAGAAGGAAGCCATCGGCTTCGGTCGGGGCAAGAAGGTCGACGAGGCCGAGAAGGCGGTGGAGCGTCTGTTCACACCGGAATTCCGCAACCGTCTGGATGCGGTCATTCCGTTCTCCGCACTCAGCCCGGAACATATCTCCCGCGTGGTCGAGAAATTCGTCCTGCAGCTGGAAGCCCAGCTCATTGATCGCGGTGTGACTTTCGAGCTGACGCCGGACGCAACGGCTTGGCTGGCCGAGCGTGGCTATGACAGCCGCTTCGGTGCCCGTCCGTTGGGGCGTGTGATCCAGGAGCACATCAAGAAGCCGCTGGCGGACCAGATCCTGTTCGGCGAACTCAAGAAGGGTGGTCTGGTCAAGGTCGATATCGACGAGGCCGATCCGGAACGTCTCGACTTCCACATCACACCCGGCGACCGGCTGCTGCCGCGTAACGCCAAGAAAAAGGCCACGGACGACGCCGAGAAGGCCTAGGTTCAAGGTCAAACACAAACGGAACGGCGCCCCTCGGGGCGCCGTTTTGTTTTGTCTAGTTCGCGGTGAGAACGAGCCGGTCCGCTTGTCCGCGATATTCGCGCGGGGTCATGCCGGTTGCGTCCTTGAAGGCGCGGTTGAACGGGCCCAGGGAGGCGAATCCGCTGTCGTGGGCGATCGTGATGACCGGCTGGTCCGTGGTCGCGAGCAGGTGTTGCGCATGCTCGATCCGGTAGCGGTTGATGTAGCGGTTGAAGTTGGGGTGCCCCAACGCCGCCGTGACGGCCCGGCTGACCCGGTAGTCCGGCTCCATCATCAGCCGCGCGACGTCAGCGACCTTCACCTCCGGGCGCAGGTAGACAGCGTCCTCCCGCATCAGGCGTTCAATCCGGCGCGCGAGAGCGTGATCCTCTTCCGACGCCTCGACGGGCATGCTGCGGCGGGCAGGCGGGAGGGGTTCGCGCGGAAGCGGGTGCTTCAGGCGGTAACGAACCGCGAGACTGGCCACTGCGAGGATCAGCGTCGCGCACACCGCCTGGGACTGGGCGGCGACTGCGGGCGGAAAAGCAGTCTGGAGCGGGAGCACCACACACACCGTAACGCACACGGCGAAAGCGGAAAGGAACATCAGGCGGAGCTGACGCTCCGCACCGTGATAGTGCGAGAAGGCCCGGGCCCCTTCGGCGAAGGACAGAACCAGGGCCGTCGAGGACAGCAGAAGCTGGAAATTGCCCAGTCCGTTGAGGAAGGCCGCCTGGTTGGCCGGGCCGAGCACGGCATCGGTCTCGAAAAAGCGCATCAGTCGCGAGAAGACCGACGGCATGAAAATCCCGCTCACCAGAAGGAGATGCATGGGTTCGATCCTGGCGTCGGGACGGAAAAGGGCGCGGGAGACAAGCCAGAAGACACTGCAGGTCGCCCCGCCAGCGATACCGACCAGCAACGCGTAGCGGCCCAGCAAGCCTGCGAAGACTTCTTCCAGCAGTACGAGGCTCATCGCCGTACAGAAGACGCCCCAGCTCACGCTGAGTGTCGTGGCCGGTCGGCGGAACATGGCGATGACCCAGCCGATGGCCACGAGGGCGGCGACCAGTTTCATGGCGTTGGCGATTTCCAGCATGTCAGCTCTCCTGCGTCGTGCGCACTATCGACAAACGCGGTCCCGCGGCAAGCGTGACTCTCGGCCGCACAGTCCCCCCTAATTCTGTCCGACGAATACCGGCCGATTTCCAAATCGGCCGGATCAAACAGCCGGATTCGCCGATTTTGCCTTCATGACCCGCGGATGTGTGTCCGCGTCAATCGAAAGGTATGACTATGAGTGCGAGCCGTGCGCGTCTGGCGCAATCGAGTTTGAAAGCGTCCGCCATCCTGTGGTTCATCACCGCGACCATCGGTCAGTGGATTTTTGTCTATTACATCCTCAAGGCCTACGGGCCGAACACGCTGGCGGGCAATTTCGCCGGCTGGGATGATACCGGGCTGATCAGCGGATATGTGGACGGTGATCTGTTCGGCAATCTCATGTTCGCCCTGCATGTCTTCCTCGCAGCGGTCGTTACGGTTGGAGGAACGCTTCAGCTGACGCCGCAATTGCGCAAGCGATTTCCGGCCTTGCACCGCGCCACCGGTCGCGTGTTTCTCACCGTTGCAGTTTTCCTCGCCCTCGGCGGACTGTGGATGACCTGGGGCCGGGGGACGCGCCTCAGCGATGTCGGCGCGCTCGGAACCAGTTTTGTCGGCGTTCTGATCCTGGTGTTCTCGGCCTTTACGCTCAGACACGCCATCAAGCGACAGATTGACCAGCACCGCCGCTGGGCTATGCGGACTTTCATCGTCGTGAACGGGGTCTGGTTCTTCCGTCTCGGTTTGACGGGCTGGTTTCTGATCAATCAGGGGCCGGTGGGACATTCGCGCAATCTGGACGGCCCGGCGGATATCATCATTTCTTTCGCCTGCTATCTCATCCCCCTGGCCATTCTTGAGCTCTACCAGCGAGCGGTGGACGCTCGGTCCAGCACACCGAAATGGATCATGACGGGTGTCGTGACCCTGGGCGCCGGGGCGACGGCCCTGGGTGTATTCTCGGCCTATATGATGCTCTGGAGCCCGCACCTTTGAACGCGAGGGGGCTGCGGGAGGTTCGCCCACGACGCGAATTTCCCGTTGTCTCTGACGGAGGAGGTGTTAACCATACGGTTCCAGCCTTGGCTGGTCGATAAAGCACTATCTTCAAGGGGAGAGTAAGATATGAAAAAGGCTATGATTTTTGGCGCTATCGCTGTTGCGCTGACCGCTGCTCCGGCCTTCGCAGGCCACACCGCTATCCAGATGACCCGCGACAGTGGTGAAAGCTTCCTGGTTGTTCTGAACTCCGATGGCACTGCGACTGTGAATGGCGGCGCGCCGGAAGCCTACACCTGGGATGAAGCGAACTATGTGCTCTGCGCTGCCAGCGGCCTGTGCGTGACGTTCGCCAGCGTCAGCCAGGAAGTCGGGTCCTCCACCACCTACACCACGAACCAGGGCAATTCGGGTACTGCGACGCTCGTCGAGCGCGTCGAATAGGACCGGTCCTTGTCTGACACTGGAAACGGCGCTCCGCACGGGGCGCCGTTTTTTCTTGGGTGTGATTGCTGCTTGATCCCCGGGCGATAGGGGTGTTGCCTCAGGCAACAAGCATAGGGCGAGGACACACAATGACCCAGTGGGCGCTATCCATCGACAAGGACCGGATTTCCGATGCGACGATTGTCGAGACGCCGGGCATCGCCCTGGCCGACGGGCAGGCTCGGCTTGCGATCCGACGCTTCGCCCTGACGGCCAATAACGTCACCTATGCGGCCTTCGGTCATGCCATGCGCTACTGGGAGTTTTTCCCTGGTGAGGATGGCCGGGGGCGCTTGCCGGTCTGGGGGTTTGCCGAGGTGGCAGAGACGCGGTGCGGCGAGCTGACGGTGGGCGAGCGGATTTATGGCTATTTTCCCGCAGGCAGCGAGCTGATCGTCCGGCCCGGACGGATCGATGCGGCGAGTTTCATTGATCTCAGCGAACACCGAAGCGAGCTTCCGCCCGCCTATAACCGCTATGTCCGCTGCGCGGCGGACAGCGGTTGGTCGCCGGCGCGTGAACCGGCGCAGATGGTTCTGCAGCCGCTCTTCATCACCTCCTTTCTGATCGCGCATTTCTTGCGCGAGGAGGGCGGTTTTGGCGCGTCGAGCATTGATCTCACCTCGGCCTCGTCGAAGACCGCGATCGCGCTGGCCTGGATGCTCAAGGCAATGCCGATCGACGGTGTCAGCGTGCGTGGGCTGACCTCGGCGGGCAATGCGGACTTTGTGGCCGGGCTCGGTCTGTATGACGAGGTCGTATCCTATGATGACCTCGAAAAGGTCGACACGGCCAAGCCTGTCACGCTGGTGGATTTCGCCGGAAGCAGCGAGATCAACCGCCGTGTCCATACCCATCTCGACGCGGCGCTGAAGGCGAATATCCGTGTCGGTGGAGCGCATTGGGAAAAGAGCGCGCCGGCCTCGGACCTGCCGGGCCCGCGGCCGCAATTCTTCTTTGCCCCGGACCACGCCAGATCCCGGATCAAGGCCTGGGGGCAGGACGTGTTTGACGCGCGTTACAAGGCGGGCTGGGACGGTTTCGCCGATGCGGCGCTTCGCTATTTCGAGTATTCGGACGCGCGCGGTGGCGAGGGCGCTCTGTCTGTCTATCAAACCCTCGTCACGGGGCGTCTGCCGGCGCGTAGCGCGGCGACCATCACCGTCTGATTCATTACCGTCTGATCCGGCGTGATACGGTCCACCGGCGTCGCGGAAATAGCAGTCGCGTGAGCAGGGTCACGGGTGAAACCCGAGGCGGGCAGGGATAGTCTGCCTCGATGACCCGCGCGCTTGAGATTCTCACTGAAACATTCGGCTACCCCGCCTTCCGGCCGGGGCAGGAGGAGATTGTCGCGCGCCTCTCCGAGGGCCAGCACACGCTGTGTGTCATGCCGACCGGGGCGGGCAAGTCACTCTGCTACCAGATCCCGGCTCTCATGTCGGACCGCCCGACCGTCGTGGTGTCGCCCCTGACGGCGCTGATGGATGACCAGGTCTCCGGGTTGAGGGCCAATGGCGTCGGAGCGGTGGCCATCCACTCCGGTCATAATCGCGAGACCAATGTCGAGGCCTGGAAAGCGTTTCGCGAGGGCGAGGCGCGACTGCTCTACCTTTCGCCGGAGCGGCTGATGACGGATCGCATGCTGACGGCCCTGGTCGCGATGGATCCGGGGCTGTTCGTGATTGACGAGGCGCACTGCATCTCCAAATGGGGCGCGTCCTTCCGACCGGAATACGAGATGCTCGGCGCGCTGCGCCAGCGTTTCCCGACCGCAACCATCGGCGCATTCACCGCAACCGCCGACGCGCTGACGCGTGAGGATATTGCGGGCAAGCTCTTTGGCGCTGACGGTGCGGTGATCGTGCACGGGTTCGACCGGCCTAACCTGTCCCTCGCTGTCACGCCGAAATCGGGGTGGAAGGACCAGATGATGGCCTTCCTCGAACCGCGGCGTGGGCAGGCGGGCATCGTCTATTGCCTGTCCCGAAAGCAGACCGAGGAAGTCGCCGAACTGCTTGTCGCGCAGGGCTTCCGCGCCTTGCCCTATCATGCGGGCCTGGCCTCCGAGGTCCGCCGGGACAATCAGGAAACCTTCATGGCGGAAGCCGGCGTCATCATGGTGGCGACCATCGCGTTCGGCATGGGGATCGACAAGCCGGATATCCGCTACGTGCTTCACCTGGCCCTGCCGGGCTCGATGGAGGCCTATTACCAGGAGATCGGTCGCGCGGGGCGCGATGGTCACCCTGCGGAAGCTCTGATGCTCTTCGGGGCCGGTGATGCGCGCCTGCGGCGCCAATTCATCGACGAGGACGGGGCGGCCGACCCGTACAAGAGACAGGAACACAAACGCCTCGACGCCTTGCTGGCCTATTGCGATGCGGTGCAGTGCCGCCGTCAGGTCCTGCTGACCTATTTCGGCGAGACGGACAGCGCGCCCTGCGGCAATTGCGACATCTGCGACAATCCTCCGGTGCTGATCGACGGGACCCGGGAGGCGCAGATGGTGTTCTCGGCGATTGCCCGGACCGGCGAGGTTTTTGGGGCGGGACATGTGATCGACGTCCTGCGGGGCGCCTCGACGGAAAAGGTCCTCGCCAAGGGCCATGATGCCCTGCCGACCTTCGGTGTCGGGCAGGACCGGCCCAAAGCCTTCTGGCAAGGTCTGATCCGGCAAATGCTGGCTGGCGGCTATCTGGAACTCGACATAGGCGGGTATGGCGGACTGCGGCTGACCCCGCGCGCCGAGCCGGTTCTCAAGGGGCAGGCCACGGTCGAGATTCGCGAGATCACGGTGAAACGGGAAACCCGGCGCACCAAGGCCGCCATCGCTGCGGCCGCTGCCGACGTGGATCATGACATGCTGTCGCGTCTCAAGGCGGTCCGGCGCGATCTGGCGGCGGCGCGAAACGTGCCCGCTTACGTCATCTTTTCGGACGCGACGCTGATCGACATGTGTCAGATCCAGCCGCGCACGCTCGACGAGATGGCGAGTGTGAACGGGGTCGGGCCGAAAAAGCTGAAGGACTTCGGAGCGGCTTTCCTGGAGGCGGTCGCCGAAACCGCCTAGGGCAGCTCGATCGCGGCAGCGATTTTCTCGGCCTGGGCTTTCAGCTCATCCATGTCCGCCTGTCCCCCGCCATGGGCTCCGAGCGCGTCTCCCTCGCGGCGCGGGATGATGTGGAAATGGACGTGGAACACGGTCTGGCCCGCCGGTGCACCGGAGAATTGCGTCATCACGATACCATCCGGCGCGAGCGCTTTCTTGACCGCCCTGGCGATCCACTTCACCCGAAGCATGGCCCCGGTCAGGGCACCGTCCGTGAGTTCGAGCAGATTGCGCGCCGGTTCTCGCGGGACGACCAGGACATGGCCCGGAGCCTGCGGAAATATATCCATGAAGGCCAGGACTTGGGCGTCCTCATAGACCTTCACGCACGGCATCTCGCCGCGCAGGATTTTCGCAAAAATATTCTCCGGATCGTACGCGCCGTCGATGCTCATTCAGGGGCTCCCTCATATATGCCCGCTTTAAACGGGCTCTCTTCGCGCTGCAAGGCAATCTCGTGCTCGACGGCCGGGCGTTCGCGTTCGAGATAGTCGGCGACCGCGTCGCGAAAACCTGCATTGCCTATCCAGTGCAGCGAGTAGACCGGCGTCGGCAAATAGCCGCGCGCCAGCTTGTGATCCCCCTGGGCGCCGGCCTCGACGCGGTCGAGTCCGCGTTCAATGGCGATGTCGATGGCCTGGTGATAGCAGAGTTCGAAATGCAGGTAGGGGCGGTCGTCAAGCCGGCCCCAATAGCGTCCGTAAAGCGCATTCGAGCCGATGAAATTGAGCGCTGATGCGATATAGCGGCCCTCCGCCTTCGCCATGACCAGCAGAACCTTGTCCGCCATGCGCTGGTGGATGAAGTCGAAGACGGCGCGGTTGAGATAGGGCGAACCCCATTTGCGCGAGCCGGTTTCCTGGTAGCAGGCGTAGAAAACATCCCAGTGTTCGGGCCGCAGATCGTCGCCGGTCAGGCGCTCGATCTCCAGCCCGTCCTGCGCCGCGGCCCGTTCCTTCTTCAGCGCCTTGCGCTTGCGTGAGGAGAGGTCGGCGAGGAAAGCGTCATAGTCGCCGTAACCGCGGTTGAACCAGATATACTGGCGGTCCATGCGGCGCAGCAGGCCCAGGCTGGCCAGACGATCCCAGTCCGCACGTGTCGGGAAGTTGAGATGCCAGGAAGACAGGCTCCACTTCTCCGCTGTCTGGATCACGCCCGCGACCAGCGCGTCGGCAATTGCCGGATCGGTTGCCAGCACGCGTCGTCCGGTCACCGGCGTGAAGGGTACGGACGTCAGAAGTTTGGGATAATAATCCCCGCCCGCGCGCTGGAAGGCATCGGCCCAGCCGTGGTCGAAAACGTATTCACCCTGGCTGTGAGTCTTGGCGTAGAGGGGCAGGGCGCCGAGCAGGGTTCCGGCCTCGTCCTCAACGACCATGTGGCGTGGCAGCCAGCCGGAGCGTTCACTGACGCAGCCGGTTTCCTCGAGGGCTTGCAGGAAGTCCCAGCTCAGGAACGGGTCGTATTCCTCGCCGGGTGGATTGGCGATGGCGTCCCAGGCTTGGCGGTCAATCGCGTCCAGCCGGTCCAGGGTTCTCAGCGTCAGGGCGGTCATGGCGTCCTACTGGCGGCGCCGCTGCTCCCGCATTTCCTCGGGCGTCGGCGTCGAGACGGCGATGATTTCCGAGGCGCGATAATAGGCGGGCGTTCCCTGTTCCAGGTGCTGGCGCGCGCGCATGGCGAACTGGAGAGCCCGGCCGCGATCACCCACGAAATAGGACTGCTCGGCGATCGCGAGCTGGGCGAGGGGCGTATTGCCGTTGCGTTCATGAACAAGGGAGAGCTGATACCAGGCAAACGGGTTTTCCGGTTCGATATCCAGCGCCACCTGGAGATGGGTTTCCGCCGCGTCGAGATAGTCCGGGTTCTCCGTCGCGATCATCGATACGGCGAGATTGATCCGCAGCAGGGGCGCCGTCGGCAGAAGATCCACGGATCTCTGGTGATATTGGATCGACTCCTCGGCGCGTCCACTTTCGAACAGCATCTGCCCGTAAAGCTCCTGGAAAAACGGGTTTTCCGGCTCTTCCGCGATCAGGCTCTCAATCTCCTCCCGGGCCTGATCGAGGCGGGCATCGTGATAATAGGCCACAGCCCGGGCATAACGCGCGGGCAAGCTCTGATCGGTCTCGGGATACCGCCAGAACACGTATTGCGGTTCGGCGAGGAAGCCATAGATCTTTGCCTGAATCCGGCGGAGATAGGCGACGTCTTCCGGACTGTCGGTGACATTGCGGAATTCGGACTGGTCGACCACAACCCGCAGAGCCCCGATGCGGTCAGAAGAGAGCGGGTGCGAACGGAAATAGGGGAAGCGCCGGGCCTGGCTCATCACTTCCTGGTAGCGGAAGCGTTCGAAGAACTCGACCAGACCAATGGAGGACTGTCCGGTCTCGTCCAGAAAATTCACGGCAGCCTGATCCGCCGAAGCCTCCTGGGCACGGCTATAGGTGAGGAAGGAGAGTGCGCCGAATTGCTGGCTCGACGCCATCAACGCGCCGGCCGCACCGCCTTCACCGGCGAGGGCCGCGAGCAGGCCAAGCCCCATCGATACATACATCGGCACGGAGGCGGCTCGCATGGCATCGCCGGAGCGCGCCAGGTGGGCGCCGGAAATATGACCGGTCTCGTGCGCGATCACACCGATCAGCTGGTTGGGCGTCTCGGCTTCGACAATGATGCCGGTGTGCAGGAAGATCCGCTGTCCGGAGGTGACGAAGGCGTTGATGGACGGATCGGCGACCAGGTGAAGGTGCACATCACTGGGCTGGAGATTGGCCGCGATCAGAACCGGGTCGGCATATTCGCGGAGCAGCATCTCGACTTCGGTGTCGCGGATAAGGGATTGCGACCAGGCCGATGCGCAGTTCAGCGTGGCGATACTACAGGCTACGACAATGGTTTTGAGGATTTTCATCCTGTCTCCACTTACTCACCCCCGCCCGATTTGACAGCACTGCGTCCCTCTCGCAGCACCAGAACCGGTGCGAGCCCGAAGTGTAGGGGCTCGCACCGATAAATCTAGCCGCCAAACAGCCCGGTGCGATTCCACCATCCGCGCCGCTTGGGCTTGGACTCCGAATCGTCCCCAGCAGTCTCAGCCGCCGCGTCCGTTGCGGGTTCGGCCTCTGCAGGCGCCTCCGTGACAGCGTCCTTCGCGGCCGGCGTTTCGACCTTGGCCTTTCTTGTACGTTTGCGCTTCGGCTTTTCCGTCGCAGCTTCCGCAGGCGCTTCAGCGCTCGCCTCGGCGACGGGTGCCTCTTCGACCTTTTCCTCGGTCTTCTTGCGCGTGCGCGTGCGACGCTTCGGCTTCGGCTTTTCCTCAGCTGCTGGCTCTTCGGCCGGGGCGTCTGCCGCGGTTTCCTCGGCAGGGGCCGCTTCGGCATCGGCAGCCTTCTTGCGCGGACGACGGGTCCGGCGCTTCGGCTTTTCGTCCTCGGCAGGTGAGTCTTCCGCCGCAGCGTCTTCGGTCTTGGCGTCCGCCTCAGCGTCAGACGCGGCTTCGGCCGGTGCTTCGGTATCCGTGGCTTTCTTGCGCGGCCGACGCGTGCGGCGTTTCGGCTTCTCCTCGCTGGCCTCGGACGTTTCATCCGCAGCGTCTACCGGTGCTGCATCGGCAGCAGCGGCGTCAGCCGTGTCGGCCTCGGCAGCCATCGCGGCGTCCTCGGAGCCGGTTGCAGATTCGCCCTCGGCGGAATCAGCATCGGCCGTCTCAGAGGTGCTCGTTTCGCTCTTGCGACGACCCCGGCCGCCTCGACGTCCGCGACGACGGCGACGCTTCGGTTGATCCTCACCCTCTTCGGTCGTTTCGCCGGACGCTTCGGATTCAGCGCCAGTGGATTCGGCGTCATCCTCGTCACCGGAGTCTGTCTCGGTGGACGAGGCTTCGGCGCCATCCTCTCCTCGGCCCCGACGGCGACGACGACGGCGACGACGGCGTCCACCGCCTTCGCGTTCCTCTTCCTCGGTTTCGGCAGCCGGTGCCGGTTCGACTTCCTCGATCGATTCGACCGACAGCGGCGCGATCTCGATTTCGTCACCGGGCTCCCGGTTCTCGAGCGGCTCGATGGTGAAGGCGGGGGCCATGAGATCATCATCGGCTGCGATGACGATCCGCATCGTGAAGCGTTCCTCGATGGAGAGAACGTGATCACGCTTGTCGTTCAGGAGGTAGAGCGCGACATTCGTCGGGACGTTGATACGGATCCGCTTGTAGCGGCCGCGCGTGGCTTCCTGCTCGAGGCCGCGCAGGGCGACCAGGGCGCTGGATTCCATCGAGCGCAGGTGACCGGTGCCGCCACAGGTCGGACACTCCGTGGTCGAGCCCTCGATGAGGCTGGTACGGCGACGCTGGCGCGAAATTTCCATCAGGCCGAACTGCGAGATGCGACCCATCTGCAGACGGGCCCGGTCGCGCTTTAGCACCTCCTTCATCTTCTTCTCGACGGCGCGATTATTCTTCGCCTCGTCCATGTCGATGAAGTCGATCACGATCAGGCCAGCCAGGTCACGCAGGCGCATCTGGCGCGCGGCTTCCGCAGCGGCTTCCAGATTGGTCTTGACTGCCGTCGTCTCGATATTGCGCTCACGCGTGGCGCGTCCGGAGTTGACGTCGATCGAGACCAGGGCCTCGGTCGGATTGATCACCAGATACCCGCCGGACTTGAGCGGAGCGATCGGCGAGTAGATGGCTTCGAGCTGGTTCTCGACCTGATGGCGAAGGAAAAGCGGGACCTTCTCCTTGTAGTTCTGCACCTTCTTGGCGTGACTCGGGATGAGCAGCTTCATGAAGGCTTTCGCCTCCTTGTAGGCCGCTTCGCCCTCGACCAGAACGCTGTCGATGTCCTTGTCGTACATGTCCCGGATGGCGCGTTTGACGAGATTGCCTTCCTCGTAGATCAGCGACGGCGCCACCGACTGGAGCGTGGCCTCGCGGATATTACTCCACAGGCGCATCAGGTAATCGGCGTCGCGACGGATCTCCGTCTTGGTACGGCTGGCACCCGCGGTGCGGATGATGAGGCCAACGCCCTTGGGCAGTTCGAGCTCGTTCACCACGCTCTTCAGGCGCTTGCGGTCAGCCGCGTTGGAAATCTTGCGGGAAATACCACCGCCGCGCGGCGTGTTCGGCATCAGCACGCAATAGCGACCGGCCAGGGAGAGGTAGGTGGTCAGGGCTGCGCCCTTGTTTCCGCGTTCTTCCTTGGCGACCTGGACCAGAAGGATCTGGCGGCGCTTGATGACTTCCTGGATCTTGTAGCGGCGATAGAGCTGGCGACGCTGACGCGCGGCCTTCTGGTCGTCGATATCGTCCTCGACATCGTCGCCACCGGCACCCTCGATGGTCTCTGCGACGCCGTCCTCGCCGTCTTCAGACGGTTCGGGGCTCGCTTCAACGGCCGCGTCATCCTCGTCGTCCGCATCTTCAGCGACGGCCGAGGCTTCTTCCTCGGCGAGAGCGACACGATCCTCATAGGGGATCTGGTAGTAATCCGGATGGATTTCGTTGAAGGCAAGGAAGCCGTGGCGATTGCCGCCATATTCAACGAAGGCCGCCTGCAGGGAGGGCTCGACCCGCGTTACCTTGGCTAGATAGATGTTTCCGCGGATGGGGCGCTTGGCCGCAGCCTCGAAATCAAATTCCTCAACTTTCGTTCCGTCTACAACAACGACGCGGGTCTCCTCGGGATGACCTGCGTCGATCAGCATTTTCTTGGACATTCAGGGGGTCTCCTACGCACACACGCAAGAGCTCCCGGCGGCTGTGAAGCAGGCCGTGAAGCGGGTGTGGCGGGGGGGTGGATAGCGGGGAGCTGCCTGTCGAAATTTGATTTTGCATCAGGCGCGCCTCGCGCGTTCGAAAATCATTATGCGACGCAGATCTCTCAGAATCGGGTCCGGTCGCGGCTGTCGGGGCCAGTTGCCATTCCTCCGGAACGGAGTTCGGAACCGGCAATGTTCAGCGGATCGGCGGAAGCCGTCTCGGCGACCACCTCATCGCGCCGGGCGTGTTTCGCGTCAAGCTTGAATCGCGGACCACGACGCCAGGCGAGCACAGATTGCAACATCCTGAGAGGAAAGGAAAGTCTGCGAAGCGGTGGAAAAAAGGAGAAGATGAGGGATTCTATCAACCAAACGTCAAACAGTCGCGGTTAACGTCAGACAAAAGCCGTAGTAAGAATCACGGCGAACGAGATGGTGGTTTGATGCGAGTTCTGGCGATTTTGAGTGCAGCGGTGGCGCTACTGGCCGCAGGATCTGCGTCCCAGGCAGACCAGCAAGTCCGCAATGTCCGTTTCGGCGGAGATGAAGACC